>Ga0326727_10002323_pt1 | contig 65765 bp, 55 predicted proteins | sample MB2enrmetagenome_FD_207643 | JGI IMG/M metagenome (GOLD analysis project Ga0326727, IMG submission 207643) | Lab enriched peat soil microbial communities from McLean, Ithaca, NY, United States - MB29MY | ecosystem: Environmental > Terrestrial > Soil > Wetlands > Peat | place: USA: New York...
TGTACGTTGACACCCCCCCCGCCCAGGGGTAAAGGAATCTCCCTTCGCGTCGGGATGTAGCGCAGTCTGGTAGCGCACCTGAATGGGGTTCAGGGGGTCGGAGGTTCAACTCCTCTCATCCCGACCAGCTAGATCTAGGGGTTACGGCCACAAACCGTAACCCCTTTTTCTATTGTAGATAACACCAGGGATAACATTTAGGCCGGGGTCCAAGGATCGCCCTGGCTTCCCGGGCCCACTGGTTCAACCAGAAACGGGGAAGGAGTTCGCGTCTCAGCGCAGGCGACGACGGATCCCAGCCTCCTCGTCTTCGCGACCCGCTTCTCCATCATACGTCTTCGCCAGCTTCATGAGGAGCCTTGAGGAAACGAACGGATGCGAGAACTGGAGCGCCTGGCCCCATTTACGATACTTGTCGGCCAATTTCCGTTCCTGTTGGCCTCCTTCGCCGCCCGCGTAAATGCCGCGCGAGTTATAGACGCCGGTCTGCGCCCCCCCCATCATCGGCTCCGACTGGATTTCTTCCATCACCTGCCGCACCGGCTCACATGGCCACACGCCGTCTTTACCCACCGGCGCGTGTGCGAGCAATTTGCCGAGGCAAAGGTCCGCGATGTCTTCGCGGCTCAACTCAGCGCAGGACTGGCGAACTGTCGCAATCCATTTGGCAAGACGGTCGGCCTTCAACTCACCAAGATCGTCGTGACCTGGAATGCGTTCGATGGCTTCCAGCAGTTTGTTGCTGCTCTCGGCCATATTTTTGATGCGGTCCGGCGGCACTTGAAGTTCCGTGGGATCCTCACCGTCGTCTTTGCGCTTGTAGGCCCAGGCGACAACCTGAACAAACGCTTCAGGGTGAGCCTCGATGTATCGCTCAAGGTTCGGGATACTGTACCCCCCGGTGCGTTTGCCCCATGGCTGCGCAAGTAAATCGATGAACGCAAACTCCAGACCGGCCTTCTGATCAAGCGTCAGCTCGGGGCTGCTGTTCAAATGCTCAAACGCTTTCTCGACATAGTATTGTTCGAGCAAATACTCACCGGGCAGATCACCGCCGCCTTTCGCTATCTCTGAAAGTAGGCGAAACAGAACATGAGCGTCGAGCTTTTCCGGGAGGAAGCGAATGCACGAAAATGCGGCGCGTGGGCGTCCGGCCTTAAGAAGGCGCTCTACGCCCTCATTGTTCTCCGCATCGGAGTGTTGAATCCAGCCAGGCACTACTTCTGTCCAGTATTTGGCCTGGGCAGTTTTGCCGAGCTCGTCAACAAGATTCCAAGTACTCTTGACGAAAGGCGCATGCACCAAGAGGCGCACCTCGTCCTCTTCGGACAGGTCCGTCGCAACTGCCTTCAGAACCAGTATGCGTTTGGAATCGTCACTGATAGCATGTATAGCGCCAGCAATGAGATTCTTGATTTTATAAACGCCCTCCTTGTCCCTTAGCACTAGCTGAAACGCCTGCCGCAGAAATCCCTTAAGCTCCTCTAACGAGAGCATATCCCTGGCCGCGAGCCCCCCTATCAGCCACGACGCCTTCCCGCGTTCTGCTAACTCTAGGAGTCCGGCGAACCCACGCTGATCGTGGATTGCACGCATGGCGTCGACTCTCATCTTTTGAATACGTTCTTCGCGCTTCTCGAAGTCGAATTTCTCGACGTCTCCGACTTCGTCGGCCGACTCCTCAACCCAAGTGTCACGGAACAGCCATGCGTGTTTGTTCAGAAGGTCGCGCGGTTCGAGCGCCGCATAGACCGCCTTTGCCTTACTGGCCAGGACCGGCACCCTCGCGTTTTTCTTGGAGCGTATAGCCGCAAGGCGTGAGAGCGTTGAGACGCGGATTTTCTCGCGCATCGCCGCCCTATCGGCATCACTTGCCTTGTCCTTCGCCCAGGTCTCGATAAGCGTCCAAACACGGGCTTGGTAGTCTTCACCGAGGATCTGAAGCCGTTCGACGAGATCGCTAAGCGTGCCAAGCGTATGCTCTTTCCAGCTCAGCGCCATTTCAACCATTTCACGCTGGAAGTCGTGGATCGGCCCCCAGGTTTTAAACGGCTCTCCAAACCCGTAGCCATCCCGACGCCAGAGCGGTTTGTGACTGTAATTTCCGACTCCAGAATGAGTGCTGAACTGCTCCACGATGATTTCCCAGGCGATGTCGGGAAAGTGATCGGCCAGTTTCTTCATCAGTCCTACACGCGCTTCATGGCTTGCCGTTGTCTGCGGCATCCATGCCCTGAAGATCGACTTCAGGGAGTTCGTCGGCTTGTTGGCCCAGTTGTCTTTGATCTCGACCTGAGCCAGCCGGGCCAGAATGAGCACGGTACGAGCCAATGTCTCAGGGTTCCACGAAAGTCCTTCCAACGCCCATAACAGGCCGGTGCAGCTCGGACGTGCGAATACACCCGTATCCGTTGGACGCATAAGACCGAGAACCGCAGGTTCTTTAGTATTCATGTCGTTTTCGAGGATTGACAGGAACTCATCGGGAGCGGCTTCCGCGTAAGTTGGGAGATCGTGATTGTTCGCTTCCAGGATGCGCGTTGTCAGTGGTGTCGGTAACAAGTCACGTACGACCTGCCGGACCTTCGCCTCTGAGTCTATGCCCAGGCGTTCCTTGAAGAGCTTGTTGCCATGGACGGCAAGTAAAACCAGACTTTCCGAAATCCCCTTGCGGAACGTGCCGGAGAACTCTCGCTTCTTTCCGTAAATCGATGCGGCCCAGCGCTTGTCCTCTTCGAGGTCTAAAGCCGGATCGTCTTCGCCAAGCACCATGACTGCCATATCGAAGAATCGCTTCAGGTCTTCGGCTGTAACGACGCCTGCGATGGAGTATAGCAGATCAATCTTAGAGATGATGCCACGGAGGGCGCCAATCGACCAGACAGGCGCATCGTTAAGCTGGGTAAGGCTCTGGAACTCTTTCTCTAGGTCGGCATACGGACGGTCCTCAGCCAATAACGAGAGGCCAACCTTATCGGTCTCGTTTGCGCTGTTCCACGCGCCCACAAAGAGAAAGGGCACGAGGCTTGCCGCCGCCTTGTGGTCTGCCGCCCATTCCGGCGTCTGCACGGCAGGGACCGTCGCAACCCGGCGGCGCAGGACAGTTAACGACCGGCCTGATTCATTAGCGAGCTGTGAGATCTCGTCCCGGCCTTTGCCCATTTCCTCCAGTGCTTTGTTGAACGTCTCGTAGTTGGCCGGTGCGAGAACGATATGGGGTTCAATGTTCACGGCGTTACGCGGATACACGACAATCGAGTGCATCGACTTCGCATACGGGCCAAGCTCCCGCTCGACCTCGCGCGTGAACACGACCGGTATGAAGGTCTGCGCACCCTGCGCCAGGCGTGGCAACACACAAGGCTTGTCGAACACCAACACACGGTCGCGGTATGCGGCCAGCTCTTCACCGCCTGGTTCCCCTAACAGTTGGGCGAGAAAAGCAAGCGCCTCTTCTGTCGAGTCCGCCGCGATCAAGGTCGGTCCATCCGACGGCTTAGACAGGCGGGAAAGCAACATATCTCTGTAGGCCTCGATGGCAGGGCTGAACAGCGCCCCCGTCAGCGGAGGAGTTGAGACGTTGGCCCAGTCTTCCCAGCACTTATCGAGTGAACGGACATCGTGTGCGGGTATATCTGTTTCATTGGCAAACCAAACCTGCGCAGGAGGTGACTGCTCAAGCCATTGCTCAAGGTCGTTTGCGTCATAGGCCCGGACGTCCTTCCAGAGTCCTTTCTCCTGTGCCGCTTCAACCCATGCGGCCTTTCCGGTCCACCGGCGAGGGGTGACGAACACAAACGTGGTCTCTTCGCGTTTCTTCTGTTCGAGCCCATTCACGCTCTTAGCGAAGTCTTTGTCGGCCTTCTTCTTAATGCCCTTGTTTGTGCCAAACTCCCATCCAGCGCGTCCGGCAGGGACCCAAGGCGTTCCTTCGCCCGCTTCGACAAAGCCGTCCCAGCCCGGAAGCTCAGCGTCATCGTTTCCCGGAAAGTCCACTTTCGTCAGAGCGCGGCCCGTCGAATTGACTAGCGTCCGGAGGAAGACCGAGAGCCGCGTGCGCGCGTGGATGTTGTGGGATACCCACTGCTCTATCTGGTTGGCCTTGATGCCAAGAAACGGCGGAACATATGCTTTGATATCGGCGGGCGCGTTTTTCTTATCCACCAGCGCCTCATCGTACTTTGCCTGCATTTCCAGCAGGTCTTTGCGAGGATAGTCGAACGCCTTCTCCAGGCGGGTCGCCATTTCGGCCGAAAGCGCCGCTTTGCCGTTCAAAAAGTTCGACAAGGCGGGGCGTCCTATGCCCATCAACTCAGCGGCCTTGGTGACCGACATCCCCTTTGGGATTACCTCTGCCTTAATGCGTTCTCCAGGGTGCGGAACTTTTCCGGGTTCATTCATTGGCCTCTCCTCAATCAATCTGGGTAGCATGCTGCGTCATAGTCAGGATGATGTGTATCGCGTTGCGCTACACAATACAATGGTTTTTTGTGGCATTTTTAGGCAGGCTCAAGAGCGGACGGCAAACGCGTTGTCATCATGCAGACAGTCAGAAATATCGATGGGTTACGGTCACAAACCGTAACCCCTTTTCTATGTAGATAACACCTGTAAACCTCCCGCCTTTAGTGCCAATCGAAAGTTGAGACCTCCGGCGAGTTGACGGCGAGGGGATTAACTGCCTGACCGAGCAGATCCGGAAGGAAATAGCCGCCAAGATTTGTGCAACTTACTGACATCATGAGAACTCACTCTTCACGGAAAATCCGAAAAGACCGGCGGCGCCCTCCATGCACAGCCTGAATGGTAACGGCGGCCGGGGTTAGCCCAGGCGAAGTGGCGGAAAGGATAATCCGGCCTGGCTGACTGCCCGCTTGGACGATTACCTGGGCCAATCCTTTGAAAACCTTACGGCGGGGTTCTTTGTCTGGCTCCCTCGAGCGCGGATCGCCGTTGCCGACGCCTATGATTTTTCCCCCCGTGAGAGCAAATTCGATTTGATTCTCCGCCTTCGGAACAACACGCCCAAAAGCGTCGACGACGGATACGGTGACCAGGGAGACGTCCTGGCCGTTTGCGTCGATCTTCGAACGGTCGGGAGTGAGTCGGACGCTGGCGGGAAGGCCGGTGGTCTCGACTTTTTCCTCGGCGACGGCCTTGCTTCCCTTGTATCCTCGGGCCAACAACGTTCCAGGGGCATAGGGCACCTCCCAAACCAGATGCCCTCCCCGCGGCATTGTCTGCCTCCCTAAGCTCTTGGAATTGAGGAAAAGCTCGACCTCACCGCAGTTGCTGTAAACCCAGACCGCAACCGGCTTTCCCTCATGACCCTCCCTGTTCCAGTGGGGAAGGATATGAACGACCGGTTTACCACTCCACCAAGCTTTATAGAAATAAAAATCATCCTTGGGAAACCCGCAGATGTCCATCACGCCGAACTGAGAAGCAATGTCCTCTTTGCAGGGGTTAGGTTCCCCGCGGTAGTCGAAACCACTCCAGACAAAGGCCCCGGCAATCCACGGTCGGGCAGAGTAATACCTCCACCAAGCCTCGGCAGTGGAACCCCATTTCGGAAATTCCTGATCGTAGGCAGGCAGGAGGCCGCTTCCTTTCGTGTAAACGCCCCTGGATGACAAGGTGCTTCCTTCCTCTGTGCCGATACAGGGAATGGCCGGAAAATCTTCATGGTATTTGTCGGGATCATTTTTGTCGTAGTGGTAGTAGTTAAACCCCATCACGTCGTTTATCTTTGAGAAACTTTTCCCCCAGCTGTTCCGCAATCCATTGTTGGCCAGTGTCACCAGGCGCGTCGGGTCGAGTTGATGCACCAAGCCCGCCATGGACCGGTAAACTTCCGGGCCGTTTGTCTCGTCCTGCTGCATGTCCATCTCCTCGTTGGCCAGGCCCCAGAGAAAAACACTCGGATGGTTTCGATCCCGAAGGATCATGCTTTGGAGCTGGCCCAGGATCTCGGAAGAGTCCCCGAAACGTCTATTCTCGTCGAGCACAAGCATTCCAAGACGGTCGCAGGCGTCCAACAACTCGGGCGCAGGGGGATTATGTGCGCAGCGGTAGGCATTCGAGCCCATTTCCTTCAATTTTTCGATCCGAAAGATCTGAACCCGGTCCGGCAGAGCCGCTCCCAGCCCAGCATGGTCCATATGATTTGCCGTTCCCTTAATCTCGACCCGCTTCCCATTAAGAAAAAAACCTTTGTCGGGATCGAATTTGATCGTCCGGACGCCGAATGGGGTCTCGCATACGTCCGAACCTCCGGTAGCCGATTGGGTGCGGGAAACGAGTTTATAAAGAGAGGGCTTGTCGGGCGACCAAAGCCTCGCCCTTGGCAGCGGGATTGTCTCGCATAAGATCTTTTCCTGTCCTGGTTCCAGCAAGAAGGGAACTGACGAGCCCTTGGCGGCTTTCATACCGCCAGCCTTAAGAATCATGGATTCAAGCTTGCCCGAAACCGTCCGGACCGAATCGTTGCGAACAGTCGTATCGATCTTGATTTTGACCTCGGCGTGATCCCGCATGCTTCGCACCCAGGTTCCCCAATGGGCCACATGGACCGGGCTTGTTTTCATCAGCCAAACGTGCCGGTAGATGCCGGCTGGTTCGTAAAACCAGCCTTCCGCCCTGGTCGCGTCAGCACGTACGACGAGGGTATTGGCCCCGCCGTAATGAGCATATGGTGCAAGGTTGTAAAAGAAACTGGTGTACCCGCTATTGTTACGTCCCAGACAGTGGCCGTTGAACCAGACAAGGCTATTTCGATAAACGCCATCGAACTCAACCCAGATCGCGCGTCCCTTATCCGAGGAGGGAAGAGTGAACGTGCGGCGATACCAACCAATATTCGTTCCCTTTGTCGTATCGATTGCTTTTCGTCCGTGAGAAACATCCCCCATCTTGGTGTCCGCTTCCCCAAAGGGTAGCTCGACTGCCCAATCATGCGGCAAATCGACCTTTCTCCAGCCTGAATCGTCGAATGACGGCTGGACATAGGAAATGTCGCCACCTTGATCCGTAGCCACGGGATCAACACGATGAAGAGCGAGTTCCGCTTCGGTCTCGCGGTCTTTCGGCCGCAGTTTGCCAAGTTGTTCCACCTCAGGATAATCGAGGGTTTGGCCAACTTCGGGGGGATCCCCATTTGTAAACTTCCAGCCAAAATCGAGAAGAAAACGTTCCCGGCCCTGGGCAGTGGCTGGCAGGAGAAATATCGCCAGAACAAAAAGCAGAGCATACTTCATTTTAATGTGATTTTTCTCAGGTTTTATTTGGAGGATTCTGATTCGGCTGGGCAGCACGCCCATCCCCGCGGTTGGAACGTAGGCACCGCCGGTGGACTGCTGAACCAAAGACACGGTTTCGGCGTGAGCCCTGCCTCAGAAAAACCTTTGGCCGCACGTTGACAGACTGTCAAACTCAAAAATAATTATCCTATATTTTCAGTGTGTTATATTTTTCTTGGCAAGAGGTTCAGGGTGTCGGAGGGGCAACCCTTCTCACCTTGACCAGCTCAATCAATGGCTTCCGATGAAACCCTAGGCCCTTTTTCTTTGATAAAATTTCTGAGTACAAAACGGAGGTACAAATTGTGAACTCGTTGAAGGCGACAGGCAGGATATCTTGACAATTCAACATGTCTAGTTAACAGGAATTTAGATACTGACAACCCTCAATTTGCGACTTGTGACTAACAATTCGGAATGAGTGATTAGAGCAATATCCTTTTTATGAAATCCCTTGTAAAAAAAGTATTTATTTTCACGAGCAACGTCTTTGCAAAGGACAAAGTGCTTCTCTTTTTTATTCTTGCGGGTATTGTCGGCTATTCCGGTTCTCTTCTCGTTTACATTTTCAGACTCGGTTTTTTTGATATTCGGCACCTCGTTGCCCCGCAAGCCATTGGCATGGTTGCCCTAGCAACAGACTTGCCCTGGTGGGGGCGTTTGATTCTTCCCGTTGTGGGAGGAGCTTTGGCCGGGGCCCTCCTCGAGTATGGCCTGAATTGGATGCCTCGCTGCGGATCCAACGACTATCTTGAAGCCATCATGATTGGTGACGGCAAATTGAGCATTCGTCATACGCTCATCAAAAGTGCTGCATCTTTATGCTCCATAAGCAGTGGCGCTTCCATCGGCCGGGAGGGTCCGATGGTTCAACTCGCCGCCATGGCCGGTTCAGCTTTAGGACGTCTTTTGAAATTTTCTCCGGACGACCTTCGGCTGCTTGTCGCTTGCGGAGCAACAGCGGGCCTTGCCGCAGCCTACAACGCTCCCATCGCCGGGCTCCTGTTTGTCATTGAAATCGCCTATGGAAAATTATCAAAACAAACATTGACGCCGATGATTGTGGCCGCCGTCATATCGGTTGTCGTGGCTCATCATTTCTTTGGGATAAACTCCGTTTATCAAATACCAAAATTTTCCTTAGCCGCAGACTGGAAGATATTCACCTACATTGGCCTTGGAGTTCTCTGTGGTTTCATTGCGCCGGTATTCAGGTACACGCTGGATATCTCGCGCGTGTTTTTTGGGCGCCTCGGCCATAATCGGATTTTGACTATGGCGGTTGGAGGTCTGGGAGTAGGTATCATCTCTGTCTGGAATCCGGATGTCTGGGGAAACGGGTACAGTGTCGTCAACTCCATTTTGCTCACCGACTGGACGTGGAAAGCTTTACTGATCATTCTTATTTTAAAAATCGTCGCAACTTCGATCAGCCATGGTTCCGGAGCAGTCGGAGGGGTCTTTACGCCGACGATTTTTGTCGGCGCGGCTTTGGGGGCTCTTTACGGTCATATTTTTTCACACGGCTCACTCGCGCAAAATTCGACCATACTCAGCTACACCCTGGTGGGCATGGGGGCCTTTCTCTCTTCTGTTACATATGCTCCGCTTATGTCTATTCTAATGATTTACGAATTGACACTGAGCTATGAAATAGTACTGCCTCTGATGTTGGCCTGCGTAATAGGTCATTATATAGCCCAAAGCATCAGGCCTGACTCTATTTATGAAAAGAAACAATGCTAGATAACCACATATCCAACAACTACATGATAATTACAATGTGTAAATATAATCTACTATAACCTTAATACTGCGATGATATATCCTGGATTTAGGCGCATTTAAATTTAATTTGCTTGCAAATAATGGTGGTTTCCTTGAGATCGTCAGTTTCAACTTCGCGTCCAGACCCCTGCTTCAAGACCGATCGGAGTCTGTGAACAGACCAATCCTCTGGTTCCTACTTTGCGTTATAATCAACTCAAATAGATGGCTGTGCGTATTGCTACGGATTGCGCGTACAGCGCTGTCGGGGTTGCCCTGCAAGGGCGGCTCAGGCTATCCTGACTAGCCAACCGACATGAATTCGCGGCGCTCAGGCCGCTTATTGCAAGGATGTTCCCATGCCCCCATCAGAGACGATCCAACTCAGGCGAGAGCCAGTGACCCCTGTGTTCTCCGTAATACTGGCCATAAGTTTCTGCCATCTCATCAATGACGCGCTACAAGCCCTTTTACCGGCCATCTATCCCATATTGAAAACCGAGTTGGGCTTAAACTTCAGCCAAATCGGTCTGGTGACCTTGACCTACCAACTTACGGCCTCCATTCTCCAGCCTCTGGTCGGCCTTTACGCCGACAAACGGCCTACGCCCCTAGCCCTGCCAAGCGGGACCATGTTTTCCATGCTTGGACTTCTGACCCTCTCGGTGGCCCACAACTTTCCTGTCCTGCTGGTCGGGGCGGCTCTGTTGGGCATGGGTTCGTCCATCTTTCACCCCGAGGCTTCGAGGGTCGCGGCCATGGCTTCGGGTGGCAGGCGCGGCCTCGCCCAGTCGATATTTCAGGTCGGGGGCAACGGCGGCCAAGCCCTGGGGCCTTTGTCCGCTGCCCTGGTGGTTGTCAGTCTCGGACAATCGAGCCTGGCAATCTTCGCGCTTTTGGCCCTTGTGGCCGCCTCGATACTCTGGCGGATTGCGGCCTGGTACCGCGACCATGGCTTGGCCAGACTAAGGCGCGACGGCGCAAAATCGGTCCGGACCGCCCTACCCAGGGCCAAGGCTGTACAAGGTCTTTGCATCCTGCTGGTGTTGATCTTTTCCAAATATTTCTATCTGGCCAGCTTAAACAGTTACTACACCTTCTATCTGATCCATCGCTTCAATGTGTCCGTACGGGACGCCCAGTTGCATCTGGCCCTCTTCCTGGCGGCCGTGGCCGTGGGCACGGTGGCTGGCGGACCGCTGGGCGATAGGTTCGGCCGCAAGAGCGTCATCTGGTTTTCGATTCTGGGGGCCTTGCCCTTCACTCTCCTCTTACCCCGGGTGGACTTGGCCTGGACCGGACCGTTGAGTGTCTGCATCGGCTTGATTTTGTCCTCGGCCTTTCCCGCCATTGTTGTCTACGCCCAGGAACTTTTTCCCGGCAAGGTCGGTTCCATGGCCGGACTCTTCTTTGGGTTGGCTTTTGGACTCGGGGGGCTAGGCGCGGCTGTCCTCGGCCGTTTGGCCGACTTCACCAGCATCGAGAGGGTCTACGAAATCTGCGCCTATTTACCGGCGTTGGGGCTCTTGGCGGCTTTTTTACCCAGCCTGCCCCGCCGCCAGCCCAGATCCGGAGCCTTATGACTCGTGCGGCCGCTTCCCCGAACAAGCGGCCCTCGCATAACCGGAAAAATCGGCATCTGCTCCTCCCTCAAATTCCATGACATTTTAAGCGCACCGGAGTTATTTACTCTGGAATGAATGATCTTGTTGACAATCTTTTCTCAGTGGCGTTTAGTTCTTTCTAAGTCCTACCGCCCAGGACGCATCTAACTCACTAGAATTATTATATTTTCAGTTGATCCCGACATTTTCTCTCTCATCTTGGGCGGTCGTCATACCCGCTCGGAAACGGGGAGTTCAGTGGTTTGCGTTGCAACGTAGATTTTCAGCACACTCGGGGGGAATCATGGGTGAACGCAGACTTTACCAGAGGATCTACCCTCAGCATCATGCGGTAAACTATGATTGCTTCATTGAACTGGGCGGCAGATATTACAAAACCAGATTGTTGGATGTGAGCCAAGGCGGGGCCAGGCTTCTGCTGGAGGACGAACCGGATATCGATCCAAATGGGAAAACAGGCAAGGTGAAGTACGACCACTATGACGAACAATTCATGGCTGGCGTGCTTTATTCTGTAGCCTGGGCAAGAAATGCTGAGGTGGGTGTCTCCTTCTCCGAACCATTAAACTGGGAATTCGGATTCTTGTGCTTGTATTATGAAAATGCGTAACGCCGCTTAGAGACCGGCCTAACAGGCACAACCCTACAGGCTTGCTCAAGGTCCGGCCGCTCCCAACCCGAACAGGGTCAGTCGCGGCTCTTGAGTCTCTGAATGAAAGACAGGCCTCGCTTCCTAATTGAAGTGAGGCCTGTCAGCGAATCAGACTGAGAGAAACTCTTTTTGCTACCAGCTCCGTGCCATGCGGCGGGCAAAAGCCATGCCCAGGAAGCCGAGGCCCATCAGACCCAGGGTGGCAGGTTCGGGGGTGGACACAGGGTCCGAAGGGTCCCAGGCCAGGAAAGCCTGTGTGTCCCCTTTGCTGTCAACGCCCTCACCGACGATAGCGTCGTTGATGCCGGGGATGTCCGAGCCGGTGATGAAGGCCGCGGCATCCAGATAGCTGAAGGGATCGTCGCTGATCAAGCTGGACAAATCGTAGGCTGTGTCCGCGGCAAAACCATCCACGGCATTGGTAGCGTAGATGAAAGCTTCCGATGGGTCAGCACTACCCTGGAGGGAATATTGGCCCACAATAAGCCCATCGTCGTTCACGCTGAAAGAATAGGATCCTAGGTCTGATGAGAGCATGTCACCTTGCGGAATCAGGTTGGAGAGGTTGAGGAAGTTCTCGGTCCAGGTTCCACCCGAACCAAGAATCCAATCCGAGGGCTGATATGAGGTAACGCCGTTGGCCGTGCCATAGGCGAAGCCAACGATAACATTACCGGCATTGTTGATCGCCTTGGCCATGCTGGGGTTAGTGGTCCCGGCTCCTAGATTCGTTTCACTCAGCTTGGCCCCATTCGAACTGACCGTCCATAACGTGGCCTGCTGAACGCCGTTCCAGGTGTCCTGGCCAACGACTTGGTTGGCGTTGTTGATGCCCTGGGCGAAGCTGGTCAAGGCTGGCCCTCCCGGGTTGGCGGTGCCCAGGTCGACCGGAGCGCCCGAACCTACAGCCACAAAAGCGTGCTGCGTGCCCCCGAAGTCCATCTGGCCCGCCACGACACCACTGCTGTTGATGCCCGCAGCCTGAGTGTTGTAGCCGGCCGCCACGACGGTACTGGTGGAGGGGGTGGTTACCGTGCTGGCGAACGAACGGTAATTGTTAGCATTAAAGGAATTGGGGTTGCTGCTGTCACCTTCCAGCCCAGTGATCAGGCCGTTCGAGCTGATGGCCATGCCGATGTTGTTGGTGGGTTGGAATCCACCATCAACCGCCGTGGTGCCAATGTTGGCGACAGTTCCGACACTCGTGCCGAGAGCGCTTGTGGGGACAGAATACAAAAATCCAGTTGCTGACGATCCAGAATTTGTTAATGATGGAGCTGTGGCTTGGTAGTATCCCGTCACATCGATAGTACCAGCATTATTGTAATACACACCATATGCAGTACTGTACGTACCCGTCGAGCCACTAGAAAACAGAACAGATCCGATATCAGTAACATCGTAGGACGGCAGCGCAGCAAAGCCATTGACCGGCAAACATGCCAGTATCAAAACAAACAAGAAGCACAGGGCACGTATTTTATGCATGGCGGTCCCCTAAAGGTATTTGATAAGTAAAAGCAAATATTATGCCATCTTAGTATTCTCTTATTTTTCAAGCGCATTAGAGTCCACTGTGAGCGCCCCGGCCCTCTGATTCGAGTCGTTGAACTGTAAAACAATCCAACAAATTGTGAAATTATTCCAGAAGCAGGGGGCTACGCGACATCCCCGCCCCGGACCTGGGGCTGTCTTTCCCACCCCGATTTTGCTTTGGGAGAAGGAGGGTACACCCCGCTCAGGCGGAAGCTGAGCCCCCGGCGGCGGCAGTCTGGGGCCGGTGCAACGGCAGCCTGACTATGAACCGCGACCCTTTGCCCGGGGTGGACTCCACTTCCAGTGCCCCCCCGTGGTTGTTGATCACGATGAAGTAGGAGACCGAAAGACCAAGGCCCGTGCCCTTGCCCACGGGCTTGGTAGTGAAAAAGGGGTCGAAGACGCGCCTGAGCACCTCCGGCTTCATGCCGGGACCATTGTCCGCAACCTCGAGGCGGACCGCCTCGGCCTCCCCCCTGGTCCGCACGGTGATGATCGCCGGAGAAGCCTTGTCCGGCCTGTCTTCCAGGGCTTGCATGGCGTTTTGTAAAAGGTTCACCAGGACCTGTTCGATCTGGGAAGGGATGCCTGGCACTTTCGGGTCGCCCTGGTCGAAATCCCGTTCGATCACGATGTTCCTGAAATCGAATGCAGTTCCCGGTTCGTGATTCGCGAGGCAAAAGCTGAGGGACTTTTCGACCACCTCGTTCACATCCACGAGCTTTTTCCCGGAAATTCCCTTGCGGCTGAACTCCAGCATATTGGCCACGATGCGGGTGGCCCTTTTGCCGGACTGCTCGATCGCATCCAGAAATTCGGGAACCTGCCGGGCGCGGAGATAGTTTCCAATCGCCTCCAGGGAGCACCCCTGCTCCAGCGCGACGCCTTCGTTCGCCGGCAGGCCGGGGGACAGACGCCGCCTGATGTTCTGAAGGCTCTGAAGAATGCCTCCGAGCGGGTTGTTGATCTCGTGGGCCATGCCCGCCGCCAGCCCACCGACGGTCATCATTCTTTCGTTGTGGACCATCACCTTCTCGGAGCGCTTGCGCTCGGTGATGTCCCGCACGAAGACCAAGCCGCCGTGTTTCCCTTCGAAAACAAAGGGAACTGCGGCCACCTCCACTTCCACCACGGTTCCGTCCAGCCTCAGGTAGCGCTCTTCGACCACGGGCAGAGGTTCGCGCTCCTCGTTGACGGCGCTGATACGCTCCCGGACACTCTCGCGCGAGTCCGCGTGGATACGGTCCAGTATGGCCGCGCCGACCAGATCTTCGGCGCTGCGCGCGCCGAACAGCTTGAGTGTGGCCTGGTTGAGGTAGACGAAACGGCCCTCGGACTGGATGAAAATCGCGTCGGGAGCGTGCTCCACCAGCAGGCGAACGCTCGCCTCGCTCTTGCGCAAGGCCTCTTCCGTATGCTTGCTCTCGGTGATGTCGATCCCGACGCCCATCAGGTACGTTTCACCTTGGACCTCGAATCTGCTGCCGGTCATGAGGAAAGGGATCAGACGGCCGTCTTTGGTCAAAAGCGGCGACTCGACGGTGTCATGGCCTTTCGTCATCACCGTTTCCACGGCCCTGAGCACCGGCTTCAGCAGCTCAGGCGGATGCCAGTCCGTCAGGGAACGGTTGGCGATCTCTCCAGGTGCATATCCCAGAAATTTTTCATGGTTCGTATTCCAGCGGACAAGGCGGAGCTCGGGATAGGTGTAGAGATAGAAAATGCCGGGAAGGCTTGCGAGGAGCGCTTGCGTGAACTTCTGTTCGCGCACCAGGGCGTCCCTGGCGCGCTCGCGTTCCGCTTCGCCCGCCTCAAGGTCGGCGATCCGCCGGCGCGCCGCCGCCAGCTCGGCGACGAGCAGTTCCTTGGTCTTCTCAGTATCCTGCATGGCAGCTCCCTGGGGCGGGCACTCCACGGACCTCGAACCGACCCCGCCGGGTAAACCCCCGACAGCCGCTTCAAGACAGGCTGCGGCAACTTGCCGAGGTATTTCCCACGAGACACAGGCGCAGTCAATTGGGAACTGGCAGGATCAGCCCCGACGGGGCGCGCGGGCTGGGGAAACCCCACGCCACGGATACCAGGCACGCACAACAAGCGATTGCCCTTGCAACGTCCTGCTCCCTGCCCAGGGGCTTACGCTTCTCATGCCAGGGCAATCACCCCCCAAATATTCCTGACGTACTCCATGACCGCCCTGTCGCTGGAAAACCTGCCCATGCCGGCCGTGTTGAGGATTGAGCGCCGGGTCCATTCCGCCTGATCGGCATATAGCCTGGACACGTCGGCCTGGCGACGCACGTAGGCAGCATAGTCCGCCATGACCATGAACCAGTCGCCGTGGTCGAGCATGCCGGAGGTAAGCGGGTGGAAAAGGTCGGGCCGGCCGGGCGAGAAGAAGCCCGAGTGGATCATGTCCATGGCCCGCTTGAGTTCCTGGTCGAATTCATAGTGCATTCTAGGATTGTACCCACCGGCCCGCTTTGCGGCCACCTCTTCGGCCGTGAGCCCGAATTCGAAGAAGTTCTCCGGGCCCACCTCCTCGCGGATCTCGATATTGGCTCCGTCCAGGGTGCCGATGGTCAGGGCTCCGTTGAGGGCGAACTTCATGTTGCCCGTTCCCGAGGCTTCCATGCCGGCGGTGGAAATCTGTTCGGAGAGGTCCGCCGCGCGAATGAGCCGTTCGGACATGGACACGCTGAAGTTGGGCAGAAAATGCACGTTGAGCAAGGGCTGAACCTTGGGGTCGGAATTGACCACCCGGGCCACGGAGGTGATGAGCTTGATGATGAGCTTGGCCATGTGGTAGCCGGGTGCGCTCTTGCCCCCGAAGAGCAAGACCCGGGGCGTGGCCGGCGCGTCTCCCTGCGCCTTCATGCGGTTGTACACGGTGATGGCGTGAAGCACGGCCAGCACCTGGCGCTTGTATTCGTGAATGCGTTTGACCTGGACGTCGAAAAGCGCCTCGGGATGGGCCTTTAGCCCCTGAAAGGCCGGCTCCCCCGCCATGAGCGCCTCCTTGTTGGCCCGCCTGATCGCCCGCCATTTCTCCTGGAAGGCCGCGTCTTCGGCCAGTGGCTTCAGTCCGGCCAGCTCGTCCAGATTGGTTGTCCAGCCGGGCCCGATGGCCTCGGTGATGAGTCCGGCCAGGCCCGGATTGGCCTGAAGCAGGAAGCGGCGCTGGGAAATTCCGTTGGTGACATTGAGGAATTTCTCCGGATAATACTCGTACAGGTCCTTGAACACATGATCCTTGAGGATTTCCGTGTGCAGGCGGGCCACGCCATTGACCTTCGAGCTGCCCACCACGGCCAGATGGGCCATGCGCACGTGCCTGTTCCAGCCCTCGCCGATCAGGGAGAGCCGTTCCATTTTCCCGAAGTCGCCTGGATATCGCCTGTTGACCTCCTCCAGGAAGCGACGGTTGATCTCGTAGATGATCTCCATGTGCCGGGGCAGGACCCGCTCCATGAGTTCCACCGGCCAGCATTCCAGGGCCTCGGGCAGCACGGTGTGGTTGGTGTATGCGAAGACTCCCGTGCACACCTTCCAGGCGTCGTCCCAGTCCATGAACCGCTCGTCCAGGAGCAGGCGCATCAGTTCCACCACGGCTATGGCCGGGTGGGTCTCGTTGAGGTGTATGGCCACCTCGTCGGCCAGGGTGGTCAGGGCCTCGCCGGCTTTGTCGTGGCGGCGCATGATGTCCTGCAGGGTGGCCGAGACCAGGAAGTACTGCTGCTTGAGCCTGAGTTCCTTTCCCTCGGTGGTGTCGTCCTCGGGGTACAGGACCATGGAAATGTTTTCGCTGGTGGCTTTTTCCCTGAGCGCGCCAACGTAGTCGCTGGCGTTGAAAAGCTTCAGGTTGAAACCCGAGGTGGCCTTGGCCGCCCACATGCGCATGTTGGTGGTGTAGTGGTTGCCGAAACCGGGGATCAGGAAGTCGCAGGCCATGGCCCGGACCTTGTCCGTGTCCACCCAGGAATGGCGCAGCCGGCCCTGCTCGTCCACGAAGCGCTCCACTCGGCCCCCGAAACGCACCAGATAGAAGAAATGGGGTCGGTCGAACTGCCAGACCGAGCCGAAACGCATCCAGTTGTCGGCGCGTTCGACCTGGAAGCCGTCCTCCAGGGTTTGCTCGAACAGGCCGTAGTCGTACCGGATGCCGTAGCCGTGGGCGGGGATGCGCAAGGCGGCCAGGGAGTCCATGTAACAAGAAGCCAGCCGGCCAAGGCCGCCGTTGCCCAGGCCCGGTTCGGCTTCCTGATTTTCCAGGTCGTCCAGGCTGAAGCCCAGTTCCTTGAGGACGCTGTCCACTTGCTCGGACAGTCCCGCGGCAATGATGTTCTGTTTCAGGAACCTTCCGGGCAGGAACTCCAGAGAGAGATAGTAGACCAGCTTGGACTTTTCCGCGCTGCAACGCCTCCTGGTATCCACCCAGTTTTCGGCAAGCCGGTCGCGCACCGCGCTGGACAAGCCCTTGTAAAGTCTGTCTTTGTTCAGTCTTTCGCTATCCGACCCGAAAGTGGTCACGATATGACGCAGGATGGATTCCTTGAGGTCGAGGTGGCCCGTGGCGCGGGACGAACCAGGATCGGGATGCGGCTTGTTCATCGAAGAGCCTCCAGGCTTAAGAGTCGCACGGGCGCGTTTGATTCCGTCAGTATCCTGGGTTGTGTGACGGTTGGTGCGAGGGTGGGTGAGGGTTCTGTTAAGTGCGTGGATATTCCGTACTTGCCCTTGCCAGCCGCCTGGAGTAGTTGCCCGCGCTTTGAGGGGGGGCTACAGGTGGGCCATGGTGGCCGCCAAGGCCCCCAAACAAGGAGTTACGCATGCGCGAGCGATTCCTCTCCCATCTGAGCGAGACCCTGGACCAGATCCGCGCGGACGGCTTCTTCAAATCCGAGCGCGTCATCGCAAGCCCCCAGGCGGCCAGCATCCACCTGGCCGACGGGGCCGACGTGCTGAACTTCTGCGCCAACAACTACCTGGGCCTGGCCGACGACCCCCGCCTGATCCAGGCGGCCAAGGACGGGCTGGACCGCTACGGATTCGGCATGGCCTCGGTGCGCTTCATCTGCGGCACCCAAACCGTGCACAAGAAACTCGAATCCGCCGTCTCGGCATTCCTGAAGACCGAGGACACCATCCTCTACTCCAGCTGCTTCGACGCCAACGGCGGCCTGTTCGAGACCATCCTCTCGGCCGAGGACGCCGTGATCTCGGACGAACTGAACCACGCCTCCATCATCGACGGTGTGCGCCTGTGCAAGGCCAAGCGCTTCCGCTACAAGAACAACGACATGGCCGACCTGGAAGCCATGCTCAAACAGGCCGACGCCGAAGGCGCCCGTTTCAAGCTCATTGCTACCGATGGGGTGTTCTCCATGGACGGCATCCTGGCGGACCTGGCCAGCGTGTGCGACCTGGCCGACAGATACGGCGCCCTGGTCATGGTGGACGACTCCCACGCGGTGGGTTTCGTGGGCGATAACGGCCGTGGCACGCCCGAACATTGCGGTGTCCTAGGCCGGGTGGACATCATCACCGGCACCCTGGGCAAGGCCCTGGGCGGGGCCTCCGGAGGGTATGCATCCGGGCGCAAGGAGATCGTGGATCTCCTGCGCCAGCGATCCCGGCCCTATCTCTTCTCCAACACCCTGGCCCCGACCATCGCGGCGGCCTCCATCCGGGTGCTCGAACTGCTGGGCAGCCCTGAAGGGGCCGGGCTTCGAACCACGCTTCGGACCAACGCCGACCGCTTCCGGTCCGGCATGGCCGGGCTGGGCTTCACCCTGGCCGGGGGGGACCATCCCATCATTCCGGTGATGCTCGGGGACGCGGCCCTGGCCGGGCGCATGGCAGAGGAACTCCTCAAGGAAGGCATCTACGTGATCGGATTCTCCTTCCCGGTGGTTCCCAAAGGCAAGGCCCGCATCCGCACCCAGATGAGCGCCTCCCACACGCCCGACCAGATCGACCGCTGCGTGGCCGCCTTCGGGAAAGTGGGCAAGGCCCTGGGCGCGATCTGAACAAAGCAACCGTTTACAAGGCGTATGACACCATGAAAGCGCTGGCCAAGACCGAACCCGGCCCCGGACTCAAACTGGTAAAGGCCCAAAGGCCCGAAGTGGGCCACAACGATGTGCTCATCAAAATCCGGAAGACCGCCATCTGCGGCACGGACGTGCACATCTGGAAATGGGACGACTGGGCGGCCCGGACCATACCCGTGCCCATGACCGTGGGGCACGAGTACGTGGGCGAAATCGTGGAGATCGGTCAGGAAGTGCGCGGCTTCGAGATTGGCGACCGCGTCTCCGGCGAGGGCCACATCACCTGCGGTTTCTGCCGCAACTGCCGGGCCGGACGTCGCCACCTGTGCCGCAACACCCTGGGCGTCGGCGTGAACCGCCCCGGATGCTTCGCCGAGTACTTAGCCATTCCGGCATTCAACGCTTTCAAAATCCCCACCGACATCGGCGACGACTTGGCCGCCGTCTTCGATCCCTTCGGCAACGCCACCCACACCGCCCTGTCCTTCGACTTGGTGGGGGAAGACGTGCTCGTCACCGGGGCCGGGCCCATCGGGATCATGGCCGTGGCCATCGCCCGTCACGCTGGGGCGCGCCACGTGGTGATCACCGACGTCAACGACTACCGCCTGGACCTGGCCCGCACGATGGGCGCCACCAGGGCGGTGAACGTGTCCCGCCAGGGCCTGCCCGAGGTGATGGGGGAACTGGGCATGACCGAGGGCTTCGACGTGGGGATGGAGATGTCCGGCGCGACCCAGGCCTTCGTGTCCATGCTCACGCAGATGAACCACGGCGGCAAGATCGCCATGCTGGGCATCCCCCCTGCGGACACCTGCGTGGACTGGAACCACGTCATCTTCAAAGGTCTTACGATCAAGGGCATCTACGGCCGGGAAATGTTCGAGACCTGGTACAAGATGGCGGCCATGCTCCAGAGCGGCCTGGACATCTCTCCGGTCATCACCCACACCTTCCCGGCCGACGAGTTCGAGAAGGGCTTCGAGGTGATGATGAGCGGGCGAAGCGGGAAGGTCGTACTGGACTGGACCGAATAGACCCGCGCGACGTGAATTCCTGAAGGCGGGCGAACTTAGGTTCGCCCGCCTTTCTTTTTCCGGTTCCTGTAAACCACCCCCCTCTCTCCGTTTTCGTTTTCGCTCGCGTTTTTTCGTAATTGTCAATCGCATTACGGTTGACAAAAAATCTGACGAAGAATAGACCGTTCCTGTCTCGTGTGTGTCGTTTCGACAAGAGGAACGGAGCTGCCCTATCCGGGGACGAGGCGCACCCACATCCAGACACGGACCGACACCAGGAGCCACCCCCGATGGGCAAGGACAACGCATCGGAAACATTAGCCAAGGGTTTACGTATCCTGGACATTTTCGGCGTCGAGGATACCGGATTCACCCTGAGCCAGATCGCCTCCCGCGTCGGGCTGAACAAGACCTCCGTCTATCGTTACGTCAACACCTACCGCGAACTGGACTACCTGCGCCGCGACGAGCGCACCGGGCTTTACCACCTGGGAGTGCGCTCGCTGTCCCTGGCCCACGCCATTATGGAAAAGAGCGGGATGGTGCAGGAGGTCAAGCCTTTCGTGGAGGAAGCCTTCCGCAAGTACGGCGTTCACGTGGATGTGGGCCTTTTGGCCGGCGACGCCATCTATTTGATCTACCGGCACGAATCCAAGGACACCTCGGTTTTCAGCTCCTTCAGCTACTCCTCGGAGCCCTACTACCTGGCCACGGGCAAGGCGGCCATGGCCTTCATGGATCAGGCCCGGCTGCGCATGTTCGTGGAGCGCCTGGAACTCAAACCCAGGACCGAAAAGACCATCGTGGACAGCCACGAGCTGCTGGCGGACCTGGAAAAGGCCCGCGAGCAGGGCTACGCGGTCAACAACGAGGAATTCGTCCCCGGGCTCATCGCCATCGGCGCGCCGCTCTATTCGCTACGCACAGGAAAGGTGGTGGGTGGGGTCAGTTTCGACTCGACCACGGACCAGTACGCCATGAAGGAATTTGAGAGCCGCTTCGCCGGCTACCTGGTGGAACTGGCCAAGAAAATTTCGGCGGTGGTCACGCTGTAGTCCCGGAACGCATCCGGCGCTCCCAAGCAGGCGCGATGCCGGGCGTACGGAGACGGGCTCCCCCGCCTCCCTCACGAGTCAAAGGACCGGTCGATAGAGCAACCCCTCCGGCCGCTCCGGCATGCAGCCATGCCCGGGCGAGGGGCCGGAACAACGAAAAACGTGGAGGCATACAGATGAAAAGGATTCTAGCACTGTGCATGGCCATGATCTTCGCTGTGGCGGGAATGGCCTGGGCCGCGGACGACACCATCCGCGTGGGCGTGTTCCTGCCCCTGACCGGCCAGAATGCCTTCGGCGGCCAGCTGGAACTTGAGGGCGTGAAGATGGCCAACAAGGAAATGGGCACTGTCCTGGGCAAGAAGGTCGAGCTGTCGGTGGTGGACAACAAGTCTGACAAGGTCGAGTCCGCCAACGCGGTCAAGCGCCTGATCGACTTGGAAAAGGTCCAGGCCATCATCGGCACCTACGGTTCTTCCCTGGCCATGGCCGGGGGCGACGTGTCCGAGAAGGCCGGCATTCCCCAGGTCGGCACCAGCTGCACCAACCCCCTGGTGACCCAGGGCAAGAAGTACATCTTCCGCGTGTGCTTCATCGACCCCTACCAGGGCGCCGGTGCGGCCACTTACGCCTACAAGAACCTGGGCCTCAAGAAGGCCGCCATGCTGGTGGACGTGGCCAACGACTACTCCGTGGGCCTGTCCAACTTCTTCAAGAAGTCCTTCACCAAGATGGGCGGCCAGGTGGTGTCCGTGCTGAACTACCAGTCCGGTGATCAGGACTTCACCGCCCAATTGTCCAAGATCATCGCCGAAAAGCCCGATGTCCTGTTCATTCCCTCCTACTTCGCCGAGGGGGCGATCATCATGAAGCAGGCCAAGGAACTGGGCGCCACCTTCAGAATCATGGGCGGCGACGCCATGGACAACCCCGAGATCACCAAGATCGGCGGCAGCGCCGTGGAAGGCTTCGTGCAAACCACCTTCCCCTATGATCCGACCATGAAGAACATGAACCCCACCGCCAAGAAGTTCACCGACGACTGGGCGAGCACCCACGCCGCCGACAATGCTCCCAACGTGAACGCGGCCCTGGGCTACGACGCGTACATGATCATCATCGACGCCATCAAGCGCGCCGGTTCCGCCGATCCCGCCGCCATCACCAAGGCCCTGGGCGAGACCAAGAACTTCATGGGCGTGACCGGGTCCACCACCATCAACGCCACCCACGACGCCGAGAAGCCCGTGGGCCTGATCATGATCAAGGACGGAAAGAGGGTCTACGAGGGCGAGGTCACTCCCGAGCTGTAAACAGTACGCGCCCCGCGCCGTTGACGACGATCCCGGCGGGGGAGGCGTGAAGCCCTCCCCCGCCCACGCACGGCAGCACAAGAGGACTCTCTCATGACTTTCGAAATGTTCATCCAGCACGCGCTCAACAGCCTGACCCTGGGCAGCCTCTACGCGCTCATCGCCATCGGCTACACCATGGTCTACGGCATCCTGCGCCTGATCAACTTCGCCCACAGCGAAATCTTCATGCTGGGCGCCTATTTCGTTTTCTGGGGCGTGACCCTGTTCGCCCTGCCCTGGCCCGTAGCCATCGCCCTGTCCATCGCCTTCACCGCCGGGGTGGGTATCCTGGTGGACAGGGTAGCCTACCGCCCCCTGCGCGACGCGCCGCGCATCTCCGCCCTGATCAGCTCCATCGGCGTGTCCTTCTTCCTGCAAAACGTGGCCATCGTGTTCTTTCAGGCCATCCCCCGGGCCGTGTACCGCCCGGCCTGGATGGAAAACCCCATGATCGTGGGCGCGGTGCGCATCCTGCCCATCACCCTGTTCGTGCCGGTGCTGTCGGTGCTCCTGATGCTGGCCCTGATGTACATCGTCTACCGCACCAAGACGGGCCTGGGCATGCGGGCCATCAGCAAGGACATCGAGACCAGTTACCTCATGGGCGTGCCGGTCAACCGGGTCATCGCCACCACTTTCGGCATCGGCTCTTCCCTGGCGGCGGCCAGCGGCATCATGTGGGCCCTCCGGTATCCCCAACTGCAGCCCATGATGGGCACCATCCCCGGATTCAAGGCCTTCATCGCGGCGGTCTTCGGCGGCATCGGCTCCATTCAGGGAGCGGTTGTGGGCGGTATCACCCTGGGCTTCATCGAAATCATGACCGTGGCCTTCTTTCCTGACCTGGCCGGTTACCGGGACGCTTTCGCCTTTGTACTGCTCATTGGGGTTCTGCTGTTCAAGCCCACCGGCCTGTTCGGTGAAAGAGCGGAGGACAAGGTATAATGAACCGCCAGACCACCACCCTGCTCAACCTTTCGGCCACGGCGGCGCTTGGACTGTTCGTCTGGTGGGCCCAGACCAACCTGGACGGCTACTTCCTCCAGATTCTCAACCTCATCGCGGTGAACATCATCCTGGCCCTGTCCCTCAACCTGATCTACGGCTTCACGGGCATGTTCAGCCTGGGCCACGCCGGGTTCATGGCCATCGGGGCCTACGTGTGCTCCATCCTGATCCTCTCCCCGGAGCAGAAGGACACCCTCTACATCCTGGGCGGCGCCTTCGACTGGGTGCAACAGGCCCATGCTCCGTTCCCGATGGCGGTGGTGGCCGGCGGACTGGTGGCCGCCCTGTTCGGCTTCATCGTCGGCTTCCCCCTCCTGCGCCTGGGTGACGACTACCTGGGCATCGCCACCCTGGGTTTCGCCGAGATCGTGCGCGTTGTGGCCACCAACATCACCGGCGTCACCAACGGGTCGCTCGGCCTCAAGGGCATACCGGACCACGCCAACCTGTGGTGGAACGCCGGCTGGTGCCTGGTGACCCTCTACGTCATCGTGCGCCTGCTCAAGTCCAACACCGGCAACGTGCTGAAGGCCATCCGGGACAACGAGATCGCGGCCAAAGCCATGGGCGTCGACGTGTTCCGCTACAAACTGCTCTCCTTCACGGTGGGATCGTTCTTTGCCGGGATCGGCGGGGCGCTCCTGGCCAGCCTGCTGACCACCATCGACCCCAAGATGTTCTTGTTCACCCTGACTTTCAACGTGCTCATGATTGTGGTCACAGGGGGGCTTGGGTCCCTCACCGGCTCGGTGCTGGCGGGTGTGGGCATCACGGTGCTCCTGGAGTGGCTGCGCGTGGTGGAGAACCCCATCTCCATCGGCAGCTTCCAGATCGCGGGCATTCCGGGCATGCGCATGGTGGTGTTCTCGCTGGCGCTCATCATGATCATCCTGTTCAGGCGCGAGGGCCTGATGGGCATGCGAGAATTCTCCTGGGCGAGATTGGCCGGCCAGGGCGGCCTTTCCGGGAAGTCCGGGAAGAAGGGAGGCGCCGCGAAATGAATACCGACATCGTCCTGGACGCCCAGGGACTGACCATGCGCTTCGGCGGCCTCACCGCCGTGAACGGCTTCAACGCCCAGCTGCCCAAGGGGAGCATCACTGGGCTCATCGGCCCCAACGGCGCCGGAAAGACCACCTGCTTCAACATGATCACCGGCTTCTACAAGCCTACGGAAGGCCGCTCCTTCTACATGGGCCGGGAAATGACCGGCCTGCCGCCGCATTTGGCCTGCAAGGCGGGCATCGCCCGGACCTTCCAGAACATCCGCCTCTTCGGCAACGAGACGGTGCTCGAAAACGTGATGATCGCCGGCCACCTGCGACAGAAGACCTCCTGGATACAGGCTGTATTCTTCACCCCCGGCTACCTCAGGGAAGACAAGGCCATGCGCGCCCGCTCCCAGGAACTTCTGGAGGTGGTGGGGCTCGGACATCTGGCAGAGGAAAAGGCCGCCAGCCTGCCCTACGGCGCCCAGAGGCGACTCGAGATCGCCCGCGCCCTGGCCACCCAGCCCGGCCTTCTGCTCTTGGACGAACCCGCCGCAGGCATGAACCCCCAGGAGACCCAGGAACTCATCCGGTTCATCCGGGACATCCGGGATCAGTTCGGGCTCACCGTGTTTCTCATCGAGCACGACATGAAGCTGGTCATGGAAATCTGCGAACATATGTGGGTGCTGGACTACGGTGTGACCATAGCCGACGGCCCGCCTGCGGCCATCAAGTCCGACCCCAAGGTCATCGAGGCCTACCTGGGAGAGGAGGTTCACTGCGATGCTTAAGATTGACGGCCTCCATGTGAATTACGGCGGCATCCACGCCTTGAAGGGCATCTCCCTGGAAGTGCCCCAGGGCAAGATCGTGACCCTGATCGGGGCCAACGGCGCGGGCAAGTCGAGCACCCTTCGGGCCATCGCCGGGCTGGTCAAGAACAAGAAAGGCTCCATCACCTCCAACGGCAAGGACATCGGGGCCATGAACCCGGTGGACATCGTGAAGTCGGGCATCGTCATGTCGCCGGAGGGGCGGCGCATCTTCGGTCACCTCACCGTGCACGACAACCTTATGCTCGGGGCCTACAGCCGAAGCGACAAGGCGGGAATCGAGAAGGACCTGGCCTGGGTGTTCGAGCTTTTCCCGCGCCTGCGCGAACGCGAGCAGCAGAAGGGCGGCACGCTTTCCGGCGGCGAGCAGCAAATGCTGGCCGTGGGGCGCGCGCTCATGAGCGCCCCGGATCTGGTCATGCTCGACGAGCCGAGCCTGGGTCTGGCCCCGCTTCTGGTTCGCGACGTGTTCGAGATCATCCGGACCATCAACGCCAAGGGCATGACCGTGCTGCTCGTGGAGCAAAACGCCTACGCCGCACTCAAGGTTGCCCATTACGCCTACGTCCTGGAGACCGGGACCATCGTGCTCCAGGGCACCGGCGAGGAGCTGCTCGAGGACAAGCGCGTGCGCGAGGCCTATCTGGGGGGCTGACGCGAGGGCGTCCAGCCCGCAACACTTAGTTCCGAGAGAGCGAACCCCATGGATACCGCCACCCAATCCTCGTCCACTCAGTACCGCGTCGAGTCCGACTCCCTGGGCGAGGTGCGCGTCCCGGCCACGGCCCTTTTCGGCGCCCAAACCCAGCGGGCCATGGACAACTTCCCCATCACCGGGGTGCACATCTCCCACTATCCGGAGTTCCTCAAGGCGCTGGCCGCCATCAAGAAGGCCTCGGCCATGGCCAACGAGCGTATGGGGCTCCTCGACGCAGAGCGCGCCTCGGCCATTCGCCGGGCCTGCGACCAGATCATGGCCGGCAGGCACCGGAGGCACTTCCGAGTGGACGTCATCCAAGGCGGGGCCGGCACCTCAACCAACATGAACGCCAACGAGGTCATCGCCAACCTGGCTCTGGAGATCATGGGCCGCCAACGGGGCGACTACGCCTTCCTGCACCCCAACAACCACGTCAACCTCTCCCAGTCCACCAATGACGTGTACCCTTCGGCCATCCGCCTGACCTTGGTGACCATGGGCTTGGCCCTGCACAAGGCCTTGGGTCGCCTGGCCCGCGCCTTCCAGGACAAGGGGGACCAGTTCGCCCGGGTGATCAAAATCGGGCGCACCCAGCTCCAGGACGCCGTGCCCATGACCCTGGGCCAGGAATTCAGGGCCTGGGCCGTCATGATTGAGGAGGACAGGCAGCGCCTGTTGGAGGCCCTTGATCTCCTGCGCGAGATCAACCTGGGCGGTACGGCCATCGGCACGGGCATCAACGCCCCTCCCGAATACGCTCCCCTGGCCGTGACCCTCCTGAATCAGGTGAGCGGGGAGCGCATGCTCCTGGCCGAGAATCTGGTGGAGGCCACCCAGGACGCCGGGGCCTACGTGCAATTCTCCGGGGTGCTCAAGCGCACGGCGGTGAAGCTCTCCAAGATCTGCAACGATTTGCGGCTGCTGTCCTCCGGGCCTCGCTGCGGCCTGGGCGAGATCCGCCTGCCCAAGATGGCCCCGGGCTCGTCCATCATGCCCGGCAAGGTCAACCCCATCATCCCGGAGGTGGTCAACCAGATTGCCTTCCAGGTGATCGGCTCTGATCTGACCGTGACCATGGCCGCCGAGGCCGGGCAGCTGGAGCTGAACGCCATGGAGCCCGTGCTGGCCCACAACCTGTTCAACTCCCTCATGCTCTTGAGCCGGGGTGCGGGTGTGCTGGCCGAAAAATGCGTCAAGGGAATCGAAGCCGACGAGGAGCGCTGCCGCATGTACGTGGACCGCAGCCTGGGGCTGGCCACGGCCCTTTGCCCACTTGTGGGCTACGAGGCCGCGGCCGATGTTGCCCGGCAGGCAGCGGTACGGGGCCTCTCGGTCTTTGAGGCCGCTCGCGAAATTCTGGGCTGGGACGAGGCCCGACTGCGCGAGGTGCTGGATCCGGAGCGCATGCTCACTCCCAGCTAAAGGAAGATACAGTGAAGTTATCCATCTACACCATGGGCGGAACCATCGACAAAATCTACTTCGACGACCTCTCGGAGTACGAGGTGGGCACGCCCCAGGCCGGAGAGATACTCCGGGAGGCCAAGGCCGCAGTCGAGTTCACCGTCCACGAGGTGGCCCGCAAGGACAGCCTGCACCTGACCGCCCAGGACCGCGAGGCACTGCGCGCGGCCATCGCCGCCGATCCCGGCCGGCTCGCCCTGGTCACCCACGGCACGGACACCATGACGGACACCGCCCAGGCCCTCATGGACCTACCTGGCAAGGTGATCGTCTTCACCGGGGCCTTGAGCCCGGCCCGTTTCAAGGGCTCGGACGCCCCCTTTAACCTGGGCTGCGCAGTGGGCGCGCTGCAATCCCTGCCGCCCGGAGTATACATCTGCATGAACGGCCTGGTGTTCGAGGCGGACAAAGTCCGCAAGAACAGGGCCGCCGGGCGCTTCGAGGCGGTCGGGCCAGCCGCTTAGGCCGGGTAGGACGCGGCGCGGCAGGTTTGACGGGGAGAGGCCTCCAGCGGCCAGAGGGCGAGAGCCCTCTGGACTCCCGTATTGCTTCGCGGCAGAAACCACGCGGGCTGCGCTTAAGCCAGCCCGCGTGGCTTTTTCAATAGGTCCTAGGGGTGCGGGGTTGCCGGGGCGTTTGCCGGCCCGTTTGCCGGGTACGTCGTGTTGATCTTTTCCGGCAGGGATATCTGCATCAGGGGCGGATCGTTCTTGGACGGCAGGGGCTTTTCAGGGAACGTGGAGCCGCCCATGGCCGACTGCAGGTCCACTATCGCCTGCACCACCGCCGCGTCCGAATCCGTGCGCGCCAACTGGGAGGCCAGAACTTCCCGCTGGGCGTCCAGGACGTTCAGGAATTGCCCCAGACCGTCCAGGTAGAGCTTGCGTGAGAGTCTCAAGGTTTCCTCTGACTTGGCCTCAGTATCGATCAGGTCCATTCGACGGTGTTCCGAGTTGGCGTATTGGGCCAGGGCGGTCTCCACTTCGGAGAGCGCCGTGAGCGAGCGCTGCTTCAGGTTGGCCAACTGTGCTTCGCTCCTGGCGTCCGTGGCCCGTATCTGGGCCTTGATGCGCCCGAAATCGAGCAGGGGCTGGGTCACTGTCCCGCCCAGCGATGAGGTCTGGCCGGTCTCGAAGAGCAGATTGTCGGGGTTGGCGGTCATGGTGCCGAGCAGCACCGCCAGGTTGAATCGCGGCAGCCAGGCGGCCCTGCTGACTCCCTGGCGGGCCACGGCGGCCGCCAGCTGGCGTTCCGCAAGGGCCACATCCGGGCGCTTGACGAGCACGTTGGCGGGAGAATCCAGGACCACCTTTGTCTGGGGCGGTTCAATCCCGGTTGTGACTTCGTCCAATTCAGGCAGCGATCCGGGCAGTCCGCCGAGCAGCACTTCAAGACGGTGCCTGGCCTGGGCGCGCGCTGAAAGCAACGGATTCAAATCCGCCTTGGTGGCCGAAACCTGCCGGGCGGCCTGGGAGACCTCCAACGCCGAACCAAGGCCGTACTGTTGGCGCAGGGTTGTCAGGCGCAGCGTTTCGCTTTGAGTGGCGATGTTGGCTTCCAGCACCTTGATCTGGGCCACCGCGTTACGCAGCTGCACATATGCCCTGGCCACATCGACGGTCATCTCCAGCAAAACGGCGTCCCGGTTCAGATATGCGGCGTCCGTTTCGGCCGTCCTGGCCTGGAGTTCGCGCCGGTTCCCACCCAGGAGATCGATCTCCCAGCTGATGTTCAGATTCGCTTGGAACTGATTTTGGGTTTGGAAATTGTAACCGGTGCTCGGCTCGACCCGGGCGCCCGTGAGCTCTCCGGAACTGTTGGGCAGCAACTGGGCCACAGCCCCGCTCTGGCCGGCCCGGGCCTCCTTGATCCTGGCCAGGGCGACCTGGACATCAAGGTTGCCGGTAAGGGCCTTGTCCATCAAGGCGTTGAGCCGGTCATCGCCCAGGATGAGCCACCACGGCTGGTCGGATGGCTCCTTGGCCACCTCGTTCCCATCCAATTCGACCCATTGCTTGCCCGCGGGCAGATCCGGTTTGCGATAGTTGGGGCCGGCCATGCAGCCGGAAACGAGCGCCAGCAGAATCAGTATGCCAAGTCGTTGCATATGCATGTCCATCTTCCGGTAGGAAACGTTTCGTGTTCTCAAAGGGGCTTGCCTCATGCCCTCAGCGCACCTTCACCTGAGGGACCACGGACATGCCCGTCTCCAGATGCCAGGCCTGTCCGGTTATGAGGTCGAACACAATTTTCACCGGGACGCGTTGCACCACCTTCACGTAGTTGCCCGAGGCGTTCTCGGCGGGCAGCAGGCTGAAGGCCGCTCCGGTGCCGGCCTGGATACTTTCCACGTGTCCACGGAATTCCTGGTCTGGATAGGCGTCCACCGTCATGGACACCGGCTGACCCGGGCGCATGTCCGTGAGCTGGGTCTCCTTGAAGTTGGCCACCACCCAGACGTCGTCCTGCACCAGTTCGAGCACGTTCTGGCCCGTCTGCACGTAGTCGCCGGGCTCCACGGCCTTCTTCGTCACCGAGCCGTTCACCTGGGACTTGATCTCGGTATAGGAGAGGTCCAGCAGGGTCTGGTTCAGAGCGGCTCGATTCTTCTCCACCTCGGCCTGAGCCGTGAGGATTTGGGTGCCGGCCAGTTCTGCCTGGGCCACGGCGGCATTCAAGCGCTTGTGCGCGGCCAACAGCGCGGACACGGAAGTGCGGGCCTGGGTCTCGGCGTTGTCGTGAGCCTGTTGGGAAACTGCGCCGCTGTCCACAAGATTCTTGTAGCGTTTGTAATCCATGTCGGCATTCGCGGCCTGGGATTCGGCCGACGCGAGGTCCGCCCGGATCTGGTCGGCGGTCGCCAGCGCGACCTGATGTTGCGACCGGGCTTCCTGGAGCTTCTGCTCAACCTCGTTCAGGTTGGCCTGCGCCTGATCCACTTTGACCTGAAAGGGTGCCTGGTCCAGTTTGATCAAGACGTCCCCGACCTTGACGTTCTGGTTGTCCTTCACCAACACCTCCAGCACCCGGCCGCCGACCTGTGGGGAGACCGCGGTGACATGGCTGGCGATGAAGGCGTCGTCAGTGGTCTCGAAGGATCTGGAGTGCCACCACCAATACCCCGCTCCGGAAACGGCCGCAACGGCCAACACAACGATCAGCCCGATGAGGGCGGGTCTCCGCTTGCGGGTGGGACGGGCGAGTTTGCCCCTATTCGAACCTTCCATGGCGTCCTGTATCGTGTCTTGCGTCATTTCGTCGACTCCTCGGAGCAATGCCCGACGTCAAGCCGGACCTTTGAAAGTAGAGTGACCAGCGCAGCCAGTTCTTCATGATCCAGGCCGCTCATCACTGCGGTCTGCAGCACGAAAAGCCCGGGCAGCACGTCGTCGAGGATTCTCCGGCCGGCCGGCAAAAGGCCGATGCGCACCACGCGTCTGTCGGAGGTATCCTCCCTGCGCTCCACAAGTCCGTCCCGGACCATGCCCGCTAGCAAGGCGGAAACGGTGGGAGTGGTTACGCCGGCCTTCGCGGCCAACTTGCATACCGGAATCGGTTCCGGATCCTGGTTCAGAAGGCAGAGAAGCATGAACCGGCCGTAGGAGAGGCCGAGCCTGGCGAGGCTGCGCTCCACGCGATGATGCAGGACGGTGCCCGAGCGCAGGACTTGCAGGTAGGCCTCGCACACCAGTGTATCCATATTGGTGTAGCGCCTGGCCATTTCCAGGAACGACTTGTAGCTGGGTAGTTCCTTAATGATCAAACTGTCCGCGACCTCGGCGGTGGATTAGTTCGCAACCGAAACAATAGTTAGGCTCCTAACAAGTTTGTTAGGCGCCTAACTATGGACGGTCGTCCGTTTTGTCAAACAATAATTTTGGAAAATCCGCTTGCGTCCTGCACCGATGCCCCGTGGAGCGAAAGGTGGTTTCCTGGACTCAAAGGAGTTAGCGGCAAGGCCGGTGGAAATTAAATGCGGGCTGGTATGCGTTCCCAAACATGCCACGGACGCATGAGGAGAGCCGAGGTTCTTCAATTCGGACTATTTTTGCTGTTTCGCCTCGGAACGGACTATTTTTTGGTCCGTTCCGCCTAAACGTAAGATTTTACGCAAAGTGTCCTTGGATATTCCGAGATCACGGCAGGCGGCATTGCGGTTGCCCTGGTTGCTCTTCACCGCCTTCACCGCCGCCCGGTAGCGCACCTCGTCCATGGTCAGGGGGGCGTCTTCCCCAGGGGAGAGAATGGCCCGGCGCAGGGTGCGGGGCAGATGGTCCATCTGGATGAGCCCTCTCGGACACAGGATGCAGGCGTACTCGAAAATGTTCTCGAGTTCCCGGACATTGCCAGGATAGGGGTAGCGCATGAGCTGGCGCAGCACCTCCCGGCTGACCCCCCGGATGTCCTTCCCCAGGGCCTTCCTCCAGCGGTCAAGGGAGTTCTCCACCAACAGGGGGATGTCATGCCGCCTCTCCCTGAGGGGCGGCAACGTAAACTGCACCACGTTGAGCCGGTAGTACAGATCGGTCCGGAAGGAGCCGGACTCCACCATGCAGGCCAGGTCCCGGTTCGTGGAGGCCACCACCCGGACGTTGGCCACCAGGCTCTCCACGCCGCCCAGCGGCTCGAACGACCTTTCCTGGAGAACGCGCAGGATCTTGGCCTGCAACGTCAAGGGCATCTCTCCGATCTCGTCCAGAAGCAGGGTGCCGCCCTCGGCCAGTTGGAAGCGGCCGGGCTTGTCCCGGCGGGCGTCGGTGAATGCCCCGGCCTTGTACCCGAAGAGCTCGGACTCCATGAGTTCACCCGGCAGGGCTCCGCAGTTCACGGCCACGAACGGACCCTTGGATCGACCGGAAAGCTTGTGGATGGCCCTGGCGAAGACCTCCTTGCCGGTCCCGGACTCCCCAAGGAGCAGAACCGTGGCGTCGGTCGCGGCCACACGCGGCAGGATGTCGATCAGCTCCAGCAGGTGCGGGTTGCGGGTGCACAAGCCCAGGTCGCTCCAGTCCCGGGCGCGGCCCTCGCGGAGATGCGGCGCCGCACTGCCGCCATCGACCCCGCGCACGGTCTCCACGCCACCGACGATCCTGCCGAAAGCGTCCTTGAGCGGGGAAGCGCTGACGCTCACCTGCACCTTGCTTCCGTCCCCGCGCCTGATGGTCATGATCCGATGGGAGATGCTGCGGTCCTCGTCCATGCAGACGCGCAGGGCACACACCTCCCGGCAGTTATCCGGCCTGAAGACGTCCCAGCACTTGCGGCCCAGGGCCTCGGACCGTGACAGGCCGGTGAGAACCTCTGCCGACCGGTTGAAGAAGATGACCGACCACTCCCGGTCGACGGCGAACATGCCGTCGACCACGCTGTCCGTGATCTGCTCCATCATGGACTCGCGGGAAAACGGCTCCCCCTGATTATCCATACAGCCCCTTTGCTGAATTCTCGTCACGCGAACACAATGAAGGACGTCTAGCGTCGGCTGGGTTGCATGGTCAACGGGTCACGGACGAATTTTTCGTCCATTTTGGCAACTGCACGCGACGGATAATCCTATTGGGCTGAATTTATGTGATAAGTCCTTTGGCCCGACTTATGCTCTCTTTTTCACAAACGAGTAAGGGACAGCCTCCCCAATTTTGGGGTAGCGTGAGAGCGCCCAGCTTAAACCAGGAGGAAGGACATGGAACTCACAATGACCGCTTCCGGACGACGGTGCGACCTGTCTTTGCACCCTGTTTCAGCTAAAACCGTGGAACGCATCAAGGAACTGGGCAGCAAGTTCTACACCAAGAAGTACATCCACTGGTGGCGAAACGGCAACACCAGCACGTGTGGTATGAAGTTCGATGATGAATGCGACATTTCCGTCAACTTTGACGGCAAGGATGTACCATTCGACACGAGCCCCATCCCGAATGCTGCTGTTCTGCTGCGCCGCCGCCACTACCTGGAGAGCAAAGCCAAGTACCTGGCGCTGCTCGGCTACGACGACGAATATTGCCACATGAACTGGACCTGGCACAACGTGAGCGAATTCGACCCCGCCAAGTTCGATTTCTTCGTTCACCGCTGGGACCGCATCCTCGGGACCAAGGATTTCCTCATCATCGATGACGTTCGTTACGACGGGGCTTTCGCGGACGAGCAGGACTGGGGCGGCAGCTGTGGCTTCAACCTGGTGGACCCCAAGGTCATCGATCTGGACGAGGTGCGCCGGGAACTGGGCATCGAGACGCCCGCGCTCCAAAGCGCCTGATGGGGTGGAATATGGACAAACGCATGGGTGTGCTGGCGATAGAAGTGGGTCGCAACGGCGACAATGTCGCTCGCGTCAATAATGTCATCAGCGCATACCACGAGCTGATCATCGGCAGATTGGGCGTGCCGTACCGTGAACGCAAGGTCAGCATCATCGCTCTCATTGTCGAGGGCACAACCGATGAATGCGGTGCGTTTAGCGGCAAGCTCGGCATGATAGACGGCGTGCGCAGCAAGGTGCTGCTATTCGGCACCGAAGCACCGCGCCGAAAGACGTAAAGGAGCGCTCGGAATGGACACAACCTGCCCAGAGGCGACTTGGATCGATGAATCGATCATTCAGGAAACCCTGAACAAGACCGAAGGGAGCAATCCCTCGCGCATTCAGGAGATCCTGGCCAAGGCGCTGAAGTTGAAAGGGTTGGACATGGCTGAGGTAGCCGCGCTGGCGACGGTGCGGGACCCTGAGATGCTGGAAGAAATCTATCACACCGCGAAACAGGTTAAAGAGGAGATCTACGGTCCACGCCTCGTCTTGTTCGCCCCGCTGTACATTTCCAACCTGTGCAACAACGAATGCGTGTACTGCGCATTTCGCCGGAGCAACAAGGCTCTCGATCGCCGGACCCTGACTCAGACCGAGATCGCGGAAGAGACGCGCATCCTCATTAACCAGGGGCACAAACGAGTGCTGCTCGTGGCTGGCGAGTCCTATCCCAACGAGGGATTCAAGTATGTGCTCGACTCCATCGCCACGGTATATTCGGTCAAGGAGGGCGCGGGCGAGATCCGCCGGGTCAACGCCAACGTCGCGCCCCTGCCCCTTGAGGAGTTCAAACTTCTCAAGGAAGCCGGAATCGGCACCTACCAATGCTTTCAGGAGACCTACCACCGCGAGACATACTCCAAGGTCCACCTGAGCGGACTGAAGCGCAAGTACGACTGGCGCGTGACCGCCTTTGATCGGGCCATGCAGGCCGGGATCGACGACGTTGGCGTGGGCGTGCTCTTCGGGCTCTACGATTGGCGCTTCGAGATTCTGGCGCTCATGCAGGAGATCGAACATCTGGAGAAAGAATTCGGGGTCGGATGCCACACCATCAGCGTCCCGCGCATGGAGCCGGCCTTGGGCTCGAACATAGCCGAGAACCCGCCGTATCCGGTCGCTGACGAGGATTTCAAGAAAATCGTGGCCATCCTCAGGCTGGCCGTGCCCTACACGGGCATCATCATGTCCACGCGCGAGACCGCGAAACTCAGAACCGAGACCCTCGCGCTCGGGGTCTCGCAGATCTCGGCCGGCAGCCGCACCAATCCCGGTGGCTACGCCGAGGACGAGCAGTTCGTGGCCGCGCAGTTCCAGCTTGGCGACCACCGCTCCCTGGCCGAGGTCATCAAGGATGTGGCCGATATGGGCTATATCCCCTCGTTTTGCACCGGCTGCTACCGCCTTGGCCGCACCGGGCAGGACTTCATGGACATGGCCAAGCCGGGTCTGATCAAGGAGAAATGCGGTCCGAACGCGCTCTCCACCTTCCTGGAATACTTGATCGACTACGCCACGCCCGAAGCGGCCGCGGCCGGAGAAAAGGCCATTGCCCAGAATCTTGCGCGCATGGCGCCGAAGACCCGGGCCATCTCCGAAGGCCTGATATCCCGGGTTCGCCAAGGGAAACGTGATGTCTTCTGCTGAAGACGCTGCCAGCCCAATGGTGCGCACGGAAAAGGATTTCCTGGGGGAAATGTGCCTGCCGGCTGACGCCTATTACGGCATTCACACCGCGCGCGCGCTCCTGAATTTTCCCCTGACCGGGACTCCGCCGCATCCGGCGCTGATGATCGCCCTGGCCCAGGTCAAGAAAGCCTGCGCCAGGGCCAATCTGGAAGCCGGGTACCTGGCGCCCGAGGTAGCCAACGCAATTATCGTTGCCTGCGACGAGATGATTTACGAGCTGGCCGAGGGTAGGGGCGAACTTTCACGCAATCTGCTCGTGGACGCGCTGCAAGGCGGCGCCGGCACCTCCACGAACATGAACGTCAACGAGGTCGTCGCCAACAGGGCCGAGGAGCTGCTCGGCGGACGCAAGGGCTGCTACGCGCTCGTGCATCCCATCGACAGCGTCAACCTGCATCAATCCACCAACGACGTCTATCCCACGGCCCTGAAGGTCGCGGCCATCACGCTCCTGCGCCGACTGGAGAAGGAGATAGCCGGGCTGCAACAGGCCTTTCAGGAAAAAGAGCGCGCCTTTGCCGACGTGCTCAAGATCGGTCGCACCCAGTTGCAGGACGCCTGCCCCATCACGCTCGGCGCCGGGTTCTCGGCCTTTGCCGAAGCCCTTGGCCGCGACCGTTGGCGCGTCTTCAAGTGCGAGGAGCGACTGCGGGTGGTCAATCTGGGTGGTGCGGCCGTGGGCACGGGCCTGACCGCCCCGCGCCGTTACATCTTCCTGGCCGTGGACAAGCTGCGGGAGGAGACCGGGCTTGGTCTCGCGCGGGCCGAGAATCTGGTCGACGCCACCCAGAACGTTGACTGTTTCGTGGAGGTCTCGGGCATTCTCAAGGCTCATGCCGTGAATCTGTTCAAAATATCCTCTGACCTGCGTCTCTTGGCCTCAGGGCCCAAGGCCGGATTTGGCGAGCTCAGGCTCCCTGCGGTCCAAGCCGGATCGAGCCTGATGCCCGGCAAAGTCAACCCGGTCGTATGCGAAGCCGTAGCCCAGGCCGCGATGTCGGTCATGGCCCAGGACGCGGCCGGGAGCATGGCCGCGATGTCCGGACAGCTCGAACTCAATGCTTTTTTGCCGCTTATCGCGCACGCGTTGCTCGGTTCACTCTCACTTTTGGAGAATGCTTGCCGCATGTTCCGCACTCGTTGCGTGGAAGGTGTCGAGGCGGACCGCGAGGCCTGCCAAGCACAAGTGGAACGTTCCCTCACCACGGTCGTGGCCTTGGTCCCGCTGCTCGGCTACGAGACCGCAGCGACAATCGCCACGGCCGCGCGTGAGACCGGAAAGACCGTCAAGGCGCTGGTTCTCGAACTCGGACTGCTCGACGAACAGACGCTCGACCACGCGCTCTCGCCAGCGGCCATGACCACGCTGGGGTTTCAAGGATGACTAGGATGCCCCAAGCGCTCATTGGCAAGGAGGCTATTTTCCAAGCGCTCACACAGTGGCCGCTGGAAACGCTCTTGGCCCGGGCCGACGCCATGCGGGCCAAGGTCAAGGGCCCGAGCGTTCTGCTGCGCGCCATTATCGAGTTTTCCAACCATTGCGTGCGCAACTGCATGTACTGTGGCCTGCAGCGCGTAAACTCCAAGATCGAACGCTACCGTATGAGGCCTGAGCAGATCGTCGAGGTCGCCTGCGCTGCCGCCGCGGCCGGCATCGGCACGGTGGTGCTGCAATCAGGCGAGGATCTGGAATACCCGGCCGAGGCTGTCGCGGGACTGGTCTCGGAAATCAAGGCCCGGGCCGAGGTCAAGGTCACCCTGAGCCTGGGCGAGCGTCCGGCCGAGGATTACGCGCTCTGGCGGCGGGCTGGGGCTGACCGTTACCTCATGAAGCACGAGACAGCGAACCCCGAACTCTACGCCGCCATGCACCCGGGCATGGACCTTAAGGGCCGGCTGGATTCACTGCGGCTGCTCAAATCACTCGGCTACGAGATTGGCTCCGGGTTTATCGTCGGACTGCCCGGACAGACCCTTGAGACTCTTGCCGCGGACGTCGGGCTCACGCAGGAGCTTGGCGCGGACATGTGCGGGGTAGGGCCATTCGTTCCGCAAGCCGATACGCCGCTCGCAAAGACAGCGCCGGGAGACGTGGAGACAACGCTCAAGATGATCGCCTTGCTCAGGCTAGCCTGCCCGGAGGCGAATATCCCGGCCACGACCGCCCTGGCCAGCCTCGCGCCCGGAGACGGGCAGCGGCGAGCGCTTGAGGCCGGCGCCAACGTGATCATGCCCAATTTCACCCCGGAGAATTTCCGTAAGAACTACCAAATTTACGACAACAAGACACCGGTCGGCCTGCAAACGGCCAAGGATGCGGTTTCCGAGGCCAAACGCGAGTTGGTTGTCGACGGAGGATTGAAGTCCCCATGCAAGACGCACCCAAAGGACTCAGACTGCACATAGGCCTGTTCGGACGTCGTAACGTAGGCAAATCGTCGCTGCTCAACGCGCTGACCGGACAGGAGGTCAGCATTGTCTCAGATACCCCGGGCACGACCACGGACCCGGTGGACAAGGCCATGGAGCTTGCGCCGCTTGGGCCGGTATTGTTCATCGACACGGCTGGGGTGGACGACGAGGGAGCCCTGGGCGAGCTCAGGCTCAAAAAAACCAAACAGACCTTGGAGCGCGCCGACATCGCAATCGTGGTCACCGACCAGCAGGGGTTCGGTGAATACGAGGGGCGCTTGTGCTCGATGCTTGGAGAGCTGAAAACGCCCCTGATCGTTGTAAGCAACAAGATCGATCAGGCGCGGCCCGAGCCAGTGATACTGGCCGCGCTTGAGGCTGCTAAGATCCCTGTGGCCCAGGTTTCGGCCTTGACCGGGCAGGGGATAGGCGCGCTCAAGGAGCTGTTGGTTGGCCTGGCGCCGGACGACTGGTTCGAGGCCCCGCGCTTGGTGGGGGATTTGCTGCCGGCCGGTGAGCTGTCCGTGCTCGTGGTCCCCATCGATCTCGGCGCGCCCAAGGGCCGGCTTATCCTGCCTCAGGTCCAGGCCATCCGCGATATTCTTGACAGCGACGCCTACTGCCTGGTGGTCAAGGAGCGTGAGTTGCGCGACGCACTCGCTCGGCTCAACCGGCCGCCTGGGCTAGTTGTTTGCGATTCGCAGGTCGTGCTCAAGGCAGCCGGCGACACGCCGCCTGAGATTCCACTCACGACCTTCTCAATCCTCATGGCCCGTCTCAAGTCGGATCTGACGACCCTGGCCTGCGGCGCCGCGGCGATCGACGCGCTCAAGCCAGGGGACTTGGTGCTTATCGCCGAGTCCTGCGCGCATCATCCGCTGGCCGACGACATCGGCCGGGTCAAGATTCCGCGGTGGCTGCGGCAATATGCGGGCGGGGACATCCAGATCGAGGTCAAGGCCGGGGAGGATTTTCCCGAGGACCTCACCCCTTACAGCTTGGTCATCCACTGCGGAGGTTGCATGGCCAACCGCAAGACCATGCTGTCCAGGCTCTACCGGGCAACGCGCCAGAACGTCCCCATGACCAATTACGGGGTGGCGATATCCTTTGTCCAAGGAGTGGCGCGGCGCGTGCTTCGGCCATTTCCAGGCGCTTTGGCCGCGTTCGAGGAGCGCCTGGCTCGACAGGCGGCCAGGATTCAAACGACGGCTGTCCGCTCTGAACGGCCGCAGGGGCAGGACTGAGCGTGGACCATATCATATGCGTGTCATCTTGCCCCATCGCCTTCCTTATAGAGGCGCATTATGTCCTGCGAGGAGAACCCACTGTTGGTCATACTACAAAAACTGTCTTGCGAACCCTGGGAGTTTGGGCAAAAAAATAGTGTGTCACAATGTCCGCTTAAGCGATATGTGTCACAAAGTTTTATGCCAATATATTAAAATTACTAATACTATTTTCTGGCCCGTTATTTGCTAATGATTTTGGCAGATTTGCGAGCGCAACACCTGCCGGCATGATATGGAAAATGGAATACAACATGTCTATACATCAGTGAACACATGCGAGTGAAGCCCTTTCAACCGCTCTAAATAGTTGAAATAAGAAAGAGGCCTGAGATGGATGTACCGAGCAAGACCCACAAAAGTTGGCAGGACGTCGTGACTGGCAAGAACACGTTCCAGTTGCAATTTCTAGTGTCGTGCCCGCGAAACGAGTGCATGGATATTCAACCCGTCAACAGGGTTGCCCGCCGCCGCACAACCATCCTGGCCCGAATCCGGAGTGACAAATCAGGCCGGTCTGAACGTGAATTTTTTCAAGGAACGACAGTATTCTTAAGACCCTAATGAATAGTAATTAGTTTTCTTTGTTTTTGTGAAAAAAATAACAATTGTTTACAGAAATTATACTAATTTCCAATAGCTCATCGGTGACAATTTCGGGTTGAGATAGATTGGTTCAGCTTCAAACTGCAGAGAAAAAGGTTCGAGCGCGGCTGTAGGGGATCTTTGAGTGTATGAAAACAGTAACATGCACTGAGCGGAGGTTGCTTAGTATGCAAAACTCATCTTGCCAAGCTGTCGGTGAATGCAAAGTTCCAGATGCAGCGGTACTCCCACAACCGCTGTACAGAGAAGTTGTGCAATTCGTAGAATCTCTTCCTCAAAAGGAAGGCCACTTAGTTACAGTGCTCCATAAAGCACAGAGCGTTTTCGGATATCTCCCCGTTGAAGTTCAGACATTTGTGGCAGAACAAATGGAAGTCCCTCTGGCCCAAGTCTACGGCGTCGTCAGCTTCTACACCTTTTTCACCATGGTGCCCAAAGGTAAGCATCCCATTTCAATTTGCATGGGAACGGCCTGTTTTGTCAAAGGTGCTGAGAAGGTCGTTAACGCATTCAAAGAGCAGCTCAAGATCCAGGTCGGCGATGTCACGGCTGACGGCAAGTTCTCCATCGACACCCTGCGTTGCGTAGGTGGTTGCGCCTTGGCGCCTATCGTCATGATCGGAGAAAAAGTCTTTAGCAACGTCAAGCCGGGACAGGTGAAAAAAATTCTCGCTGACTACTAGCCTGGCGCCTAGGGAAACATGGGCCTGTTTTTAACGGTAGTCTAATCGTTTTAAGGTAAGGAGCGCTTTATGCCTACCATCAAAAGCCTCGACGAGCTTAAGGCCAAGCGCCAGGACATCCTGGAGCGCGAGAAGGCCAAACTGGATAAGGTTGTCATCAACGTATCCCTCGCCACCTGTTCCATCGCGGCCGGGGGCAACCTCGCCCTGGAAATCATGAAGGAAGAGGTCGCCCAAAACGGTCTGACCAACGTTGAGTTCATGCAGTCCGGCTGCATGACCTATTGCTTTGCTGAACCCACCGTAGAAATCACGTTGCCGGGCAAGGCCCCCGTGCTTTTCTGCGGAGTCGACGCTGCTAAGGCCAAGGAACTGATCACCGAGTACGTCATCAAGGGTGAAGCGGTCGAAGGAATCATTCCCGTGAACTACGAACGGGTTGTTCTTTAAAATAACCTACGGGAGACGACGAAATGGCAGCGACAGCTCTTGATAAAAAGCAGATTCGGATCGCCACCCGCAATTGCGGATTCATCGATCCCGAATGCATCGACAGTTACATCGGAATTCGTGGCTACGAGGGCCTGGGCCAAGTCCTGACCATGGCTCAGGCCGATGTCGTGGACCTCATCAAACGTTCGGGCTTGCGCGGCCGCGGCGGCGGCGGTTTCCCCACCGGGGTCAAGTGGGGCATAGCCCTCTCCAACAAGGCGGATCAGAAATACATGGTCTGCAACGCCGACGAGGGCGACCCGGGCGCGTTCATGGATCGCGCCGTGCTTGAGGGCGATCCCCATTCCGTTGTCGAGGCCATGGCCATCGGCGGCTACGCCATCGGCGCCACCCGCGGCGCGGTCTATATCCGGGCCGAATATCCCTTGGCCATCAAGCGCCTTAAAAAGGCCATCGACGACGCCAGGAGTTACGGGCTGCTCGGCAAGAACATCATGGGCTCGGGGTTCGACTTCGACATTGAGATCAAATACGGAGCCGGCGCCTTTGTCTGCGGCGAGGAAACAGCGCTGATCCGCTCCATGGAAGGCCAGCGCGGAGAACCCGTCAGCAAGCCGCCTTTCCCGGCCGAATCAGGTTATTGGAAGAAACCCACCATCGTCAACAATGTCGAAACCTTCGCCAACGTTCCGGCCATCATCATCAAGGGCGCGGATTGGTTCTCAAGCATCGGCACCGCCACCTCCAAGGGCACCAAAGTCTTTGCCCTGGCTGGAAAGATTACCAATGTGGGTCTGGTTGAAGTTCCCATGGGCACCACCCTGCGCGAAGTCATTTTCGATATCGGAGGCGGTTGCCCAGACGGCAAGGCGTTCAAGGCGGTCCAGACCGGAGGCCCCTCGGGCGGCGCACTTTCCCACAAGGATCTCGATGTAAAAATCGACTACGAGTCGCTCATCGCCCGTAAATCAATGATGGGCTCCGGCGGCATGGTCGTAATGGACGAGGACGATTGCATGGTTTCCGTGGCCAAGTTCTTCCTGGACTTCACCATGGACGAGACCTGCGGCAAGTGCACTCCCTGCCGTATCGGTTCCAAACGACTTTATGAGATTCTGGAGAAAATTACCCAGGGCCGTGGAACGCGCGAAGACTTGAGCCGGCTCCAGACCTTGTGTGTGAACATCAAGGACACGGCCTTATGCGGTCTCGGGCAGACCATGCCCAATCCGATCCTGTCGACCATGGATACCTTTGCCGACGAGTACGCCGCACATGTGGACGACAAGAAGTGTCCGGCCCACGTCTGCACTTCCATGCTGACCTTCTCCATCGATCCTGCAAAATGCACCGGCTGCACGCTGTGCACAAAGGTATGTCCGGTGGAGTGCATCTCGGGCACTAAGAAGCTCCCCCATGTCCTCGATGCCTCTAAGTGCATTAAATGCGGCTCTTGCTATGACAAGTGCAAATTCGACGCTATCATCAAGCAATAAGGATCAAGGAGGTCTGTTATGTCCATGTTGACAATAACTATAGACGGCAAGTCCACGAGCCTTCCGGCAGGTAGCACCATCTTGGATGCCGCCAAAAAGCTAGACGTCGAAATTCCGACCCTTTGCTACCTTAATCTTGAGGAGCTTTCGGTAAACAACAAGGCCGCCTCCTGCCGTATCTGCGTCGTCGAGGTCGAAGGCCGCCGCAACCTGGCCCCGGCTTGCGCCACGCCGATCACCGATAACATGATCGTCAAGACTCATACGTTGCGCGTGCTCAATGCCCGCAGGACGGTTCTGGAGCTCTTGCTTTCCAACCACCCCAAGGATTGCCTGGTCTGCGCCAAATCCGGCGAGTGCGAACTTCAGAGTCTGGCCGAGAAGTTCGGCATTCGGGAATCACCTTATGACGGCGGTGAAGTTTCCCACTTCCGCAAGGACATCTCCCCCTCCATCATCCGCGATATGGACAAATGCGTCATGTGCCGCCGCTGCGAAACCATGTGCAACGACGTCCAGACCTGCGGCGTTCTCTCGGGTGTCAACCGCGGCTTCAACGCCGTAGTCGCTCCGGCCTTTGAAATGAATCTGGCCGACACCGTGTGCACCAACTGCGGCCAGTGCGTGGCCGTGTGCCCGGTTGGCGCGCTGGTTGAACACGACCACAGCTGGGCAGTGGTCGATGCCCTGGCCGATCCGGACAAGGTTGTCGTGGTCCAAACCGCCCCGGCCGTACGCACCGCCTTGGGCGAGGACCTGGGCATGGCCCCAGGCACTTCGGTCACGGGCAAGATGGCCGCGGCCCTGCGCCGCATGGGCTTTGATCATGTTTTTGACACCGACTTCGCCGCCGACCTGACCATCATGGAGGAAGGTTCTGAGTTCTTGGATCGCTTAAGCCGCTTCCTGGCTGGCGACAAGACGGCCAAACTGCCCATCCTAACCTCTTGCTGTCCGGGCTGGGTCAAGTTCTTCGAACACCAGTTCCCGGATATGCTGGACGTACCCTCCACGGCCAAGTCGCCTCAGCAGATGTTCGGTGCTATCGCCAAGACCTACTACGCAGACCTGCTGAACATCCCCCGCGAGAAGATGGTTGTGGTCTCGGTCATGCCTTGCCTGGCCAAGAAATACGAAAGCGCCCGGCCGGAATTCGCCGTGAACGGCAACCCGGACGTGGACATCGTCATCTCCACGCGTGAGCTGGCTCGGCTTATCAAGCGGATGAACATCGACTTCGCCGGACTCCCCGACGAGGAATTCGATGCTCCGCTCGGCGAGTCCACCGGCGCGGCCCCGATCTTCGGCGTCACCGGCGGGGTCATCGAGGCGGCGCTTCGCACCGCCTACGAACTGGCCACCGGCGAGACCTTGGAGAAGGTCGATTTCGAATCCGTGCGCGGCATGGCGGGGGTGAAAAAAGCCACTGTCAAAGTTGGTCCTCACGAGCTGGTCATCGGCGTTGCACACGGTCTGGGCAACGCCAGAAAATTGCTCGAACGCGTGCAAGCGGGTGAAACCTTCCACGCCATAGAAGTGATGGCCTGCCCCGGCGGCTGCATCGGAGGCGGCGGACAGCCCTATCACCACGGTAACATTGAGTTGCTCAAGCAACGCACCAAGATCCTCTATGAAGAAGATGCGGGCAAGCCCCTGCGCAAGTCGCACCAGAACCCGTACATCATCGAGCTGTACGAGAAATTCTTGGGCAAGCCGTTGTCCGAGAAGTCTCACCACCTGCTGCACACGCACTACTTCAAACGTCAAAGCCTCTAGTATTTAAAAGGCTAAGGAAACACCCGGGAGGGGCTTCGCCTCTCCCGGACTTCTACTTTGCGACATTCACTACAGAGTAGGGGGAAAACCTTTAGATGAAATGCGCATCTTCTTTCTGCCTGGATTCGGGCTTGACCCGTTTGCAAAGTGCAGTGTAATATTTATCAAAATTGGAATTGACCAAGATTACGCACTGCCTGACCCTCAAAAAATAATTCATTACTGAGGATACTGGGTAAAGTTTGGCATATTGCCACCCGTCTCTTTCACTTGATGGAATAAAAATACGGGCACGACAGATTTTTCTTACTATATTTTCCGTTTCGCGAGTAGACTCTGTATGGAGCATAAAATCGTCATCTGCTTGGGCAGTTCGTGTTTCGCCCGAGGTAACCAGAAGCATCTGCTCCTGATCGAGCAGTTCCTGGCCGAACACGGCTTGACCGACACAGTCGTCCTCTCTGGCAGCCGCTGCGAAGACCAGTGCTGCACTGGACCCAACATTCGCATCGATGGTCAACTTTACAGTGAGATCTCCGTCGAGCGGATCCTGGAACTCTTGAGTCTCCATTTTTCGGAATGAACGTCCCTGACCGCGATGGACAACCGCGCGCAAGCGCCTGATCGTTGCGCCAAAACCACGTTTTGCACCACGAGTATCCCGAGAAGAGTATAATTCTTTTTCAATCTGAATAATATGAAAACGGCAATTCACGCCAGCGCGTCCGCCACAGTACCCAAGGAAGGTGGCATGATCAGCCAATACCCCATTTACACCATCGAGACCGAATGCCAGGATTGTTGTCGCTGTCTGCGCCAATGTCCGGTCAAGGCCATCCAGGTCGAAAACGGCCGGGCCGCAGTGGTGCCAGAACTTTGCATCTCCTGCGGCCACTGCGTGGCCGCTTGTCCAGCCCACGCCAAGCAAGTCCGCGGCGACCTGCTCGTTGTGCATAAACTTTTACGTTCAGGCCTGCCTACCTATGTTTCCCTCGCCCCCTCCTGGGTCAGCGAATTTCCAGGTGTGTCAGCTCAGGCCATGGTCGCGGCCTTGCGCCGACTAGGGTTCTCCGGGGTGTCCGAGACGGCCCTCGGAGCTCAGGAAGTGTCGGCGGCCGTGGCCCAGCACCTCGCCGGGGGCGGCGCCGGGCTGCTTTTGTCAACGGCTTGCCCGGCGGCCGTGGATTTCATCCGGGGCTATATGCCGGAGCTGGTGCCCTATCTTTCGCCCTTGCTCTCGCCACTGCTCTCCCACTGCCTCATGCTGCGCAAAGAATACGGCCAGGATATCGGCGTGGTCTTTTTCGGTCCGTGCGTGGCGAAAAAAAACGAAGCTGACAGGCATCCGGAGTTGCTCAACGCAGCCATGACCTTTTCGGATCTGCGGACCATGTTGCTCGAGGCCGGCATTGATCCGGCCTCCGTATCCAGCGGAACAAACGACGTGTTTTTGCCCCATGCGGCCAGGGAAGGCGCCATCTATCCCGTGGAAGGTGGCATGACCGACACTGTACGGGCCTATGCCGGGATCGAACCGGTCTGTTACGCCACCCTAGCCGGCATTCCTACCATCGAATCCTCCTTGCGCGGCCTCGACCCAAAGACCCTACCGCGTCCGGTCTTCGTGGAAATGCTCGCCTGCGTGGGCGGTTGCGTGCGCGGGCCGTGCATATCAAGCCTTAGGCCTCGACTCTTGGACCAAATCGATGTGTTCGCCAAGGCGGCCAAGCCAGAACCCGCCACCCCGCAACGGGCGCCGGTCGTGGCCATCGACCACCTCATCAAGCCCTCGCCCGTGGAACTGCCTGCCTACAGCGAGGACCTTTACCGGAAGGCCCTGGGCCTCTTCGGCAAATTTGAGCCCGAGGACGAACTCAACTGCGGTGGCTGCGGCTACGACTCCTGCCGGGGATTGGCCCGGGCCATGCTGGAAGGCTTGGCCGAAGAGAACATGTGCGTACATTTCTTGCGCAAACGCGCCACCCGCAAGGCCAACGCGCTTTTGCGCTGTATTCCGGCCGGGGTGGTCATCGCCAACGCCAAGCTGCACATCATCGAGTGCAACGAGCACTTTGCCCGACTTTTCGGGGAGGAAACGCTTACGGCCTTTGAGGCGTGCCCGGGCCTGGAAGGGGCGTCGCTCGAAAAAATAGTGCCGTTCACCCAGCTTTTCCGGCGGGTCCTGGAGACAGAAACCGACATTCACAACGCCTGCCTGCGTCAGGGCGACCTGGTTTACAGCATCACCATTTTCACCATTGAACCCAAAAGCGTCATTGGCGGCGTCATTTTCGACGTCACTGGCTCGGAACTGCGCCGGGATGAGATTGCAAAGCGAGCCCGGGAGATCATACATAAGAATCTGGAGACCGTGCAAGAGATAGCCTGCCGCCTGGGCGAAAACATGGCGGACACGGAAATACTCCTGCGTTCCCTGGCCGAGGGTTTTTCCCGCGAAGAGACCCACGCCATGAGCGAAAGAGGCCTGCGAGGCCGGAAGTCGTGAAGAAGGACGTTTTCGTCGAGGTGGAGGCGGCCCAGCGATTCAGGCACGGCGAGGACATCTGCGGAGATGCCTTCAAGACCTTGAAACTGGCTGGCGAGGGCCGCGTCATCGCCGTGCTTTCCGACGGCCTCGGCCATGGGGTTAAGGCCAGTATCCTGTCGTTGATGACCGCTACCATGGCCCTCAAATTCACCGCCATGGACACCGACATCGTGCGGGCGGCCGAGGTCATCATGGACGCCCTGCCCGTGTGCCAGACGCGCAAAATCAGCTACGCCACCTTCACCGTGGCCGATGTCAGGGCTGACGGCGCCACCAGGGTCATCGAGATGGACAATCCGCCGATCATCCTGGTGCGTGAAGCCAAGTCAGTGCCCCTCGACTTCGTGGAGGTCTCCTCGCCACGCTACCACGAGCGGGTGATTCGGGTCTACAACTTGGCCATGCAACACGGCGACCGCCTGATATTCACCTCGGACGGCATCACTCAGGCCGGGCTCGGAACCGAAAGGCTGCGTTTGGGCTGGCGTTCCGAAGGCTGCCAGGAATTTATCCAGGAGGAGGTGGCCAGGGAGCCCTCCATTTCGGCCAGGTCCCTGTCCCAGAAGATCCTGTCCCAGGCCCTGCGCCATGAACCTTTCCAGCAGGCCTACGACGACATGACCGCGGCGGTCATCTATTTGCGCAGACCACGCCGGGTCATTATCCTGACTGGGCCGCCCTACGCCGCCACCCGCGACAAGGAATTCGCTGAAACGCTGTCTGGATTCGACGGCCGCAAGATCATTTGCGGCGGCACCACGGCCAACATCGTAGCCCGTGAACTGGGACGACCTATCCGCGACTGCCTGCGCGGCAACACGGGCGGAGGCGACATCCCCCCGGCGGCTGAAATGGACGGTGTGGATCTGGTGACCGAAGGGATCCTGACCCTTACCCACGCGGCCCGGCTACTGGAAAACGACGACGCCCCACGCGAGAAGAACCCGGCCGTCGAACTCTACAACCTCCTGGTCGAGAGCGACTCCATCGTATTCGTGGTCGGTGCGCGCATCAACGAAGCCCACCAGGACCCCAGTCTGCCCATTGACCTGGAGATCCGCCGCAATATCATCAAGCGCATCTGCCAAATCCTGGAGCAGAAATACCTCAAGGATACCCAGGTCAGCTTTTTCTAACATTTGCTTGGGAAAAACGCGGTCCCCAAGTATGACGCTCACGGGAAGTGGTTTCAGAACAGATGCCGGGCGTTTGGAAGGCGACTGCTTTACGGACGCCCTTGCCGGAATGGCCTAAACGCCTGCCCCGTTCAAGGCAGACGGACTCGCGGTAAGTCATGCGCTTTCTCATCGCGGGATACGGAAACTGCTACCGGCAGGACGACCTGGTGGGGCTTGTGCTTGAGCCCATGGTCCGTCAGTTGCTGGAAAATCAGGAAATCGCCGTAAAACTGTATCTCGATTTGCAATTGTTTCCGGAAAAGGCTTTCTATCTGGCAGAATTTGATGTAGTTATTTTCATTGATGCGAATGCCAAACTTCTGGAACATGGATTTTGCCTGGAACGTGTTGCTCCAGATATGACTCCTCCAGGAGCAAATCTCCATACCCTGAGCCCTGGAAGTATATTGACACTTATAGATCAGCTCGAGTTGCCGCAACCTGCGGGAGCCTACCCGCTCTCCGTATCCGGACACTCATTGACTTTACTGAAAACTTAAGTTTCTATGCAGCTCAAGAACACACTACCCATTTTATGTATTTATTTGATGGCTGACTGCTAAATATTACACGGAACGATTGTATGAATACGCAGCCTTCCACCTCTAATCAACGCCAGTCAACCTTTATGTTACTATGTGTTGGCATTCATCTCGGAGCTCACATTTAATCATTTAGGAGGATGACATGCTGGTTAAAGATGCCATGTCCACAAGAATCGTGTATGTGAAACAGGATGCCACGGCCGCCCACGCGATGAAACTGATGGCTGAGAACAATGTCCGCCGCCTCATGGTAAACATTGACGGCACCAAGGGCTTGTACGGTGCTATAACCGTGCGCGACATGATCACCAAAGTTCTTGCCACGGACCATGATCCTGCAAAGTTGAAAGTCGCAGACATCATGAACACGAATCTCATCTCTGTGAAATCAACTGACCAACTCAAGGACGTCGCAAAGTTGATGGACGAAAAAAATGTCGCCGGATTGCCAGTGATAGATGGAACAGCGCTTGTTGGCATTGTTACAATGTGGGATGCGCTCATTGCCTTGGGCGTTCCGCGCAAATAGGATGGCTTGATCAAAGCTACCGACGATGCGGCAATCCTCCAAGCTCTAGCCAACGGAGACGGTATGGACACAAACTCGGGCAGGAAGGAAGCAATTATTGCTCCACTTGAAAAATTTTCCGCAAAAGCTGTTTATGGCAGCGCATTTTGTAAACGCCCCATAGAGGTCCAAATCCTCGTTGAAGACGAGATCATAATCGACATTGGCGCGTCTTCAGAATGCGAGTACTGCCAAATCTGCTTAGACACCATAAAGTCCATGGCAAAAGGTCAAGAAGTAAACTTTGCCTGGGGCATCACTGGCGACGATGTAGATTTGAATTTAAAGCATGATGGTTCTAAATTTGATTGCACAGAATGCGATACGTACGCAGTGGCAGCCTTCAAACTCGCATTGAGAAACTGGGAGAAGCGAGTATAAGTCTTCATACGCTTTGAAATTGCAAGCATGACTTTTTCCAGATGAACGTCTGGAAGTAAAGCCTGCAGACCCAAGCCCGGCTGTCCACACGAGCAGCCGGGCTTTTTTATGGTCGAATATTTAACGGGATATATCAGATCAATTTTTGTTCCATCAATGGCCATTACCTAGTGTATTACCACCATTCTTCCGACTAGTTTATGACATATTAATTAACTAGTTGGCCCCTATATCCAATGCAATCTTTGCTATTGCTGCCTGTTACTACCCAAACACAGTCCAAACTTTAAGAGACATCAACATCACGTTCTGTCTCGAAGATATCCTTGCCGTGGTTATCATGGACGTTGCCGTCCCAGACACCGTAGACCGCTCGTGCCAACCCGGCATGCCTCCACGTCTTCCTGCTGATACAAACGCCTGTCTTGCCGGAGCAGCCCCTCGCCCGGTGGATTCTGGACAAGAGGCCGCCCCATCAGCTGTCCGGCCTGCTGGGTTATAGGATGAAGTCAGTAGACAAGAAGTTGGATCGCCGCTTCTGGATTATCTGGGTGAGCAGTTCCTTGTTGGCCGTGGAGCCTTTGGCCGCCACCAGGGTACGGATAGAGAAGCAGCGCAGCGCGTCGCTTACGGAGAGTGTGCCCTCGGCCGAATCCTTTCGCCCTGCGAAGGGGAACACATCAGGTCCCCGTTGACACTGACTGTTAATGTTCACGCGGCATACTTGGTTGACCATAGGGTCGATAAATTGTGCCATCTGGGAAGGATCAGAGCCGAAGAGGCTCATCTGTTGGCCATACTGAGAGTTCACGAGATAGTTTACCGGCGTGGATTCGTCGTCGAAGGGCACCACCGGGATCACCGGGCCGAACTGTTCTTCGTGGTAAGCGCGCATTTGAGGATTCACGGGGTAGAGCAAGGCGGGGAAGTACAGGCTCTTGGCCGAGGCGCCGCCGCCTGGGTTGATCATCTCGGCCCCATGGGCGTGGGCGTCCTCCACTAATTCCTGAAGGTATTTGATTTTGCCTGGAACCGGCAGTGGAGTGATTTTCACACCGTCGTCGAAAGGCATACCCACACGCAAGGCATCAATTATCCCGCTCATACGGTCGAGCAATTCGTCGACCTTGCTCTTATGTACGAAAATAATTTTGATGGCCGTGCAGCGTTGGCCGTTGAAGGAAAGACTGCCTGTTATCAATTCTTCTGCGGTCAGGGACATGTCGGCGCTGTCGAGTACGATGGCGGGGTTCTTCGCGTCCAGTCCAAGCACGCAACGCAAGCGGTGGGGATGCGGATGAGAAACGCGCATGGCGTCGGCGGCTCCGCTTGTGCCGATGAAAGCCAGTACATTGATCTTTCCCGATTCGATGATAGGCTTGATGATACGCCGGTCTCCGAAGAGGACATTGACCACGCCTTTGGGAAAGGATTCCCTGAAGGCCTCCACCAAGGGCGAAAGAAGGAGTTTGCCCAGGCGCGGCGACTTCATGACCACCGGGTTGCCCATGATCAACGCAGGGATCAAAGTGGCGAAGGTTTCGTTGAGGGGGTAGTTGAAAGGGCCCATGCAAAGTACCGGGCCCAATGGGGCACGACGAATCTGGGCGTATATGCCCTTTTCGATCACAAAACGGGAACTGGCCCTGTCCAGGTCTTTGAGAGCATCGATCGTGTCGCGGATGTAGTCCATGGTCCGGTCAAATTCGTTCTCCGAATCCTTTACGGACTTGCAAATCTCCCAGACCATGAGCCTGACGACCTCGTCGCGGGTCTTGCTCATCCGCTCCGCGAACTCCTCCACCTGCCGGATACGATCAGCCACACTCATGGTGGGCCAACGGCCCATGCCGTTGTCATAGGCGTCGAAAGCGGCCTGCACGGCTTGACGCCCGGCCTCTTCATCCAACACAGGGCATCGACCAATGAGAGTGCTCTCGTATTTCCCATTCTCATGAGTTTCGATGGGCGAATAGATATCCTGCATTTCCCCCTTCCAGGTGAGGATTTCCCCGTTGATCAAGTAATGCGGGTATTCCTTGGGGCCAGGGAGGGTCATGGACTCGGGCACTGCGTTTCTAGCTGGAAAGGATGAGAGGAGTTGTTCTTCTTTGCTCATATGAATCCTTGTCGTTTCGCTTAGTGTACTTGCTACCGGGAGAATCCCGATCATAGCATCTCAAAATGATGATTGATTACCAAAATTATGTCAAATTTGGTATGTGCCCAAGACCCAACCGAGTCGAGTGGACTCGCTGGTCAGTTCTCACGGAAGTTACATCGATAGAATTTTTTTTCGATGAAATTCAAACAATTTTTGTTCCCACCTGAGTTGCCCTTGCTAAACCGGACATTCCGCATTTGCCAGTGCGCGAATGAAGTCTCTTGGGAATTTCATCCGCATCTGTATGATCCATCAGGCTTTTGATCCCTTCAGGCCGAACCATACAAATGGGTTTGGCAAATGCCTCTCTTGGTCATCTTGGTGGAGGTTGGCTTCACCACCACAGGGAGCCAAATTCTTGTTAACAACTGTAAAATTGGTGCGTTTGCTATCGCACATTGAACTGCAAGGCTCCATGCTCTAAGGTAATTGCGGCCTGAGCGTCCTAAAGTGTATTTCTGTTGCTTCACACTGGATAAACGCATCGGCTACTCCTTGTTAGCTATCAATTTATATATAAATATGCTTTAATAAGCTAGATACCATGACGATGATGCACATAAAGGCGCTTACGCGTGTCGTTGTGATCGACAACTACGACTCATTCACTTACAATATAGCCCAATATATTGGCGCTCTCGGCTATGAGGTCGTGGTTGTTCGCAACGACAAAGTCGATATCGAAGGCATTGTAGCCCTGCACCCTGGCTATCTGGTGATCTCACCCGGCCCCAAGGCTCCGGCCGATGCTGGCGTGTCCTTGGCCGCCATCCGCGAACTAGGGAGGGATACTCCCATTCTAGGCGTCTGCCTCGGACACCAGTGCATCAACGAGGCCTTCGGAGGGCGCACAATCCGCGCGCCACAGGCGGTGCATGGCAAGGTCAGTCTCATCTTCAATGATGGAAAGGGAATCTTCGCCGGATGTCCAAGTTCGTTTCAGGTAGCCCGCTACCACTCGTTGGTAGCTGACCCGTCCAACCTGGGGAAAAAGTTGGATGTGACCGCCAGGACAGCCGAGGGCGTGGTCATGGGGTTGCGTCATACCTCGCTGCCCATCGAAGGGGTACAATTTCATCCTGAGTCTTTCTTGACCGAGCAGGGCATGCTGTTGTTCGCCAACTTCTTCAAGATGTATTAAGGCGACGATGCATAAAGAAATCGAAGTCAACATCCGGACCCTGCCTCTTGTCGCCGACGACTTTTACAGGCTGGCCCATAACTTCCACCGGGAAAGAAACTTCGTCTTTCTTGATAGCCGACTGGCACAGAGCAGATTCAGCCGCTGCTCCTACCTGTCCTTTGAGCCGTTCGCCGTAGCCCGGGTCCTGGGCCTAAGCACATCCGTCGAATGGCGGGCGGGTCAGGTCGACGTGCTCCGTGGGAACGCCTTCGACAGTCTTCGTCGCTTACTCGGGCCATTTCAGGCAGATCCGAACCGACTACCGCCCAAGGCCAGGGAATATTTCATTGGCGGAGCCGCGGGCTATCTCAGCTATCAGCTTCGCCACCAGGTCGAGGATCTGCCCTCTCGCGCTGTAGACGATATGGGGATTCCCCATGCCGTGGTCGGACTTTTCAACTTCTCCGTCATCTTGAACCAGCGCGAGAACCAGGTGCTGCTCGCCCATTTCCACCCTGGAGTGGAATGCGCTTATCCTGACGTGCATACATTGGAAGCGGCGCTGCTAAAGGCCGCAAAGCAGAACATTGAGCCAGTTGAGGCGGGACGCCTAGTGGAACCGGCCGGCTGTTGCGTGGCCAGCCTGTCCCGCATGAGCTACCTCGATGCGGTGCGCCGGATAAAGGAATACATTCTGGCCGGCGACATCTACCAGGCCAATTTTAGCCAGCGGTTTTCAGTTCGCCTGGCGGAGCATTCCCCTTGGCGCCTTTACTGCAACCTCATGCGGCTAAACCCTGCGCCATTCGCTGCATACCTGGACTTCAACGACCTGCAGGTGCTGTCGTCGTCACCGGAACGATTTCTCCAGGTCGATGGACGGCGGGTGGAGACTCGCCCGATAAAGGGAACGATCCGGCGAGGGTCTTGCCCCGAGGAGGACCGCGAGCTGCGCGCCTGGTTGTACAAAAGCGAGAAAAACCGGGCGGAACTGGCCATGATCGTCGATCTGATGCGTAACGATATAGGCCGCGTATGCGAGTTCGGGTCTGTCCGGGTGCTGGCCTTTCCCGAGATTGAAACATATTCCTCGGTGCACCATTTGGTGTCCACCGTGGAGGGGTGGCTCAAGGAGGGGAAGGACATATTTGACTTGCTTCAAGCCACTTTCCCTGGAGGATCCATCACCGGCGCGCCCAAAATTCGCTCCATGGAGATCATCGACGAGCTTGAGCCCGTGGAGCGCGGTGTCTACACGGGATGCATCGGCTATATTGGGGTCAACGGCCTGACCGACTTGAATATCGCCATCCGCACCATCGTGCTGGCGAACCGCATGGCCTACCTGAACGCCGGGGGGGGAATAGTCATGGACTCAGACCCTGAGGATGAATACGCCGAATCCCTCCTCAAGGCGCGCAACCTGTTACTGGCTATAGGGGCGGGCAAGCCGACAAGCGTGGAGATTAATCATGATCATCTGGCTGAATGGCGTGTTGGCCGACGCGGACCGAACCAGGATTGACCCGGCCGATCGAGGGCTGACCCTGGGCGACGGTCTGTTTGAGACCATGATGGCTCGCGACGGGCGAATCCTGCGCCTGGAGCTCCATTTGGAGCGCCTACGCGCCGGCGCAGCCATCATCCGCCTGCCTCTGCCGCAACTGCCCCTTCCGGAAATGCTGACCACGACCCTTGAAATCAACAAACTCAACAATGCTGTTCTGCGGCTTACAATTACCCGGGGTATCGCCGGACGAGGCATCCTACCGCCCGAAAAAGTAAAACCCACGGTCATGGTCACCACAACTCCACTGCCATCCGAACTGCCGCCGGCCACGTGCATTGTATCCGCCGTCACCAGGCGCAACGAATTTTCACCCCTCTGTCGAGTGAAATCCTTAAATTATCTCGACAACATTATGGCGCGAATGGAAGCGACGGACCAGGGCGCCGACGACGCCTTGCTGCTCAACACCAAAGGCCGGGCCGCCGAATCCACAGTTGCCAACCTGTTCATTGTCAAGTGCGGGGAAATCCATACTCCTCCCCTGGCCGAGGGAGCTCTGCCCGGAACGGTACGCAGCGAGGTCATGCAAATGCTCCAGGTTCGTGAAACGTGCCTATCTGTAGAAGACATCATCAATGCCGACGAGGTTTTTCTGACCAACAGTCTAGGAGTACGACCTGTCGTCAAATTGGACGGACACGCCATCAATCAGGGCTCGGTGGCGTCGAGCCTTCGATCGTTGTTCTTGATCTAAAGGATCCCTTGGGGATTGAATCCGCAGCCCCTTGGAGGGGATGACTTTGGCTAACGTCTTCAAACCAGGCAACAAGCTGGCTACGGACCGTCCCGATGTCCGGCCAGGCATTGTCGTGCGCGTAAGCGCCCATGGACGTTTTCGAAGCCGATTGCGACACATAATGTCAAACAACATGAACGTCCTGAAGCCGAGCACATTTGCGCATCCCCCATACTTGACTAACGCGAGATCAATGGGCACAAGCTTATGTCCCTAAAAACAACGAGAGGTGGAGACGACTATGACTAAAGCTGAGATTCTCAACGCGCTTGCTGAAAAGGCTGGAATTACCAAAACTCAGTCCGAAAAAGTCTTCAACGGCCTTCTCGAGATCATCGAGTCCGAATTGAAGGCCGGGCAGAAGGTGACATTGACTGGTTTCGGCACCTTCGAAGTCACCGAGCGTAAGGCGCGTACCGGTCGCAATCCCAGCACCGGCGCTGAAATTCAGATTCCCGCTACCAAAGCGCCGAAATTTAAGCCCGGCGCGGTTCTCAAGGAAGCAGTGGCGAAATAGCTCTGCTCCGGCACTCCCTCCCCTTTTGACGACGCCATGTTCCTTCCTGCCCCTGGTATTCCGGAATACCAGGGGCAGGTCGTTTTTGTCCTCCGAGCGCATCAAGCGAATTCTGAGGATTTGACATGTCAAATCAAAAGTTTCACCCGCAACTGTTTTCCAAGCCAAAATGGATGGTATTAGAACATGTCCAGATCATTCTGCCGGCCTCCCAAGGCGATGCCCTGGGTAGGATAAAAATTAGCCTGAATTCGCCGGTTAGCTTCATCAACGGATACCTTCCCAAAGGCCAGTCCGGCGTCGTGAGTACATTCAAAACGCAAAAACAACTGATTGCCACCCGACTCGGGAAAGTCGATTTCAAATATTTTGCTGAGCTCCATGCCGTCCCACCGGCCCGAGCCATCACTCGACGCAATGTACCGTTGCTGGTAATTCATTCCGTCAAACGAGTATGAGAACGTCACTTTATTAAGCTTCGCAGGGTCGTTGAAGACCCGGAAAAAGGATATCAAATCACAGCGTTGTACGGGTTTTTTGGTCTGAATTTGAATGTCGACTGTGCCAGCTCCAGAGGTACTCGTATAATACATGTCTGGACCTGTTTGCATGTCTGATGTTTTAATCTGCAACGGATAAAAAAAGTTGCTGTCGTATGGCTCAATTTTTAAGCTGGCATCCCCAGGTGTTGAACGCATAATGATTGATTTGCAACCTTCGTAAGAAAGTGCTGGTGGGTTTTCAGTTATTCGTACAGATGGTTTTGAGGGATCAGACACCACTATACGCTCTGCCACCGCGTCAGTCAAAAGTTCGTTACCCTTGGGCGAGGTATGACCGTCAGCCACAAGAAACAAGTCATTGTAGTTTTTCCCAGGATATTTACGGAAGTTCCGAGCCAAATCTATAAATTTTACATTATTCTTTTCGGCGTATGGATAGAGGACGGCACTGTGGCCGTTTTTTAAATCCAGCGTCTGGTTCAAGTGCGGGATGGCCATAAATAAGAACTTCCCACCTTGGCCCTCAACTTCACGTTTCAGTATATTTACACCGGTTAAATAGTTTTTCCACAACCGAGCAATGACTGGATCATTGTTCTCTTCCAGAACCGCATATCCCATGACATGCTTCACGATCTCAGCGTTGCCCGGCACAAGTAAGGCATTCAGGTCGTCATGGCTGTTGAACCCGGGCGGGAGGCTCAACTCCCCGATCATCTGCCTTGGGTTGCCACCGGCAATCATCCGGGCCTTGACCATGGCCGCCAACTTGCCCAGGGCCGTTTGCCTCAATTTATCAAGGAAGCGAAAGTCCCTGGCACTCTCGAGCCTGAAGACCTGACGCCCCACAGCATTACGAAGCATATCGGTATCAATGTCATTGTAGCAGTATTGCTCAATGACTATATCAGGCTTTAGCAACCTGCCTTTTTCTCGGAAATAATCAATGTGATCAAGAACATTTGAAAACAAAAAACCCGCGTTTATCACTTCAAATTTTGCACTTGGATACTTTCGTTTTAATTTCTGATACAATAGCTCGGGGTAAGTATCCTCGTCATTCACCCCCCATCCCATAGTATATGAATCGCCGAGGCAAAGAATTCTTATGGTTTTTTGTTCTTTCTCTTTGGTTATTTCTCTAAGAGAGCGAAGACCCTGACTGTTTGTTGTGAATGTATACGGATGAAGTTTGGTTACTTGATCCACAACTTTCATGTTTGGCTCGAAATCACCAAGCAAATTACTGTAATACACAGGGTATACTACGGCTTTTGGTACAAAATTAAGCATCCGCAAACCCAAATCGAGAAAAATAAGCAGTGCAGCAGTCACTGCAACTGGTCCAATAAATTTAAATGCTTGTCGCACAACAACTCTCCTCAGAGAAGCAATAGGATGCCAACGCATTGACTACAAAAAAATACGGTCGCAGCAATATTTCTATTTGCTACAAGAAAAATCATGCAGCATAATATTCATTTACCATCTGGTTTTCAAAAAATCAAGAGAAACCATTTTAACCCACGCGGGTTAATCGCTGCAACTCCCCCCTAGATATAGTACCAGCCAAAAGTTGGGATTTCTGGCAAAGCAACCCACGGAGGGGGCGATGTGGAAATCTCAATTTTCAGAAGACCAGATTGCCAGGATTATCTAAGGATGCTGAGGCGGGCCGGTTTGTTTCGGACCTTCAATGTGCTGGACGATTTCAACAGGGAGGTCTTGACCACCTCAGTGGACACGACCCTGCCGGCCGACAGGATTGTCCGGGTACTGGATCGTGTTTTCGCCTGGAGGGGAATGGCGAACAAGCTCAGGCTGGACAACGGACCGGAACTCGTCTCCGTGGCGCTGACCGATTGGACGGAAACCCGGGAGGTGACATTGGAGTTCATCCAACCGGGCAAGCCCACGCAGAACTCGTTTATCGAGCGGCGCAACCGCACCTTCGGGGAGAGCGTGATTAATTTTCCATGTTTTCAGTAGGTTGAGTGTGATCAGGGACATCACGAAAACTGGCTGAGGCAGTACAGCGAACAGGGGCCCCACGAGGCGCTCGGGAATCTCATCCCCCCGAGTTCCTCGCCGTCAACTCGCCGGAGGTCTCGACTCTCGACTAGCACTAACGAGGGGAGGTTCACAAATGCTGACAACCAAAGAGAGCCTTGCTTTAGTAAAATCATCCATAATTCTAGGAAAAGTTCTTTGAGTAGGAATCAGATAGGTCAAACCGTTTCCAGGGCAAATCAAAAAAGGGCCTACTTACGTAAGTCCTTGATTTTCTTTGGCGTCCCCAAGGGGATTTGAACCCCTGTTATCGGCGTGAAAGAACTGTGGCTTCGCCCAATTCGTGCCTTACTAATGAATTATTTCGAGTAATTAGCTGGACACCTGAAGCCATGACCTCCCAGGGAGGGACACGTGTTTTACACGCGATTTACACTCGGCCAGCGCGGAGGCTTGAGCCTGAGCACGAGTCCTTTATTCCAGGATTTCAGTCGATAAGCTCAGCCTGAGCTGATGGGCATAGGTCCAAACCGCCACGGGCAAATTATATGGCCCTTGAAGTACGCAGTCACAATCTGTTTGTTAAACAGGGAAAAACAGACAATTTAACAAAAAATGGGCAACGCCCTTGACAGATTGGACCGACCGGTCTAATTTTAGGTCATGAAACGCGCACACAGCAAAGACGAAATCGTCCAGACAGGACTCGACCTCATCCTTAGCAAGGGATTCAACGCTACCGGCATTGAGGCGATCCTTAAGCAGGCAAATGTACCGAAGGGGTCTTTCTACAACTTCTTCTCCAGCAAGGAGGAGTTTGGCCTCGCGGTCCTTGACCTCTTCCTTTCCGAGATGGCCGCTTTGTGGCGGCCGTTCATGGAAGATGTCTCGTTGCCTCCCCTTATGCGGATGAGGAAATCCTTCGAAGTCCTCATCACCCGATTTGAAGGTAATAACTGCTCCAAAGGCTGTCTGATCGGGAATCTGGCGCTCGAAATGTCCGATCAATCTGAGGTGTTCAGGAAGCGTCTGGATGATGCTCTCCAGGGGTGGATCGGTTCCCTAGCTGCGCTCCTCGAAGAAGCCCGGGAGGACGGGGCTGTCCACATCGATATCGAACCCGTGGTACTCGCCGAGAATATCGTCGCGTCCTTCGAGGGTGCTCTGTTGTGCGCGAAGGTGAAGAAGTCGGTCGAACCTCTTAAAAACTTTATCCATTTCTATTTCGAGATGTTTCTGGCCTAGTTGGTGGCTGGAGGCTTTTGGAAGGCTTTTCAGCTCTCTTAATTTTGCACAATCAAACAAGTAGACCGGTCTAAATAAAACGAAAGACCAGATCTCAGTGAAAACTCAGAGGAGAAATTTATGGGATACCGCTAAGCAAGCCGAGGCGGTTGCGAAAGGCGCGCGTAGCGTGCCTGGCACAGAAGTGAACTCATCGCCGTGGGAGATGGCGAAATTTAATCCGCCAACCCTCCCCTCAACCTAACAGTATAACGAAGAGAAGGATAAACAATGAACATCGAAGAGAAAAACAAGAATTTCGTGCTGGAAGCGTTTGATACGCTGTTCAACAAGCGCGACTATGCTGCGGCCGAACGCTTCTGGTCGCCCGACTATATCCAGCACAGTGCCTATATCGCGCCCGGCCGCGAAGGCCTGTTTGATCTCGTCAAGGCAGCGCCCGCCGAGTTGCGCTACGAAAATGGGCTGGCCGTAGCCTCGGGGGATCATGTCGTACTTCATGGCCGCTTTTCAGGATTCGGCGCTCCGGTAAACTGGATCGTGGCCGACATAGTTCGCATCGAAAACGGCCAGCTCGCCGAACATTGGGACGTGATCCAGGACGAGGCTACGCGCGACGGGTCGAAGAGCGGGCTCCCAATGTTCGGCGACAGCTTTCCGAAGACAATTGCCATGACCGATGCAAAGACTCTGCTGTTAGACCTTCATGCCGTGATCCCCGAGGGCAAGAAATGTGCCGCGCTGTTCGCCGAGGACGGTGTGCTGGAACTCCCATTCCTCCATTCTCTCGGTATCCCGACCCGCCATCAGGGGCGTGAAGCCATCGCGAAATTCTTCGATTTTGTCGGAGGCACCCTTTATCCCGGCTTCGGCTTCAGCCCGGAGAACGTCACGGTGCTGATCGACACGAAGGATCAGGTGTTCGCCGAATATATGACGGACGCGCGCGCGGCGGCGACCGGGCGTCTCATCCATCACTTGTTCGCAGGACGCCTCGTCGCCGAGGGCGGCAAAATCAAGCTGCTTCGCGAGTCCCTCAACACGGTGGCCGCTGCACAGGTACTCAACCCGAACGGCGTTGCCGACCTGGCTCCGCCTGAGGCGGAGATTTTCTCGGTTCCTTCGGGATATGAAAGCTAGGGTTGCCGAGGCCGCCGCGGCGGCCTCATTTAACTAGTGTCTGAGGGATAACTTGAATCCCGAACGCAGTCTCCACATTGAACTAATTTTTCAGGGGGTATTGAAATGGGTCACGGAGCAAATGCCAAAGAAGCGATCTATATGTTACTGGCTGAACGATTAAACCAAATGCCGGTTGGGCCAGTAATTAACAAAAATCTTATGGAGATACTCTACCGTCTCTATAATGAAAGTGAGGCTATGGTTGGTAGCAAATTCCCTGGGGCTCCAGTAAAATTGGACCAGATTGCCGGGGCCACCGGCATGGCAGAGGATGAATTGCAAACGACGCTGAACAACATGGCCTACAAGGGATTGGTGTTGCCCCTACCAACACCGGATGGTTTGGTCTATATGCTGAACCCGATGGTAGTGGGATTTTTTGAGTTTACCTTTTTGCGGATGGATAAGCCGGAATTTGTGGATTTGAAGGAAATGGCGGAACTCTTCGAAAAATATTTTGAAGACAAAGAGGTAAGGCAGGGGCTGTTCGGCAGCGAACCTCAAACACACAGGACACTGATTTACGAAAAGGTGATCCCGTATGCTGTGCAAACAGAGGTTATGACATATGAGAAGGCTTCTGAAATTATTCGTGAGGCTGGGTACTGGGCGATTGGCTTATGCACATGCAGACACAAGGCCAGCCACCTGGGCAAAACATGTCAAGCAAATATGCCTCTAGAGTCGGAAATTATCTTGGGCGACATGGCGCGCTTGTCGGTGCAGGTGGGTTGGGCTAGGGAAGCCACTATGGAGGAAATATTGCAGATACTGGACCAGGCGGAAAAGCTGGGTTTGGTCCATACTGTTGATAATGTGCTCAACAAACCGGCATATATGTGCAACTGTTGCAGCTGCTGCTGTGAGCTTTTGGATACCATCAAAAAGTTCGGAATTTCTGCTGCACAACCCAGTAATTTTATCCCAGCATTAGACAAGGAAAGCTGTGTTAATTGTGGTATCTGTGCTGATAAATGTCCAATAGATGCCATTAAAATGCATGACATCGGAAACTGTACTGAAGTACCAGAGGTAAATGAAAATATTTGCCTTGGTTGCGGAGTTTGCGCCAACTCTTGTGGCAGTGGAGCTCTAACCATGTTCAGCCGACCGGTTAAATACACTCCTCCAGATGATGCGATGGATTTGCAAAGGCGCATTGCTATGTCAAGGGGGATGTAAGCGTCCATCAAACCCCTAAATGGCCCCTCATTGCATGAATGTTGGGATTGCCCCGATATGAAAGCTAGGGTTGCCGAGGCCGCTGCGGCGGCCTCATTTAACCTGAACAACACAACCGAGGAAACACTCATGCCAATATTTCACGCCCACATTCCGGCTCAACAGTTCTCTAGCGAAGAGAAGCGGGCTCTGGCGGATGCCTTAAATCTCGCTCTTCATGAAGCCATGGATACGCCTATGGATGACCGTTTCGTCATAATCAGTGAGCACAAGGACGATGAATTATTCATCCATCCGACTTTTCCTGACCTAAAGAGATCCGACAAGCACATGATCGTAACGGTGACGACCGGCACTAGCAGGACAGTGGAGCAGAAACGCAAGCTCGCGGAGTTGGTCACCCGATATGCAGTAGAAAAGGTTGGCGTCAGCCAGGACGATGTCACCCTGATGATGTATGCCATTCCCTTGGAGAGCATGAGCTTCGGCGGTGGAAAGCTGGTCTCTGACACCGACCTCTCTATGCCTTGGGTAAACAGGTAAGAAGGACGAAGCTGCCCTGTTCTTTGGAGCGGGGCAGCGAAAATGACTTGAAACGGACGTCCCGATCGTTTCTCAGGTGTGGGGCTCATGAGCGGAAAAGGATTCAGGCCCCGTTTGCGACGGAGCAGCTCAAGGACGGCGATCTGTGCGATGTCACGCGCGTCGATTATCGGGAGCCCATTGTCGCGGCCTGGCATCGAATAGACGTCATAGCCGGTATCCTCGCCAGAACAGCCTGGCCGTGGCCCTGCGCGAGCTGGGGCGCATCGAGCGCACGCTGTTCATTCTGGGGGTCGGGGGCACCGGAGCTTCTCGGTGCAGAACCCATTCAGCCTCGCGGACAAACATCCGGTAGACCAGCAGCCCAAGCACGTTCCGACACTGGCGGATGCTCAAAAGGTCATCGACGCGGCCAATACCCAAGAGGACCGGGTTTTCCTGATGGCATTGCTGCATACGGCAGCGCGTCGCGGGGAGATATGCCGGTTGAGATGGGATGACGTGGACCTGGAGGGCAGGAAGGTCCACCTGGGCACCAGGAAGCGCAAAGGCGGTGCCATGCAGTACGACTGGATCGCCATGACCAGAGAACTGGCCGAAGCATTCAAGGTTTTGAAGGAGAACGCACGGGGGGAGTATGTCTTTCCTCGGACTGAGGAAGGCGAGCCCTACAAGTGGCGGCAGCACCTCACGAAGCGGCTGTGCAGCCGCGCCGGGGTCCGCTACTTCGGATTCCACGGCTTCCGCCACCTGACGGCTTCCCTGCTGGCCGCCAATGGGGTCCCGATGCCGGAGATTCAGTTCGTGCTCCGGCATCAGGCCATGACCACCACGAACGGCTACATCCGGCGGCTTGGCTTCAGCAACAACCCCTTGGAGGGCATCTTCGGAGGGGAAAACCCCGCAGAGTTGGAGACTGCGGTCAGCGGCTAGAGGAAACGAAGAAGCCGGGGCATTTACACGTGAATTTACACATGCCCCGGCTCGCAACACTCACCCTGCTGGCAAGTGTTTGATTTCGTTGGCGTCCCCAAGGGGATTTGAACCCCTGTTATCGGCGTGAAAGGCCGGTGTCCTGGACCAGGCTAGACGATGGGGACGCGCTGGATGCGTGAGTGGCTGGGGGACTAGGATTCGAACCTAGGTTGATGGAGTCAGAGTCCATAGTCCTGCCGCTAGACGATCCCCCAACACGCGGAGGGCGGTTTTAAAGCTAAATGGGCCCTTTGTCAATCTGCTTGCGCCGTTTTTTTCTTTGGCCTAGCTAACGGCCATGCGCCCATGCGTCCTGGCCCTCCTCCTGCTGACCGCCGTGTTGAGCTCCTGCGCCACCTCCACGCCTCGCGGGGGCGGGAGGGGCACCCTGCGACCCTACACCGTCAAGGGGACCACCTACCGTCCGCTGACCCGCGCGGACGGTTTCAGAGAGGAAGGGTATGCCTCCTGGTACGAGCCAGGCTGGTTCTCGGGAAGAACCACGGCCGACGGCGAGCGTCTGCGTGCAGGCGAACTCACCTGTGCCCATAAGATCCTGCCCATGAACACCCTGGTGCGGGTCACGAACCTGGAAAACGGCAGAGAAGTGACCGTCCGGGTGAACGACCGAGGACCGTTCGTGGCCGGCCGCTGCATCGACCTCACCCCTGCCGGGGCCACGGCCCTTGGTTTCTACGGAAAGGGTTCCGCGCGGGTACGTCTGACCACCGAGGGCGACATCCCTGGTCTTGCCGGCGGACAATTGCCCGGGCCTTTCTTCGTCCAGGTGGGCGCCTTCGCCGTGCAAGACAACGCGGACCGCCTCCTGGCCAGGATGGTCCAGCGCGGTTTCGCCCAAACTCGGCTCACTGAGGGCGATCAGGACGGGCAGCATCTCTGGCGGGTGCAGGCCGGGACCTTCCCGAGCCTCGATGAGGCCTTGGGCGCCCGGGAACACCTCTTGGCGGAGTTCCCCGACGCCTTCGTCATCGCCAAATGAGCCGGTCGTAGATTTCCGGGCCAGACGGGCAGGCCGGATGGCCCCGAAAGCGTGGCCGGAAAGGCCTGTCACCCGGGCAGGCCAGCAATCAACCGGTGCTACAGGACCTCGTCGGGGTTGAGTTCCGCCCTGAACTTGCGCGAGAGCCGAAACACCACCACCTTGCGCGGAGGCAGGACGATGGAGTCGCTGGTCTGCGGGTTGCGGCCCTTGCGGGCGCGCTTGTCGTAGGCGTCGAACTTGCCGAAACCCGAGATGAGCAGGGAATTGTCCTTCTTGACGGCCTGCTTCATGATGTCCAGCAGGTTGTCCACCAGGACCTTGACCTCGGCCCTGTTTTTCTCGGTTTTCTCGTAAATGTAGTCTACTATGTCAGCTTTCGTGAGGGTCTTCCCGCTCATGGCGGCCTCCAGGGCGTCGGGGGGTTAACGAATGGAACCGGATATCTTCTGGGCTGTCTGGTTCATTTCCTCGGGATCGGCGTAGCTCTTCTGCGGCCACAGGGTGAGGCCGTCCCCGGCGAAGCGGGGAATGACGTGCCAGTGGGCATGGGGCACGAGCTGCCCCGCGGCGGCCCCATTGTTCATGCCCACGTTCATCCCGGCCGCGCCGAGGCCCAACTTCAAGGCCTGGCCCACCTTCTGGACTGCCACCATGAGGTCCTGCGCCAGGGAGGTGGGAAGATCCCAGATATCGACACAGTGCGCCTTGGGGATCACCAGGGTGTGCCCCTTGTTCACCGGGGCTATGTCCAGGAAGGCGAGCACTGAGTCCGTTTCCAGGACCTTGGCGCAGGGGATATCCCCGCGGATGATTTTACAGAATATGCATTCATTGTCTGTCATGGCTTCCTCGACGGCAAACCGGACTTGACGACCCGGGCTTATAAGCATCTGGTAGCGCGGGAGAAATTTTTTTGCAAGAAAGAAATGAAAAAGATTCGGCCATCATGGCCTCCATGCGTTTTTCTCACCCCGCGCCAAGCCGCGCACGGACACGCATTCTGCCGGTTTTCATGCCCCAGGCCGGGTGCCCCGGGCGGTGCGTCTTCTGTGTCCAGGACCGGCAGACCGGACGGCCGGGGGCCACTCTACAACAAGCGCTTGAGGGCATGATCCGCGAACTGGGGGCCAAGACCGGCGGTCCTTCCGTGGAGGTGGCCTTCTACGGCGGTACCTTCACCTCACTACCGGAGCCTTGGCTGCGCCGCTTCCTGGAGGCCGCGGCCGGCTTCAGGCGCGCCGGGGTGGTGAACGCCGTTCGCTGCTCCACCCGGCCCGACGCCGCGGATCCAGTTCTTCTGGCCCGTCTGGCCGGGATGGGCCTGGACATGGTTGAACTGGGCGTGCAAACCTTCGACGACGCGGTGCTCACGGCGGCCGGGCGCGGCCACTGCGGCCGGGACGTCCTTGACGCCTGCCGAGCGGTGCGCCGGGCCGGGATGGGCCTGGGGCTGCAGCTCCTGCCCGGCCTGCCCGGGCACGGGGCCGATACATTCGCCGGGGATATCCACCAGTGCCTGGCCATCCGCCCGGACACGGTCCGCCTGCACCCCTGCCTGGTGCTGGCCGGCTCGGGCCTGGAGGACACGTGGCGCAACGGACATTTCGTACCGTGGTCCCTTGACCGGACCGTCCAGGAATTGGCCCGGGCCACACTAGACCTATGGCGCGGCGGCATAGCGGTGTCCAGGATCGGCCTGGCCCCCGAGCCCTCCCTGGAAGCTG
>Ga0326727_10002325_pt1 | contig 65737 bp, 60 predicted proteins | sample MB2enrmetagenome_FD_207643 | JGI IMG/M metagenome (GOLD analysis project Ga0326727, IMG submission 207643) | Lab enriched peat soil microbial communities from McLean, Ithaca, NY, United States - MB29MY | ecosystem: Environmental > Terrestrial > Soil > Wetlands > Peat | place: USA: New York...
CCATGTGATCGATGCCGCTGGCCAGGGTGAAGAAGCGCTCGAGCGGGTTGGTCATGTCGATTTCGATATCCTGGGGAGGCATACCGGAATAAAACGTGGCCACCACCACTTCCGGCAGATTGATGGGCGGGAAAAGGTCGACTGGCATGCGGGCCAGACTCGTTACCCCAATAACCAGCAAGGCTAGGCAACAAACGATGATGAAATACGGGTTGCGGATTGAAAATCGCGGCATATGCCTTCGCCTTCAAACGGTCGCGCCAATCATCGCTTGCTACTGCTGACCTGCTCCTTGGAATTGCAGCATCTGGACGACTTGCGGACGCACTTCTTCGCCCGGACTAAGCCCACTGCGGTCGCTTACGACCACCGATTCGCCTTCCACGAGGCCCGAGACAACTTCCGCGTCAGTGGAGGTTTGCAGGCCCAGCGTTACCACTCGAACCTCGACCCTGCCGGTAGGACTTACGACATAAACCGTGGTTTGATCGTCCACATGGTTCACCGCCTCCAAGGGCACAGCCAGAACATTATCTTTCGCTTCCAGCGTAAGCGTGGCCTCCGCATACATTCCCGGCATCAGAAGCCGGTCGGGGTTGGGAACGTCGACCTCGGTATGCATGGTACGCGTGTCCTCTCTCACATCGACGGAGAACCGAGTAACCTTACCCGGGAAACGCCTGTTGAGCGATGGCACCAGGACGTCCACCCGGTCGCCGACGCGGATGTAGCGCACGGAAGATTCGGGGACCGGAATCACCAAACGGAATAGGTCGTCCTGGGAAAGCCTGACGAGCGGCATGGCTTGGGTGCTCGAGCCGGTGCCGGCTTGCATCAGGGTGCCCAGATTGGCGTAGCGCTGAGTGACTACCCCGGGAAAGGGCGCCGTGATGCGGGAATAATCGAAGAGCGCCTGGTCGTGAACGAGTTTTGATTTGCTCACCACAAGGGTACTCTGCGCGGCGGCGAGCGCCGCCTCGGCCGCATCCACCTCCGAGGCCGCCGCCAGGTCTTTGCCCTGCGCGTCATCAACTTCCTGCTGGGCCACGAGGCCGGGCCGGGTCTGAGAGACCCCGTACAAGCGGGTATATTCGAGATCAAGGACTTTGTGCATCGCTTGATAACGTTTCAACATGTGCTGAGCGCGGGACACCTCGTCAGAAGCGTTCTTGACGGCGGCTTGATCTTCTTGCAATTGTGCCTCTAACTCGGGAATCTCCAAGATCGCCATAAGCTGGCCTTCTTTTACCCGGCTCCCATAATCGACGTAAAGCTTCTGGACGTAGCCCGACTCCTTGGCGTAAACGTCGATCTCCTGAAAAGGCACCAGCTCGGAAGAGAGCGTGATTTGCCGCTGGAGGGACTTGGGACTGACCTTCGTCACGCCTACTGTCTCCGCCTCCCGAGCGTTCCCTTTGGCTCGGACCCTCCCGCAGGAAGGAAGAAGACCGAGCAGAATGACCAGGAGGCAGATGCCCATTACTGTGGTCGATTGGGGGGATGTCATGTCGTATGATTTTCGGCTGTTCACCGTTGTTTCCACTGATTCACTCCATCGCCAAAATGATCCATATTGAAGTCGAGTAACTCCCGCAATGCTTGGCCGAGCTCTTCAACGGTGGCTCCGGGTGTCTTTGCCAACCCGATCACTTGCTGCTTCTTCTCGGCAATTTTCGCGGCCACTGCCGGAAGTTGAATTGCCAGGTCTGGGGGAACGTTGATTATGCCGTGGCGATCTCCGTGGATTAAATCCCCGGGTTGAATCTTGAGCCCCCCGACCTCCACCGGACCGCCAAACTCAACAATGTGGACATAAGCACGGGAAATAGCGAGCCGACCGGCAAACACCTGGAAGCCGCTCGCCTCAATACCGCGCAACTCGCGCGCCGCCCCATTCGTCACTGCCCCCACGCAGCCCAACGCCTTCAGGATGTTCACATGGACAACGCCCAGGAAGGCTCCTGTCCCGGGCTGTTGGTCTGTATCCTGCATGACGACTACGCGCGGAGACGGAACACTCGTGATGTGCTTCCACCAATCGGTTCGTTCAACGTATCGGCTCCCCACTATGGGCGGATGAGCCGATCGAATCTTGCACGTGGCTGCATACCCGACCAGGGGAGGAAGATTCTTGAAGAGGCAACGGAAACCCGCTGTCGCAAAACCCTCATTTCGTAACCTGACACCGAATGTCTCAATGGCGTCGGATATTACGCAGGTGTTGAAGGACCGGAGTTGATTGATCTGGTCGTCCGATAATGGAATATGCAAGCTCTCCACCTCCTGGGTGCCGGTCGAAAAGACTGCGCGACGACTACAGTGTCATAACAGATCGGGGATTACCCGCTGGGAGGCACTCCGAATAAGCGAGCGTCTTCAGGCGAAGAAGATGAGAGTTCTAGTAGGCAGGCGGTGGGGATCGGAAGTGGTGTCTGTGGACGGTCAAAGCAAGAGCAATCGGGAGTGTTTCTTCGCAAGGAACATAACTCAAGGGTGAGGCTTCGGGCTCCGCCACAACGCCTTCAACCGATTCGGCCGCCTGGGCGCCATGACTCTCATTCTGCTCCGTTTCGGTAAAGTGGCCGGCTTTGTAAGTGTGCCACGACCCGCTACAAGCTCGCAGGTGAGGTCTCCGGGTGGCGGTCGAGAGAGCTACCACGCCAGCCAGCAGGAACAGGATGCCTGCCGCAAAAGCGGGCCGAGAAATTGCGACGATTCGCTTCATGATTTCTTAGAAGAGCCTTGAAAACAGCCAACGAACCAGAATGGCTTACGGCGTACTGCAAATCAAATTGCTTCAGCGTGAACCCCTAGGTAGCCGGAACCTGCGCTTTGGGGTCCCTGGGCTCTGTCGGCGCGCCCACCCTGCGCAGCTCCCTTGCCCTAGCCACTCTCCTTGGCGGACATAACAATTAGATGCATCAAGAACCGCAGAGGATGCCGCGAGTGCACTCAATCCGTCTGGTAGGCAGTATACATCATGATCCCATCCCGCTCGACCTGGAGAACCACAGGGCTATCCAGCTTAACAGCATCGAGTCTTGAGCGGAGAAAATCCAGACTGATGACGCTCATTCCATTGAGCGCATGGATCACGTCTCCAACCGCCAGTGAGTTTTGCTCCCCGGCGAATCCGGCTACTTTTGCGGCGACGATCACTCCCGAGGCTTCTCTGAGATCGGGCAGCATCGCTGAGGTTTTCTCGTTAATCTCAATGCCGAGAATACCCAACTTACTAACCAGATTTTTCTCGGGATCGACGAGTCCCGCCAGGAGGTCCACATTGTGCGGGCGTTGAATTACCGGAACCTCCGAAGAAATTTTCTCGGAACCTCGAAGTACCAGGATATTCGCGTGATCACCGGCATGCAACATGAACATATACATGCCAAACATCGGAAGGCTCTCCACCGGCTTGTCGTTCATGGTCAACAGGATGTCCTGAATCTTGATCCCGGCCTGGTCTGCGGGACTACCAGGTAGAACATCCGAAACGATCACACCATGGTTTGTTGCAAGGTTTAGCCCGGCCGCCAGTGTAGGGGTGATGGATTGGACATGAATGCCGATTTCGCCCCGATGCAGATGGCCGAACTTACGAAGCTGGGGGTAAGCGGCGGCGACGATTCCGCTTGGGATAGCGAAGCCCAAACCTTCGTTTCCGCCCGACTGGGTCAGAATGAAAGTGTTAATGCCTACAACCTCTCCGTCAACATTGACGAGCGGTCCCCCGCTATTACCAGGATTAATGGGTGCATCTGTCTGGATATAAACCATCGGACTATCCGGGTCGGGTTGCCGAGCGACGGCGCTTACAACACCCATCGTGACGGAATTCTGTAGACCTCCGGGGCTGCCAAATGCCAGGACCATCTCGCCTTGCCGAAGGTCACCGTACTTGCCCATCGGCAGGGCAGGGAGCCCGCTTGCTTCGATCTTGAGCACCGCAAGGTCGATGTCCCTGGACAGTCCCACGATGCGGGCATCGAGGGTGCGGCCTTGGGGACTGAGAGCAGCTAAGTCAGGAGAGGCACTGGCGGCCAAAGTAGGCAAGAGCACCTGCACTCGCTGAGCGCCCTTAAGCACGTGAGCGTTGGTCAGGATATAGCCCTCCGGGTCGACCACGACACCGGAGCCGATGCTGCGCAGCCTTCCGATGACCAAAGCCGTCTCGCTGTCGCCTTCCTGAGTCGCGCCGAATCCCGTCGCCAGCACTTGGACAACGCTCGGAGAGACTCGTTTCACCAGTTCCTCGACCGAACTGCTGAGCTGATGCAACGCGTCAGAAGGCTGCTTTCTCACCTCAGACTGCGCCGGGCAATCTTCCACTGAAAACCAGCACAGCGCAATCATGCAGCCCAACACGGAGACTTTGGTCCTCAGTTTCAACCAATCGTAGCCAGTGTGATTTAGCATCGTGAACCTCCCCGCAGTCTCGTGAATCGTGAGGTTGTAGACGGACCTTCGCCTAACTGTCTTTCCGCGGTTTTCCCCCTACAATGACCCTGCGCGTAGAGGGAAAATCGCCCGCCCCGCGCCAACACCCCCTAATTGGCTTATAAGTCAGATTTGCATGGTCTGTCAAATCGCATACAATCAGGATGGGCAAACTTCGGGCGAATCCCAGGCATCCAAGGATTAACTTATGGCTTCTTTTGACTACGATATGGTGGTGATCGGCTCCGGTCCGGCGGGCCAGCGCGCCGCTATCCAATCCGCGAAATTGGGCAAGAAGACGGCCCTGGTGGAGCGCAAAACGGTCTTGGGGGGCGTCTGCATTAACACCGGAACTATCCCCAGCAAGACGCTTCGCGAGGCTGTGCTCTATCTTTCGGGATACCGGCTGCGCAACCTCTATGGTGAATCCTACACGGTGAAGCAGGACATCACGATGGAAGATCTGCTGCTCCGAGTGGAACATGTAGTTCGTCATGAGATCGACGTTATTCGGCACCAGTTGCTGCGCAATCGAGTGGTGGTCTTCGCCGCCACAGCCTCCTTTATGGACCCCCACACCCTGCGGCTCAATCTGTTGGATGGATCAGGGGAAAAGACGGTCAGCGCCGCAAACGTCGTCATTGCGACCGGCACGGAGGCCACTCGTGCCTCCCATATTCCCTTTGACGGCCAGAGTATTCTGGTAAGTGACGATATCTTGGGCCTCAAGCAACTCCCGCGGACCTTGGCAGTAGTCGGCGGCGGGGTTATTGGCTGCGAATACGCGAGCATTTTTGCGACTCTGGGGATCCGCGTCACCCTGGTGGATCGTCTACCTCGCTTGCTGCCGTTCGTGGACAAGGAGATCGCGGAGGCGCTGGATTACCACTTGCGTCAGATGCGCATGACCATATGGCTGGGAGAGACCGTCACCGCCATCGAGCAGGTGGAAAACGGAGCGGCCGCTCGTGTACGAATTCGCCTTGCCAGCGGCAAGCAGATCGGCGCGGAGAAGGCCCTTTACAGCATTGGCAGGACGGGCGCCACGGCCGGATTGAACCTGCCGGTAGCCGGCCTCCAACCCGATGATCGAGGCCGCCTCAAGGTTAATACCGCGTATCAAACGGAGGTGCCTCACATTTATGCCGCCGGCGACGTCATCGGTTTTCCCAGTCTCGCGTCCACTTCCATGGAGCAGGGCCGCCTGGCCGCCTGCCATGCCTTTGGGGTTGAGACCCAAAGCGCTCCATCGCTGTTTCCTTACGGCATTTACACCGTTCCGGAGATCTCATACGTGGGCCGGAACGAGGAAGAGCTCACGCAACAGAACGTTCCTTACGAAGTCGGGAAAGCTGCCTACACCGAGATCGCCCGCGGCCAAATCATCGGCGATGAGATTGGCGTGCTGAAGCTGCTCTTCCATCGCGACTCGCATGAGCTTCTTGGGGTGCACATCATCGGCGAGAGCGCCAGCGAACTTGTGCATATCGGCCAGGCAGTGCTAACGTTCGGGGGCAAGATCGATTATTTCATCCACAACGTTTTTAACTACCCTACTCTGGCTGAGGGTTATAAGAATGCTGCGTTCGACGGCATTAACCGATTGGTGGAGTGACTTCACTGCTAGGTAATGACCTGCGAGAGATGCCATTCCAAGACGCCATTCCAAATGGCGCCGCTACCCGAAGTGACGCTACAATATTGCAAGGGGAACGCAATTACCAGACAAGAGCCGCGGACCTCAAAAAAAGACAGGTCCGCGCTACCCTTTGCGCCCCAAAGTCGGGAGGAAGCGATGGGCGGGACCGAGGCAGGAAGTTCGGAGCGACTCCTGTTGAGTACCCGTTTTGCTCTGGGGGCGGGTTTTGGTGGCCTGCTGGCAATCATGGCGCTCGCGGGGATCTACGGCATACGGGTTCTCCAAAAAATCCGAAGGAACGACAACCAGATTCGAAGCCGGTTCCTTTTGAAGAATCACGCGCTCAATGACATCCGCTCCCAGCTTCACCTTTCCGGATCCTACGTTCGTGACTATTTGCTGGAGCCCGAGCCCGTTCGTGCGGAGACATATCGAGCCGGCCTGGAAGAAGTGCGCCGTCAAATGGGGTCCGCACTGGAATCGTTCGGCCGCCAACTCGAGCCTGACCAGACCAAATACTACGCCGAGCTGTCAACGGAGCTTTCCAATTACTGGCAGGTCCTCGGCCCCATCTTTAAGTGGGACGCTGGCCAGCGCCGACGTGAGGGATACGCTTTCCTCCGAGATGTGGTCGTCCCTCGCCGTGCGGCGGTGACTGCGATAGCGGCTCGAATCGAGAGCATCAACGAGCAGCAATTGGATGCCGGCAATCACCGGGTGGACCACCTCCTATCGGAGTTCCAGACCCGGCTGGCGATGATCCTCCTGGTAACGCTTCTTCTGGGGTCGGGGATGGCAGCTTTCAGCACGTGGAAGATCCTGGCCTTAGAACGTCGAGCGAACGCTCAGTACCAGGAGGTGGTGGAAGCGCGCAGGCAGCTCGAGCAGCTCTCCGCGCGGCTGGTGCAAGCACAAGAAGACGAGCGGCGCGTGCTTTCCCGGGAACTGCACGACGAAGTGGGCCAAGCTCTATCGGCAGTTCTGGTGGAACTGCGTAATTTGTCGGCGGAATCTGCGATACGAAGCAATGAAAAGTCAGTCGGTCACGTCGAAACGGTCAAAGGCTTGGTGGAAGACTCGGTGCGGGTGGTTCGCAACATGGCCCTGCTGCTTCGCCCCTCCATGCTGGACGATCTGGGTCTTGTTCCGGCGCTACGCTGGCAGGCCCGAGAAGTATCCAAGCGCACCTCGATGGAGGTGAGTGTGGCGGCGGAGCTTGCCTCGGATGATCTCCCCGACGAGTACAAGACCTGCATCTACCGTGTGGTCCAGGAAGCGCTGCACAATTGCTCCGGCCACGCTCACGCCACAAGGGTCCACATACGAGTTCAACAGCAGCCTACCAAACTGACGCTCTGCATTCAGGACGACGGTCAGGGCTTTGATGTCCGTCAGACCAAAGGACTGGGGCTGCTCGGAATCGAGGAGCGTGTGGCCAGGCTGGGAGGCAAGTGCGAGATACATTCTGCGCCGGGCAGCGGAACGATCGTGGCCATAGAACTGCCGTTCAGTAGCTAAGGTGTCAGGTGCCAGGGAAAAGTCGAAACTCGAAAATCGAAATTCGAAAATCGTGAGCTGGACACCGAATTTCGAGTTTCGAATTTCGAGTTTCGCTTTTCGGATTCCGCTTTTCGAGTTTCCGTCGTTGACGAAGGGAGCCTAGACGCTCGTGGAAAAGAAAAAGATTCGGATCTTGTTAGCGGATGATCACAACATAATGCGCCGCGGCTTGCGCCTGCTGCTGGAACGGGAGCCGGAGTTCGAGGTGGTCGCCGAAGCCGCAGACGGCCGCCAGGCAACGGAGCGGGCGGAGGCAACCAACCCCGATATCGTGATTTTGGATATCGCCATGCCGAACATGAGCGGCATCGAGGCCGCCCAACGAATAAAAACTCTGCTCCCTCAGGCGGCGGTCATCATTCTGAGCATGCACTCCGACGAGGGCTACGTCTTACGGGCACTCAAGGCAGGAGCCAAAGGCTATCTCTTGAAGGACTCTGCGGAAAATGATCTCATCGAGGCGATCCGGGCGGTGAGCGCGGGAAAGGCATTTTTCAGTCCCGAGATTAGCAAGATTCTGGTGGAAGATTACGTGCGCGACATGAGAAAACGAGGGGCCGAAGATAGCTATGAGCTGCTCACCTCGCGAGAGCGCGAGATCCTACACCTGCTGGCGGAGGGCAAGTCGAACAAAGATATTGCAAGCTCGCTTAATCTCAGCCTTTACACCGTGGAGACGCACCGCAGGAACCTTCAAGACAAGCTAAATTTGCACAGCCTCGCGGAGCTGATCCTGTACGCGGTGCGGAAGGGTTTAATTTCCTGATCTCCCGATCACCCGATAGCTAAGAGAATTCTTCCGATGCTTCTGCGCTGTCCTTGATCACCCGATCACCCGATCTCTCGCTCTCCCGATTACCCGAGCTGTTCCAGTACGACCACGCCAGCCGCACCGCACGCACTACATCATCTTCGCGAAGGGGTTTGGATAAGACGTCGAACCCTCCGGAGCGGACGACTTCATTCCACAAGTAGGTGTCCACCACTCCGGAAACCAGAATGACACATGCACGGTGGGGGGACGAGGCCAAGCCTTCCACCGCCGCCCGCCACCCGCTGCCAGGTAGATCGCGGTCACACAGGATCACCGGGGCCTTCAGTTTATCCAACGCTGTCCGGGCTTCTTCGCAAGTGCCCGCCAGTAGCAGGTTCCATCCCTTTCTGCCACAGATGCCGGCGAGCGCCCGGCGGTCTGAGTCACTGGCGATAAGCCCCACTACGGTAATGGGGTTTAGGGAAGAGAGGTTCGCTGGCGCCGACCACTGCCAGCTAGAACTGCCCTTCTTGCGGCGCAAGAAGTCAGCAACCCGTGCGAAGGGTGAACGCATAGCTTGCCACTTGAATCGTAAAGGACCGCCATCTACGGCTGGATGAGTAACTGTGCCCCGCGGAGATTTTCCGTTGTCTAACGGAAAACCCGGTGGACGTCTTGCAAGCACCTGAAGTCGCTCCTTCTACAGACCGACCTTGTCGACGTACATTCAAAATCGAGCTTTCCTTGCGCCGACTTTACTGAGCTTACCGGCAGAACCCCATGCGAGCAAATACCGGACAGGTGGTATTGCGAGAGGGAAAAGCCGGTAGTTGCTTGAGAACGCGCGAAGCGCCTTGGGGTGCGGTAGCAGCGGCTACCGCACTCCAAGGCGCCTTCGGCACATGCATTTTCATAGGCCGCGAAGGGTCTCTACACTTATTCGTAAATCGTTGAACCGAATCAGAAATCGCGCAGACCCTTCGCCTCGTCGAAAGCCGCGAGATTCCAGCCCTGCCCGGGCTACTCAGAACGGGGGACCGAAGCTACCAGGGTTCCAGTGTGAAAGTAGCGCTCAGATGGTATGGTGCGAATCGCTCACGTGTTTTAACTTCGGATTTCAAGTTCGTTCTGCCTGCTCCGCGATCAAGGCACGCTCAGCCGGCCGGACGAATGGGTTGTCAGAGGGGGGACCGAAGAAGCTCACACACTAAAGGAGGTTGGACAATGCCCATGAAAAAACATGATATCGGGGGGTGCAGGAGGATGCTTGAGGCGAAAAAGGGGGAGCTCTTGTCAGGTCGCTACAAAGCTGGAGGGATCACCGTGGAGAGAGTCCCCGATTCGATGGAGGAGTTGACGCTGGAGATGGAGCGCAGCATGGCCGTGGATACGCTGAACCGTAAGGCGGCTCTCCTGGGCCAGGTGAACGATGCTCTGGAGCGGATCGCAGCGGGGAGCTATGGCGTGTGCCTCGCGTGTGAGAATTCCATCTCCGCGAAGCGTCTAGCTGCCTTGCCCTGGGCGGCTCTATGTCTGGAGTGCCAACAAACCGTCGAAAACAGACCGACCTCCCAGCCGATAACGGGGATGGGTCTGCGGATGCAGTTGACGGCCTAAACGACATGACGAATGGCTTGCCAATGAACACGCCAATAATGGATTTCGAGCGCGCTTACCGCATGTACAGCCGGCGGGTATATTGCAAGTGCCTGCACATGGTCGGCAACGAAGCGGAGGCAGAAGACCTTACCCAGGAGGTCTTTCTCCAGTTGTTTCGCAAGATGGATTCCTTCCGGGGCGAATCCGCCTTCACCACATGGTTGTACCGGATTGCGGTCAACGTCGTGCTCATGCGTCTTCGGAGGAAATCGCTCGCCACCAGCTCGCTCGAAGAAGTCATCGAGGTGCGGGAGGGCGTCTTTAGCCTGGCGCAAGTCTTGGGCGCGCCGGACAGGGCAATGACCACCGCCCTCGACCGCCTCAATTTGGAGCGTGCGGTCTCACAAATGCCTGCGGGGTACAAGCAGGTGTTCCTCATGCACTACGTTGAAGGCTACGGGCACCGCGAGATTGCTCGCATGCTCGGCTTATCCATCGGCACCTCCAAGTCGCAACTGTACAAGGCCCGAGTTCGGCTGCGCCAGTTGCTCCGCGCGGAAGAATCCGAATCACCACGCGCAGGAGTTCGCAACCAGACCAGACGCCTCTCCATCGCGGGTCTCAGAACCAGGCGCTCCGGTCGCTTACGCCTTCCCAGGCTGTGCGGCTGATTCTAAGGACAAGGAGATCGATTATGCAGGGACGAAGCATAGAGGGTAGGGGGGCTGATCACCTCCTGGGTTTAATCAGAAGGCGGTTGCTTGTGGTGGACGAGGACTTGGAGGACCTGCAGTACTATTCCGCCGTTCTTCAATACCAGGGGTATGAGGTTCGCTCCATCCCCTCATATAAGGATGGCACGGCGTGGGCAGGGAGCGAGGATTTCGATCTTATACTTCTCAGCCAGGGAAGCCCTGATTTTGAGGGACGTCCCGTGCTCGTGCGAGCCATCGAGAGAGATCGCCACGCTCCGGTTGTAGTGCTTTCACGGTCGATCGACATGCCTTGCTATATCGAGGCGATGCAATCCGGAGCCCTTGACTACATGGAGAAGCCTCTGCTCCCTTCGGAAATCGGGCTGCTGGTTAGAAAGTACCTCCGAACTCGCGCGGCATCAGCCTAGGTTAGGAGGAGGAGTGGGAAATGAGCCCCGTGAAACAACGCTTGAATGCTCTTTGGCTGCGCCAGACTCGCGTAGCATTCTCGCCGCGTGCCATACCAGATCAGTATTCGGCCAAAATATTTGTTAAGGTGAGGGAGCCTCTGCAAATCTCTGGAGGGGTCCTGCCGCCGGGAATATATGTGTTTCGACCGTTTGACGTGGGAGCAGACTGCGACCTCGTACAAATTCTTAACGAGGATCAAACGGAGCTGATCGCAACTTTCACCACTGCGCCGGACTCTTAAGCAAGGCTGGGGAAGAAGCCGCGACTTATTACGGAACCAACTCCTATCGAGTCTCATCAAATCTTCCGTGGTTTTTGGTTAAATACAAAAGGAGCTACACATGACGCGGCAGGTTGCTTTGTCAACGCTTGTTACGACAATTCTCTTGTTCGTTGGCTGCCTTGGGTATTGCGAAGCTGTGAGGGCAGAGGTTTCGGCGAGCGGCCGGCATCATGCAGTTGCAGGCGAGCTCGAGAAAGTCGATGCGGATGCCAAGAAGATCACCATCCGTGCCGCCGACGGAACTGAGCACGCTTTCTCGTATGGCCGTCGGACGGTCGTACACGGTGTCGAGGCTACGGCCAAGGGGGCTGAGCTTGCCGGAAGGGAAGGAAGCCAAGTCGTAGTCCGCTATTCGGGCGCGGCGGGGCGCGAAACCGCCGACCACATCGATGTGTTCGGTCACGACGCCTTGAAGACCACCGAAGGAACGATCACCGAAGTTGATAAAGCTGGTCAAAAGGTTGTCGTGAGAACTTCCGACGGGGCGGACGAGACATACGATTTGGGGCGAGACTCCGCCATTGACACCGAGCACGGCCTCGTGGACGCCGCTCGCTTTACCGGCAAAGAAGGCGACCACGTGGTTGTTTACCACACCGAAGACGCAGGGCGGAAGGTCGTTCACCTTCTCAAACGTCTCTAGCACAGCGCGCACGAAGAGTCTCGTTTTTCAGAGACTCTGCGGCTCTTCTTCAAATTCGCGCCCGTCTGTCAACCGGCAACGGCAGAAGCCGCAGACCTCACGAGCCGAGGACCGCGCTAACCGCTGAGAATTGCCGCAATGTTCCGAGCACCGTGAAGGATGCGGATGATTTGCAGAGGATCGGTCTTGGGATGGTACACGATGATGCAACGCGGATAGGGTTGGACTGTCCAGAAACGAAGCGGATGTTTGGTCAAATCCTCACGGGCGTGCCCGCGTAAAGGACCCTCGGCGAGCAAATCGCAAGCCTTGTAAATGGCTTCCTCGACTCGATTTGCTGCCCCAATGCTGTCGCGGGCGATGTAACTCCAGATTTCGAAGAGATCACCAGCGGCTTGCGGCGTGAACTGATAGCGGCTCATGCCTCGCGCTGTTCAGCCACGCAGGCGCGTTTCTTCTCTTCCATTTGGGCCCGGACCTGGTCACTGTCGATCAGTTCTCCACGTTGGGCGGCGGCGTAGCCCTCTTCGATCTTGGCGCGGTTCTCGGCGAGCCACGCGTCTCGTTCGTGCAGCAACTCAAGAGCCTGCTTGATCACTTCCTCGGAGCTCTGGTAGGCACCCGAACGCAGCGCCTCCGCAATGAGTCGGTCTTGTTCTGGCTGCAGAATAATGGTCATAGCGAATCGTCCTTCTGCCTCCTATGCTTTGACCGTACTACTGTTCATTGTTCCGGTCAAGCCTCATCCCGAGGAGAGAGCGTTTTGCGCCCTCGCGGAAAACACTCTAATTCCGAGAGGAAGGCGATGGGTCAATGCCAGACCTTCGACCCCGCGGCATCCTGGAAGCTGATTTTCTCGATCCAGCCCCACGCCCGCCCGGGAACCACACTGAATTCGTTCGGGAGGTGTCCAGAATCATTGGCACGTTCGCCTAAACGGCGGAAGCGACGGTAACTTCCCAGATGGGGACCTCCGGGGAGCCAGGGGTCGCACTTCTACGAGTAAGCCGTTCTCGTCAAAGTGCCCGGCTTGCAGAGCCACTGGCGATTAGTAAAGAGTAGGCTAGCGACAAGGCAGGAGCTATCTCCCCGCGACCTCGTTCGGGCGGTGTCAACGTGAGTGACCGTTTATCCGGGTACGCGACGTCAAAGTGACCCACCGCGAAAGCAGACGTGCAGCGCGAGCGGACGAAACGCAACGCAATGGCATTGTCTCCGAGTGGCGGACCATCCGCCCGGAACCGCTGAGCGCCATATCACACATAGACCTACGCAGCACAAAGCTTCCGGCTTAGGTGGGCGCTACGGGCCTGGGGCAGGGATGCTTGAGTTTCGCCCCTTCGGGGGCACCGCCAGAAAGTGCCCACACTGTTCGCAGAAGGAGTATTTTCCGGCGTTTTCCCAGACGACCGTTCCGTCTTTGATCCTGTCACCCCTTTTGGGAGCTGAGCTGAAGTCAGGTTTCTTGGTGCCGCTCGTACCCGCCACCACTATGGTGAAGAGTGGACCCAGGCCGATTCTGTGACCTTCGTGCTTGGAGCGAAGTCCCAAAACCCAATCGAAATCTTGGAGTGCCGACTGGTAGACCGATGGATCGTGGTTGCTCTTGAGGGCTTCTGCGTCGGCGACAGCTTCATCCGCAGCCCGGAAGGCCCAGTAGGGACTGTATGGCAACCAGTCTCCGCATGCGGTCGCGTGGTTGCCCAGCCCCTCAAGAACCAGGGCAGGGTCGTTCTTGCGCTGCCCGAGTAATCGTAGGACGTTGCCCAGATTGAGCTGTACCCCGCAGCGATCCGAAGGAGCAACGTCGGGGCGAAATTCCTCAAGTGCCAACCTGAAGTGACGCACCGCACTTTCAAGTGATTCGGTGTTCGGCTCCAACTCGCCCCTGACATAGTGGACCATGCCGAGCCCCGCCTGAGTTGCGGCCCAGAGAAGTGGTTCCCGCTCACGGTGCCGTTCGATGAGAGCCTGACCGTACGCTGCTTTCGCCTCGTCCAACCGTGCAAGGCTTTTCTCTTTCTTTCCCAAGCTCGCCAGCGCATCGGCGAGGTTATGCTGAGCAATGGACCATCGGGCGGGTGTGCTTTCCCGCGTCCAGATCTGCAGCGCATCCCGAAAGGAGTCAATCGCTTCGCTGAGGTGTGCCGGTTGGTTTTCGTATTCGCCGAGGCGGAAGAGACCGCGCCCCAAGTTGTTCTTCGAAGATGCAAAACCCATCGGCGAGGCCTCGCGCGTCCGCACTTTGAGCGACTCGCGGAGTGCGATGACCGCCTCGCCCAGGCCCGCTGGGTCCCCGCTTACGTCAGCAATCTGAATAAGCACACCTGCCAAATTATTCTTTGCTTCTGCCCAAGCCAGAGGCTCGCGCTCGAATGGCCGTTCTGCGAGCGCGAGCCGGTAAGCGTTCGCAGCTTCCTCTAAGAGTCCTATACCCGCTTGCTGCTCGCCAAGGCCCTTCAATGCACCTCCGAGATTGTTTTGCGCGTGTGCCCAATACATTGGCACCCGCTCGCGGGCCAACTCCTCGAGTGCGCTTCGATGGCAAGTGATCGCGGCCAGCAGAAGGTCCTTTCTGCTTTCCCGACTACCCGCCACCTGCAAAGCATAACCAAGACTATTCTGCAGGGTTGCCCAATCCAGTGGGGACCGCTCCCTTGTCCATTCACTGAGTGCAGCCTGGTACGCCTGCGCTGCCTGCCGAAGCGTTTCCCCTCCTGACTCGCGCTCCCCCACCAGTAGGAGTCCGTTTCCTAGGTTACGTTGTAGGCAGGCCCAGCTTAGTGGAAGATACTCGCGCAAACGGACCGCATTAAGTGCTTCTCGAAAAATCGCTACCGCTTCCAGTAGGTGTGAGGACTCAGATTCAAGCGATCCAAGCGCCCCCAAGGCGACCCCGAGGTTGTTGTGCACCGCAAAATGGAAAGCCCGGTCTTCGGTTGGCATCTCCGTGGCCAGAACCTGACGGTAATAATGTACGGATTGGGTGAGGTGATCTCTGCAGCCAGTCTGCTCGCCAAGTTGTTCGAGCGCCATGGCAAGGATGAACATCACCCGCGTCGTCGTCCCTGCCGTCCACCGCTGGGTCATGTGCCCCCGCTCGAGCAGATTCCGGACTTTTTCTACGAAAGGGGCCAACTCTGGCGTGATGTTGCAACCGGTTTGGGCGAAGAGCTTTGCACTCCGTGTAACGACAAACAGCCGCAGGACTTCTGCGAGGTCCTCCCAGAACAACTGAGGAAGGCTAAAATTCTCGGGAACATATGGCAGGGCCGACCTCATGCTCGACTCAGCTGTCGTCCAGTAAAGGCGCGGTGCTGTACGGCCGCTGTGCGAAAGAACCGTGCCCCATATCAGAGCGTCAGCCGAAGATTCGCGCAACAATGTCCGGGCGACCTCGTGAGCGTCGCCCTCACTCTGCTCCGGTATTGGCCCCTCCGCCGAAAGTGTCCGATCGAATAGGAGGACTTGTACACCTGTCACGCCCCTGATAGATTCGAGGATCAATCGCTCCACGGCCTGCCCGTCATCGTGAGTGAGATGAGCAAGAGCCAGCGAGAAGCGCCCCGCGTCCGCCATCGGAATAGGTGCTGGGGAGTTTTGTTGTGGTAAGACGGTGTCCGGTTTGGGGACGACCGCTTCGTGAATTGCCGCCACCCTTTCTCTAATCTCCGCTACCGTTTGTCCACCGGGCGTTGCGTAGAAGTTATCTTTAACCCGGTCATACCTGTCGAGCAGGTTCTCGATCTTGCCCCACGTTATGAGCTCGACCTGAAACAATCCGCGCTCACTATGTTCTTTATTGATCTTCAACACCTCGTCGTGCGCGGCGCGCGAGGACTTTGCGGTCGTCAGAATCGCATAGTGACCCAGCGGTGGCCGGAATCCCTCGGCTTTCCGAATTTCCTGCCTGATTTCGGCGGGCATAATCGCCAGCCATTCCTCGTGGAGTTTGCATTGTGCTGCACGAAGAGGTGCGTTACCGCTCAGGTCAAGGATGTCTACGCCGAACTGTTCCTCCCCCCTGTGAGCGTATAAGTCCAGCGAGGGGCAATCCCAGTGCACTCTAAGGATCTCAAGGCACAGTAGTTCAAAATCAGCATCGTTGGCCGGTATTGGGTATTTCATTCGGATTCCAACCACGAGCTTGATTATATACCTGAACGAATAGGCCGGCTGGCGCAGACACCTGCGGTTCGGTGTCTGCGGTCTCGCGGAAAGTCGGGGGGAAAAGGTGTCAGTCGGGGGGGTTCAGGTACCTTTTCCCTAGCTCGTCAACGGTCGATTCCTGCTCATGCGGGAAGGTGCGTCACTGAACGGCTTGCCGTCGAACTGTTGTACGGTGCGCTCTACCACATCCGACATATCGTGCACGGCAATTCGGGACAGGCCCCCCTCATTTAGAATTTGGTCCGAATTCGCCAAAAGCTGATGAGACACCCAAGTCCCATTTTGGAAGTTGGTGGGAAGATCACTTTTGGCCTTTTCGACGGGCTGAAAGCGGCGGATACTCAGCTTTTTGAATTGGTGGGCGCCGAGTTGCGCGCCAAAGCGTTTTGCCTCTCGAGCCAACAGATCCCGAAGTGCTCTTTCAACAGCAGCAATGTGATCGGATTTTAGCTTACGCTGGTCGAAGTACACGTCGACGGTTCCGACCTGTTGACGCCTACAGAAAAGCAAAAACAGAAGTTCGCCTATCGCGTAGATCATGGACATCGACCAGATGTTGTCCGCCCTCGCCATTGCTGGAATGTCATTCGTGCGGTCAACTTCCCCCGCTCGAAAGATCGAAGCCGGCAGTTCCGCCCAGGCTATTAGGGCCTGCGCATTGAGAGATTCAAAGACTGCGGCGATTCTTTTTATCAATTGGCTTTTGCCGCGCGTACGCAGCTCACCCAACAAATGTGCATGACTCGCAAGTCTTGCTTGATCCACCCCCCAAGCGCCAACGACAATTCTCCGGCCGCTATCAGCATCGTGGTACGCCTCGTCCAAAAAGAGGGAATGCATATCACTCTATCCTATTCCTCGGTCAGCCCCCTCCGCAACCAGTGGGCCAACTAACGAGCTCCTTCCATTCGATTTTAGCTTCCCGCGGCTGGCGCAGGGCACAGCTCTGCGGTCCCCAGGAGTTCCTAATTCCCTGACCGCAGAGCTTCGCCAAGCGGCGATTCTGGTAATATTCGGGGACAGTAGTTGGAAGCTGTCGTGAGCTATATGAGGAGAATGACATGACGAAGGTAGGGAGGACTGAAATACGAGCCCACTGGAGCGGTCCGCTGCCATAGGACCGGGAGAAGCCCGTCGACGTTGAATACTTGGAGGCGATCTTCTGCTGCGATGCTAAGGAGGTGCGGCGACGAAGCAGTTTGGCGGGCCTGATCAGGTGGACCAGAGGGGGAAACATGCCCATGGACCTCTTCTCGTGCACTAGGGAGGCGTCCAGGTCTTTTGCCATTGGGTGCTTCATCGGAACAATTGCTCTGGCTTCCAGCATAGTGGAGACCATTCTGAACAGAGATCGCCGTACGAAAGGCATCCTCCCAAACCGTATCCGTGGGTGGGCAACACTCAACAATAAGAATTTGGCTGCTGCAGGACAAAGAGGGCTTCCGGTCAGATCCCTGCTCGAAACAGGCGAGACGCTTGACGCTCGAGAAGCGATTGCGTTTGTTCGGAGGCGCAATAAAGTGTCGCACGGGGATGTTTTTGACCTAACCCGAACCATTTCCGATTATGACCCTATCGCTGAGCGCGAAGCGATCGATCAGTTGGGGAGGGCTGATAGATTTCTGGTGGAGTGGTTCAATTCGGCTCCGGATGTACAGGAGTGCAAGATCCAAAATCACAGGTGGCCAGACGAATAATTCGGAGTGTGTCGAAACCACTCAGAAAAACCCGCGGTAACCCAAGCATTTGCAGCATCCGATTCTTACTGATCGGGCATTTCAAATCCAAAGGCTTCCGGCAGAAACGATCATTCCACCTGCTTGGCCGGATTCCGTCTGAGGAACGCACTTTCCATAAAATGGGCTGGCCACTGCTTGATGGCGCACCAGGATGCGCCCCGGCGGGATCAGAAATGCCTAGTCGCAACGTGATTGCGGATGTTTCCGCAGGCCGAGGCCGCGATTCTGGGTGGATGACGCGCCACTCGGAAGTTTGCCTCCGAACTGGCTGGCAGCGACCACTCTCCGGGGTGCCCGAGGCGATCACTCCTGCCTAACGCGTACTGTTTACCGATTCCCCGCCACTTGGTCGGCCAACCGGGGATGTAACCTTCGCGCTCGATGGCCAGAGTGCGATTCGGCCTCAAGGTTGCCCTCAGGCCTCCCGTGTATTCGTGCCCACTCGACCAGTGCCACTCCTCGGCGCGCTTGACGAGGCCGGCCCCCTCTGGGTTGAGATGAATGTATTCCACTTTCTCGTAATATTCCTTAACGCTTCGCAGAGCGCGGTCGAAAAATCGCGGCTGCCAGAGAAGGTCCCGCTCTCCTCTGCCCGCACTCATGCGAAGATCCGAACCCACCTTGATCGATTCCATTACACGCGAGATGATGACCGGGAGACGCGGGGATATGATCGCAGGTCCCCCCGCAGCGGGATCGCTAAAGCAACGGCAAAAAGCCGCAGACCTCGCAAGCGGAGGTTGGCGCTACCCTCTGTAACCTGGCACCTGGCACCTGCCCTTTTCCCTTCTGCGCTTTGCTCTTGACACGGGGCTCGAGTTGGGATAGGCTATTGTCATTGTCTCGTGAGTGGGGTTGTCAGCCAGCGCGGGAAGTAGCTTGGAAATCGGCCCAGCGGCCGGGGGGAAAGGCGTAGAAAACAGAAAAGAGATACTAAATAGTGGGAACGAACTCAAGAATGTGTTGCAAACAAAGGAGTTAGCGTTTTCTAGGGCTCAAAACGAACTGGTTTTTGAGTGCAAAAACGACCAATCCAACTCAAGAAAAGGGGCCAAAAACCCACCTTTTGCGCGATACCGAACCCGAATTCCGAGGAGCGAAGCATGAACAACTCTGTCTCCACTGATCTGCCTTCGGCTAGCCAGACTTCGGACATACTCACGGAGGTGGCTCTAAACCTGCGCTGGTCCTGGAATCATTCCGCCGACCAACTCTGGGAGCGGCTCGATCCTGAGTTGTGGGACTTGACGCATAACCCCTGGTTTGTTTTGCAGACGGTCTCGCGGGAAAAACTGCGCAGTGTGACCAGCGACCCTGGCTTTCAAGAACTGGCGCAGGCGATCGTTCAGAGGAACCGCGCGGCGATGGAGCCAGCCGGGTGGTTCCAAAAGGCGCATGCGAACACCACGCTCAAGAGTATTGCCTACTTCAGTATGGAGTTCATGTTGAGTGAGGCCCTACCGATTTATTCGGGCGGCCTTGGCAATGTGGCGGGCGACCAGCTCAAGGCGGCAAGTAACTTGGGCGTCCCCGTGATCGGCGTGGGTTTGCTTTACCAGCAGGGGTATTTCCGGCAAGAGATTGATGCCCAAGGAAACCAGCAGGCGCTCTATCCATTCAATGATCCCGGGCAGTTGCCGATCGCGCCCGTGCGCGCGGCTAATGGCGAGTGGGTGCGCTTCCCGCTTGCTTTCCCGGGCTTCCAACTCTGGCTCCGTGCCTGGGAGGTGAAAGTTGGCCGGGTCAATCTGTACTTGTTGGACACCAATGACCCGGCGAATATCCCCTCGCATCGCGGCATTGCCAGCGAACTTTATGGAGGCGGCCTGGAGTTGCGGCTGAAGCAGGAGCTGGTGCTCGGGGTTGGGGGATGGCGATTGCTGCACATCCTGGGCCTCGATCCTCAAGTCTGTCATCTGAACGAAGGGCACGCCGCCTTCGCCGTGCTCGAACGGGCATGGTGCTACATGCAAGCCAACCATCAGCCATTCGATATCGCCCTGACAGTCACCCGCGCGGGAAACCTCTTCACCACGCACACGCCCGTGGACGCGGGTTTCGATCGCTTTCCACCTGAGTTGGTGGAGAAATACCTGAAGAATTATGCGGAAGAGCGCCTTGCGATATCGTTTCGCGACCTGCTCGCTCTGGGCCGGCGGGATGGGAATGACTCGGGCGAACCTTTTAACATGGCGTACCTGGCTATGCGAGGCAGCGGCGCGGTGAATGGCGTAAGCCGGCTGCACGGGGAGGTAAGCCGGCGGATATTTCAGGGTTTGTTTCCGCGCTGGCCGGAACGCGAAGTCCCGGTCAGCCACGTCACGAACGGCGTACACGTGCCTACCTGGGATTCCGCTGAGGCAGATCGCCTCTGGCACACCGCGTGTGGGAAAGAGCGGTGGATCGGCACCATGACGGACATCGAAAGGGATTTTGGCAAGGTGAGCGATTCTGAGCTTTGGCAATTGCGCGCCGACGCGCGATGCTCTCTTATTGCCTATGTCCGAAAATGGCTACACCGGCAACTGATCAGCCAGGGTGTATCTCCCGATCAGGTGGCGCGTGCCGAGCAGATCCTCGATCCTAACACTCTGACTGTCGGCTTTGCCCGGCGTTTCGCCACCTACAAGCGTCCCAACTTGCTCTTGCGCGACCCCGAGCGGCTGGCGCGAATCCTCACCAATTCACATCGGCCAGTCCAACTTATTCTTGCCGGCAAGGCCCACCCGAAGGATTCCGCAGGGCAAGCGATGATCCAGCAGTGGGTCAGCTTTGTTCGCCGCCCCGACGTAAGGTCGCACGCGGTCTTTCTTAGCGACTACGACATGCTCATGGCTGAGCGGCTGGTGCAGGGGATGGATGTCTGGATCAACACGCCCCGGCGCCCCTGGGAAGCCAGCGGCACCAGCGGCATGAAGGTGCTTGTAAATGGCGGGCTGAACCTCTCCGAGCTCGACGGCTGGTGGGCGGAAGCGTATTCACCGGACGTAGGCTGGGCCTTGGGCGACGGCAAGGAGCATGACGATGATGCCTCCTGGGATGCTGCCGAGGCCGAAAGCCTCTATGATTTGCTCGAGCGAGAGGTCATTCCGGCTTTCTACTCGCGCGATGAGAGAGGAATCCCTTCCGGGTGGGTGGCTCGTATGCGCAAAAGTACGGCGCACCTGACGCCCCTCTTCTCGGCTAACCGCGTGGTGCGCGAGTATACAGAGAAGCATTACTTGCCGGCGGCGGCAGCTTACGGCCAGCGTTCCGCCAACGGAGGCCAAATGGGAGCCGAGCTGCTCCAGTGGCAGAGAGAACTGGCAGGACACTGGTCGAGGGTGCGTTTCGGTTCTCTGACGAGCGAACAGCAAGGTGATAATTGCGTCGTCCAGGTCCAGGTATATCTTACTGACCTCGACCCTGAAGCGGTAAAGGTAGAACTCTACGCGGACGGACAGAACGGTGGTGAGCCGGTTCGGCAGCCGATGCAGCGTGGCGAGCAATTGGTGGGCTCAGCCAACGCCTTCCTTTATGTCGCCAACATCCCAGCGACCCGGCCTGCAACCGATTACACGCCGCGAGTGCTCCCCTACAAAGCTGGGGCCTCCGTGCCACTGGAGGCCCCATTCATCTGCTGGCGTGACGCCCCTTAGGGATTGCCGATTTTCGATTGAAGATTGCCGATTGAAACCACATCGCCACTGGGCCTTTTCAATCGGCAATCGACAATCGTCAATCAGCTAGGGGTTGCCGATTAAAGCAGACCGCCACACCGCTTTGTTCAATCGGCAATCGACAATCGTCAATCGTCAATCCCGGCGCCTACTGCGCAAGCCGCCCTAGCGTTGGAGCAGATCCCGGAAGGGTATAGCGCAAGTTGAAGAACACCATGTTCAGACTCGCGTTGGGGGGTTGGCCGTGGGCAACGTACCAGGGATCGCGCGTGACGTACGAATACTGCCCCATGAAGTTCACTGCGCCCCATTTCGCATCCTTCCAGATTGTCTGGTTGAATCCAAGAGTGGGCTCCTGAATAGTGCGGTTCTGACCGTTCGGCGCCCCCGTATAGCCGTATCCTACTGGTTTGCCGGTGGTATCGATCGCGACGTTCCGTCCCACGGAAATGCCGCCGTAATAGGCATAGATCATCGTCTTTTTATGCGTGTACTCGAAGCCAGAGACCGTGGAACTGGCGTGGATGAGGGAGATGCTGCCGTCGGCGCGTGCGATCAGGTCCGGAGCCTGGCCGAAGATGTAGCGACCGCCGCCATCGCTCCAGAAATTGTGCGTCAGCAGGCGGAAGCCCTTGAACACATCAACCTCAAAGTTCAGGAAGCCGCCACCACCCGTTGCTGAATAGTCAGTCTTGTTGTTCGGGTTATAGAGCTTGAAATTGCGTTCCACTCCGCCGATGTCGAAGTGAACCCGCTTGGAAGGATCGAAAGCCAATTTGGCAATCACATCGGGTGCAACGTTCGGGGCGTTCAGCCCATTCCCGTTATAGTCCAGTTCTCCCTGATAGGTAGTAGGTAGGGCGGTAGTGGTAGTAACACCGCTTGCGGAGGTGGTGGTAGTGGTGGAAGTGGGCCCATTGAGAGCGAAGGGGAGGGTGATGAGCGGGCCGCCCGCCGAACCTCCAGCGTACTGGTCAGGGCTGTCAAGAGCGACTGCGAAGGCCAATTTGTTAGAGGGGTGGTGGTAAACGAAGCGCAGCTCCGGGATACGCCCCCAAAACAAGCCGACGTTATAGTTCACGTCCACGAGTTGCCCGCAAAAAAAGAGGTCGCCGGGCAGAGGCGAAATGCCGTTGCGGCTCGGCGTGATCAAGCTCCAGGTCTGGCCACCCAGCACTTCCCAGCTCCCTCTGGCGATGTCGACCCAGTACAAGCGCGAGCGCAGCGTGTTGCTGTTGCTCGATACGGCTACGTTAGTAGGATTGTTTCCCAGGAAGTCTGCCTCCATATAGCCGATCACGTGAGCGCCTTTCACGTCGGCATCCACGCGGAAGCCGATTCGCGAGTTCTGCATGCTGAGGCGCGTCTCGCTCAAATTGTCCTGATAGATGCTGTTACCGTAAGGGATACTGGCGAAACTCGTTCCAATGCTTCCTCCGGCAGCGTGGGTGCGAAATACACTCGAGAAATCCATGAACCCCAGGGGGGTGATCGATGCGGTGCCGATGTGGAGCTGAAGAGGTGGGTCGGGGTCACTCTTCTGCGTTTGCGGTGGTGGCGTTGCGGCAGCGGAAGGAATCACAGTGGAAGCCACCAGGTTCGTGTCGGTGCCCACGGCGGCTTTCTGCACGCTCCTGGGAACCATGGGGCTGGTCGAGGCCAGCAGGCTCCCGCCGCTACCTGCGGAGGATTTCTCTGCGGCCTTGGGAACCATGGGGCTGGTCGAGGCCACTTGGCCGAGGTTGGGCGCTTGGGTCGCTGCGGTTTGTGCAGGCTTAGCCGCGGTTTGCGCCGGGTTAGGGGACTGGTCCAGCTTTTGCTTCATCTGGTCCACGATAGTACGCAACTGTTCTATTTGCTTCTGCTGTTCCGCAATCTGCTGCTTCAGCAACGAAACATCGTCGGGCTTGCCGGACTTGTTCGACGACGTATCCGCCGCTGTTTGCGAAAACACAGGTGTAGCAAGCACAATCATGACGATTGCCCCTGCAAGCCACCTGTTTCGAGTTACTCTGATTTGCATTCTTCACCCCTCCGATTTGAGTGTAAGTGCTTCATTGGAAGTATCAACTGAATCAAAGTAATCATGGCGGGGGCGTATTCACTGAGCGTTACGATATTGTTACATTTGTGTGAACCGCCAAGAAGTCTGGGTCAACAAGAACTTAGGCTAACTGTTAGCACATTAGCTTTGCGGAGTGGATTCCCGCCTTCGCGGGAATGACGTGCCCTCTGGGACAGCCGTATTGTTCAAATGACACCATTACCCACTCTTGCCTGTCATTGACGCGGCGAAGGCTTTGCGATATATTATGTACTCGGGCTTCGATATCCAAACCAGATAACGTGAATATGAAATCTGCCGTAGTCAACCCGGCGAATAGCCAGGAAATCTATTCGGGATTACTTCGTATTCACATCCTGTATCACGCCTGCCAGGAGCCGATCTTCGGGCTTGGCATGATCGAGGAACTGGGCAGGCATGGGTACAAGCTGAGCGCCGGCACGCTTTACCCGCTGCTCCATGGCCTCGAGATGAAAGGCTATCTTCGCTCGCGAGAAGTCAGGTCAGGCCGATCGATTCGCCGCCTGTATCGAGCCACGGCGGCCGGCCGCAAAGCGCTTGCCCTGGCGAGGGAAAAGGTGAAGGAGCTACTCGGGGAGCTTCTCGAGCACGAGCCTGAATCGTAGCGCCGGCCTTGAGGCCGGCATCCGAGCCGCCTGACCTAAAGGTCAGTGCTACAGCTTCGGGCTGCTTTGGAACCGTGGGGAGGGCTGAGAATCATGACGAGGAACATTGCGAAGAGCCTTCGAGCTTGTCCCGCCATTTTGCTGGCCCTTTCTCTCCTCGCCTGTCCGTCGGCCGCGCAAACAAACAGTGTTCCGCCAAAATCTTTGACACTCGAGGAGGCGCTCGATTACGCCCTTCAGCACTATCCTGCTGTCCGCGCATCGCTCGAACAGGTATCCGCCGCCCGCGCAGGCATAACCCTGGCACGAGCCCAGTACCTGCCCGCCTTGAACGGCGTCTATCAGGGCAGCCGCGCGACGCAGAACCAGGCGCCGGGCATTTGGCTGCCCACGCCCATCACTCCGACCGTGGAAGGACCCGTCAGCGGTCCCAGCGGCCAGAGCTTTTGGGGCAGCCAGGCAGCCATGCTCTTTTCCTGGGAGCCAATCGACTTTGGACTACGAGCGGCTACGGTAGGAAGGGCGAAATCTGTGGCCGACCGATCAACTGCGGATGTGGCGGTGACTCGGCTCGAGGTAGCGACGGCTGTCGGCAACTACTTCCTGGCGGCGCTGACGAGCCATCAGGCGGTGGTGGCAGCGCAGGCCAACGTGGACCGCTGGGAGGTTTTCGCTCATTCGGTCCACACCCTTGTCGACAACGATCTGAGGCCGGGCGCCGACGCCTCGCGCGCCGACGCTCAGCGCGCCCTTGCTAAGACTCAGTTGTTTCAAGCGCAAGCGGCGGAGCAAACGGCCTTGGCTACGCTTGCGGCTCTGATGGGAATAGCCGGCAATGAGGTCCAATTGGACGCCGGGAAGCTCCTTCGTCCGCCGCCGGCCGACTCGTTGCCCAGTTTAGAGCCTGCGGAGAACCCCCTGGCGCGCGACCAGATGGCCGCCGTGCGGCAAGTGCAGGCGCAGGAAAAAGTACTGAACCACACGGATTATCCGCGGATCTATTTCGGCGCTGAGGCCTTTGGACGAGGCAGCGAGGTACCGGAGAATGGGTCGATTATCGGCAATTGGAACGGTTTGGCGCCGGCCCGAGGGAATTGGGTAACGGGGTTGACGATTACCTTTCCCAACGTCTTCGACTTCAAGGCCCTCAGCGCCGAAAAACAAATTGAGAAAGCGAATGAGCGATCGCAAAGGGCCCTTTATGAAAAGACAATTCAGGACCTGACCGGCCAACTCCGCGCAGCCCTGGCTCAGCTTAAGAGCGCGCAGCTCGTGGCGCAACAAACGCCCGTCGAGTTGGCGGCGGCGCGCGCCTCCGAGACTCAATCTCGAGCGCGCTACGCGGCCAGCCTGGCCACCCTGGTGGAGGTGGCCGACGCCGAGGGCCTTCTCGCCCAAGCGGAACAGGACAATGCGGTTGCCCGCCTGAATGTGTGGCATAGCCTCTTCGATGTGGCCTATGCGCAGGGCGATTTGCAGCCGTTCCTGAACGTTCTGCGGGCGCCCTAGCCGCGGCGGCGCATACATTGGTTGAATGTCGAAACTGGGAGGAGAAACCTCATGTGGCTCGTCCGAGTGGCATTGAGACGCCCCATTGCCACCGTTGTTGTCGTGATCGGCATCGCCCTGTGCTCGCTCCTGGCGCTCGCCCGGATGCGCATTGATATCTTCCCCAATCTGAATTTTCCCGTGATCTACGTCGCGCAGCCTTATGGCGGGATGAGCCCGGCGCAGATGGAAGGTTATCTCGTCTACTACTACGAGTACCATTTCCTCTACATCAACGGCATCGAGAGCGTGGAGGACAAGTCGATTCAAGGCAACGGCCTGCTGAAATTGACCTTCTATCCTGGCACGGACATGAGCCAAGCTTTAGCGCAGACCATAGCCTATGTGAATCGCGCCCGAGCCTTCATGCCGCCTGGAACTGTTTCCCCCTTCGTAATTCGCTTCGACGCCGGCACCGTGCCCGTCGGGTACATTGTATTTTCCAGTGAGACTCGCACCGTCGACCAAATCCAAGACCTGGCGCTCAACCGAGTGCGCCCGGCATTCGCCACACTGCCGGGTGTTACATCGCCGCCACCCTTCGGCGGCAATCAGCGCACCATCGTGGTGACGGTGAATCCCGATCGGCTGCGCGCCTACAACATGTCCCCCGATGAAGTCGTGCAGGCAATCAACAACGGAAATACTCTGCAGCCCGCCGGAAATGTGCGCACCGGCAGCCTGCTTCGCATCGCCGAAAGCGATTCTGTTACGCCCAATATCCAAGCTCTGGTTGACCTGCCGATCAGAACTGGCGCCGGCCCCACGGTCTATCTTCGCGATATCGGGACCATCAGGGACGGCAGTGACATTCCCACCGGATATGCCCTGGTGAATGGCCGCCGCGCTGTCTATATCCCCGTGACCAAGCGTCCGGATGCGTCCACGGTGACGGTAGTGAACGAAGTTAAGAGGAGCTTGCCCTATTTCCAATCTCTGGTTCCGGACGATATCAAGGTCACTTACGAGCTGGACCAGTCGCCCTACGTCACCAGCGCGCTCAACGCAGTGGTGCGCGAAGGACTGTTCGGAGCTTTGCTGACGGGCCTCGTGGTTCTGTTATTCCTCGGCGACTGGAAAAGCTCGTTCATCGTGATGACTACGATTCCGTTTGCCCTGCTGACCTCGGTGGTGGCTTTGTGGCTCTCCGGCCAAACCATCAACGTCATGACGCTTGGAGGGCTGGCCTTAGCTGTCGGCATTCTGGTTGACGAAGGCGTGGTCGAAATCGAAAACATCGACGCTACGCTTCAGCAGGAACCCGAACTGCAACCCGCCCGCGGCGTCCTCCGCGCCACGCAGAGGACGGTCCTGGCCCGATTTCTATCCATGCTTTCTGTCGTGGCGGTCTTCGTGCCCTCGTTCCTGATGTCCGGCGTGGCGCAGAACCTCTTCGTGCCGCTTTCGCTTGCGGTCGCCTTCGCGATGATCGCCTCGTTCCTGCTCTCGAGCACTTTCTTGCCCGTACTATTCCTCTGGGTGCATCGCCAGGTCGACCGGGGCCGCAGAGCTTTGTTCGCCGGACGATTGGACTTTGACACGGTTCGGGATCGGTGGGGGAGGTTCCTGGGACGGGTGGGAAAGATTCGCTGGCCTGTGGCCATAGCTTACGTTGCCGCCGCGCTCGCGATTGTCCTTCTCCTCGGACCGCGTCTCGGCCAAGCCCTTTTCCCCGATGTCGGCGCAGCTCAGTTCCGGTTGCGTTTTGATGCTCCTACCGGAACGCGGGCGGAGGAGACGGAGCGCCTGGTGACGGAAGTTTTGGACGAAATCCGCCAAGTTGCCGGTGCGCAAAACGTGCTGATCACGTTGGGCTACATCGGCACGCAAGGGGCAAGCTACCCCATTAATACCGTGTTTCTCTGGACTAGCGGACCCCACGAAGCGGTGGTGAGCGTCGCCCTGCGACCCGAAGCTCACCTCGACGTTAACGCACTTGAAGAGAGGCTTCGCCGCATCCTGCCGCCAAAATTTCCGGGATCGACTTTTTCATTCGAGCCAGGCGACCTTATTAATCAGATCATGAACTTCGGCGCTCCTTCCCCCGTGGAGATCGCCGTAGCCGGGCCGAACCTCGCCGCCAGTCGCGCCTACACGGGGCGTTTGCGAGATGAACTGGGCAAGATTGCAGACTTGCGCGACCTGAAATACGAGCTGCCGCTTGATTACCCAAGTGTAGTAGTCAAAGTGGACCGCGAACTGGCGGGGCAACTCGGCGTCTCGACCGCCCAAGTGTCTCGATCGCTTTCCGAGGCGACGTTTTCGAGCCGCTTCACAACCCCTAACTACTGGGCTGACCCCAACACGGGAATCGCCTACCAGGTTCAGGTACAGTATCCGCAACCAAGAATTACCTCGCTTGAAGATGTTCAGAATATCCCGGTGATGCCCGGACAATCGCAGCACCCGTTGATCGGCGATCTTGCCAAGGTCGATGACGGCACGGTGATGGGCGAGTATGACCGCCGCAATGGCTTTCGCATGTTGACTCTTTCGGCGAATATCGCCGGGCAAGACTTGGGAAGTGTTTCGAAAAGCATTGACGCAGCAATCCGGCGCGCAGGCGCTCCGCCACGCGGCGCCTCCGCGCAGGTGCGAGGCCAGATTGCTCCCATGCGCGATACGCTCACCAACCTCAGTATCGGCCTGGGACTTGCGGTTTTGGTCATCTTTCTGCTTCTGGCTGCGAATTTCGAATCTCTGCGCCTCGCGTTTGTTGTTCTAACTACCGCGCCTGCTACCATCTGTGGAGTGATCCTGATGCTTCTGGTCACGCGTACCACCCTCAATATCGAGTCGTACATGGGGGCCATCATGGCCGTGGGGGTTGGGACGGCTAACGCCATCTTGCTCGTGACTTTTGCTGACCAGCACCGCCGGAGCGGCGCGTCTTCTCTCGATTCCGGGATCGCGGGAGCCAAGGAACGCATGCGCCCCATCCTGATGACCAGTGCCGCCATGATCGCCGGGATGATTCCCATGGCGCTCGCGAGCCAAGTGACGGCGCCATTGGGCAGGGCTGTGATCGGCGGGCTGCTGGCCGCTACGCTCGGCAATCTCCTGGTGCTGCCGTTGGTGTTCTCTATCGTCCAACAACGAGCTGGGACCGTGTCGCCGTCGCTCGATCCCGACGACCCCGAGAGCCGCTACGCAGCGCAAGGCTAAAGGATGAAGGCTAAAGGCTGAATTTCGAATTTCAAATTCCCAATTCCGATTTTCGGTTCGATGGAGGAACCGTATGCAAGCCAAACAAACTCTAGGTAGCGCGGACTCTCGCTTTCCGACGCTGCGGCTCTTCCTCCTCGCCGGAGTGTGCCTTCTGCCAGTCAGTTGCAACCAGGACGGCTCGAGCGTCGCCCCGCCAGCCGCTCAAGCCGCCGCGACGCCCTCGTCACGCGAGGTGGAAGTTACCCGCGTGGTGGCGCAGAAACTGGACATAACGGTCAGACTTCCGGCGCAGCTCACACCCTACGAAGTCGTGGATGTCTACCCCAAGGTTACCGGATTCGTGAAATGGATCAAGGTGGACCGTGGTTCCCGGGTCAAGGGCGGCGAACAGATTGCCCAGCTTGAAGCGCCCGAACTCCTGGCGCAGCAGGCGCAGGCGCAGGCGCTCTACCAAAGCGCGGAGTCTCAACTCACCGCAGCGCAGGCCAAACTGGCCGCAGACCAGGCCACGTACCGGCACATGGACGCAGCGGCCAAAACGCCGGGCGTGGTTGCGCTGAACGATCTCGAGGTGGCGCAGAAGACGGCTCAAGCCGACGAGGCCAATGTCGCAGCGCTCCAGAAAGGCGCGAATGCGGCTCACGAGGCGCTTCGAGCGGTCGCACAGCTCGGAGATTACCTCAACATCACAGCTCCGTTTGATGGCCAAGTCACGACTCGATTTGTACATCCCGGGGCGCTGGTGGGACCTGCGGGCGGGCCCGGCGCTCTTACCCCGATCGTTCAAATCCAAACGCTTACCCGTCACCGCCTGGTGGTGCCGGTTCCCGAATATGACGTGGCCGGAATTCCGGAAGGAACCGAAGTGAGCTTCAACGTACCTTCTTATCCTGGGAAGACCTTCCAAGCGCCGATCTCTCGAATTTCCCGCGCCGTTGACGTCAAGACCCGCACCATGCCGGTCGAGCTGGATGTCAGGGACCCACAGGGGGAGCTTACGCCGGGCATCTTCTGCGAGGTCGCCTGGCCAGTCCGCCGTCCTTACGCCACACTCTTCGTCCCGGCCGGCGCCGTGGGGAACGACCTGGAGCGAACCTTCGTAATTCGCGTGCGCGATAATCGCGCCGAATGGGTGGACGTCAAGACGGGTGCGTCGAGCGGCAATTTGATCGAGGTCTTTGGAGACCTTCAGGAGGGTGACCACGTCGCGGTGCGAGGCACCGACGAGCTGCGCCCGGGCACTCTGGTTTCTCCTCGTCTCGCCGCCGCAAAATAACCACTCGCAACGCTGCGTTTCGTGGACTCGCAGGCCCGCCCAGTCCGCACCTCTGGCAGCAACTGTTAGGCTTCGACCGGTTCCCAGCGGCTGGCGAGTTCTCGAAAAGCTCGCTCATGTGCCGGCCAGTCACGCAGTGTAGCCGGGTCGAAGTCCGCTCCGTTCGGCCAGACCAGCGTTCCCGCTTCGGTATCGATCTGAACCTGGTTGAATACTTCCAGGTTTCGCAGTGGACCGTACATCTCCCCGGCGAGAATCGGCTGAAAGTTGAATGTCTGCACAACCCCGTCGTCAAACTGAATGCGAAGCGTATACGCCGAAACGATCTCGAAACAATGGACCCGATAAATCGGATGAGTCATGCTTCTGGTTCTGGTGGTGGCTCCTTTTTTGCGGCTTGTGGCCCTTGTGGTTCCGCCGCCTTGCGCAGCGCGGCAACGTCAGCAATATCCTGCGGCCTTCCCGCCGCGAGTTTTGCCGCAATCAAGTCCTCGCTCGAAATGAAAGACGCCGTGAGGCCGCTTTGCGGGTCGATGACAGCGTCGACCCGTCTTTGCCATGCGCGGTCAAAATCAACGCCGCTGATTTCTGGGAGAATGTCCACCATGACCGGCGCTCTGCCCATACGGAAAAACTTGTCGCGCTCGATGAAGTTCTCTGCGGTCAGCCCTTCGAGTGGTGTGCGGAATTCGGACAACGCGGCGTAGACCGCCTTGGCGTTCTCGGCGTCCGGCTTAATGAGCAGGTCGATATCGTTGGTCGCCCGTGGCTGCGCGTGAAACGACACGGCATAGCCTCCGACGATCAGATACCTAACTTTCTGGGCGTTGAAGATGGACAAGAGTTCTTTGAAGTCGTGGAACATCCGGGGTGGGTTCCTTCATCTGGTAAGCAGCAAGGGTTATCTCCGCAACCGCGTTCATGCGTTCATGGGCAGGCAACACCTGCCAGTCTCGATATTCGTCGGTTTTCAGAGCATCGAGGTTCGTGTACTTGCGGATCACCTTGTCCATACATCTTGTTTGTAGCACGCGGCCGCTACTCTTGCAACGGAGATTTGCACCCGGCGGATCGTTTCACTTCTGCGCGTCTTTGGGATTCGCCTCCAGGTAGGCGTTTATGAAGCGATCGATGAAATCGGCGAGGTCCTGGCGCACTCTCTCTTTCATTTTGCTTGCAGGGGCGATACCCGTCGTGCCGGTCTCCCAAGTAGTTGCCCTGAAGTCCCCGATACTGCGGTCGCGAACCAATGAGACTTCTTGGTCCAACTGGATTGTTATGTCATATACGTAGATGCTCATCGCGGCTGATTTCAGAAGCTGGACTCTAATGTAGAGGATAGCAGAGGACGGTGTTCCTACCCTGAGCCCAGATTGCCTGAGTCGTAACTCTGCGTCCTGTTGGACCTGATCCACACTGAGGCCATCCGCGGAAGCTTCCGGGTTCATCTCGTCGACCTGTACGAATATTGTGTTGATTCCTCGCAACGGTTTCACCCTTGGATCAGCCGCAACGAGGTTGGATTGTACTGGCACCAGCACGAGCCACAACGACAGCACTACCACCTTCTTGGCCACGTGGCACCTCCAGCGTACTGCTCATAAAGGCGGCCATTGCCCCCGCTTCAAAATGGCCGCAGAACAAGATCGGTGTTGCGAGTGTCCTCCAGCTCTAAATTCGTGATTATTGGCTCTGGCTTAGACCGTGAAACGTTCTCGGATCAGGAACGATGGTTCCATGAACCCGGGGCCATGTGAATCTCTCCATTCTGCTCCAGCTAGAGTCTGGATAGGCGCTTGAGAGGTAACGGCGCGTCCAATCCTTCTCCAGTTGCATATCGTATGCACCGAATTCAGCCGGTGGCACGTTGTGAACGATAACGTCAGGTGGTTCGAACCTTTGAACCTCGTAACACCGGGGAGTCATTGGAATCCGGTCGAGTAACCACTCGGTCAGAGCTGGAGAGAGCTTGCCGTTTGCCTCGACGCACTCCATTATGTGATGGCGCAGGAAGCCGGCGGACGGATCGTTGGCCAAGCTTGTTAGGCCCTCGAATTTTTCCCTCAGAAAGTCGCAGTCGGGACCCGAGATCCGGAACTCGATCCAAGTGAGACCGAAGTGAGCCCGCGTCTTCGGCGACTTCAGGTCCTCGTAGCCTAAAGGCATAATCACTCCGAGCGCGTCCTGCATTTGAGCGCGGTGAGCCCAAGGATGTCCCGAGAAATCGGCGAGCAGCGGCGGATTCGCGTTCTGCCCAATGGGCATTACGCAAATTCGCCCAGATTGCGCGTCACCACCAGCAGCAAAAACCATTGCGTGACCACCGCGCCAGGTAAAATCGATCAATTCTGTCGGCAGACCGTAGTGCTGTAAGAGCGCCTTGGCCTGAGCTTCGTTTAGGCCATAGTCCTCCAACATAAACCTTTCGCAAAGCGTCCGAAATAAGCGATCCCAAGCCCTAATGTCCCCTTCACTGAGGCTCCGAAATGTCTCAAGCCGGCTCTTAGAGGCGACCGTTGTCTCGAATCCGCCGCACTCGCCACGAAAAATGAAGGGTGGGCCGTCTCGCGGCAAGAGCAGCCCAGACTCCGAGGGAAGCCAAAGCCACTCTCGATGACGGAAGCAGAACTGATCCTGGATGAAGTCAAGAGCCTCAGACGCGGACTCGAACGACTTGTCAGGGCTCCATTTCATGGATTAGACGGGAACTAGTTTTTTGGGGCGCTAAAACTTCCCCCCGGCGTGTCGCGGGTTTCTTGTGTTCGCGTCGGTCAAACAAGGGAAGCGACCACCCTCAGGTCAAACAGTAAGGAAGAGGCGGTCGGCTCTACCCGGGTACCGAGTGTGAATGTAGGCAAGTCCGATATGCATTAGCGACAAGACCAAAACGATCTTGAAGCTCTGATTGTTAAGCCACTCTGCGAAAGAGCAGCCATACCGTACCACCGCTCGATCCAATTTTTCGTCCATACGCACCTCCTTGGCTTCACAGCCGCTATTCTTGCTGGTTGAAGTTTCCGGAATGCTACAGACGCACCCGGTAGCCGACTGGCCCGGTGACCCGGAGTCGGGTTCACCCCGGTACAGCCGACCACCACCAAACAGTACAATGCTATTATAACATCCTTCGGGCCGATATAGCCCGGCATAACGGGCTGTGCGAAATAAAGGTAAGCGTAACGCAGACCTACATCCCAGGGTCTGCGGTTCTTGAGCGACAAAGACCGAAAAGCCGTAGACCCTGAAAACTGGGCCTGCGCCTCTGGCAGGAACTGTTAGGCTTCGACTGGTTCCCAGCGGCTGGCGAGTTCTCGAAAAGCTCGCTCATATGCCGGCCAGTCATGCAGTGTAGCCGGGTCGAAGTCCGCTCCGTTCGGCCAGACAAGCGTTCCCGCTTCGGTATCGATCTGAACCTGGTTGAATACTTCCAGGTTTCGCAGTGGACCGTGTATCTCGCCGGCGAGAATCGGCTGAAGGTCGATTGTCCGCACGGCCCCGTCGTCAAACTGAATGCGAAGCGTATACGCCGAGACGATCTCGAAACAACGGACCCGATAAATCGGATGAACCATGGAACCACCTATTTCAACGGTTCGACGGGTGAGGGCTTCCGCCCTTCCTGCAAAGGAGATCGTCCAGTGGGCGAGTCTCTCCACGGCGATGTTCCGCGAGCGCCTCGTCAGCAAGACGGCGCAGCTTGCCCTGTTGGCTGGTAAAACGCGCCCCCCAGGCTGCTTCGTCTTCAAGCTCGGCGAGAATCTGGGAGGCAATAGGGTCCTGCTCATCCTGAGGCAGGCTGGAAACCTTTTCGAGGGCCTTCTCCAACAGCCTGGTCATAACCCAAACCCATCAGACGGTTCGCATTTCCGCAACGCTCCCGCAAGGAGCCTTGTCGATACCGACATTCTTATCGAGGTCGCCCGGGCTCGAAACTAAGCCATCTTGGCCCGTTGGGACAAACTCAGCCGCCGCGACGCGGCGATCCTGTTTTTTTCAAGGCCCCCTACCCCTGACGCCTGGCGCCTGCCCTTTTGTCTCCTGCACTTTTCTCTTGACAACCCAACCAATTCATGGTAGCCTATCGTAGTTGTCTAAAGAGAGCGCCGGCAGGGAAACGGGAAAGGGGAAATGGACCCGGCAAGGCGGGAAAAGGACGGGAAAATCGAAAAAAGATGTAATTTTGACGAAACGAACTCAGTCATCTGTTGCAAATAAAGGACTTTGCTTATTGCGACGCTAAAAACGAACTGGTTTTTCAGTGCAAACGAACCCAAATCAAACCCAAAAAGGGCCCAAGAATCACCCTTTTTGCGGCATCGAAGCCAAAATTCGCGAGTCGAAAGACGCCGGCGGGTGGGCATGAACAAGGGGGGCTACACGAGTTTCGAATCTGACGTCTCCGGGCATCAGAAATCCGCCGCGCTCAGAGCCTCGCTCTGGGGCGGAGGACCGGGGGTCGCCAACTTCAGTACGCCGCTGATCCGCAGATTTCGCCGGACGGCAGCCACATCGTTTACGTTCGGCGGTCCAGCGACATTATGACGGATAAGCGCTACTCGAACCTCTGGATCACCAGCTTTGATAGCGCCGCGAGAGAGGCGCGTGTGGCAAATTGTGTTGACGTGTGCGGCAAATCGCCGTACATTGGTTAGGTCGGAGAGATAAGCTCTATGGGGTACAGTAAGTTATTGCAAGCTCGAAAGCAATCCCGGAGGCAGGAGCGCCTCGAGGCAAGGCTCACCCGGGAGCAGAAGCGAATGATCGGACGTGCTGCGCAGATCCGTGGAACCTCGGTCACTGACTTTGTTCTGACGAGCGCCCAACAAGCAGCGCTGGAGACCATTGAGAATTTCCAAATGCTGAGCTTGCGCGATGAAGCGAGTAGGCTGTTTGTGAGCGCTCTGCTCAGCCCTCCTGCTCCGAATGGGGCTGCGCGTGCTGCGGTGCGGCGATACAAGAACCTCACGGGGAAGTAATTGCCGGGAAAAGAAGAGGGATTCCGTTTCGAGCCGCTCGGACCGGCGCATAACCGGACGGGCTTCTCATGTGGTGTCGAAGCGCTCGATGATTACCTGCGCAAACAAGCCGGGCAGGACGTGAGAAAGCGTGTCGCCGTTGTGTTCGTGATCACCCCGGATGGCAAGACTATCGCTGGTTATTACACCTTATCTCAGTACGCCGTCGAACTGGACACTGTCCCGGACGCCATCGCGAGGAAACTTCCAAGATACCCCTTTGTCCCCGCAACTCTCCTCGGGCGACTGGCTGTGAGCAAAGTCTTTCGCGGCCAGGGACTTGGTGAGCTGCTATTGATGGACGCGCTCAATCGGTCCCTTATCGGGAGCAGGCAACTCGCTTCTACGGCAGTTATCGTGGATGCAAAAGATGCTGCCGCAGCGGCGTTCTACATGAAGTACGGTTTCATCGAACTTCCAAACACGCCCAACCGGCTGTTTCTCCCAATGGCCACAGTCGAGAACCTGTTTTCCTAGTTCGGCGAAGTGACAGCGATTTCCTGGAGTTCCGTGGGTTGCTGGCAGCAAACACAATTGCCGGGCTCGAGGGCTACGATATTGCAGACTTTGCAGAAATAACGTACCCGGTACAGCTTGCCATCCTTGACCGTGAAAAACCGCTCAACCTCAAAACTTCCATCACCCTTCATCGTCCCCTCGAGTCGCACGTCCCGGTTAGCCAGGCGCTTATCCTGCAAGGTGTGGTAGAGATAAGTGGTGGTGGCAGTAAGGGGCTGATCCTTGCCATGGATTTGCACCACCGGGCAATCTCCGGGGGTGGAAAGCAGCTTTCCTTCCAAGACCGCTAAATGAAGGGCGCCGAGTTGGGCGGCGCCCAGGGGGGAGGCCATTAGCGCCGCGCACGCCAATAGCCCCGAGATAATCCCTCGGAGTGAGGCGCTACCTCTCGTCTCGCGTTGTTGTACTGCTAAGAAAGGCATCAGAACTCCCCGCAAGAAAGCAGGATTCAGAATTCCAAATTCAAGATTCAAAAGTGTCGCCGCCGCGCCCCGATGATTCAATGACTCAATGACTCAATCACTCAATGAATCAATGACTCACTGGCTCAGGCCTGCCACTTTCCCACCACCGCAAAGGCGATCGGCACGTCCCCCTTCGAACCGTGGACGTTTATCTGGAGGTTCCAATGGTCCTGGTCATCTTTCGACACGGAGGGAAAGGTATTCCCATTCACGGGCGCTCCGACCAGGAATGCAGGGTGGGGTGTTCCGGCCGCCTGGCGGCTTAACCTTACCAAGTCATCAAATTTCAGCGGCGTGCCAATATCAGTGTCCGCTGCAGCGGGGCAGAGAACGAACACATCTCGGGTGGGGTTAACTCCCATGTGATTTCCGTCCTGGGGTATTAACCCGTACCGCAAAGTATAAAACCCTGGCTTGATAGCTTGGCCGCGGAAGTCCGCTCCAGCGCCCGGGAAGTGCAGCACGCCCGCGAACTCTCCCTCCGTGAGAGAGGGAAAAAGAAAGTCTGACGACGGGCTGGCGCTGGGGTTGGTGGCCACGGTCTTAGCCATCCAGACTTCCAGCAATGTGCTGCCCTGGTCGTTAACCACTTTAGTTCCCTGGGACTCCACGGCGTCCTGCAGCGGTTTGGGTAGTTGAGCGGCGGGAGGCGCTCCAATGCTTTCCGCTTTGTAGGTTTGTCCAAAGGCAAGGCCTGCAAACAGAAACAGCGAGGCAAGAACCATCACACGTGCGTGGTGTAGTTTCATAAGGTCGCCCTCCCTGATTAGATGCTCTGAGACAGCAGTGGGAACGCCGGGGCAACCGGAATTTGAAAATCGAAATTCGAAAACCAAAAATCGAAATTCGCAAAGCTCGCGCCTTTGTGAATTCCGGCCAAGCGGTTATGTTCGCCCCTGGCTGCCTTCCCACTTCTATTCTGCGGCATCTGAGCGGGAAAATCTATTGGGTGGGCAGGTAATTTTGGGGCGCATGACCATGCGCCCCCACGCGTGCCGAGGAGGTTGTCCGCTTTTTCAGGAGGCGCTGGGAAGTGAGAAGCTTCCGACGAAGGCGCTGCGTTTCCCAATGTGGTCCCAGACCACATTCAGACCTTGCCCTTGGAAGGAGTCGTCGATCGTGAAAGCGGGCATTGCATGAGCCAACTGGACCAGCGGCGGGTAGTACACAACCTCGTTCCCGCACTTGTCGTCCCCCTGGCACAAGCTGCGAGTCTCAATGCGGGCCAAGTTCCCAGCCAGCAGACGCGCGGCGCCGTGCTGTTCCCCCTGAGCGAGCGTCAACTGGATCGGTGCGGCCTCAACGCGTACGACATGGTTCAGAAGCTTCCCGGCCATGGAAGCCGCGAACTCCTGAAGCGCCAGGCGTTGCTGGCTGGTCGCTCGTTGGTCAACGATCAAAACAGATTCGGCCGGATAAGGACTGTGGTAAGGATCGCCCAATGTGGCATGGGCTTTCACGACAGCCACAACACCCAAGCCATTCAAGGTGGTTCCCTTCCAGTTGCCTTCTCTGATTTTCCAAGCCAGGATTGCCTCGTCGCCCACCAAGCCAACTTCGCCGTTGGCGAAACACGGACCGGTGTAAACATCAGCGCTTCGTGCTTCGATATAGTCTCCTTTTATGGCCGCGCCGCCGGGGACAGCTAACACCGCCGCGAGACCCAACCCTACGACCGCGGAAACAAACAACTTTCGTATCATTTGCCCTCCTTGGAACGAATACATGCAGACAGCCCCACAATGTTTCGATGTGGGAAGGAGACAGAAAGTTACCCATTGGGGGATTTCACAGGTAGGGCCGAACGAACTTCGGTCCCTGGCCGGGTGCCGCTCCGACCGGTCCAAATTACGCTGATCCGGTTGATGACGACTTGCGGCTTCGCCGCCTGCTCTGCGGAAAGGCTCCGCCTTTCCGTACACCAGCGCGAAAAGAAACCTCCTCCGCACCGGCTGGAAGGCTGAGCCTTCCAGCCGGTGCGGGGGAGAACGAAAGGCGCCGAATTGGCTGAAAAGGCGGAGCCTTTTCGCACAGCGGGGCGGCAGAGCCGCGAAAAGCACCCGCATGAGCAGTTAATTTGGACAGCCGTAAGCGCCGCTCGCCCCTACATGCTGAGGCCACCTATAGGGGTTGGTAGCAAGCGCGGCCCGTCTTGCAGTTCTCGATATTTACTATCCCTCCATCGGGTCCGAGGCAATTCTGGGTATGGACACACCAACAGATGCCACTGTCGGAGCGCGGGACCGTCGGGTCGGGTTCTGCTTCGATAAACATCCACTTGGAGCGCAACAGCCGGCAGCGCTCAGGGGAAATCTCAGGCTGCGGAGTGGGTTCAGGCATTTTCAGACCTCTCCTTTCACGGCGCGCAACAAGGCTCGCTTTACTGCCACTCGGGCCAGTTGGACCTTGTACGTATTCTTTGGGAGCGGCGTAGCTTTGCTCACCGCAGCTTTTCCGGCCTCGTCCGCCAGTTCGTCTACAAAGGTCTTACCGACTAAAGCTTGTTCCGCCTCCGGCGACGGCCAAGGCACGGGAGCCACATGGCCCAGGACCACCCGCGCCTTCCTCACCGAATCGCCGTCCATGCCGAGGGCCACGGCGGCGGCGGCGAGGGGCCAATCCAGCGCCTCTTTTTGGCGAACTTCGTACACCGCCATCTTGATTCCCTCCGCGTCCGGCACAGTGATTTCCGTGACGATTTCATGGGGCTCGAGCGCGTGTTCGCTATCACCTTCGCGTGTCGGGGTCACGAAGAACTTCTCGATTGCAAGTTCCCGAGCACCTTCCGGACCGTGCAGCCGCACCTTCGCTCCCAAGGTAAACAGCGCCGGCGCTAAGCTTGAAGGGCTCACGAAATAAGCGGGTCCGGAATTCCCCAAGATGGCGTGGTAGCGGTTGTCGCCCTCCGGCGCCATGGGCTTTCCATTGTAGATCGCCAGCAGGCCATAACCCAATCGGTAATACCAGCAGCGCGGCCGCTGGCACAGGTCGCCGCCCACCGTTCCCACGCTGCGAATCTGCGGGCTGGAGACACCCTGCGCAGCCTGGACCAGGGCGGGGAAATGCTGCTGCACTTCCGCATTGTCGATCAGCTCCTCCAGCGTCACCAAAGCGCCCAGGCGCAAACCGGATCCCGGCCTGAATTCGATGCGCTTCAATTCCTTCAGTTTCTGCAAATCGACAACACGCACCGGCTTGGCGATGCCTTCCTTCATCGAGCTGACCAGATCAGTTCCTCCAGCCAGGACGGCTGCATCGCCCTTCGCTTCCGCCAATAAACGGACCGCTGCCTGCAAGGTTGTAGGGCTTGCATATTCGAAGTTTTGCATCAGGATATCTCTCCTTTCTCGATTGCAGCGAGAACTTTCTCCGGCGTGATCGGTAGTGTGGGCACGCGCACTCCGAGGGCGTTAGCCACCGCATTGGATATGGCGGCGCCCGGTGAAATCACCGGCGGCTCACCCAAGCCGATGGTGCCGCGTTCGTCGTATCCGGGCCCGGTCATCATGTGCACCACCAATTCGCCAATGTCCCCGATGCCCGCCAGTTTGTAAAACTCCATATTGGGATTCAGCATCCGTCCTGTGACATCGTCCATAATCTTCTGTTCGAAGAGCGCGTAAGTGATGCCCATGATCAATGCACCGTAGCACTGGCTCTCCGCCGTTTTCAGATCGATGATGAGCCCGCAGTCCTGCGCGCACACCATCTTGTTGATCTTCACGATTCCTGTCTCGGGGTCCACGGAGACATCCGCGATTTCCACGCCGCCCACGCCGCTCGAGCCGAGCGAGCAGGGGCCGGGATTCTTTCCGGTCACCTGGATGCTCTTCACGCCCAGCTTGGCGCAGGCTTGCTTCCAGGTGAGGCTCTTGGAAGAGTCGCCCTTAACTTGAATTTTCCCGTCGGCGGCTATCAGTTGGTCGGCGGGAACACCCAGGCTGGGGGCCACCACCGCGAAGAGTTGATCGCGGGCGTCCACGCAGCCCCGGCGGGAGGAAGCGCTTACTCCGCCCACTGTCGTGCTGCCCCCCGAGGCGCCGCTCGGCGGATACTTGGTGTCTCCGATGTTGAGCTGGATGGCCTCGAGGGGAAGCCCCAGTGTTTCAGCCGCCACGATCGTGATCACGGTTCGCGTCCCAGTGCCCAAGTCCTGACTCGCCAGGTCCAGCTCGACTGAGCCGTCGGGGTGGATATTTACATTGCAACTGCTGTTGTGGCCGCGGCCACCCCAGGTGTGAAGGCTGATTCCCAAGCCGCGCTTCATGGCGCCCGGAGTCTGGTGGCCACGCGGGTGCCAGTTCTTCTGCCAATCAATCAGCTCCGCCGCTTTCTGAAGCTCCTCCCGGTACACTTTCCCGCGCTCACCCGCCAGATCGGCATTCTTGGAAAAGAACTCCAATGGGTCCATGTTGAGCTTGGCCGCAAGGTCGTCAAGAGCACACATGGTAAGCACCGCCGCCTGGGGGTGGTTCGGGGCGCGCCAGGCGCGGGCAGGACCGGTATTCGTGCTGACGGATGTGTGGCGAGTGACTTTATTGGGTATTCCGGTGAACACATAGGGCAGGGGAGGCATGGTGGTACCCGCCGGTCCGCCGGTTCCCCACGAGTCCGATTGCCAGGCCACGATGGTCCCGTCCTTCTTTGCCGCCACTTTGACCTTGGCATAGCTGGAAGGTCTCGCCCCCGCCACGGTCAAATCAATGTCGCGCTCCAGCAGCAGCTTCACGGGCTTGTTGGCCAGCTTCGCCAGGCGTGCGTTTTCCACCCCCCATCGGTCGGCAGAAAACTTGCTTCCAAATCCTCCCCCGACGTATTGGCAGATCGTCTCAATGTTGTTGTTCTTGACGTCGATGTTCGCCTGCCTCAGTGCTTCGCCGACTTCGCCGGGTATTCCCGATACGTTTTGGGTGGAGAAATACGTCTTCAAGGTGTCCGGGCCTGTCCAGTCCGCCACGCTCCCGTGCGCTTCCAGGCAGCAGTGGGTGATCGTGGCGATGCCGTAGTAACCTTCAGAAATAACCGCCTCGGGATCACTGAAGGCTTTGTCAGGATCGCCGCTCTTTTCGCTGCCCGCCGCCTTGGCGTGATCAGCCGCCCGGCTTAAGTCCTCTTCATTCACCAGGAAGGGGAGCTGTTCGAACTCAATTTTGATCTTGTCCAAAGCGTCGCGAGCAATATCCTCGCTCTCCGCCGCCACGGCCACGATTTCATCGCCAGCCCATTGAATTTCCGTGCCCACGTCCTGAATCTTGCGCACGGCCTTGACGCCCGGCATGCTTTCGGCCGCCGAGGTGTCCAAAGCCGTGATCCTGGCATGAGCGTAAGGCGAGCCGAGAATCTTGGCGTAAAGCATGCCCGGCAGGTTCACGTCGTAGGTGTACTTTGCCTGGCCGCTGGTTTTCGCGGGTCCGTCCACACGGCTGATCCGCTGCCCAATCAGTTTCCTTTCTCCTGCCTCAGGCCAATCGTATTTGCACTTAGGCATTGGCTTTCCCTCCCTTCATCGTTTGGGCGGCCTCCAGCACGGCTGGCCGAATCCCGACGTACGTTCCACAGCGGCAGAGATTCCCCCCCAGTCCCGCTTCGATCTCATCCGTCGTGGGGTTCGGATTTTTATCTAAAAAGGCCTTGCAGGCTACTACAAAGCCCGGCGTGCAAAAGCCGCATTGCTGCGCGTCGTGCTCGACAAAGGCCGCCATGACAGGATGTAGTTGGCCCGCGTGCGATAGTCCCTCGACGGTCACAATTTCGTGCCCTTCCGCCTGTATGGCGAGCACGTTGCACGCATACACCGGTTTGCCATCCAGAATCACCGTGCATGCGCCGCACACCCCCCGATCGCACACCTTTTTCGCCCCTGTGATGTCCAAGTAATCGCGCAGAGCATCGAGTAGCGTGACGCGTGGTTCCAAATTAACTCTGTGAGGCCTGCCGTTAACCTTCAAGGTGATGGCGACGCGCCCTGGTCCTGCCACAGCCTCCGGCCCCGCTGGCGGACGGGCAGCCTGTGCTTCCGTTACCAGTAATCCGCTGGATACGGCGACACTGGCTCCCTTCAAAAAGTCTCGCCGGCTGAAATTATCCTTCCTCGCCGTGACTGCTTCCGGCTTCTGCTTTTTCCGTCTCATGGTTTGCTCCCTCGAGTCCTGAACTCAACTCGATTCGTAGGTATGAGTTAACCCTGCAAGCTGAACTGTTGACCAAGCCCTCTGTCATCGCTAATGAATGACAAGCTGGAATTATAGCACTTTTTGTCTCCCGGGCGGCATGCAGGTTAATCTCGGTGGTGGGTCGGTTCTATTGCGTCGACCCCATTCCCACGGCGAAGAAGGTGTGAGAATATCAATTACCTTGTCTTCTTGAATTTGGAATCTTAAATGTTGAATCGCAACTCTGCCGCGCTGTGGTTAAGACTCACGCCTGAAGGGAGATTGAGTGACTAGCCCGACTGGATTGGCCCCAAGCCGCAAGGAGCTTTGGAAGGGAATTGGACGCCGGCTGGTTCCAAGTTTGCATTATTTGGCGGCGACGGAGGTACACGCTTACGCTTTCTCGATAGCCGCCAATGTATATCTCTCCTTCTTTCCGTTCACGCTCCTCTTGCTCACGGTTTGTCGGCGCTGGCTGCGCTGGGAGAGCGCTTACGGTGTGATCCTGGAGCTTTTGCGGATTCTCTTGCCGAGGGGAGCGGATTCGATCATTCGCAATCTCTCCCAGCTCGCCCAGGCGCGCCCCAGGCTTCAACTTATTTCCGTCCTGGTGCTATTTTTCACCAGTTCGGGGGTCTTCCTGCCGCTCGAGGTAGCTCTGAATAAGGTCTGGGGTATTCCAAGCAACCGCAGTTTCCTGAAGAACCAGGCAATGTCGTTCTTCCTGGCGGTGACCACCGGTCTGATGGCATTTCTTTCCATTCTTCTCTCCACCGCCGCACATTGGGTGCTTACCCACGCACTGGGATGGGTTCTGGCTCCGGGATTGGTTGGGGCGATCTCCCGCGTCTTGATGGAAACACTCTCAATCCCGCTTGCTGTCTCAACTTACTTCATCATTTATTTATTCTTGCCGAACGGCCGGGTTCCGGTGAGCCAGGTCCTTCCGGCGGCAATGATTGGCGGTGTTTTGACGGAGGTTGGCAAACTCGTTTACATTTTGACCTTGCCGCTCTTTCGCTTTCGAGAGGTCTATGGGCCCTACGAGGTCTCCGCCACTCTGTTGTTCTGGGCTTACGGAGCGGCTCTGATTCTGCTCTTTGGCGCCCACCTCTCCGCTCATGGCTCCTTCATTCCCAGTAGCGGCGACCTTGGGTCGCCCGCGCCACGCGCGGACGGTGACGACGAGACGTAAACTTACCGGTCATTCCCGCGCAAGCGGGAAGCCGGCCCGCACCTGGCGCGTTTCGGGAGGTTAGAAAAACAGCGCGGGTCGGTCGCCGCAACCAAAACGAACTTCTCCGCGTCCTCTGTGCCTTTCAAGCCTCAACACAGAGAACACGGAGGGTCTCGGTGATCTCTGTGTTCACTCTTTCGAGGCACAGAGAATACGGAGAAGAAATCTTCGCAAAATAACGACGTCTCGTGAGCTAGTGCTTCAGATTCCCGCGAAAGCGGGAATCACCCTCATCTTGCTAAGGCGGCCGCACATGGAAACAAGAGCCAAGATTCTGGAAATTCCACGGTTTCTTCGTGACACGTTGGAAAAAGGCGCGCACGAGTACGAAGCCCTCGTCCGCCGTGTGCGATGGGGAGAAGCGCCTACCTATATTTGCGGCTGTGGCCCATCATTGCCCCTGGGTATGGCGGGAGCGTATTTATTCGAATGGCTTGCCGGCTGCCCGGCTCTGGCGCGCTCCGCACAGGTTTTGGAAGCGTACACCGGCTCCGCCTTGCGGCCTCGCGCCATCCTGTTGGTGATTTCCGCCTCGGGTGAAGACCCCGAGGCGCTCGAGATCGCCCGCCTCGCGCGCGCCCGAGGCGCCATACCCCTGGCCCTGACGCGCCACGCCGATGGTCCCCTGGCCAAGGCGTGCGAGGGCGTTTTTCTGACGCGGGAGGAAGGCGCCGATGACTCGGCGGCGGCTGCGGTTTGCCAACTCGCGGCGCTTTCCCGCATTGCCATCATGGCGGCCAGCCTCCTCAAGCATTCGAGCCCGGGCCTGGAGTGGCTGGAAGACGAGCTGAAGCGGTTGCCGGGGCAACTGGAGTGGTCTTTCACCCAGCTCTGGGACGCGCTCCGTTCGTTGGCACAGGAACTTCGCGCTCAGCAGCGCTTTTGGCTGGTGGGGGGTGGTCTCTATCATCCCGTGGTGGTTCACGCCGCCTGGCGCTTAGCAGCCTTCGGGGATATTCACGCGCAGGGAATTGAGGCATCCCAATTCTCGTCCGGGCCCCTGTCCCATCTCAAGCGCGGTGAGGCCGTCATGTTTGTTTCCAGTTCGCGTCTGAGAGTCGCGCGGCTGATGCATCAGGCGGCCATGCAAGTCAAGGTGAAAGGGGCGAGGCTGATTTCGCTTACCGATTCTAACGATCGGGAGTTGGTCGATCGATCCGAGATTGCAATCCTGCTGCCCCCCCTTAGCGAAGTGGGGGGCTCTATGCTTGCTTTGGCGCTCCTGGAGCTCGTGGCGACACCGGGTGCGAAAAATTCGTATTAACTGTATGGGATTGACACTTGTGCTCAATTCTGATTTAATTACTCTATGGAACTTGGAAAAAGACTAAGAGCGCTGCGCGAAGCAAAGGGTTTATCGCAAGGTGACATCGAAAGGCGATCCGGTCTCTTGCGTTCCTACATATCTCGTGTGGAAGGCGGCTATACCGCCCCTTCCCTTTCGACCCTGGAGAAGTTTGCAAAGGCACTGGAGATCGAGCCTTATCAGCTCCTGTTTCATGATGAAGGCAAACCCAGTGCGCCGAAGGTCCCTGAGCAAGTGGCTGCGGGGAAACCTGTGAAGCGGCTGGTGAAGATGTTTGAAGGCATGTCCAGCGCCAATCGCAAACTGCTCCTGAGTATGGCTGCCAAGCTCAGCAAGCATTAGTTCAGGGCGAGTTCGCGCAAAGTCATCATCGGGTTTCTGCGGGCAGGGAAACGGACGTATTGGTGTACCCCGAAGTGGCTGGTGATTAGTGCCAATGACCACTGGCAACTGGCCACTAGCCACTGAGCACTGGCCACTCCTCAGTGAATATGCTTGACCTTCTTTTGCAGGTAATCCATCAGCAGGTATTGTCCGAGAGTATAGGGGGTGGTGAAGTAAGCTTTGCCGCGGCAGATTTCCGTGACCTTCTGCACGAAGTTGATCAGGCTGTAGTCCGAAGCCAGCATGAAGGTGTTGATGAGTATCCCGTTGCGGCGGCAGCGCGCGACCTCGAGCAAGGTCTCCGATACCACAAGCGGATCCAGGCCCATGGAGTTCTTATAGATCCGCCCGTCTTCCAGCGTGAGCGCAGACGGCTTGCCATCGGTGATCATGACGATCTGGCGCATGTCTTTCCTCTGGCGGGAGAGGATCTTCTGCGCCATGCGCAGTCCTTCGCGCGTATTGGTGTAATACGGTCCCACTCGGATTCGTGCGAGGTCATTGAGCGGTACCTCTTCTGCTGAGTCATGAAACAGCACCAGGTGCAAGGTATCGCCCGGGTACTGGGTTCGAATCAAGTGGGTAAGGGCGAGCGCAACTTTCTTGGCCGGAGTGAAGCGGTCCTCGCCGTAGAGAATCATGCTGTGGCTGCAATCGAGCATCAGGACGGTGGCACAGGAACTCTGGTACTCGCACTGGCGGACTTGAAGGTCCTGATAATTCAGCTCCAGCGGGATTTTGAGGCCGTTTCGCTGGATGGCGGAAAGCAGCGTGGCGTTGACGTCCAAATTCAACGTATCCCCAAACTCGTAGCGCCGGCTGGAACCGTCCGATTCAACCCCCGTGGCCAATTCGCGCGTGTCGTGGCGGCCAAAGCTCGACTTGCCCAGTGAACCCAAGAGGTCTTTCAGGGTCTTGAAACCAAGGAAATCCAGGGCCTTGTCCGTGACTTCGAACTTGGCTTTCCCTTCGCCCTCCGCCAATTGGCCCTGCCCTGGCCCCTGGGCTTCACTCTGTCCCTGATTGGGCTGTTCGATCGTGATATAGCCTTGTTCGGCGAGCTGTTGCAGCAACTGGTTGATGCGTTCCGCGAGCTCGGATTTCTGGTAATCCTCCCAATTCTCCAACATCTGCCGGAGCAGGTCCTCCGAGATTTTTCCCTGTTGTTGCAGAGCTTCGAGCAGCGCCTGGTGCAGTTGTTCCATGGTGCGCGTGGGATCCATCTCATAGAAATTCGAGTATTGGTTGTAGAATCCGCTGTCGAGAAGGAAGTCCTGGAGGAGCTGCAGCAGGTCTTCGGCGCTCAGATCGTCGAAGGGGTTGGGAACGTATTTGCCGTATTTGACGAATCTCATAAGAACAGTGGCTAGTGGCTAGTGCCTAGTGGCTAGTGGTCAGTGGTTAGCGACTAGCCACTAGGCACTAGCCACTGCTTAATTCAGAGACCTCCGCCGATGCCCCGCAGGGCTCGGTTCCTCGCTGGGAGCCTCGGCGCGCTGTTTTTCAGCGAAGTAACCCAGTTCCTCGTTGCGGCTGATTCGCTTGAGCGCAGCGAGCCCTTCGAGAATGAACTCTGCACCCGAGGTCAACAGGCCGGGGTCGTCTTTTGTCTTGATCCCCAAGTGCTGGGTCTGTTCGAGCAGACCTTGGATCTTCTTGAACTGCCCGTAGAGCTCCTCCGCGGAAGCATTCGGGGGGTACTTCAAGGTTCCTCCCATTTCGAACCATTGAACGATGGAATGGAGTGGAACCCCATCGTAGTACTTCTTAAAGACGCGAGCGGTAGCCTGCCGGATGATGTCGCGCACCACGCTGTCCGCCCCGCGCATTTCTCCCTCGTATTCCAATTCCACCTTGCCGGTGAGCGACGGCATGGCCGTGTAAACATCCGAAGGGCGAGGGACCGTCTTGTCCTCGTGATTTTTCACGGCGCGATATTCGGCGCTGCTGATCACGTTTTCGAGGCAGGTAATAGGCACGCGCTGGCTCACGCCACTGCGTTTGTCTACCCTTTTTTCCTGGCGCGCCACGAAAGCGACGCTTTCCACAATCTCCCTCAAGAACTCAGGGATCACCAGCTTGGTGCGGCCGTTGCGGGTGGTCCAGGCCTCCTGGGCGGTGATCGCCATAGCCTCCTCGAGGGAGGCGGGATAATGGGTGCGGATTTCGGAGCCGATGCGGTCCTTCAAGGGGGTAATAATCTTGCCGCGCGCGGTGTAATCCTCCGGGTTGGCAGTGAAGACCAGCGCTACGTCGAGCGGCAAACGCACAGGGTATCCCTTAATTTGGACATCCCCTTCCTGCATAATATTAAACAGGCCAACCTGAATCTTGCCCGCCAGGTCGGGCAGCTCGTTGATCGCAAAGATGCCGCGGTTGGCGCGGGGCAGCAGGCCGTAATGAATGGTCAACTCGCTGGACAACGCATGCCCGCCCCTGGCAGCCTTGATGGGATCGAGATCGCCAATAATGTCGGCCATCGTCACATCCGGGGTGGCCAGCTTCTCCACGTACCGATCCTCGGCGCTCAAGTAGTCGATGGGTGTGTCATCGCCCATCTCCGCCAGCCGCTCATGGCAGGCCCGGCAGAGAGGCTTGAGAGGGTCGTCGTTGATCTCGCAGCCGGCAATGTAGGCGATGGATTCGTCGAGAAGGGTTACCAGGGAGCGCAGAATGCGGCTCTTGGCTTGGCCGCGCAGTCCCAGCAGGATGAAGTTGTGCCGGGAAAGAATGGCATTGGCAATCTGGGGGATCACCGAATCGTCGAAGCCGATGATGCCCGGGAAGAGCGCCTCGCCGGCGGCCAGCTTGCGCAGCAGGTTGGCGCGCATCTCATCCCGGACGCTTACACTCTTGTAGAGAGACTTCTTCAGCTCGCCTACTGTTTTTGCTCGTTGCATTTTGTTATTAGCCCCAGATCCATTATAAGCCCGTACCGGCATTTACTCAATGCGCACTCGGAATTTTTTCCGCAGCGGAGCGCGGGCGTCCCGCCCGCTGTCGCTTGAGCGTCCCGGCCCCGTGCCTCGCCCCGGGCAATTAGCGGCTCTGCCGCGCTGTCACCGCCCACCCAGAACCGGTATATAATCTGTCGCCCAGTCGTTCTAAAGCAAACTACGGAAAGGGGAACTGGCTTGTACTCTACTTATTGTTCGCCATGCCCACGTGGTCGTGGGTTAAGCATTAAAGGCGGCAACTCCGCAGGCTCCGCTGCCGCACTCCAAGGGCCTCGCCACGCGTGACCGACGCCCCACCTTGTCGACTCCGCGGCATGACCAAAAGTCCGGTTCTTCGGGTCACGCATTTTTCACTTGACATGCGAGCTTGAATAGGCTACTATACTTGACCTATGAAGTACGCCGCCACGCAGAGGATTCAGGAGTCAGCATTCAGGAGTCAGGAAAGGAAGCAGTCCCAGGTGATGTGTCACCGCCGGATGCCAACGAAGCTCGCCACGGTCACAGAGTCCCTCTTGGCAGCCGCAGTATCAAAAACTGCTGGAACAAACCGGGAATGTCGATGAAAACAAAGGGAACTTAGGATTCGGCATTGCGAATTCGGAATTCAGACAAGGAACCAATGGCAAGTGAGCATCCTGAACCCAAGCGCCAGTGAGAGGTCGCTACAGCCACAAAGTCCATCTTGGTAGCCGCAGTATCAAAAACTGCTGGAACGAACCGGGAATGTCTATGAAAACAAAGGAAGCAAGGATTCAAGCATCGTGCTTGGCGCTTATAGTATGGACATTTTGTCTTGGCTTGGGAGTTGCGGCGCGCGCTGAACCCTCCCCGAAGACGGTGGTGCTTGTGCTCCCTGGCAACCCGGCTCCACCTGTGAAACTTGGAGCGGAGGCGCTTCGCCGCGCACTCGAATCCAGCGGGCGCGAGGTGCGCTTGGAGTCTCAGCCGTCGGCGGCGCCGCTTGAAATCATTGTCGGGGAGCGAACTGATCCGAACGTCAGCAAGGGCGGGCGAGACCGCATCAGTGTTTCCGACAAGCCCGAGTCGTTTGCGATATCGGTCGCCCCGGACAAGCGACTTGTGGTGGTCGAGGGAAGTGACTCCACAGGCGCGATGTACGGTGAATTCGAACTGGCAGACCAAGTCAGCGCAGCAGCCGATTTCGTTGCCAGGCTCGAACCCGTCAGCCAATCGCCCTTTCTGGAGATCCGAGGCGTCAACATGTTTTTGACGGTCCAGGATATCGATCAGCCCCAGGGCGCCTTCTGGTCCGATGACTACTGGAAGACCTATCTGGACATCATGGCTCGCGACCGCTATAACTTTCTCGACATTCATGGTCCCTGCGACGCTGTCACCCTGACCTTTCCCAACGGCTTCTCCTATTTCGTGAGTTTGCCCGATTTCCCCGGCGTGGGCGTGGGGCCCCAGCGCGCCGCAAAGAACCTGGCACGCTTCCGCCAGGTGATTCGCATGGCCGCCGATCGCGGGATCAAAGTTGGCTACATGAATTATGAAGCGCCTGCTCCTATCGGCCCCTGGAAGGCGCGGCGCTTCGGCGTGGACGAACGCTGGGCGGCCGTGCCCCAACAATTCCTCGACGGTCCGCAACTCGAACCATACACCCGCGAGGCCGTGCAGAGCTTCTTGAAGCAATTGCCGGAGCTCTGGATGTTCGGCTTTCGGGTTGGCGAATCCGGGCAGCCCGAGGATTTTTACAAGAAGACCTATCTTGCGGCTCTGGCGGAGTTGCCGCCCAGCCTGAAGATATATCTTCGCACCTGGATTGCCGACCCGCAAAAGGTGCGCGAACTCGCAGCTTCCACCAGGAATCCGGTCTATATCGAGCCCAAATACAACGGCGAGCACCTGGGCCTTCCTTACCAGGCGGCGCTGGGTGGGCGCCGCTACCCACCCAGCGGCTCTTACGAGAACTACACGGACAATCCCAAGAACTACTCCATCATCTGGCAAATTCGCGCCCACGGAACTCATCGTGTGTTTTACTGGGGATCGCCCGAGTTTGCCCGTCGCACCGTCCGAAGTTGCAAGCTCGGCGAAGGCGCGGGCTTCTCCATGGAGCCTATGGAGGCATATTCGCCTGCTGCCGATTACCTCCACCACAATCCAAAGACCGATCATAGCTTTTACAAATGGATGGTCGAGCGCGAATGGGTGTGGCACCTTATCTGGGGGCGCACGGCTTACGATCCTGATGTTCCGGAGCAGGTGTTTGTGAGTGAGTTCATCCGCCACTTCGGCCCACAGGCCGGACCGCTGGTTTTCCAAGCGCTCGAGGAAAGCAGCAAAATCGTGCCCTTCATCTATGCCTACCACAACGTCGGCTTGGACCATCAGGACTTTGCCCCCGAATTCGAGACCGGAGACCATGCGCCGGGCGCGCGTTCTAGGCTCTGGCAGGGAACGCGCCTCGTCCCGCACGGCGGTAACAACGACAGCTTTCTGAGCGTTGACACGCTGGATCGTACGGCGATGGCGGCGCCCGCAGTCTACGTCGATGCGCGCCTCGAAGGGCTTGCCAGCGGCAAGATGAACCCCTTCGAGGCAGCCGAATATTTGCAAGCGGCGGCCAAGACAAGCGAGGCGCAAATCGCCGCGGCAGCCAATCTCAATCCCAGCTCACCCCAGAATTTTGATTGCATCCGCATGGATATCGAGGCCCTCGCATGGCTGGGACGCTACTATGCCGACCGTGTTCTTTCTGCCACCCATCTCGAGCTCTACAAGCGCACCACCCATCATCCCGAACTGACCCAGGCGTACGAGGACATGCGCCGGGCCGTCGCCGATTGGGACCGTCTCTCGGACATCACCGAACAGCATTTTGGTTTCGTACCGGAGTACATCCGTATGGGGGTGAAGGATTTTCGCTGGCGGGATGAGGGGCGGAGCTTGGGTGTCGATCTGGATCAAATCGATAGCTTGGAAACTGCTTTCCGGCAGCACGCGCCGCAGGGCCGCTCGAGTGTGACCATCGGCCACGTGCCGCCCGCAAAGGTCGAGCCAGGTCAAGCGCTCGAGCTCACCGCCACCTTGGCGACGGATTTCGAAGATCCACATCTCTGCCTCTTCTACAGGAACACCACGGAGGTTGGGTATACCCGGCTCGAGCTGACCCGCGAGGACCAGTTCCAGCGCGCCTGGAGCGGGGTAATCCCGGCCACCAAAGTGATCCCGGGTTTTCTTGATTACTACTTCGAGGCGGACAATGGCCGGGGAGGCCCGTACGGCGGCACGATCGAGCATCGGCCGCCCTTTCACGTCCTGGCGAACGATGACAATTCCAAACCGTCGATTTCGCACACGCCGCCGCCTGGCCCAGTTCGAGGCGAGTCAGTCAACTTGCGTGTCCAGGTCAAAGCGAAATCCAAGGTCAGCGCTGTATACGCGTACTATAAGCGCCTGCCAGCTTACTACGAATGGTTGAGGCTCGAGATGCAGCCTGAGGGCAAAGGCAGCTTCAGCGTGCTGGCGCCTCTCACGCCGGAAGGTATTCTCTACTACTTTGAAGCCCGCGACGAAGATGGCAATGCGGTTAATTACCCTGACTTTCTCGAGCGCACCCCGTATTTCATCATCGATAGTTGGGCGCCGTGAGGCTTCGAATGATTCAGTCAACCAACGTTTTACCGAACTGGCTCGAACCCGGAACCATTCCAGGCGCACGCCTTCACGACTTTTATCGAATCGAGGGGTTTGTCTTGCCCCGGCCCGAAAAACTCCACGGTGGCTTTCCAGACAGGGATGTGAACCTTCCCGCGTGGCTGAAATTCCACTTCACCTTTGGTCACCGTGCCAGGAGCGCCGGCATTCTTCTCGAGCGGCTGGAGTATTTGGACCTCTCGTGGGAAGAACTCGAGGTTCTGTGACTCCAGTGGAGCTTTCCATAGGGAAGTGAAATTGCCGTGCTCGAGGCGGCGGATCACCATGTTTACTCCGAAAGTCGCGGGGCCCTCGCGAAATGGCTCGTGTGTGATCAGGCACTCAACCCCATCGCCGAGCAGGTCGCGCACTTCCCCGTACACGATTCCAGGCCTCAGATCGAAGAAGGGGAATTCAAGCGATGTGCGGAGTACAAAGCTCCCCTCATGTGGCAGGAAAGCTGCCAGTCGCGAGGCCGGAAGACCGAATAAGGGCACGAAGCAAACCAGCGCCATGCCGGAGTTCCCTTGCTTGACCAGCCAGCGAACCACTCCGGCGCTACCGCCTGAGGCAATATGCGGAGGCTCGAGGTTGAGTTGGCGCAACAGCTCTTCGTCGCTGGGGAAGCGGTCGAGCGGAATGATATTCTCTTTATTGCACTTCGCCCAACCCTCGACCGGGTTGAGCGTTCCCAGGTTGGTCATGCGAAGCAGGGCCCGTTCGCTGCCATTCTTTGACTCTGTTTTAAACACGGGCGCCAGCGTTCCGCGCCCCAAAATGAGCGAACGTGTTCGCCGGCCCACCGCCTTCTGCACAATCTCGAGCGGTTCTTCTTGGACGTAGTACCAGGCGATGGGTTGGGGGTGACTGCTTTCCCGGGCGGGCGCCTTCGGGACAGCAATGGCGCCGGCGATAATGAGAAAGCCAAGAGCGAGAGGTGAGAATTGCATGGTGTCCATTCACTACCACATCGAGCGGGAGTTTGACAATTGAATTCGTGCCCCTGGCGGGCCTTGCTGGCGCCCGCCTTTTTGTCGCCTGCACTTTTTTCTTGACACCCCGGCCGGGTCATGGTAGCCTAGCCTAGTTGTCGGACGCCGAAAGCAGGTTCGGCAAGCCAAGGCCGCTCGCGAGCCCGCACAAGAAGCGGCCAAAGCGAAAGACGTGCAGAAATGGAAAGGGATGTTATTTTGACCAAACGAACCCAGCTATCTGCCGCACTCCCAAGCTGCGCCCTGGCTATGAGCCTTTCAATTCTGCTTTCCGCCGCTGCCTTCGCGCGCACAGTCAAAGACCAGACCGGCCGTATTGTTACTGTCCCCGAGAATCCTCACCGCCTGGTTTCCCTCGCTCCCAATATTACGGAGATCGTGTATGCTCTCGGTCTGGGAGACGAACTGGTGGGAAACACGGATAACTGTGACTTTCCACCTCAGGCCAAGGACAAGCCCCACGTCGGCGCCATGGTGAATCCCAGTTTGGAAAGGATCGTGGCGCTGAAGCCCGACTTGGCGCTGGGCACTCCGGAGGCCAATCGGCGCGAGACAGCCGACCAGCTCGAACGATTGGGGATTCCCCTTTATGGCGTGACGGCAAGCACGCTTGAGGGGACCCTGGCCTCGATCGAGGATCTGGGGAGAATTCTTGGGCGCGCCGCGCAGGCGAGAAGTCTTGCGGCGCAGATGCAAGCCAGGATCGACCGCGTCGAAAAACAGACTGAAGGCCGGCCCAAGCCGAAAGTGCTCTTCGTGGTCTGGTACCGGCCTCTGATTACAGTCGGCCCCCATACATTTATTGCCGACGTCATCCGCGCCGCCGGCGGGATTCCTGTCGACGAAAACCTGAAAGGTGAATGGCCACGGTTGAGTTTGGAAGAGTTGCTGCCGCTCGACCCCGAGGTGATTCTTTTTCCCCAGACGGAGTCCTTTTCTCCGAGCAAGCAGGAGTTTCAAACCCTTCCTGGTTGGAAGGATCTGCAGGCGGTGAAGGAAGGCCGGATGTTTTTCGTTTCCGAGACCATCATGCGGGCCGGCCCCCGCCTGGTGGATGCTTTAGAAGAGTTGGCAGGAGTTCTAAAATGACCCTTCCGGCCACACCGCGAAATGTGATGGCGGTCGCGCTTGCCATGTTGTTGCTGCTCGTCTTGGTGGTGCTGTTATCCTTGACCTTGGGCGCGGTCCACGTGCCGCTATCAGAAGTCTGGAGAGCCCTCACTGCGCGCGGCGGCGGCTCTGAGGCCACGATCATCGTCCTCGACATTCGACTTCCGCGGATTCTTCTGGCTATTCTTGTGGGTGCGGCTCTTTCCGTTGCGGGCACAGGCCTCCAAGCCTTGCTCCGCAACCCGCTGGCCGATCCCTACGTGCTGGGCATCTCCAGCGGCGCAGCGGTGGGAGCCATCTTCGCTCTCTGGCTGGGAGGGCGTATCGCGTCTGCCTCGCCTCTGGCGGCGTTTGTCGGTGCAATGATCACCATGCTTTGGGTTTACTTGCTGGGAAGGAGCGGCGGACGCCTGGCAAGTTACACGCTGATTTTGGCGGGTGTTATTACCGCCTCATTCTTATCCGCCATAATTCTCTTCATGCTCACGCTGCTCTCCACCCGCGATGTGCGGGGCATCGCATTCTGGCTGATGGGCGACCTCAGCGTGACCCCGTTGGCTGAGTTGCGCCTCCTGGCTCCCGTCATTATCCTGGCCATTGCGGGCTTGTATCTGCTGGCCAAAGATCTGAACGTCCTGCTCCTGGGCGCTGAAGAGGCGGCTCACCTGGGAGTCAACGTGCCCCGAGTCGAGGCGGGTGTCTATATCCTCGCTTCGTTGCTGACCGGGCTGGCAGTCTCCACCAGCGGAGCCATTGGCTACCTTGGCTTGCTGGTGCCTCACCTAGGCAGAATGTTGGTGGGCAACGACCACCGCATGCTGCTTCCCACCGCCGCTTTAGGAGGCGCTATCCTCTTGGTGTTGTCTGACACCCTCGCGCGAACCGCCTTGGCCCCGGCGGAACTTCCGGTCGGAGCCGTCACCGCTGTGGCTGGCGCGCCGGTGTTCATTTACCTATTGCGAAAGACGGCGGGATAAGAAATTATGAATAGTAAATTGTAAATAGTACACTGATGACTGAAGCACTACACCATTTGCGAGTGGAAGGAGTTTCATTCCGTTACCCGCACTTCGAGTTGGCTTCCCTAAGCTTCGAAGCGCATGCGGGAGAGGTTCTCGCCATCATCGGCCCAAACGGCTCCGGCAAGTCAACCCTGCTGGAGATTGTCAGCGGGCACCTGGGACCGCAAGCTGGAAAAGTAACGTTGGACGGCGTGGACCTGCACCGCCTTCCACCGCGGCCCCTGGCGCGGCTGGTAGGCTTGGCACGTCAAGAGACCATCTTGTTATTTTCGTTTGAGGTGCGTGAATTCGTTCGCCAGGGACGCCACCCTCATCTGGGCCGCAACCTCTTCGAATCTCCGGAAGACGAACGCTGGGTGGACTGGGCAATGGAGAAGACGCGCCTGGTGGAGTTTGCGGGACGGCGTGTGCTGGAGATGAGCAGCGGGGAATTCCAGCGCGCGGTTCTCGCCAGAACCCTTGCCCAAAGGCCCCAACTCGTGCTCCTGGATGAGCCCACGGCCAACCTTGACATTGGCTACCAGATTGAAATGTTCCGGCTCTTGCGCCAACTCGCCATCTCGGAGGGTTTCATCGCGGTTGTGGTCACGCACGAATTGAACCTTGCCTCAGAGTTGGCCGATGAGCTGATTTTGATGGAACGCGGCCGCTGCCTGGCCAGGGGAACGGCAGAGGAAGTTCTCCAGCCGGACTTGCTCAGCCGCATATTTCGCACTCCCATCCTGGTCGATCGCAACCCTTCCAGCGGCCGTCCGCGCGTCACGTGGGTCACCGCGCCTCGCTGACAGGTCCGGCAGGGGCGCGCCTTGTGCACGCCCGAAGGCGTTGCGCGGGGGACAGCTTACCGTCCCCGTTCTGTGGTGCGGACAAGAAACTCAAAGTTCAAATGGCAAATGGAAAACCATTTGAATTTTGCCATTTGCCATTTGAATTGCTCTTTCGCACTACCGAGCCATCCAGCCACCATCGACCGTGAGGATGGAACCGTGCACATAGTTCGACGCAGAGGAGGCGAGGAACACCACCGCTCCCTTCAGATCCTCGGGTTCGCCCCAGCGTCCGGCGGGGATTCGAGCCAAGATGGCCGTGGCGCGTTGCGGATCGTCTCGCAGCGCCCGCGTGTTGTCCGTGCTGATGTAACCGGGCGCGATGGCATTGACGTTCACGCCTTTCCCTGCCCATTCGTTTGCCAGGGCCTTCGAGAGTTGGCTCACCGCCCCCTTGCTGGCCGCGTAGCCCGGAACCAGGATGCCCCCCTGAAACGCCAATAGGGAAGCGGTGAAAATGATCTTCCCCTGTCCTCGCTCCACCATCCGTTTCCCGATTTCCCGGCTCAAGATAAACTGCGCGTTGAGATTGACCTCAATCGCTTTGTCCCAGTATTCGTCCGGGTGCTCGACGGCTGGTCGGCGCAAAATGATCCCGGCGTTATTCACCAGGATATCGATGGCGGGAAAATCGGCTTGCACTTCTTGGATGAAGGCGTACAGAGCCTTGCGGTTGCTGAAATCGCAGCTATAACCACGGAACTCGCGCCCCAGCGCTCGAACTTCTCGCTCCACCTGGCTGCCCGTTCTCTCCAGCGTGGCGCTGACTCCGATAATATCTGCTCCAGCTTCCGCTAACGCCAGCGCCATGGCCTTTCCGATACCGCGCCTGCACCCCGTCACCAGAGCGATCTTGCCATCGAGTTTGAACTGATCGAGAATTTGCATTTGCGTTCTCCCCCCAAACTCACCACAGAGCGCACAGAGACCACAGAGAAAACTCTTTAGCTTTTCTCTGCGAACTCTGTGCCCTCCGTGGTAAGTCTTCGCTCGTCACTCGTCACTCGTCACTTGTCACTCGTCACTGTCCTTAGTCACTGTACTTCCACCAGAACTTTCATCACCGCGCCGCCCCTTTCCATTTGCTCCAGGCCCATTTGCACCTGCTCCAACGGATACGTTTGAGTGATGAGCCGCTCGAGGGGAAGCGATCCTGAAGCCGCCAGCCGGATTCCCGCCTCGAAGTCCTGGTGCTCGTAAACGCGCGTGCCGCGCAACTGCAATTCGCGCCAGAAAAACCGGAACAGGTCAACTTTGGGAGGGTCGGCAAATATCGCCACGACCACAATTCGTCCCCGCGTGCGAGGGAGTTTGGTCATCAATTCGGCGCTCGCAGCCGAACCTGTTACTTCAAAAACCACATCTGCGCCCGCTCCTTCAGTTTGGTCTATTACATGCCTTGGAAAATCTTCCTGGCGGGGATCCATGGCCTCGAGGTCAATCTCCCGAAGAAGCTTCAGCCGGTACGGGTTAATTTCTGAGACCAGGACGCGAGCGCCATTGCTCTTCGCCACCAATGCCACCAGCGTGCCGATCGGCCCGCCGCCGAGCACCACAACATACTTGCCTGCCTCGACCGAGCCAAGGCGCACGGCGTGGCAGGCCACCGACACCGGCTCCACCACCGCGGCCGTGTGGAATGGCAAGCTTGCGGGAAGATGATGCAGAGTGTGAGCGGGGACTGTCCAATAGGTCTGCATTGCCCCGGGAGTGTCGATGCCCATGAACTTCAGGTTTTGGCAAATGTGGTTGTGACCCGCGCGGCAGGCCGGGCAGTTATTGCAAGGATCGAGAGGCATGACGGTCACCGCCTCGCCCACCGAAAAGCCCTCCACACCCGGTCCCAAAGCGGATATCGTGCCCGACATCTCATGACCCACAATCTGGGGCAGATGAACCCGGCGGTCCATCTTGCCGTGAAAAATATGCAAGTCGGTGCCGCAGATTCCGCAATAAGCCACCTTGATTTGCGCCTGCCCAATTCCCGGTTCAATGGCCGGCTGCGGGCCGCTGGTCATAGTTGTGTTCCCAACATAAAATGCGGCTTTCATGCTTCTCACCTCCCGGCCGAATCGCCACGTCACCGGCGGCACACACTCTTCTTGGTCGAACCGTAAGAATAATTGACCGCGACTGCTGACACCAGTCCTTATTTCGTTAATCCATGTGCTTTGCTAGAATGACCCAGTTTTTTGCAGCGGCGGGTTTTAGCCCGGCGGGGTGCGGCTGTTAGAATTCCATCCGAACCCAAAAGGCAATGGGCATGGCGCGTCTGGGTCTTCTACTGTGTTTGACGGTGGTTACGTCGGACGCCAAACCCCTGGGTCCGCGCGGCCGTGATGGGCAGAACGATGATGAAATCAGAAGGCGGTACCTACGCTTTAGTTCTTTCTTGTTCCAGAACTGAGGTGGTCCAAATCGGAAAGCTCGGCCTGCTCGAAATTCGGCGAGGTTTCTACGTTTACGTAGGCAGCGCCATGGGACCGGGCGGCATGCGGGCCCGCGTCGCGCACCACGAGAAGATTTCGCAGCGGCCGCACTGGCACATTGATTACCTGCGGCCCCATACCCGCCTCGACCGGGTCTGGTATTCACGTCACCGCATTCGCCGCGAGCATCGATGGGCTCGCACGATTCACTCCCTAAGAGGAGCGTCCGTTCCCATGGCGGGATTCGGTTCGTCGGATTGCCGGTGCGTATCGCACCTTTTCTTCTTCACCAAGCGGCCGTCGTTCAGGGAGTTTGCGGACTCCGTCACCTTTCGAGTTTGAACCCGATTTTTAGGGTGACTTGGAATTCCGCCACTGCGCCATTCACGATTTTTCCGCGCTCCTCCACAACCTCGAACCACTCCATGTTCCGCAGCGTTTTCGCTGCTTCTGCTACTGCGGCCTTGGTGGCTTCGGCAAAACTATTGGGTGAGGTGCCAACCAGCTCAGTGATTTTGTATATTCCTGCCATGCTGCTCCTCCTGGGTGAATTCGCCTTGCGCGCTGGAAAACATTTTAACCTCAAAACGCCGTTGGGAGGAACCCGAATTGCCTCCAGGTGTAGCGGCGATCCCGCGTCTGCGGGATCGCCAAATGGCGGCGTGAAGCCGCCTCTGCTTCAAACTAACCCACTACCGAGCGCAGCGTACGCTTGACAGTTCGCAGACTGCCCCATAGAATTTTATATCTGCAGCCCATGCGACGGCTAAAAGGTAGCACATGGACAAGAAGAAAGCCGAATACTACAAGAAGGCCCTCGTCGCAACGCAAGAAGTACTACTGCGACAAGTGACGAAGTCCGAGCGCGACGGGCGCGAAGCGGACGAAGAGGCGACTCAGGATATCGCTGACAAAGCCGCCAACTCCTACACCAAGGAGTTCCTTTTCCACCAGAGCGATGAAAACCGGCGTCTTCTGCAAATGGTTGGCGAAGCTTTGGATCGCCTCAAGAATGGCACCTATGGCCTGTGTATATCCTGCCAGGGTGAGGTCCAGGTAAAACGCCTGGAAGCGGTTCCTTGGGCGCGCCATTGCATCGATTGCCAGGAAAAGCAGGACCAAGGTCTGCTCTAGGTTGTAGGGGCGGCCCTTGTGGCCGCCCGGGGCAACCGCAAGCGCTGCCCCGACGATCGAAAGCGAGGTTCGTCTTCTCTCTCGCTGGAAATTACAAAGCGCCCACTCCCTCCCTCCTTTCGGAACTACTCGGTACCCTGTTTGCCGCGGTGTTTCCTACCGATTGCCTGCTCTGCGGGCAGGAACTCAGGGAACCGGGCGGCGCTTCCATCTGCGGCGCTTGCTGGGACAGTCTTCAACCCTGGCTCGGCCCAGCTTGTGAACGTTGCGGTCTCCCTTTCGCCTCCTTGCAGGCAGCCAACTCAGTCGAACCACTCTGCGGCGAGTGCCGCCAGGGCGAGCAGGAATTCGATACGGCGAAGAGCTACGGGCTCTACACCGGAAACCTGCGCAAGGCCATCCTTCAGTTGAAATTCCACCGGCGGGAGCAACTGGCCAATCGCCTGGGAGCGCTCTTGGCGCGGGCGTTCGAGTCGCTGCCCGAGGCTGATTCCGCCGTCGTGTCGCCGGTTCCGTTACACGCTTCGCGAAAGCGCCAGCGCGGTTTCAACCAGGCTGAACTGCTGGCGAGGGGTCTGGTCCGAAGGCTCCATAGCGAAGGGCGAAGCTTGCAATTAGTCGCGCATTCGCTGCGTCGCGTTCGCGCCACCATTCCCCAAGTTGGCCTGAGTGTGAGCGCGCGGCGCGAGAATGTTCGAGGTGTCTTTTCCGTCGCTCGGCCCGAACGCGTGCGCAACCGTGCCGTCGTGTTAGTCGACGACGTAATGACTACCGGCGCGACCCTCTCGGCCTGCGCCGCAGCCCTCAAGCGGGCGGGCGCTTCGCGCGTCCTGGCATTATCTCTGGCGCGCGCCACTCCGCAGTTCCCGGACAGTGGCGAGTGGCTGGAAAAAACCAGTGGCTAGTGGTTAGTGGCTAGTGGCTAGTAAAAGCAGTGGCCATTGGTTAGTGGATAGTGGCTGGAAGAAAGCAGTGGCAAGTGGATAGTGGGTAGTGGCTAGTAAGAGCATTAGCGGTGGCTAGTGTCCAAGACAGGTGGTCAGTCGAGTGCTAACAACTCACAACGGACAACGGACAACTGACAACGGACACTAGCCACTAGCCACTAACCACTAGCCACTGCTTTTAGTTGACGAACGTAGGCATAACTGAACATAATTAACACTCAGTGGCTAGCGCCAAAAGCAGTGGCTAGTGCTGGCAACTAAGCGCGCAAAACGGGAGAAGGAACACTAACCACTAGCCACTAACCACTAGCCACTGCCCGTCAACGGGATGAACGCTATGTCGGAGGATAACCACCAACGTTCGCTGCAAGAACCGGTGCTCGTATTGAACGCGACCTACGAGCCCATCAATGTCACTGCGGTACGTCGCGCCCTGGTTCTTATCCTGAAAGGCGTGGCGACCGCGGAAGAAGACGATGGCAGCTTTATCCATGCCGCGCGCTTCGCAGTTCGTATCCCGTCCGTCATTCGGCTGCTGGAATTTCGGCGCATCCCTTATCAGACGCGTGCTTTGTCGAGGAAGAATCTCCTCTTGCGTGACCGCTACACTTGCCAGTTCTGCGGCAGCGCTTTCCCTGCGCACGAACTTACTCTGGACCACGTGATTCCGCGCTCGAGGGGAGGCCACACAGACTGGGATAACCTCGTCGCCTGTTGCCACAAATGCAATAATCTGAAGGGCGACCGGTTGCCGGAAGAGGCGGGGCTAAAACTTCTGAGGCCGCCGCGCCCCTTTACGCTGCATACCAGCCGTCAGATCATGCGCATGATGGGCCGCTCGGACGAACGCTGGCGAAAATACCTGTTCTGCTGAGCCGCGTTGTGGTGCGGGCGCCTCGCCCGCTGTCGCGCGGGCATCCTGCCCGCGCTTCACGCATTCAAACTCCTCTGTTGCAAGCGCCTTGGAGTGCGGTAGCAGCGGCTACCGCCTTCGGTTCATGCGGCGCATATGCAAGGCGGTAGCTGCTGCTACCGCACTCCAAGGCGCCTTTCGTACATGCATTTTCATGGCGACGAAGAATCCCGGCGGTCGTAAGGTCGCGAAGCAACTGCAGAGATTCTTCGCTTCGCTCAGAATGACAGATGAGATGGGGTGAGTGAATTGTCCGAAGGTCGAGCGCAAGCGGATTCCCAACCTTCCCACTCCATACGCTTTTCCGACGCCCTCCTACTGTCCGTTCTGGCGGCCCTTGCGGTCCTTCCTTACCTCAACACCCTCCATAATCTCTTCGTTTACGATGACGTTACTCAAGTTGTGAATAACCCGTACCTTCAGAATTTCCACCACTTGAAGGAGATCTTCACCACCCCTGTCTGGTCTTTCCTGGGCGGAGACTACTCCCGCAACTACTACCGCCCCTTGATGTCATTCGGGTATTTGCTCTGTTACCACTTTTTCGGACCCATTCCGTGGATTTTTCACCTGGCCAACCTCCTTCTGAATTTGCTGGTGGTGCTTTTGCTGTTTTTCGTGACCTGGCGCATGTTCAACGATCGTCTGTTGGCGTTTGTCGCCGCCGCCTTGTTCGCCGTTCATCCGATCCACTCGGAGTCGGTCGCCTGGATCGCCGCCATCACGGATCTCGAGTTGGCACTCTTTTTTCTGTTGACGTTCTGGTTCTTCCTGGGACTTTCGAAAGCGCGCGGGCGAAGACTGATTCTCGGCCATTTGTTTATGGCTGTGAGCTTTGCCCTGGCATTGCTCGCCAAGGAACCGGCGGTCACTCTCCCCGCGCTGGCCACGTTTTACGAGCACGCCTGCCGGGAGGATCGCAGGGCGACCAGCATCCAAATCAAGGTGTCGCGCTACGGCCCGCTTTGGCTCCTGGCGCTGGCCTACTTGATTTTCCGAATCCACTTTGTGGGCGGGTTGGCAGGCAGGTCCCAGTTTCCCTATATGGGGCCGGACGTGGTGTTCTTCTCCGCCCTCCAGCTCGCCGGCCAATACGTTTGGAAGCTGTTCTGGCCTGCTACTCTTTGCGCTTTTTACACCTTTCATATGAGCACGAGTCCTGCCGACCCGCGCGTCATCGCGGGTGCTCTGGCGTTGGTGGTGTTGGCATTGCTGGTTGTCTTCTGCTGGAATCGCGCGCGTTTGGTCAGCTTCGGGCTGCTCTTTTTCTTCCTCAATCTGGCCCCCGTGTTGTACGCGCCTTGGATGGCTGCCAATGTTTTCACTGAGCGCTACCTTTATTTGCCTTCCGTGGGATTCTGCTGGGCTCTGGGTTGGGCGGGGGCGAACCTGTGGAGAGCAACGGCAAGACGCAGCGCCGGGTGGCGCGCCCTCGTGGCCGTTTCCGCCGTGGCCATCGCGGTCTTGTGCGCTCTCCGAATTATCCGGCGAAACCGCGATTGGCACGACAACGAGACGTTTTACAAGGCCACGCTCGCTCTTCAACCTGACGGCTACATCATGCGCCTCAACCTCGCCGGCATCTATCTCGACCGAGACGATCTCCAGAATGCCGAGCAGGAATTAGTCGCGGCGGATAAGCTCGCGCCGGACTATCCCACAATTCTGAATAATCTTGCCTTACTCAATATGAAACTCAAACGCTACGACGTAGCGCTGGGTTACTTGATTCGCTCCCTTTTGAAGGACCCCAAAGCGCCTCAACCTCACTTGTACCTGGCACAACTGTACGACCAGACCGGGCGAACCGAATACGCGGAAAAGGAATACCTGACGGCCACCAAGCTCGCGCCGTTGAGCTCCCGCGCCCACGTCGGGCTGGGCGACTTCTATTTCGATCATGGGCGACCCCTGGAGGCCGAAAAGCAATACCAGGAATCCCTCCGGGCCGCCAGCACGCAGCGGGGTTATTGGGGGTTGGGGTTGGTGTGCTGGCGTGAAGGCAGGCACGCGGAAGCGGAGCAGGCCTTCCAAAAAGCTGTGGCCCTCGACCCCTATTCCGCTCAAGCTCATATCCTGTTGGGACTGCTTTATACAGACACTAAGCGGAATCGCGAAGCGCTCCGGGAATTGCAAACCGGATTGAAATTCGATCCCACAAATCCCCAAGCCCTCGAGGCGCTGAAAAAACTCCAGAGCCAGGCGCCGTGACTCTGGCACCGCGGACCCCAGAACCGGGGGTCCGCGCTACCGGCGCTTCCAAATCGAGGGAGCGGCTGACGCGCTGTCATTCTGAGCGAAGCGAAGAATCTCGGCAGTTGCACGTCACCTTACGACTGCGGAGATTCTTCGCTTCGCTCAGAATGACAGCCGAGGTCAGCTCCAAACCCGGTCCCAGGACCGTTCCTTGTCCCACTCGGTGGTGGGCTCGAAGTAGCCCGTGCCGGGCGCCAGATGTTGCCGCACCAGGTCCTCGTTGAGGGTCACACCCAGCCCGGGCTTTTCGGGAACGGTGATATAGCCTTTGTTGATGATAGGTTTTTCGATGCCTTCCACCAGGTCCTGCCACCACGGCACATCCAGAGAGTGATTCTCGAGCGCTAGAAAATTCTCCGTAGCGGCGGCGCAGTGTACACTCGCCATGCATCCCACCGGCAGGCCGGCGTAGTGCATCGCCATGGGAACGCCGTATTCCATGGCCGCGTCGCCGATCTTGTGGGTCTCGAGGATTCCGCCCGAAGTGGCGAGATCGGGATGGATCTTGCTCACCGCGTGGCGCTCGCACAGCTTGATGAAATCTTCTTTCAGGTAGATGTCCTCGCCGGTCAGGGTCGGTGTGGGGCTTTCCTCCGTGATGCGCTGCCACAGGTCCGTGTATTGCCAGGGAATCAGGTCCTCCATCCACGAGAGGTTGTATTTCTTATAAGCCTTTCCCAGCCGGACGCAGGATTTCACCCCGATGTGGCCGAGGTGGTCCATGGACAGCGGGATTTCCATTCCCACCGCTTCTCGAATCGCCGCCACGTACTCGCAAAGCAAGTCGATTCCCTTGTCGGTCACCTCCGTCGCCACAAACGGGTGGGGGAGAAATCGCTCCTCCCAAGTGCTCAGTCCCGAGGGCCGCGTCACGGTGCCCGGGATGTCTTGCACCATATCGATGCCCAAATCCATTTTCAGCCACGTCAGGCCCATTTCTTCCTTGCGAATTTTCATGTTGCGGGCATAAACCTTGGGATCCTTCGACTCCGTGGTGTCCGCATAAATGCGAATCCGGTCGCGGAATTTGCCGCCCAGCATCTGGCAGATCGGCGCCCCATACACCTTTCCCGCGATATCCCAAAGCGCCATTTCGATGGAAACCACGCCGCCGGCTTGCCGCGCCGGGCCGCCGAATTGCTTGATCTTTCGGAATAAGAAGTCGATGCGAAGCGGGTTCTCGCCCAGAATGCGGCTCTTTAACATGAGCGCGTAAGTTGGGCTGGCGCCATCGCGAACTTCGCCGAGCCCATAAACACCTTGGTTGGTGTCGATCCGCACGATGGTGCAAGGGCTCGGCCCGGGTTTCACTACCGTCGCCACGCGCAGGTCGGTGATCTTGAGACTCGAGGGACTCGAGTTGGTATTCACGTTCCGAACTTGCGCCTCGGCTTCCGCATCCGTTCCCACCAATGCTCCCCCCAACATCGCCGCCGACGTCTTCAATATTTCTCGCCGGTCGAGCGTCGCGTCATTGTGGCCAGCCATCACTTTGCCTCCTCTTCGCGGGAATGACGCGACTTGACAGTCAAGCCTTCGTCACCCCCGCTCATCGGATCTGCCCCCTCTCCGAATTGAACCTAGCCCCCTCTGAGTTGAGCCTTAGCCCTCTCTGAGTTGGACCTCAGCCCTCTCTGAGTTGGATTCCAGCCCTCTCCCAGGGGGAGAGGGTGGACCGCGACGGCGTTTTCACCAGCCGGCGCGGGACGGGTGAGGGGTCACTTGCAAGACCAACAGAGCAACTCAAAACTCAAATCGCAAAAGGCAAATGGCAAAAGGTACGATCGCGCGTACCTTTGACTTTTGACATTTGCGCTTTGCCATTTGACTTGTCCTTCCGCCCTGCATACCTTCGACTTTTGACACTTGCGATTTGCCATTTGACTCGCTCGTTTCGAGCCAACAGAGCAAGCCAAGCCCACTGCCCACTTCCGACTGCCTACTGCCTACTGCCTACTTCTACTACGTTAAGTTATTGACCTCCGGTAAGAGAGGTGGTAAGCTCCGGTCTATGACCGAGAGCCAAATCGAGAAATGTCGAGAACGCTTGGAACAGTTTTTGGCCGGCCTGCTGG
>Ga0326727_10002326_pt1 | contig 65733 bp, 56 predicted proteins | sample MB2enrmetagenome_FD_207643 | JGI IMG/M metagenome (GOLD analysis project Ga0326727, IMG submission 207643) | Lab enriched peat soil microbial communities from McLean, Ithaca, NY, United States - MB29MY | ecosystem: Environmental > Terrestrial > Soil > Wetlands > Peat | place: USA: New York...
CTCAAGCACGGCTGTGATGCCGCGCCTGAAAACGAAGCCGCCGTCATGCGCGCCCTGGGCGAAGATCCCGAACGGTACGCAGCCTTGCAGCGGGAACTCGCCACCACCTACGGCCCCGGCGACGCCCTCTTTGACCACCAAGTCGCCGACCTGGGCAAACTCTACTGGCGGCGCAACCGCATCGAGCGCATGGAGACGGGCCTGATGCGCCGCGCTCTCCAGGCGGTCGAGGAGCGGAAACGCACCCGCCGCGACCAGATCGCTGCTGCCACCTTCGATGCCTCGAGTTCCCTGGTCACCGACCGCAATCTGCCCGAGCCGACCGAGCCGTGCGCGCGCCTGCGCCAACTGCTCTCGCGGGTGGAGGGGATCCGCGAGCGGCTCCGGCGGGAACGTGTCACGGGGATGAAACAGCTCGTGATCCGTCAGTTTCTGGCCCCAGGCCGCGGCTGGCGGCCGGTGCGGATTGACGAGCTGATGGGGATTTTTGTTGAGTGGACCGACTACACAGTGAAGAAGGACGAGAAAGCGTTGAACGACTTCGTGAACCAACAGATGGGCGGCGCGGCGAATGTGGACATTCTGTGGCGGGAAATGCTGCGCCTGCTGGAGGAGGAGATCGCGGCGCTGAAGGCGGCGTTCGAGGAGGAGGTCAAGGTGCAGGAGGAGATGGACGCGATCGAGCGTGACGCCTGCCTGGCTCCGGCGGGGGAGACTTGGGAGATGTTGACGCGGCAGGAAATGGCGCTCGACCGCTCGATTGACCGCAAGGTGAGGATCATCCTGACCCTGCGCCAAGAACATGCACGCCGGGGTGGGGGCGGTTCGCGAACCGCCCCTACGCGTGAGCCGGACGACCGCGCAGCGGAGGAACTGAGTAAGGTCGTGGGGCTGGACGCTGGGACAGAGAGTCCGGCAGAGGAAAACGCCCCAGAAACCTCAAAATCGCCGGAACAAAGCCAGCATGTCATTGAAAACAAAGCACCGGCGGCAGAGGGGGTGCGCGCATGAGGCGTGGTGCGGGCGTCCCGCCCGCTGTCCCGGGGGCGTCTCGCCCCAAGCAAGAACTCGCGGGCAGGATGCCCGCGCCACAACTCTCGGTCAGAATGTCCACTCCAGCGCGGGCGGGACGCCTCCACCATAGCCGCACGCGCGTCTGAATTCAGGGTCTCGGCCTATTTCGACTCAGGGAGTGGCGTAAGCGTGAAGGTAACGTCGCGGTCGAGCCGCATACCGATCAACGAGCCCGCCGCCAAGGAGGCTTGTTTGCCATGAGGAAGGAGGATTGCCAAAGTCAGGCCTGCGGCGGCCCCGGCAATGCCCGTCGCGAGCCCGCCGGTTGCGCCCACCGCAGTGGTGGCGGCGATAATGGCCGCTTGCTTCTTGCGGGAGGCTCCGCCTCCCTTCAAATCGCCCTCCGGCCCGACATTGGGATCGCTTCCGCCCTCGCTCGAAAAGACCTCGGTGAGCGAACCGGTGATCGCCAGCCTCTGGCCGTTGGGCAGTTCAACGGTGTCAAAGACCAGGGACAAATCGCCGCCTTTTCCGCGCCGCCCGGCGGCCTTCACCTCGGCAATATGTCCGTCAATCCGCGTGCCTTTGGCCAGAACGTCCTGGTCCTCGACCGCCACGGGATCAAGCAAGGTGGTCAAGATCCTGTCGCCGGCATGGGAAGTCTTGGAGCTGACTGTGGAGTGGAGCTGGAGCTTGAATTCCGTCCCTTCAGGAATCGTTAACTCGTTCTCGTTCGGGGTAGGGTTGTCGGAAGCGTTGTCCGTCGCATTCTCGGCGGGTTGTTGAGCTTCAGGCTGCGGCTGTTGTTGCTGCTGCGGTTGCTGCTGTTGCTCTTGTTGAGCCCAAGCCGGCAGCGCGAATAGCAGTAAGCCCAACCCCGCTGCCGACATCCAGAGAAACTTTCGCTCCATTACCTGACTCCCCGCCCTAGCGCTCTAAGTCATCCTCAGACGTCCTGATCCCAACTCACCTTTTACCATTAAACGTCGAAATGAGTCAAAGAGAAAATGGGCGCAAAAGTCCCCTCCTCATCTCGCTCTAAGTATTGGATGCATTGGGCTGCTGCGGGTTGGATGCGTGTAGGGGCACCCCTCGTGGGAGCCCTCTGAGGAGGGCAGGCACAAGGCCTGCCCCTACGCCCAGTTATTCGCGCACCTCCGCGTGGTGCCGAACCTCGACTCCCTCCACCAGGAACAATACGTCTTCGGCAATGTTGGTGGCATGGTCGGCGAGTCGCTCCAGGGCACGCGCAATGAACATCAGGTTGATACACTGGCGGACAGAACTGGAATCCTGCTCCATCACGGCGATCAGCTCTTCGTACACAGAGTCGCGCAGTTGATCGATGACATCATCGGAGGTAAGGATGGTCCGTGCCAGTTCGGCGTCCTTCTTCACGAAGGCATCCAGGCTTTTCCGGATCATCGACTGGGCAAGGCTCGCCATGTGAGGAATGTCGACCAGTTCTTTCGGTAGGGGCTCGCGCATCAGGGCCAGAGTCCTGCGCACGATGTTCACGGAAATATCCCCCATGCGTTCCAGGTCGTTGTTGATCTTGATGGCGGCGGTAATGAATCGGAGGTCGGTGGCCATGGGCTGGACCCGCGCCAATAGGCTGGTCGCCAGCTCATCGATATCAATCTCCATGCGGTTGATGCGGGCTTCGTTCTGGAGCACTTGCTGCGCCGCCTCCTCATTCTTCTCGATCAGCGACTGGACGCTGCGGTAAACGGAGTCCTCCACCAGCCCGCTCATTTCCAGCAGGCGGTTTCTCAGGTTATCAAGTTCTTCTTCAAAATGGCGTACCATGCCTCTGCCTTCCTCCTCTATCCGAATCGGCCCGTGATGTAATCTTCGGTCTCCTTCTTGGCTGGAGTCTTGAAGATCACCTCCGTCTTGTTGTATTCGATGAGTTTGCCCAAGAGAAAGAAACCTGTGTAATCCGCCACGCGCGCCGCCTGCTGCATGTTGTGGGTGACAATGACCTCCGTGCATTGGTCCTGAAGGGAAAAGAGCAGCTCCTCGATTTTCGCAGTGGCGATGGGATCGAGAGCGGAACAAGGCTCGTCGAGGAGCAGCACCTCCGGGTCGACCGCCAGCGCTCTGGCGATGCACAAGCGCTGCTGCTGCCCCCCCGAAAGCGCGTACGCGGACTTGTGGAGCGAATCTTTCACTTCATCCCACAGGGCCGCGCGCCGCAAGCTCTTCTCAACCTTCTCCTGCAAGGCGGCCCCGCGATAACTCCCGTTCACGCGCAGCCCGTAGGCAATGTTGTCGAAAATGGACTTTGGAAACGGGTTCGGCCTCTGAAACACCATCCCTACGCGGCGGCGCAACGCCACCGGGTCCATGGCGAGAAGGTCCTCATTGTCGAACAGGATTTCGCCCTCGGCCCTGGCGTGTGGCAGGGTCTCGTACATGCGGTTTAGGGTTCGCAGGAACGTAGACTTGCCGCAACCCGAAGGACCAATCAGGGCAGTAATGCGGTTCGTCAGGATCTGAAGGCCGATGCCAAATAGAGCTTGTTTGGGACCGTAGTAGAAGTCCAATCCGGAAACCCGCATCTTCACGTCGTCGGCGGCCACTTTCCCTCCTGGAGACTGAATGGGCTGGCTGGCTTGTTTGGCCGTGGTCATACTGCCGGGCGTTAAATTCGTCATATAAGTCACCGGGCTTAGACGGCGCGCCATCGCCTGCCCCTGCTTGAATCTCTCCGCCCCCGCTAATGCGCCGTCCGCCCGGAGACGGTCAACCTGGCGATCACGTTCGCCACCAGCACCAAACTCAGAAGAACCAGGCCGGCCGCCCAGGCTTGCCGGTGCCAATCATCGTAAGGCGAGATGGCATAAGTGTAGACCATAACCGGCAGCGAGGCCGTAGGCTGGTTCCATCCCGGACTCCAGAAGCGGTTGCTAAAGGCGGTGAACAACAGAGGCGCCGTCTCACCGGCGACACGAGCGATGTCCAGAACGATTCCGGTGATGATCCCCTTGCGCGCCGCCGGAACGGACACCGTGGCGATGGTCTTCCATTTGCTCGCTCCCAAAGCCAGCGCACCCTCGCGCAGCATCATGGGGACGGTACGCAGAGCTTCCTCCGTACTGCGCACGGCGATCGGGATCATCATGACGCCGAGCGCCAAGCTTCCCGCCAAGGTTGAAAAGTGCTTCATCGGCAAGACTACGACCGTGAAAGCAAAAATCCCCATCACAATCGAGGGTACGCCGTTCAAGAGATCCGCCGTATAGCGGACCACCGAGGAAAACGCCTTGCCGCCGAATTCCGCCAGGTAAATGCCGCCCAGGAAGCCAATCGGGATACCGAGAAGGGACGCCAACAAGAGCAGCTTCGCACTCCCCACAATAGCGTTCGCCATTCCCCCGCCGGCCTCGCCCACCGGCGTCGGCAGGTGGGTCAGGAACGTCCAACTGAGAGAACTGCCCCCGTGCCAAAGTAGATATCCCAGAATGAAAAACAACGCGCCCACAGTGATCAGAGCGCAAAGTCCCGTGACGCTGAACATGACGTAGTTGACGAGTTTTCGCCGGATATTGCGCCAGCCCATCAATGCCCCGAACCCTTCTTCGTCGTGGAAATGATAAAGACTCTTGCTAGGCCGTTAATCACAATCGTCAGCGCAAAGAGCACCAAGCCCAGTTCAATCAGGGTCTGGATGTAAAGGTCGCCGGTGGCTTCGGCGAATTGATCGGCAATGACTGCCGCGATGGAATATCCGGGTGCGAATAAGGAAGCACTGATGGCGGGAGTGCCGCCGATGACCATGGTCACTGCCATAGTCTCGCCGAGAGCTCGTGCCAAGGAGAGAAAGATGGAGGCCATGATGCCTATGCGCGCAAAGGGGACAACGACCTGCCAGGTAGACTCCCACTTTGTGGCGCCCAGCGCCAGTGCCGCCTCACGTTGCTCCACCGGAACCGCCATCAGAACGTCGCGTGAAACCGAAATGATGAACGGGACCACCATCACCGCGAGCACCAGACCCGCTGCCAACATGCCCACGCCATAGGCCGGCCCCCGGAACAACGGCAAGAACCCCAGGGTGTGTTTCAGGAACGGCTCCCCATACTGACGGAGAAAGGGAACCATGATGAATATGCCCAACAGCCCGTAAATCACACTGGGGACGGCGGCAAGGAGTTCGATGACGAAGGTCATTGCATTGGAGAGGCGTGGCGGCGCCAACTCCGAGAGGAAGATGGCTGCCCCGACTCCCATGGGAACTGCTATAAGCAGCGCCAGCGCGGAGGTAACCACCGTTCCGTAGATGAAAGGCAATGCGCCGAAATCCCCGTTCACGGGATCCCAGATGCGGCCAATCAGGAAATGAAACCCAAACTTGTGTCGCGGGAGTGCGGAATTGATATAGAGCTGATGAACGAGCGCCGCCGTCACCAGCAGGATGCTTGCCGCGCAAGAAAGCGTGAAGAGATGGGCGAAGGTATCTCCGCTTCGGAGGCCTTGAACAAGCCCGGAGGCGCGACGGTTCGCCGTCGCGCCTCCTGTCGGAATTGGAATGCCAGCCATAACGATCGATCAGATGTCCCTCCGCTCTGAGGAGGGGATCAAGGGGCGGTGCGCCGACCACCCCCGACCCCTCCTGAACCAGGAGGGGAGTACCTGCCTAGCGTCTTAATGGATCTGTGAAATCTGCTTCAACTCTTTCGCGACTACTTCCTTCGGGAGGCGTGCGTAAGACAGAGGCTCAGCTTCCTTCTGACCATCATTGAGCATCCAATTTAGAAAACCCTTGAGCACCTGCCTCTTAGTGGCGTCCGCGATCGTCGTCGGAATCAGCAGGTAGGTGAAACTGCAAATCGGGTAAGTTGCTTTGCCCGGAGCGTTGGTAATTGAAATCCGGAAATCTTCGGGCATGTTCTTGGCAAAGCCCGCAGCGGCGGCGGTCACACTTGCCAAGTCCGCCTTCACGAAGGCCCCGGCAGAGTTTCGCATCCGGCCGAACGCAATATTGTTCTGCAAAGCGTAGAGCAGCTCCACATAGCCGATCGCTCCGGGTGTCTGTTTCACCAACCCCGTCACGCCTTCATTACCCTTTCCGCCCAGCCCCACCGGCCAATTGACGGCAATGTTCTTCCCGACCTTCTTTTCCCACTCCGGCGACACTTTCGAGAGGTAGTCGGTCCAGACATAGGAAGTCCCGCTGGCATCCGAACGGTGCACCACCACGATGTCCGTATCAGGGAGATTCACGCCCTTATTGAGCTTGGCAATCGCCGGGTCGTTCCATTTGGTGATTGTGCCGAGATAGATGCCGGCCAAGACATCGCCCGTGAAATCCAACTCCTGTGATAGGCCGGGAATATTGTAGCTGGGAACCACCGCGCCCAGAACCGTCGGGAAATGCAGGATCTTGGTCTTAGCCTCGCTAAGCTGTTGGTCATTCATGGGAGCGTCGGACGCGCCGAAATCCACCGTCCCGGACAAGAGCTGTCTAATCCCTCCACCCGACCCGATCGATTGATAATTGATCTGAATATCGGAGTGAAGCTTATTGTAGTCCGAAAACCATTTCGCATAAATGGGATAGGGGAAGCTTGCTCCCGCACCGTTGAGCATGATGGCGTCCGGGGCAGGCGACGGCGCGGCAGTCGTGGGTAAAGATTGGAGTATTACAAGGCACATCAAAACTACGGCACTTCCGAGAAGAACCGTTGAGAGATACGGCAGTTTTTTCATGGGTATTATCCTCCACTCGCACTTTGCCCCCGCTCTTTTACAAGAGAATTAAGCGAAGGTTAACATTAGGGTTAGCGTCACCTGTGAGAGCCATCCTACGAAGGTGCAGGCTACTCGGAATATTGTGTCGCAGCCAGGTTACCCGGGCGTGAATGTTATGTTACAGAAGTGTTGCGACTACTTGGAGTCGATAGCGTAAAGGGAAAACCCTGGTGGTTGCCCCACGAGGAGGGCGACGATAACGACCAACCCCGCGACCTGAAACGTGCGGCCACGAGGGCCGCCCCTGCAACCCCAGCGCAATTCCGCCTCATCTTGTGGCCACGGTTCGGGAACTCGCCGAGGTTAGTTGAGTCGTGGCGCCAAGATGGCTCACATTCAGCTTCAGTGCCGACTGGAATTCGTCCCGAGCCTGGGCTGCCTCACCCATTCCTAAGTTCCCCAGGCCGATGAGGTAATGGGCTTCGGCGAGGCGCAGGCGGCTGGAAAGCCTCTGGCCAAACTTGGCGAAGTAGTCCGCCTCGGGGCGGGTGGCCAGCGCCTCATCACCTTTGCCGATCAGTTCGCCAAAAAACCGTGTTGCCTCCGCGGACCGGCCAAGCTTCTGAGCCGCCAGACCCGCGTAATACAGCATCTCAGGTTGCTCGCGCCCTTGCTCAGGCCCTAGCGCGGCCACTGCCTGGCGAAACATCTCCAGAGATTCAGCACTATTTCCTAGCTTGCCGTACGCCACACCCAACCAGTAGTCAACCTCCGGGCGCCGGCCTTCATGATACGGTCTGCCGACCTCAAGGTTCGCCGGATACTCAAGGGCTGCCTGGAAGTCTCCTAAAGCTTCGTTGAACTTGCCGGCGTGCAGTTCTCTTCCCCCTGCGAGGAGGCATGCGTCCACGTATACATCGTGAACATCGCCATAGCCCTCCCAGTTGTGGAATCGGTGGGTCTTGAGCAATTGAAGGGCCTGCTCATACCGGCCTACCAGCAAGTAGACCTTCGCTTCCTGAGTCATCGCATCCGAGCGCTTGGCAGCTAGCGCGGGGTTGGATTCAAACGAAGCCAGTCTTTTCTGCGGGGAAACGTTTTCGGCTTCATACAGGGAGTCGAGCTCAAACCGCAGACGGGCATTGTTCGGATCCAACCCGACAGCCCTTTCCATGGAGGCGATCGCCCTGGGGGTATCGTTCTGCGATTGCTCGTAGCCTAGCGCGAGATTTCTGTGCACTAGCGAGAATGAGCTGTCGATTGCGGCGGATTTTTCCCACTCCTTGATGGCGTCATCAGGCTGCCGATCGTAAAGAAGATTTCCGAGATAGTATGGCGCGCGAGCATCGCCAGGATTGGCCTGCATGGCAGCCTCGAGCACTTTCACTTCTTCGAGACGGAAAGGAAAAACATAGTCGGTGGGCATCCGGGCGGCCAGGTGAAAGTATCTGGCCGCTTCGCCGGGCTGGCCTGACTGCATCGCGAGATAGCCGAGGTCGTAATCAATGAGCGGGTTCATTCTATTCTGGTCAGGGCTCGCAGCCGTAAGCTGCTTGAGAACCTGTTCCGCCTCACTCCCTAATCCGCCGTCGTAGTAGTCCATGGCCAGCTCAAGGTTGGCCTGCACGGTGTTTCCCGGAAAGGACTGAGGTTGTGAGTTCGCATCGAGCAAGCCGAGTTCGCGAAGGCCCCAGAGGTCGAGCGGATTGACGGCCAGAGCTTTATGGGCGGCTTCCTTGGCATCATCAGCGCGCCCCATGCGTCTGAGAACTGCGGACTTCAGATCCCAGGCCCTACAGTTAAGCGTGTTGTAAGCCAGCGAATGGTCCAGATCGGAAAGCGCTTGCGGCCAGTCTCCCCTCTGGCCATCCAATTCCGAAAGTTGCTCGTAAGCGGCGGCGGCCCATGCCTCGCTCCACGCGGCGCGGTGGAACGCGTCCTCCGCTTCGCGATTCCTGCCCTCGCCTCGCAACGTGACGCCCAGGTAGTAATACGCTTCGCCATCTTTGGGCCGCGTGTAATTGCGAGTAGCCCGGGCGAGAGCTGTCGTGAGTCTCTCCCTAGCCTGCCGCCAGAGCCCGCGCTCACTGTAAAGGCGGCCCAGGGCGGTATTGACTTCATAGTTGCCAGGATCGCGGCTGAGGGCCTCTTCAAAGTAGGCGTAGGGCTCGAGAGCCGCGTTGTGGAATTGCTCGAGCCGCAGGCCGATGTGATAAAGCTCGTCGACTGTCTTGATCTCCTTCGGCGGAAGGGGCGGTTCAACCACGGGAGGCGTACTCTCCGGCACAAGTTTCACCGGCTGGTAACTGAGCAGTTCCTTGTTTGCCGAATCCAGCAGTTCCGCCTTGAGATCGTCTTCGCGAACCCCATCCGGCAACGTGATGTCCTGAACAAAAACCTGGGCGGGGGAGATGTCGATGCTCCGTTCAAATAGCGTGCGATTCCCGGCGGTCAAAAGTGCCTTCGCGCCGCGAAACTCCTGGGTCGTGGAAAAACCGATTTTGACCTTTCGCCCAGGTCCCACCTCCAGGTTCACCGCTCCATTCAGGTTTGCGTTCTTTGCGCCGCCGATACCCCGGATCGGAAACCAGTACGCCGTGGCGACCTTCGTTTCCGAGGGCTGGATCCAACTATAGTCAGGTTGGTTATCCGAGAAGTTTCCCGACATCAGCTCGAGGTAGTCGCCCTGACTGTCCAGGACTTTATCCCACAGTTTGCCCTCGGGCCCGTTGCCCCATTCGAAAAACTTCGCGCCGGGCGAAACGTTGTGGTCCTGAACGCAGATGATTCCCGCCGCCTTACCATGATCATAGCCACCGAAGAAATCTCCGTCGAAATTCCAGGCAAAGAAGGAGACGGGCGTGGGATGGTTCTTCCACCAACTCAAGTCCACACCACGCGTGTAGTCTACGCCTTGGTAAACTTCGTGCGAAATCGGCCAGCGGGCGAAATCGACCTTGGCGTGGTACACCGCAAATTGTGTGTCGGGCGGAAAAATGACCTGATAATTCTCATTGGCGTGCACGCCGGCATTCGTGAAATCCAGAAAGGAATGGACGTAGGGCGTGCGATTGACCAGGACCGTAGTCACTTTCAGGTAGGACTTGCCGGGATAGAGGGTGATTCCCACCGCCCATTGCATACGATGGCGGAGTTCCAACTCTCCTACCCAGATTGTGCTGCTTCCATCAGGATTTCTCACCAAGCGGTGGTCCACGGGCAGATAGCTGGTGGCGCGGTGGTGGTGAGGGATGTTCCACTCGACGCCGCCGGAGATCCAGGCGCCCAGCATGCCGATCAGCGCCGGTTTGATCTCGGTTTGCCGATAGACGTAGTCATAGTTATCCGTCTTGTCGGTGGCGGAGAGAATGCGCCCTCCGAGCTCCGGAAGCACACAGATCTTCACGTATTGGTTTTCAAGAAAGTCGGCTTGATAGGTCTTGTCGCGCCGAGTATCCAGGAGGTTGTCATAGAGCCCGTAGGGATAAATCGCGCCTTGCGCGCCCTGATAGTCCCGTCCGGCATAAAACATCGGCTCAAGATCCGGCGGACCCGTTTCGTAGGTGGGAAGCACCAGCGGCGCTTGCCAGATGTTGACAGACTCCTGCGCCCCAAGCGGGAAAGCAATCGCTAATAAGAACAGGGAGACAAGGAAAAATCGCAGAAAGATCGTCCCGGATTTCACGTTAAGCACTCCTAGCTCGAAGTCTCTTGGCATCTTACCAGTGTCGTGCTTCAGAAGTTCGTTGAATATGTCAGCCCGCGGAGCGGGCGTCAGGGAGTAGCCCAGGGCTAAGCCGTGGGTTCGTGAGTCCCCCTCACCCCGTCCCTCTCCCGCTCGGGCGGGAGAGGGGTGCCGCAGGCGGGGTGAGAGTTCAACCCAGGGGTTACGCCCTGGGCTACTCTATGGCGCCCCTGACGGGGCTGCTGACGCGTGGCCGAATCGTCTCGACTTTTATCGCGAATTATTGAGACGCAACACTAGTGCCGCGTTACGCAAATAGGTGAAACGCGCCTACCGTATGCTGTCATCCTGAGCGAAGCGAAGGATCTCCTCAGTTTCCCATGTTCCGCCGAAATACGCAGGACTGCAGAGATCCTTCGCTGCGCTCAGGATGACACGATCCAAAAATCTCCCGACCTTCAGGCGGCGATAAGCGCCTATCACTTTCCATACGCGTTCTTCACCACTTCACCGCCCTTCATCACGAGCTTCACATGCTGGAGCAGGGTGATATCCTGAAGTGGGTCGCCGTCCACGGCAATGATGTCAGCCCACTTGCCGGGCTCGAGGGTTCCTATTCTGTCAGACCAGCCCAGCAGATCGGCGTCGTTGACGGTCGCGGTTTGAATCGCCTCGAGCGGGCTCATGCCGATGCTGACGTAGACCGCCAGCTCATGTGCGTTCAGGCCGTGTGGGTAAACGGCGGCGTCGGTACCCAGCCCGATCTTAACGCCCGCCTCGAAGGCTTTCTTGGCATTGGTCTTTCCGAGTTCCGAAACCATCTCCATCTTGCGCCTGGCGAAGTCGGGAAGATTCGCTGTACGAGCATTTTCCCGCTGCCAATCCATCAGATAGAGCGTCGGCACGAGATAAGTACCGTTCTTCTTGAGGGTCGCGATGGCGGCGTCGTTCATCAAGTGTCCATGCTCCACGGAGTCCACGCCCGCCTCGGACGCCCAGATCACACCCTGCGCTCCGTGCGCGTGGGCGGCAACCTTCCGTCCCAGGCGGTGCGCGTCGTTCACGATGGCCTTCATCTCCTCGAGCGTGTACTGCGGGGCGTTCGGGTCATCTCCTTTCGAGAGAACTCCGCCGGTGGCGCAAATCTTGATCAGGTCGGCGCCGTACTTGATGACCTCACGAGTCTTGTGCTGCACGGCCTCCACGCCGTCAGCAACGCCCTCGGCGGTGAAGTGAAACTCGAACGGCAGCAGATTCTCGTCGCAGTGGCCTCCCGTAATCCCAAGCGCCGGACCGCTGACCAGCATGCGTGGTCCCGGCACATCTCCGGCATTGATCGCGTCACGCAGAGCTACATCGGCGTAACCGCTGGCGCCCACGTTTCGCACGGTTGTAAATCCAGCCTCCAAGGTGACGCGGGCGTTGCGCGCGCCGATCAGCGCCTCGCGCGGCACCGAGATTCCCAGCGTTTCATAGCCGAAATTCGTGCCAAAGGTCAGGTGGGTATGAGCATCGATCAGGCCGGGAAGCACGGTGGCATTAGGCAAGTTGATCACCACTGCGTCGGCGCCGGGTGACACGCCGGAAGCCGGACCCACACTCACGATCTTATCGCCGGCGATCACAATTGCCCCGTCTCGAATTACCTGCCCCGTCCTCACATCCAATATTCTCGCCGCACGGATCACCGTCTGCTTTTCCGGAACCGGCGACCGGCCTTGACCCGAGGCCGAGGCGGTCATCAGAGTGATCACGAACAGAGCGAATAGGTGCGATTTAATTGCCCTCATCAGCATTTCCCTCCCTCGAACGCACGGCTCAGAAGGTGTCGAATAATCGACAGGCCATGTCATTCCGAGCGCAGATCACATGATCCTTCGGCTCGCCACTCGGCATGCATGACAGCGCGATTGTTTCACACATTCTCACGGCATCGGCTACATTCTTCCGCGGGTCCAGATTGCTGAGCCTGAAATGCTACCTCTTTATTTCATCAATTCCAATACCGCGCTGGTCATGGACTTCACGCCGGTGCGCAGCGTGGGCTCGGGGACCGGGGCCCACAAACTCGAGTGCAGCCCGGGCAGGGGCACACCAGTGCGGCGGCTCTCTCGGAGCTTTGCAGGATCAACCGCGCCCAAGGAGAACTGACAAATGGGGATTTGTCGATTCTCGAGAGCAAAACGGCAGAAGTCCTCGCTGGCCATGACGGGAGGCAACTCCACTACGTTATCCGGGCCCAGTACCGTCTTGAAGACCTGCCCCAGCCGTGCCGTCAGTTGGGGATCGTTATACAGCGCGGGGCTGTGGTCGCTCTCATCTGCGGTCACAATGGGAGAGAGCGACGGTGGGATGCCGTGGGCGGCAGCGATACCCTGCGCCATTCTCGTCAGCGCTTCCAGAATGTGCTGCCGCACCTCCTCTTTGTAGGTCCGGACGGTAAGCTGCAAACGCACTTCGTCCGGGATGATGTTGGGGCGCGTGCCGCCGTGAATGGAGCCGACGGTGACCACGGCGGGATCGAAGGGTGAATCCTCGCGGCTCACGATGGTCTGAATGGCCAATACGAACTCCGCGGCTTCGAGGATCGGGTCTTTCGCCACTTGCGGGGCGGAGCCATGCCCACCAATCCCGCGCAGCGTGACCTCGACGGAGGTGGAACTGGCCATCGCGTAACCGGGCGTGAACCCGACTTTTCCTGCCTCGAGCGCGGGCGTGTCATGCAGCGCGATGACGAAATCCGGCTTCGGAAAGCGGGTGTAGAGGCCGTCGTCCAGCATGGCCTTGGCGCCGCTAATGGCTTCCTCCGCGGGCTGCGCGAGCATCACCAGCGTTCCATGCCATTGTTCCTTCATTTCCGCCAACATCTTCGCCGTTCCCAGCAAAGAGGTGATGTGAATATCGTGCCCGCAGGCGTGCATCACGCCCACCTCGCGCCCGGTGTCATCCTTGGTCCGGACTTTACTCGCATAGGGCAGGCCCGTCATTTCCTCCACAGGCAGCGCGTCAAGCTCGGTTCGAACGTAGACCGCCGGCCCCTGGCCATTTTTCAAAACACCCACCACGCCGTAGCCAGACCACTCCGGATGGCCGGCGTATTTGCCCACGTGTTCTGTGACGCTGTAACCGAGAGCCCGCAGTTCGCCGGCAACAAAAGCCGAGGTCTTTTGCTCGTGATGGGAGAGTTCAGGCGCGGCGTGAAGCGACCTGTAGGTGGAGAGAAGCGACGGCATTTCGCGTTCCACCCGCGCATCCAGATTCGCTTGCTGGGCGCCCGCCGAGGGTACCCCTAAGAGTAAACACAGGACGAGGCAAGCCAATGCAGAATAACCTCTCGCCGCCCTGCCGCGCAGCAATTCAAAATTCCAGATTCCAGATTCCAATCGATGCACCATGCCCTCCCGATCGGCGATGGAAATCACCCTTGCGCCCTACGGGCGATGCAAATTGACGGCTATCGAGCAGGGCGGCAACGGGCTTCAGTAAGTATCAGGGAAGCGGGCAACGCAAGGCAAGGGCAAGTCTCAGCCGGATTTCGGCGTAGCGCTGGCCTTCAGGCCAGCATTTGCCGACCCTTCGCTTCGCTCAGGGCAGGCTCTAAAGGCCGGCGCTACGTTTAAATCAGGACAGCGCCAGGACCGGAACATGGTAGACACCGGAAAGCGGGATTGCTACGCTATGAAGATCAAAGGGTGGCAGGTGGCGCGAGGCGGTGAACCATGAAGGTCAGGCTGTGGGGCGTGCGCGGCTCAACGCCAACTCCGGGAAGAGAGACGGGGCGGTATGGCGGCAACACCTGCTGCATCGATCTTCGGCTCGAGAACAACACCCTGATCATTCTCGACTGCGGCAGCGGAATGAGGGCGCTGGGTAAGAGCCTCGTGAAGGAATTCGCCGGCCGGCCCATCCTCGCCCATATCTTTCTGACGCATTTCCATTGGGACCATATCCAGGGAATTCCGTATTTCGTTCCCTTTTACCAGAAACGTAACACTTTCTTTTTCTACTCCCCGTTGTTGCCGGCCGCCCGGTTGCGTCGAACCCTCGAAGGCATGATGGGGAGTCCCTACTATCCAATAGGCATGAGGGCCAATCGCCATTTTATCCACTTAGGAAAGACCGCCGTCAGTATTAACGGAGCGGTGATCAAGACAGCGCGCCTCAATCATCCGCAGGGGTGCGCCGGCTACCGAATCGAAGCGGACGGCGGCGTTTTCGTTTTGGCGACCGACACCGAACCCGGTTCTCCGGCCTACGACCGCGCCTTGCGGTCCCTCGCCCGCGATGCCGATCTGCTGTTGTATGACTCCCAATACACGCCCCGGCAGTCACAAGGCGAAAAGAAAGGCTGGGGACACGGCTCATGGCAGGAAGGCGTGCGCATTGCCCGGGAATGCAATGTGAAGCGACTGGTGTTGTTTCACCATGATCCTGACAGTGACGACGCTTTCGTCGATAGCCTGGTGGCGCGGGCTCAGAAGAAGTTTCCCAACACCCTGGGAGGTGCCGAAGGGCTCGAGTTCTGTCTCGGTACGGGTCACATGAATCAAGCCGGCTCGTTACAGCGTGTGTCGACTCTCAAACGAGCCCCGAAGGGGCGAGTTAGCAAAGCGCAGGCCGTTGGCCTGGGCCGTGGTGGGTCGCCCCTTCGGGGCTGACCATGTTCGCTGCCTGGAGCCCCCCAGAACCCTTGCCGAACGGTGGAGGATCGACTTTCTTAGTAATAAATGGTCCCCCTACGATAAGTGTGCAGATGGAACCAGGGAGTTGAGGTTATTTGCGCACCGCCCAAGCGAGTCCGTCGGGTTGTTTCCCGGCGGAGATGCGGCCGGTGATTTCCAGGCTCTTCAGGTCCACGACCGCAACGTAGTCCTTCCCGCTCACGGCGACAAAGGCGCGTGAGCCGTCGGGAACCATCAGTATTCCTGCGGCGCCCCCGCCCAGGTCGAAATGCTTGATCTCCTTGCGGCTCGCAGCATCTAACACCACGAGATCGCTTCCCGACCTGCGTCCGAAGCCCAGTCCGGAGACTAACACTCGAGTGCCATCCGGGGTGAACTTCAGACGATTCGCACCGTTGACCGAGATGGGGAAAGTTTGGGTGGCGCGCTTGGCGGCGAAGTCGATGATGGTCACCGTGGCATCGCGAGCATTGGCGGCCCAAATTTCCTTCCCATCCGGCGACACGTCAAATCCTTCCGACCCATTGCCCGAACGAACGGCGGTTATTTCCCAGGTTTTCCGCGGACCGCCCTGCGGCGGACGAAATCCGGGCGGAGTGCCGCTCCCAGGTGGTCCGCCAGGAGGAGGCCCGAACCCGCCGTTGGGCGGGGAAACGCGCTCGATGATGCTAATGGTGCCGGAGCTGACATTGGAGGTGACGAGCTTGTCCAAGCTCTCGGACACCCAAACCATGTGTGTACGGTCCTGGCCAGTGCCCAGGACCCAATCCACTTTTCCAGTGAGCGGATCGTAGCGCCCGAGGGCCTTATTCGTCTCTACGGTGAAATAGAGCTTGCCGCCGGCGAAAGCCAAACCGTGCGCCGAATGCAAGGCACCAAGGTCGATGGCCGGCAGGGCCTTCTGCGCAACCAAGTCGACCACGGAGATGGTGTTAAGATTGCTGTCTGATCCGCCGTAGTTCGAAATGTAAGCGAGCCTGCCGTCGGCAGAGGCAATCACTTCGTGAGGGTCCGGACCGGACGGCACGCGGCCAACCACGCGTAAGCTTACAGGATCGACAATGGCGAGCGATAAGTCGCTCTTGGCGAGCACCAGCAGCGCTTCCGAAGGTGTTTGCGCGGAAGCATGCAACGCCCCGAGGAATGCTAGACCCAGGCACCCAACCAGGCAGAAGAGACGTCTTGGAGTTCTCATGGCATCACCCCGATTCACCTGGAATAGAAATTCGCCCGAACTTCTTGTAGGGGCAACCCTTGTGGTTGCCCCGGGCGGACACAAGGGCCGCCCGTACAACGCCAACCTCAAGCCACTGCGAGGCCGTGGGCGCGGGCGTGCGCGTGGCGGGCCAAATGGCGCTCGGTGATCAGCGCGGCAAGCTTTTTGCCGCTGAGCTCCTCATAGACCTTTCCGACCTGCGCCGGTAGGGAATCGCCAACGTAGCGTGCGATCTGCGCGTTGCCCTTCACTGCCGCCCGAATGGCCTCAATCTGCCCCTTAGCCTCCTCGGGCGCCTTGCTGGCCATAAGCGTACCGACTTGTTCCCGGAGCGCCTTGAAGAACGCCTGCTGATCGTCTAAAACGGTCGCCACGGAGCGCGGCCCATGGCCCGTACACACGATTTTCGGGCGAAGTTTCTTCACCGCATCCAGCGTCACCACCCACTTGCCCACGTCTCCGTCACCCACAAAGTTATAAGGCCCGTTCACGCACACATCGCCGGTGAAGAGGATGCGCTCCTTCGGCAGCCAGGCAACGGCGTCGCCATGCGTATGAGCTACCCCCAGGTGCATCAGCTCAACCCGATGCTTGCCGTCGTCGAAGAACAAGTCTTTCGAAAAAAGCACGGAGGGGGGTTTGAGCTTGGTGTCTTTCAGATCGGCGCGCTCTTTCGCAGCCGCTTCCCAGGCGCCGGGTTTGCTGTCGTAGTAGCCCGTCTCGTGCCGCTTCATCTCTTCGATGACACCCGTGTGCGCCACCGGCACCGCTCCATTGTCGACATAGACCTGATTGCCGTAAGCGTGGTCGCCGTGGTGGTGGGTGTCGAAGGCAAACCTTATCGGCTTGTCGGTCATCGATCGTATCTTGGTGATGATCAGTCGCGCCCCCGCGGGGAAATTCGCGTCGACGACCAGCACATAGTCTTCGAACAAGATCCAGCCGTTGTTGCAGACCGCATCGGCGTTATCCGCAACTCTTCCCTCGTGAAAGTAGATGTTCGGGCCTACCTGGTCAATCTTAGCGTCCTCGGCCAGCCCTGCCGGGGCCGGTCCCGCCAGAAGCTCCGCCTCAGCCGCAAGACTCAAGAATGCCGCTCCCCCTGTTAGAAAGTCGCGCCTGTTTACGCCGCTCATAGTTCCTCCCCGTTCAATTGTAGGCATCGTTCCTTGGATGGAATTCTACACGAAGTCATCGAGAATTAACCAGAGAAGTGGGAGAAGGGCGGGGCTGCGACACCATTTAGAGGCCACCCAGAAGCCGATGGCCGTGCTGAGACTTCTCTGGAGGTCCGCACCGAGTGGGTGAGATAGAGAAGTACCCATTTCAGCCTCTGGCGTAAGTCGGCAGAGCTGCCTCACGTCAATCAAGAATATGCCGCCGGTCATTGACAATAGCCTCCATTCATGAGAGCCTGCCCCCGCAAAGGGGGGATCTCATCCATGGAAGATACGAGGCAGCGTTCGTTACTGGTCTTCGCTCTTACGGCTGTTCTCATCATGTCGGGTACAGTTGTTGGTCTCTGCGGGCAAGCAGGGGAAGATATTACGAATGATCGCGTGATCGAGATGGCAAAGAAGGGCCTTGATGACGACATTATCATCGCAAAGATCAAGACGGGCCATCCCAAGTTCTCGCTGACTGATAACGATATGATGGCCCTGAAAAACGGAGGTGTTTCCGGCAAAGTCATAGCGGCGATGCTGGAGGCGAGCGTCCTCACTGCCGCGATCGTGAAGATCGATGGGAATCCGGTCGAATTGCACACTCTAGGAGAGGCGAAAACCGGAGGTCGCCTGGGCCACACACTTACTTATGGTATCAAGTCGGTGAAGAATAAAGCGTACCTCGAAGGACAGCACGCGCCTGTGATAGTCAGCGCCAATCCCAAAGTTGACATCGAGTTGCCGCCCAATGACACGATCGATAACTACCTCGTGGTACAAATGAACGGCAAGGGCGATCGTCGCGAGCTCGAAGTCGGATCGGTTGGCGCAGCGGTCGGAGCCAAGGTGGGGGTGCGGGCAGAGGACGTTGTGAAGATGTCGACCGAGGATCTCCGGAACCGTCACTATAGATTGACGTGCCGTAAGCAGCTGAAGAAGGGCGAGTACATGGTATACGTGGTCGGTTCCCCTGACACCATCCATGGTATATACGGCAAAGGCTACGACTTCACTGTAGAGTAGCGCTTCAACCGGTCCGCGCCGCCGTGTCGGCTGTGGTTGCGCAACAAGCCGCAGCTAGGATACTCGCCAAGGAGGCGCACGATGATCCGCGGAGTTTTCGGCAGGCGCGTTGCGGAACTGACGACTGTGCTCGTCGCCATTCCGTTGTTCGGCGCGCAAGACGCCACTCCCACAACCATTCAATTGCCAGACGGCACACCGATTCACCTCTACTTAAAAGACGACCTCGACTCAAAGAGCAGCCGTAAGGGCGACCTCATCCGGTTTCAGGTGAGGGAGGACGTAGTGGTCAGAAACGTTGTAGTCATTCCAGCAGGTTCAGTGGCCGAAGGCCACGTGACGGCTGTTGGCCATCGGGGCATGGCCGGACACTCCGGGCGACTGAGCTTCTGCGTTGACCACGTCGCAGCACCCGATGGCACGAAGGTCCCGGTGGTGTCCGCACCAAACCTATCAGGAGGCAGCAACGGAAAAGTCGCCGCTGCGGCAGCGGTCACGTACGGGCCGGAAGCGCTGCTGATGCGGGGATGGAATGCGGTCATCCGCAAGGGCACAATGCTAAATGCCTACGTTAACGGGGACCATGATATCGGGATGGCGAACCTGACCGTTCACCCTTCCTACGCATTGAGCAGCGCCAATCCATCCCCACAGCCGTCCGCTCCTCTGCCGCCGGCACGAGCGCCGACCACTCCAGAATCGCCAGAGACAATCGCGGTGCCTGTCGGCTCGACCCCGGACGGAGCCGACATTGTCGTCGACCAGAAGTTTGTGGGCAATACGCCGTCCACGGTTCGACTGACTCAGGGGGATCACACGATCAGCATTGAGAAGTCTGGATTTAAGCCTTGGCAAAGGACCATCACGGTGACGGCTGGCGCATCTCCGACAATAAACGTGACACTTGAGAAAGAATAGAGGGGCGCACCGACGCAGGCCAGTACCTTCGCGGAGGCGCGTGCCACCAGGTTGACATCCTGCCGAGTCCTGCTTTCGCGGACACAGATGGACACCGTGCCTCGAGCCATCGCGAGCCGAGCGGAAGCGTCCGGAGAATTAACGATCCGGTGGAAAGTAAGGGACCAGCTTATCGTAGGTGGTGAGCAGATCCTCCGGCAGGACGCGAGTCTCCCCGATCGTGGTCACGAAACTGGAATCTCCTGTCCAGCGGGGGAGCACGTGCAAGTGCAGGTGGTCCGCGACGCCGGCCCCAGCGCATTTCCCAAGATTCATGCCAAGATTATACCCCTCGGGATGATAGCAATCTCGCAATGCCCCCTGAAGGCGCCGGGCCAACTCCATCATTTCGACCAGCGCAGCGGATTCGACCTCCTCGAGGCTGGCCACGTGGGCATTAGGGATCACCATGGAATGGCCGGTGGTGTACGGAAAGAGGTTGAGAATAATGAAATTCGAGCGGCCTCGATACAGAAGCAGGTTCTCCCGGTCGTGAGAGGGGTCGGCCGCGCTCTTTTCGCAGAAAACGCAATTACCCGTCGCCACAGGCTGGCTGACGTAGCGAAACCGCCAAGGACTCCAAAGATAGTCCATAATCGGGATGCCTGGTGATCGAGCAGGATTCGAGCCACCTGCGGACGGACCCTCACCGCGCAGGTCGACGTACCCCCAGGCGGAGCGCCAGCATCGTTCGCCGGCCGACAAGTAAGACCGCCGCTATGCTAGGGAGTGGTTGTACCTGAAGGCTCGGGCGCGGGTGCAGCCGGCGGTGGGGGAGGCGTCGCGGCCGCAGCCCCACTATTGACAAGATCTTTCAACTCCTTGCTGGGATTAAAGTAGGGAATCTTCTTGGCGGGCACATCGACGCGCACGCCGGTCTTCGGATTCCGACCGATGCGGGGCTTACGCTGGCGAGTACGAAAGCTCCCAAAGCCCCGGATTTCGACCTTATCACCCACGCGCAGCGACTTCACAATGCTCTCGAAGATTGTTTCGACGATGATCTCGGAGTCCTTGCGGCTCATCTCCACGGCCCGCGCAACATCCTCAATCAGTTCTGCCTTGGTCATGTTTAGCTCCTGGTGCGAAGTGTCGGGGATAACCAGTACAACAGGTCACGACTCAATTGCCGAGGTTGAAGACGAGTACTCCAAGGCGTTGATACCCGCGGAAGAAAGCGCCTCCGCCATAGTGGATTTTCTCACCGGCTCTTTGGGTTTCTCGATTTCTGCCGGACCGGGTTGCACCGCCAGTTCCTTCTGGCTCAAGGCGATCTTCCGCTCTCGGGCGCTGAGGCGGATCACGCGAAATTCCAACTCGCTGCCCACCTCGAGCTTCGCGCTCTCATTTCGAGTGTGGCCATTTTCAAACTCCGAAACATGGCAAAGCCCTTCAATGCCTTCCGCCAGCTCAACAAATGCGCCGAAAGGCGCCACCCGTGTCACTTTACCGCGCAGCATGTCCCCTACGTGGACCCTGGAGAAGAATGCCTCGCGGGGATCTTCCTCGAGTTGTTTCAAACCCAGTGCAAGCCGGCGATTATCGGGGTCCACGGCCAGCACCACAGCATCCACTGTTTGGCCTTTCTTCAGGACCTCCGACGGATGTTTCACATTCTTGTTCCAGGACATGTTCGAGACATGAATCAGGCCGTCGAGTCCGTCTTCGATTTCGACGAACGCGCCGAATTCGGTGAGGTTGCGAACCCGCCCGCGCACCATCGACCCCACCGCAAACCGATCGCCCACTAATGTCCAAGGATCGGGAAGAGTGGTCTTCAGACTGAGTGAGATGCGACGCTTGACGGGATCGACGTCCAACACTCCCACCTCGACACGCTCATCCAGCTTGAGGATCTTGGACGGATGGCGAAGTCGCTTGCTCCAGCTCATCTCCGAAATGTGGATGAGTCCTTCCACGCCGGGCTCCAGTTCAACAAAAGCGCCATAATCGGCAAGACTCACCACGCGGCCTGTGATTCGGTCGGCCGCATGATAGGTGGCCGCCACCGTCTCCCAGGGGTCAGGCGTGAGTTGCTTCAGACCCAGGGAGATCCGCCCTCTTTCGGGATCGTGTTTGAGCACCTTCACCCTGATTTCCTGACCTACTTGGACCACTTCCGAGGGATGCCCAATTCTACCCCAAGAAAGGTCGGTGATGTGAAGCAGGCCGTCAATCCCTCCCAGGTCAACAAAGACGCCGTAGTCGGTCAGGTTTTTGACCTTACCCACTACGTCCGCGCCTTCCAGCAGGCGTTCCGCCAACTCCTGCTTGCGCCGGTTTAGTTCTTCTTCCATCGCCGCCTTGCGGCTGACCACCACGTTGTTCTTCTTGCGGTTGACCTTGATGACCTTACAGGGGAATTCCTGACCCTTGAGTTCATCCAGGTTAGCATGCACGCGCACATCGGCATGAGAAGCCGGGAGGAAAGCCGGAACCCCAATGTCGACCATCAAGCCGCCTTTGATTCGATCGACCACGCGGCAGGTGATGTTACTCTGATCCTGGAAAGCGCGTTCAACTCCATCCCAGGTCTTGCGCCGTAATGCCCTTTGATAGGAGACGCCGACCGTTCCGGAGGCCTCGTCATAATTGTCGACCCAAAGGTCAACCGTATCGCCTGGGCTGATCCTCAGGTGCCCATCCAGAGCGAGGAACTCGTTCCGCGGAACCTGGGCCTCGCATTTCAGCCCCACATCAACTACGACTTCGGTGTCCGTGATCTTGAGCACATGGCCCTGAACGATTTCACCCGCGGCAATCGTGGGAGCGGATAGCGCCTCCATCCCCTCCATCAGATTTACCACCTCGCTGATCTCAGGAATCTTCGCTTGGGGATCCGTCAAATCATTTTGGGCTCCGAGGTCCGTTCTTGCTTCTTGCAGACTATCACTCCCAGCCGTTTGCAAACTACTGCCTTTTTCGTCAGCGGACATCCGCCGGCCTCCTCTCCAGGTACCCGACGCAGGCCTACAAAGGATGTCCTATTCTACCGTTGCGCGGAAAGCGAAGTCAATGCGAAGCAGCAGTGTGGGGAGTGGACATCCAGTCCGAACAGGCACGATAGCCGCGAGGCCTCTTTTGGAGTGCAGGAGCGAGGCTGAAGCCTTCCCCCGGCCGAGACGCCGTGACCCGCTTGACCTCGACTGGGGAGCGGATAACCGCGCTGCGGGGCTCCCGAAAAGCACCGAGGCCGAGAAGCGCTTACGCCGTGGGGAACTTATAGGCCGCCTGTTTGATCGCTTTGCGGTAGTCGTCGGAGCTCATTTCAATCAGCTTGCACATTTCGTAGAGGCGGGAGCGGAGAGTGACGCCGAGCTGGTTCAAAGTAAGCTCCACGTTCGGGACGACTTCCCCCGAGGGCGCGCGAACCTCTCGGCGTCCTTGGGTTTCACCCAGGGGAAGCGTCGTCGTGATGAGGGTAACTTTCTTGTGGTTATAGCGTGAATTGATAATATGCTGCAAGGTCTCTTTAACCCAGTCACTAGGGTTCCATGAGGCGAGCTCATCCAACAACAGCACTTCAGCGTCCAGCACCGGCTGGAGAACGGAAAGCTCCGAATTTTGAGAAACGGGATTGTAGCTGTCCCGAATGGCCTTCAGCAGATCGTGGAAATCATAGAAAAGGCATTCGACGCCATTGCGCAAGATCAACGCGCGCAGCACCGCGACCGCCAAGTGTGTCTTTCCCACGCCTGTCGTGCCGACAAAGAGCAGGCCAAAATCCGTGGGGTATTCCTTAACAAAATTCTCGGCGTTCAGCTTCGCCCATCTTAAGCTCTGATTGTCGCGGCGTATGTCAAAATTCTCAAAGGCGCAGTGCTCGTACCTTTCGGGTATGTGCGCCTGGCGAAGCAACAGTTCCGAGCGCTCCAGGCCGTAACAATCGCAGCGGGTCATGCGGCGGACGCCTTCGACCTCAACCGGCTTCCAACCTGTGCCATCGCATTGTGGGCAGTCTTTTCGCGGCATCTTAGATTCCTGCCATACTGAGCGTTATTTGCCCGCGTGGCGTTGCGTTCGGATCAAATAGGGCGGGGCGACGCGCACCAGGGCATTTTGGATCCGCTCCTGGTCGATGGGCGGGCGCGCCAAGACTTCCTCCCGCACGTAGGAGACGAAAGCCTGCATTTCCTTCTGCATTTTCTGCATGCGGTCGCGCATGTTTAGGATGATCTCGATTCCCGCCAGGTTGACGCCCAGGTCGCGCGTCAGATTCAGGATGCTCTCCAGCCGCTCCAGGTCTTCGTCGCCGTAGAGTCGCGTGTTGCCGTTGGTGCGGGAAGGCACCAGCAACCCTTCTCGCTCGTAGAGACGGAGGGTTTGGGGATGGATGTTGTACATTTCGGCCACGGCGCTGATCATGTAGCCGGTCTTGCCGCGAGTTTTTCTGCCGCGGGGGCTCATAGCAGTCGAGAAGTCGAGAAGTTCAGGAGTCGAGGAGTCCGAGGGGGTCAACAACCCTGTCTTTTCCGCAACCTCGATCCGTCATCCTCTGACTTTCACCCTTCAACCTTTAAGCTTCATTCTTCAAAGGTACTTCTTCAGCTCTTGCCTCGGGTCTTGCGGATTCAGGTGCGCGAGTTCGCGAAGGATTTCTTTGGTCCTTTCATCCGCAACCCGTGGAACCATCACCTGCACCTCTACAAACTCATCCCCGCGAGCGTCACCGCGCAACGAGGGCGCACCCTTCGCGCGCAGTCGGAGTTGCTGGCCACTCTGGGTCCCGGGAGGGATCTTGATGGTAGAGGGCCCCAGCAGAGTCGGCACTTCCACCTTCGCCCCCAGGGCCGCCTCGGCCACGGTTACGGGGACCTTAACGAAGATGTTGTCGCCCTTGCGCTCAAAGATGGGATGGGTTTCAACTTCCGTAACAATGTACAAGTCGCCCGGGGGGCCGCCGCCGGCGCCCACGTTTCCCTTCCCCGGCACGCGCACGCGAGAACCCGTGTCCACGCCAGGCGGAATACGCACTTCAAAAGTCTCAGGCGCCCGCACGGAACCCGACCCGCCGCAGGTTGGGCAAGGGCGGCGCTGCTTGCCGGTCCCGCCACATTGCGGGCACATCACGGTGAATCGCATCGTCCCTGCCTGGCGCGCCACCTTGCCCGTTCCGCCGCACATGGTGCAGGTGACGGCAGCGCCTTTGGCAGAGCCGCTGCCTTTGCAGGTCGGGCAGGTCTCCTGCCGCGCCACGGTGATTCGCACCTGTGTGCCACGAATGGCGTCCCAGAATCCCAGGTGCATGTGGTGCTCGATATCACTTCCCTTTTGCGGACCCTCTTCCTCCTCTTCGCGCTGGCCTGAGCGATTGAACAACTGCGAGAAGATGTCCCGGAAGCCCCCCCCGAATCCCGCGTGCCTTTCAGTCTCCGTATCCCCGTCTTCAGCGTTCGAGAAATCGAATCCCGAGAAATCGAATCCGGGGCCGGGCTCGCCGGCGCCTGCCGAGGCGCCCGGTGCGGGGCCACCCGGGGGAATGTTGTTGGAATAGAAGCCGTATTGGTCGTAGATCTGGCGTTTCTTTTCGTCGCCCAGGATTTCGTAAGCCCCCGAGATTTCCTTGAACTTCTCTTCGGACGCCTTGTTGCCCGGGTTAAGGTCAGGATGATACTTGCGCGCCAGGCGCCGGTACGCCTTGCGGATCTCCTCCGGCTTGGCGCCCCGACTCACCCCCAACGTCGCGTAATAGTCCTTTTGTGCACCGACAACAGCCATCGTCTTAGTTCTTCATCTTCTCGAGAATCGCCCCCAGATGGTCCGGGCAGCGCGACCGCAGCCATTCCTGTAATTGGCGCTGGATCTCCTGTGCCGCGGGAGAGTCCATGATGGCTTGGTCCAGGCCCAGTTCCATGAAATGCTTCCAGTGGCATTGCGGGCACTCCACTCCGACGAGACCTCGATGTTCCATGAGTTTACAGTTGACAGTCAACAGCCGACAGGGAGGACTTCCGTCCTTTCGCCCGCCGACTGTTGTCCTGTCGCTCCCTCCGATGATTGACCGTCGTTGATCGATCGCGGTTTTGTCAACTGTCGACTGTGGACTGTCGACTGCACTTCTCAGTTCTTCTTCTTGTCGTCGCTGTCCACCACTTCCGCGTCGATCACTTCGCCGTCGCCCTTACTTTGGCCAGGCTGAGCCGTGGGGCCCGCGGAAGGCCTTGCAGCTCCGCCGGGGCCGCCCGGCGCCTCTGGGGCCGCTTGCGCCGTAGATGCCTGCTTGTACATCGCTTCCGCCAGCTTATGCGACGCCGTGGTTAGCCGCTCAACGGAATCGTTGATGTTCGAGATGTCGCCTTCCTGAATGGCCTTCTTGGCATCGGCCAAGGCCGATTCGATGTTCTTGGCGTCGCTGTCAGAGATTTTCCCGCGATTCTCCTTGAGCATCTTCTCCACCGAGTAAACCAGCGAATCAGCTCGGTTCTTGTTTTCCACGTCGTCCTTGTGGCGGCGGTCTTCCTCAGCGTGCAACTCGCCGTCCCTGGTCATCTTTTCCACTTCTTCTTTGCTCAACCCGCTCGAGGACGTTATCGTGATCTTCTGTTCCTTCCCGGTGCCCATGTCTTTGGCGGAAACATTCAGAATTCCGTTGGCATCGATGTCAAACGTCACTTCAATCTGCGGGATGCCCCGGGGCGCAGGGGGAATGCCCACCAGATGGAACTTGCCGAGCGTCCGGTTATCACGCGCCATCTGACGCTCGCCTTGCAGGACGTGAATCTCAACCGACGTCTGGTTCTCCGCCGCCGTCGAAAAGGTCTCGTTCTTTCTCGTCGGAATCGTGGTATTGCGTTGGATGAGCGGCGTCATGACACCGCCCAGGGTCTCAACGCCCAAGGTCAAGGGAGTAACGTCCAGCAACAGCAGGTCCTTCACTTCCCCGCCCAGGACTCCCGCCTGCACCGCAGCCCCAACCGCCACAACCTCGTCCGGATTGACGCCTTTGTGCGGCTCCTTACCAAGGAAAAGATCCTTGACAATCTGCTGCACGCGCGGGATGCGTGTCGATCCACCCACCAGCACCACCTCATCAACCTTGTCGGGCATGAGATTGGCATCGGAAAGCGCCTGCTTCACCGGGCCAACGGAACGCTGGAAAAGATCCTCGCACATCTGCTCAAAGCGCCCTCGCGTCAACTTCAGGTTCAGGTGCTTCGGCCCGGAGGCGTCGGCCGTCACGAAGGGCAGATTGATGTCGCTCTCGAGTACCGTGGAAAGCTCCATCTTGGCTTTCTCCGCCGCTTCCTTGAGGCGTTGCAGCGCCATGCGGTCCTTCGAAAGGTCGATGCCTTGATCCTTGCGGAATTCGTCCACAATCCAGTCCATAATCCGCTTATCAATATCGTCGCCGCCCAGATGCGTGTCACCGTTGGTCGACTTGACCTCGACCACACCCTCGCCGACTTCCAGAATCGAAATATCGAACGTTCCGCCTCCAAAGTCATAGACCGCTATGGTCTCGTCCCGCTTCTTGTCAAGTCCATAAGCCAAGGCCGCCGCCGTAGGCTCGTTCACGATGCGCAGAACTTCCAGGCCGGCGATCCTTCCGGCGTCCTTGGTGGCTTGGCGCTGCGAATCGTTAAAGTAAGCCGGCACCGTGATGACCGCTTGTGTCACCTTCTCGCCGAGGTATTGCTCGGCGGCGTCCTTCATTTTTTGCAGGATCATGGCGGAGACTTCCGGGGGCGAGTATTCCTTGCCCTGGGCCACTACACGCACATCGCCGTTCGGTCCCGGCACCACCTTGAAGGGTACAGTCTTGATCTCACTCTGAACTTCATCGACCCGGCGGCCCATGAACCGTTTGATCGAGTAAACCGTGTTCTCGGGGTTGGTAATGGCTTGACGCTTCGCTACTTGTCCCACCAACCGTTCGCCCGACTTGGTGAACCCCACCACCGATGGGGTAGTGCGCCCTCCCTCAGGGTTCGTGATAACTACCGGGTCACCACCTTCCATAACGGCGACAACCGAGTTGGTGGTACCCAGGTCGATTCCAATAATCTTACTCATATTCCTAAGTCCTCCTCACTGAGTGAGAACCCCAAGCAGGGTTCACAACCGCATTCAAGAGCATTAGATGCCGGAGGGCATCCATTAGTTCCAAGACATAATAAAACTTGAGTACGTCAATGTCAAGACTATTCGGCGCGGCCTCCCTTTCCGTCCAGCACAGACCCCTGCCTGACGTAGCGCGGGAGGACGCCGCGCCCTGCCGCCCCTGCCCGTGTGGTGAACAAGCCAAAACCGTAGGTCACTCCATAGCTTGCACCTGCGAACTGCACCGGCGCTTGCCAGTGGATCAGGGCTTGCAACGTTGAACTTCCGGTCAGCATCGGTGCGGATCGCAAGCTTGCCTTAGCCGACTACTTGTCGCTGTCACGGCCTCGCCCTGGGATTCCCGACTCGCCACTACGCGCCGCGCACTGCTTTTCTGGGGAACCGTGCTTCGATCATGGTCCTCATGCCGCCTCGGGTGGTGAACTCACCGCGCACCACCGCCCACTTGGGGCGGCAAGCATGAGCCACATCGTCGAGGATGCGATTCACGGCGTTCTCATAGAAAATGCCCAAATTCCGGTAGGAGAGAATGTAGTACTTCAGCGACTTCAGTTCCAGACACAGCCTGTCCGGCAGGTAATGAATGGTGATGGTCCCGAAGTCCGGCAAACCGGTACGCGGGCAAATGGAGGTGTACTCCGGGATCGAAATGGTGATTTCGTAGTTCGTATATTGATTGGCCCAAGTCTCGATTTGGGGCAGCTTGGCGCGAACTCCGGAGCCGGCGTGTTCAGGAGTATACTCAGGCCGGCGAGCTTTGCCGGGCATACAACCTCCTTGGAGCCAGGGTTGAATGGCTAGAAGAATTTGGCCGATGACGGGCGGATGGCGTTGGCTGCCTATCAAACATCGCCCAGCGGCGACTAGCCCCTCTGCGTCCGGGGCCAGCCGCTGCCTTTAGTCTTCGGGCCGGTCGGCAACGACAGCAGCACTCCGATAGGGCGGCCTGGGTTTCTTGGGCGCGGTCACATAGGCATACGGGTCTTCTTCGGGCAGGCGCGGCTCTCTTTTGAAAAGGCGTTTGGCCTTTTCGACGGCCACACGAAGCCATTTCTTCCCGGAATTCGCCACAGTTCCCCCTCCCTACCAAGGTCAAGATTCCGCCGCGAACTCTCAATCCAAATCAATATCCTTAAGAGGGGGCCCGGTAGGAACGTCTTTGGTCTTCTCGAATGCCTCTTTGAACCGGCGCTCCAGCAGTTCAGACTTGATCTTTTCCTCTTCGGCGCTGTGTTTAAAGAGGCTTTCACGCCGCTCCGCTTCCCTTTTGAGGAGTTCGGAAGCTTGATTCAGGTCGGGAGCCTTGGAGGTTCTCGGCGGCGGTTCGTGGAACAGAATCTTTCCGAGCTCTGTATCCACTTCGAGCCGCGCCCCGCAGCACGGACACACGACTTCAACCGTTTTGCCCTTGTTCTTGCTCATCCTTAACCCTTCCCGATTTTAATGATATACAGCATGACGAGGCGAGTCAATTCAGCCATCAGCTATCAGCTCTCAGCCCCAAAGGGGCGAGCTACCACAGCCCAGGCCAGCGGCCTGGGAAAAGGCGTGCGTCACGGCGCTTTGCCAGCCCTGAAAGGGCGTCAGAAAGGCGGCCAGCAAACGGAGGTGGGTGTTCATCAGGGCGCCCCGCACAATTTCGCCCTTTCAGGGCTGGACCCCAGAAGTGGCTAATTTTTCAGACCCAGGCCGCCGGCCTGGGCTGTGGTAGCTCGCCCCTTTGGGGCTCAGAACTGACAACTGAAAACTGCCGGCTTCAAACCACCGGCCTGCCTGCGATTCGTTCCAGGACTCTGACCGGAGCCTTCTCAGGCAACACGAGGGCATTCTTGGAGACGCTGAAAGTCTGTTCGAGGGCGAACTGCCCCGAGAGAACGGCGTGGCTCACCATATCCGTAAAGACGAGCCATGCGGAGTGGGGTGGGAACTCCCACCTGGTGCGCGAACAAGTGTTTTGAAACTCCTGGTTGGCTTTGAGGAAGTGATGAAAGCGCAGCATCCAATCGTCGTAAGGAGGCCGCGCCAGGCTGTGGAGTCGCGCCGCTCGCGCAAGATTCACCAGGAGCTTCTTGGGCCCGGAAGCCACGCTCCCGGGAAGGGGCATGCCGCCGCTTCCTGCGAAGCGTTCTGCTAGACGGTCGAAGGTGTCAGCGGTCACCCACACCCGAGGCTCGGTTGGGTTGATGTTCGTAAACACGCGCAGGATACGATTGCCATAGGAAGGTCGGGTCGGGAACGAATCCACATGCAAAAGGTCGTTGCGCGCCCGTTGGCGGATTTGCCGCCCCGCCTCCTGCTGGGGCCGAAAGCTGGCAAAGTCCACCACCAATGAGCCGGCATAGGGAGATAGAAGCTGCTGAGTGAACTCGATCGCCCGTTGGGAAAACCGTTGCATGATGGCGTGCAGCCTGTCCTTGTCGCCGCCCGAGCCCTCGCCATATCCCGTAAGCCGGCCGGAATGGGGGCGATAGGCAATGTTCTTGTGGTAGCCCGCTGCGCTCTGCCGCTGGCTTAGCAGGAACTGGACATCGTCTGAGGGCAAGGCGAAGGGATTCTCTGCGAAGAAAAGGATGTTTCCTTCTTCCAGGCGTGAACAGCACCACCGCCCGCGTGCTTCCGCAGGAACAGCCTCCAAGCCCATCGGAAGTTCGATGCGCTGAGTCATCGTTTTCTCCCAACTAAGTTGAGGAGCTAGAAGCTGTACCAAAACCACCCGGCAGCGGAGAGATTACTGGATGGCCCTCGGGATGCCCGGCGACTGCCTGAGAGCTCAGCCCCGCAGGGGCTGGACATGAGTAGCCGGGGGCAACGCCCCCGGAATCGTCGCCCCCTCACCCCCTTTCCCCTCTCCCCGCCATCGGGGAGAGGAGTGCCGAAGGCGGGGTGTGGGGCCCTCGTCCGGGGGTTTCACCCCCGGCTACTCATTTTGCTCCCCTCCGGGGAGCACGGCTTCACGCGTAGTAAACCAATCCCTTCGCAATCGGGTACAGAAGGTTCTTGAACAGCTACCAGCCTCGATATGATTCTAAGGGATAAAAGCCAAAGGATAAAGGGAATGCCCACAATCCGCCGATAACGACGGGCCAGGCTGGTCTGGGCGCATGGCCGTGGCCACCTAACGCGGCATCCGGTTTCACCCGGGGGGTGCTGCCCGTAAAGGTGACGCGCCGAAGCTCTGAAATTCTTAGAGATTTTGCGTGACTAGCGTAGTCGCTAGTGATATCTCCTCCCCCATCGGATACCTTTCCAACGTTCAAATGATCGAGCGGGCGGGGCTTGTGGAGCGAGCTGAGGCCGGGCCGTGGTCGAGTGTGCGCGAGCGAATCTGAGCGCGGTGGCCAGCCCACATCTCATCCTGCGCATTGATCGGATCCTGCTGCCAGCCGATGCCCGGACACGGATCTAAACGAAAAGCCGCAGAGTGCCAACACCGGGGACTCTGCGCTACCCGCTGGCCTAAATGTGAGTTGGGAAAGACTTGCGAAATCGGCCTAATGGTATTTAACTTGCCCGAAAGGGAGCAAGTTCGATTTGAAGTCGATCCTGCATTATTTTAGTGTTGATCTTGTAGTGCTGTGGGCCGAGCGCGTCGCTACGGCTGGCACTTGAATATCTGAACCCGATACGCAGTGTTGCAGAACGTGCGCGTACGGATTCAAGCATGACGTTATTTGAATCCGAAAGCGTCTGAAGAATAAACTGGGTAACGTCGATCTGGCCGGCTTCGCCTGTCAGCGGACAATAACGAGCAAACTCTCGATTTTGAGCAGGCGAATCGTGCGGGCTCTGTAGCAGAACGTCAGTTATCTCGATGATCGGCGGAGTATGCTTCTTGATCGTCGCCACCACAGCCTGCGCACGGACGCGTCGCGTCCTGGGTTGACCGTGCTCCTCGTCCAAAACTATTAAGGGGTCGCCATCGGGCAGGGTGCCGAGGGAGAACGAAGCAGGAGGCTCCCTCAATTTTTCTAGTTCGCACTTGGCTGCCTCGTATTCGACTTGTAGATCACGGTGCTGAGCCGTCAGCGTCTCTAACGCCTGTTCCAGTTCCGCAGAATGAGCCTCGGCAGTCGTTTTCTCCGAAGCTAATGTCCCTTGTTTGCCCTTCAACGTGTTTATGTTGCATTCGCGGCTCCGCACAGCGGAAACGGCACCTTGTAGAATTACGATTATCCACACAAGCGACCAGAGCGCCAGCCATGTCTGCCAGCGCCAGGAAAACACCCACTCGATGATTTTCCACTTGAAGGTTAGGTTGGCAAAGACGGTGTATCGGTACGCTGAAAAGAGCGTAAAGAGTGCATCTAGTGTGGCGACTAGTCCGACAGCGGGCCTCCAGAAAACCTCCTTGAGGACCGCCAGACGGCTGGTCGCTGTCTGTTCAACCATGCCGACATTGTACGCAGTCCCCGGCTCTAAGCAACTAAAATCACCGAGAGCGGGTAGCGCAGACCTGCTTTTCAAGGTCTGCGGCTCCTCCGGTTCTCAGATGAGAGGGAACGGTGTCAGGTACCCTTTTGGGGGCGCCCACCGTTTCCCTCCTCATTTTGCCTTGCGAGTGGTCTTTGGGAGTAAGGGTGTCAGTAGGAGTAAGGGTGTCAGGAACCGTTTTCAGGACGTCAGGTAACGTCTTCAGGAAAGAAGCCAGGGATGTAGCCGAACCGGCACCCGACACGTTTTCCCTCTCCACTCGTGGTGCAATGGCCCGCACCAAAACCTGAAGGGAGTTCTCGTCATGCCGAACGCAGAACGTACAAGGGGAACCGTTTACTGTGTCATCATTGGCCCTGCCGCTTGCATCCTTGGCGCGATGCTGCTCCGGGCCGCCTCATCCTCTACCCCTGACAACCGGGAACTGCTAACTGGCCTTGGAGGTTTCCTCGTGGTGACTGGCGCCCCCCTCTTTTTCATCGCCGCCCTAGTGGAGCTGTTCAGCATTGCCACGCATGTCCGAAGGACTGAGGCTGCCCTGTCACAATTACTACAACGTCAGTCATCCCCCGAATCAACTACCCCTGTTACAGCCAAACTCGGGGCGGGAGGGGCTTAGGTCCAGCCTCTCTTCTCGGGGAGAAACGGCACCTGACGGTGTTTCCCCAGTTCGTCTCTCATAGGCAAGTGACGCCGACGCCTAGGGCAGCATCTCGCTGATTCTTATCGAGCGTCGCAAGAGGACTCCCTGACCGGATTGCCAGTTCGACGTAAAGCGCATCGTAGGATGCCAACCCGTGTTGACGGCAAAGCGCTTGGACGTCTTTGAACACTCGTTCTAAGGAAGCGTCGTCGAGCGTGGGCCGTAGCGCGGAAAGATCATTCAGGAACGCCCGGGTTTGGTCCGGGGAAATACGTCCTTTCCTCTCGCCGACGAGCAAAGAATTGAGGATCTCGGAACACCAGAAGGCTGGCACCAAGGCTTGGTCCCCCGCCTTCAGCATGTCGAGCACGTTCATGGAAGCGGGGGTTTGCTCATCAGGGAAACACCAGGAGAGCGTGACCGAGGCATCCAGGACAATCCAACTCACGGGCGCGCCTCATCGCGGAGCTGCTTGATGGTGATGCCGGCCAGGGAAAGGTGGTGCGTCTTGCCGAAATTCTTGAGCCGCTCAATCGCCGCTTGCCGGTCATCTTGACTCGGCTCAGCCGCCGTGTGCCGCGCCTGCCACACGGAGACAGCTTCCGAAAGCACCTCTTCGGCAGAGCGGTATTCGCCGGAGCGGACAGCATCTTCGACGATGCGCTCGATCCGAGGGGGAAGATGGACAGTCACCTGGAACCTCCTTACACCGAATGCTAGGGTACCGGAGAGGGCATGGGGAGTCAAGCGTGGGATCATGAGGAGAAACGGTCAAGTACCGTTTCAGCTACATTTCTGGCTTCTTTCCTGACATCGTTTCGCTCTCATTCCCGAACCGTGGCCCTGTGCGGCTCCACAATGATCAACTTTCCCGCGTCGTACTGCTGGGCAGGATGAGTCAGAAGGAAGGCGATCAGCTTTACGATCAGGGCGTGAGTGGCCTGAGGGCGGTTCAAGACCTGAAGGGCGGCGATACCTTTGAACTGCGCGGGCGGATAAGCGACAATATCCGCCAAGTCGCCATTCAAAGAAAGCAGAATTGCGTCCAACTGTTGGGCCTGGGCGGCGACCAGTACTTGCTGACGAAAGTCCGCATCATATTGCGAAGTGCCGGGTAGGGCGGGGCTTTAGGGTCTGTGTGAGAACCTCGTTCGGGCTGTCATTCCGAGCGAAGCGAGGAATCTCGCTCTGAGCGTTTTCAAGGCAGTGCGAGATTCCTCGTCGCCTTCGGCTCCTCGGAATGACATGCAAAAGGAGATCTCCCACAGACTCTTTAGCCCCTTCGGCAACGTGGCTTCAGGGCCTAAAGGCCCAGTCGGTCGCACTCCCCGAGGCGGCTGGGCTAAAGCCCGCCCTTCCAAAGGGCCCCTTATAACGGCGGACTCCTCAACGCCTTGCCCGATCGACATTTCGACCCTCTCCGCATTTTTCGCTTGACAAACTCTGAGACCTATGGTAGCCTATACTTGTGGTTGTTTTGTGGACACATTGTCGCAGGCGAGGGCCGGTTAGACACCCGACGCACTGGTTGGCGGGAAAGTCCCGGCACTCGGCGGAAGAGGGAGCTTAAAACAAATAGAAAATAACACGAACGAAGCCAGTATGTTATTGAAAAGACAGGAAGGCATGTGCAAAACGAACTAAAACGAACTCAAATTGAGCCGCAGTTGAGTGCTGAAATGCACAGATCACGCGTAGAATTCGAGTTTTCGAGCACCTCACGGGTTTTGGCGAGACGTCGAAACCGGAAAGAGGTCGGGGGTCGAAATCGCCCGGTCGGGGGAAATCCAGAGGACCGCGAGAGAATACGAAAATCGTGGGAACAAAGCCAAGAAGTACTTGAAAACAAAGGACATCACTTTTTTAGAGTTGCAAATATCGCGTGTTTTGTGCGCAAATTAACAGCAATCTCACTTCGAAGGGAGCAAACGACGCCACATTTTGCGAAAAACGAACTCAGGACTTGCAACTCCCAGCGTGATGGCATGACAGTGACAGGTAGTCGGCTAGACAAACTCGGGATTTCCATCGACGCCGATCTGATTTGCGGCCGGGTCGCCGCATCTTATTGACGGATTGTGGACTAAGCCTTGATACCTTGACACCAGGATCACGGTGCGTTAGGCTGGCCTAGAGATGGGATTTTCTGGCTTGGGCTGTTCCTGCCGTCTACGACTAAGACGACAAAGAGATTTGTGCCTACTGAAACGGCTTCGTGTAGTGATCGGGTGCAGAAAAAGGTGAGGGTTACATGGCGGATGTGCTGACCAAGGCGGGACGATACGAGGTGGTGCGTGAGCTGGGGCGTGGCTCGATGGGTATCGTCTATCACGGATTCGACCCTGTTATCGGGCGGACGGTTGCAATTAAGACCATGCTCACGGAAGGCCTTGCACCCGAGGAGTATAAGGAGTTCAGGGCGCGATTTCAGCGCGAGGCGCAAGCGGCCGGCGTGCTCAGCCATCCCAACATCGTCAACGTCTTCGATTACGGGGAAGACAACGGCATACTCTACCTGATCATGGAGTTCCTGGAAGGGACGTCGCTGGAGAAATTGGTCGAGGGCAAGAAGGTCCTTCCGATTGAAACGATCATCCCGATGTGCGAGCAGGTATGCAGCGCGCTGGACCACGCCCACGAGCGTGGCATCGTGCACCGCGATATCAAGCCTGCCAATATCATGATTCTGAATAATGGGGCGGTGAAAGTGACCGACTTTGGCATCGCCAAGATGGTGTCGATGGGGATGACGCAGGCGGGGCTGGTGCTGGGTACGCCCAACTACATGTCGCCGGAGCAGGTCAAGGGGAGGCAAGTTGACGGCCGTTCCGATCTCTTTTCCTTGGGGGTGATTCTCTACGACCTGGTGACCGGGGAGAAACCGTTCCCCGGCCAGAACATCACCACCGTCATTTACAAAATCATCAACGAAAACCCCGTCCCGCCGCGAGAGCTGGATGCCACGATTCATCCCGGCCTCAGCTACGTGATTTGTAAAGCCCTGGCCAAGAGTCCCGAGGAGCGCTACCAGACTTGCCGCGAGCTGGCGGAGGACTTGAAGAACTACCGGCAGTTGGGGGGACAGGCGGCGCCGCCTTCCTCGGCCACCGTGATCCTGAATGCGCCACTCGTGCCGAGCGCAGTCGTGGAGCAACGCCCGGCGGAGCCGACTGTGCGGCGCCCGGCGCCGCCCGTTGTCCCGGTCGGACGAAGGCAGGTCGAACCTCCTCAACCCGCCCCGCCCGCCCCAGCGCCCACGCAGGTCGTAGCGCCGGCGCCGAGCTTCCAAAAACCGCGTAGTTCCCCGCTAGTTTGGGTCCTCTTGACGTTGCTGGGCGTTGCCATTCTGGGAATTGTTGGGGGGTATTTCTATCTCCAGCAAACGAAACATAACCAGCCGGCAGCAAACGTCCCTAGCGGGCAGACGGCCAGCGCCACCACGAACCTGCCTTCGACCACGTCCGGAGCGCCGAACACGCTCCCGGCGGAGAAACCTGCTGCGTCCAGAGGGAAGACGAAGGCCAACGAAGCAGCCCCGGTAAACCTCCCCCCCGCGAGCGGCGGCACTAAGGCCGGCGCCAACCCAGTCAGCGCCGCTTCCGGGGGCGAATCCGCAGCAAGCTCCCGCCCTAGCACCAAGGTCGAGACGCCTCCTGTTACCACTGCCGCCAAGGAGTCGCCTGCCGCTTCCCTTCCCACTGCGCGCGGCACAGCGGCTTCCGCCACTCCCTCGGGTGGTGGTGGGCCCGCTGCGGCTCCCGCTACTCCCTCCGGCGGCGGTAGGCCCGCTGCGGCTCCCGCTACTCCCTCCGGTGGCGGTAGGCCCGCTGCGGCTCCCAAGCTGGGCCAATTGGTGGTCGATTCGAATATCCCGGGGGCTAGGTTCACGATCGACGGCACCAGTGATCCAGCGTGGGTTACCCCTACGACAGTCAGCCAGCCCCCCGGCAGTCACCGTGTGGTGATCTCAAAGGACGCCTACGTCGAGTACGAGCAGACAGTGGACCTGGAAGCCGGGGGAACCGCTAAGATCAACGCTCAACTTTCGCAAGCGCTCGGAGAGGTCCTGGTCATTACGACGCCGCCCGGCTTGGAGGTATTCCTTGACGGAAAGTCAATTGGTCCCGGCCCGGCACATACTGTCGTCCCAGCGGGAAAGCACAAGTATTTGGTCAAACGTCCGGGTTGGGAACCCCTTGCAGACGAGGTTGAAGTGCATAATGGGGGCATCGTGACTGTAAGAGTCAGCATGGGCCACTAGGAAACAACCTGCCGTGGGACCAGGCCTCAACCGTGCGTGTCGCCAGGTTCACTCGGAACAGTTCGAAATGCCCACATGTCTCGATTTGTTATAACCGACCCCTCCAACCAGACTCAGATCTTCGAAATCAGCGGGTCTACGGTGAGCATCGGACGCGCCGACTCCAACGATCTGATGCTCCAGCACCCGAGTGTCTCCCGCAACCACGCCCGCGTGACCGCCTTGCCGGGCGAGACCGTCCTGATCATCGACCTGGGTAGCATGAACGGCACGTTCGTAAACGGGCAGCCGATACAGGAGCAGCGCCTGGCGGACCAGGACCGGATCAATATCGGGGCCTTCGAGCTGAAGTTTGACGCGGCCACGCGACTTCCCTTCTACGTCGAGGCGGGCCGTGACGCGGGCAGGGACATCACGGGGCTGATCGGCCGCGACGCCCTGAGCGCCAGCCTGCACCAGGAAATCGAAGCCGCCGCCCCGCCCGAAACCTCAGTTCAGGATCGGCTGGCAACACTGGAGAGGGAAAACAAGCTGCTGAAGCTTCTGTTGGCCGTAGGCAAGACCCTCTCCTCAACCCTGACTCCTCAAGAGGTGATGCAGCAGGTTATGGAGTTGGTGTTCCAGATGGAGAATGTGGAGCGCGGTTTCGTCATGCTCTACGACGAACGGAAAGGGTTCCTTCCGGCCATTGTGCTTTATAAGGACGAGAATCAGAGGGCCGATCCTTCCGGTCCGGTCCTCTCGAAGACCGTCATAGACCGGGTGATGACGGAAAGAGTGCCGGTGTTGATACGCGACGTTTCCCGGGACCAGCGGTTCTCGACCAGCGAGAGCCTTCGGATATCCGGCATTCGCTCGGCGATGTGCGCTCCGCTTATCTATAAAGACAAAGTATTTGGCCTCTTCTATGTCGATTGTCTGAGCAAACCCTACGCCTTCTCTAAAGAAGAGCTGGACATCTTCTCCGTGGTCGCAGCAGAAGCCGCGATCAGCTATGACCGCGCTCATTCTCACGCCGAACTCTCGCGCCGCGCCATCGAGCGCCAAGCCCTGGAACGATTCATGAGTTCCGTAGTCGTGGAAAAGATTTTGGCCAGCCCGGATGAGATCCGCCTGGGGGGCGAGAACCAGACGGCCACGATTCTGTTCGCGGATATCCGTGGCTTTACTCGACTGTCTGAGCAACTGGCGCCGCAGAAGGTCGTGGAGCTGCTGAACGAGTATTTCAGCGAAATGACTGATCTGATCTTCGAGAACGGAGGGACGCTCGATAAGTACCTGGGAGATGGAATCATGGCGTTGTTTGGAGCTCCCTGGCCCAAGCCGGACGACGCCCAGCGTGCGGTCAGGACGGCCAGCGCCATGCAACGCGCTCTGGTGGAACTCAACCGTCAGTGGCAGGCGCGCGGCCAAGAACCCCTCCAGATGGGGGTGGGGATCAATACCGGCCAGGTGACCGCCGGGAACATCGGGTCCTCAAAACGCATGGACTACACCGTAATCGGCGACGCGGTGAACCTGGCCTCCCGACTGTGCGCGCACGCCAGCGGAGGACAGGTTCTGATCTCTGAATCTACCTTCCGCGACATCGGCTCCCCCGCCCTGCGCCTGGAAAGCATCAAGGTCAAAGGCAAGGCTGCCCCGGTGGAGATTTACGAAATCCTCTGGAAAGACTCGACACCGGAGAGGACGGTTTCAGCGGGTTGAAACCGGTGGCCGGCCGCGGTAGGCCGTCGAAGCTCTGCGACTGAGTCGCGAGTATTGTTCGGTTTGGGCTGTGGGCCCGGCCTTTGGGTCGGGAAAAGCCTGCACGAGCCTGATCGCCAAGCGCGATCTCAGGAGGGACTCGAGCCGGGTTTCCTAGTAGTGACTCAAATTGAGGTGGCACGGCCATCTCGGCCGTGACCGTGCATGGGCAGAGCCTGTCCTGAGCGCAGCGAAGAAATGTCCGAGCCGCCGGAAATTGAGTCAGTGCCCGTTTCCAGTTGACCTGTGGGACTTCTTAGGAAAAAATAAACGTAGAGAGGGCGATTACCACTTGGAGGCTCGACCGCGAAACATCCGCCCGAACAGTTTCGCAGCAATACCAATCCGGTGTGGCTGGAAATCAGCGATGTCCAGCCGTGAGATTCCGGAGCACTTATATGCCTGGCGAACCAAACTACGAAGGTACCGTGCGCTATATCCCCTGCGCGAACTGCGGCAGCGCTAACGTGGCAAACGCGGCAACCTGCTCACGTTGCGGAATGCCGCTGGGCGCGCCGACCGCTTTTCTGCCGCGGGCGAATACTCCGCAGGGGGGGCAAATGGAGTGCCAGAAATGTCACAAGACGTTTCCAGCCGGCGCCAAGTTCTGCGGTTTTTGTGGCAAGCCGCTTTCGCCCCTGCCAACTGCAGTTGCCCCACCACCGCTGCCGCTGGCAGTGGCACCCCAACCCGTGGCTCCACCGGCGTCGCCAAGGGCCGCATCGCCGGCTTTCGCCCCGGGCGCCTCCCAGCTCTTTCCTGCTACGGCAGGAGCCGCCTGGGAGCCGCCACCTGTTTCTCCGACGGCGGCAGCTTTTCCGCCCGACCCGCCTGTGCCGCGTCCCCAACCGCAGGCGATCAGGCCGCCTGTAGCAGGTCCGACGCCACTGGCTCCAACCGCCTCGGCAGCAAACCTGGATTTCACGATGCCGGCTTCCTTGCAAGAAGGAAACTTGGTATTCGACGGATTCCGCATCCCAGGCATTGAGGCACATATCAGCGAGAAGAAGACCGACGGCACCTGGGGACATCCTCTTAAAATCGTGGGAGGAGTTTCGATCGGACGCGCTAATTGCGACATCAATTTCCCAGACGATGCCAGGCTTGCAGAACGCCACGCTTTATTGTCGAATCGCGACGGGAAGCTGTATTTAGCGGATTTCGGCAGCTCGAGTGGAACTTTCATCAAGCAACGGCAAGACACTGAACTCCTTCCTGGAGACGTGTTTCTCTTGGGACAAGATCTCTTTCGATTTACCACGCAAAGCCTCGACGAGGTGGAAAAACAGGGTTCCGGGCAGGGCACGATCGCGTGGTCTGCGCCGCCCAAGCTGCATCCGGGCCCAGTCTCCGCCAAGCTCGAACACATCTTGGTAACGGGCGAGGTGATTGGAGAATTTCGATTGGAAAACCCTGAGACCACTCTGGGGCGGACGAACGCCCATCTGGTATTTAAAGACGATCATTACATGTCCGGGACCCACGCCCGCATTGTGGCGCAGCCGGGACGCTTCATCCTCCAGGACCTAAGGAGCCGCAACGGCGTCTTCCGTCAGGTCCGCCAGGAGATCGAATTGGAGGCTGGAGATGAGTTCTTTCTGGGAGAGCACATCTTTCGGGTGGAAATCAAACGGCTCAGTTGAAGACAGCCAGCAACCGCTTGTTTACAAGCTCGCGAGCGCCTTAGGTGCTCCCGGTGAAATCCTCCTGCCTGAATTCCCTAACCTCGATGGGCGCGTCGGCGACCGCTGGAGGAAGCCCGGCGCCGCTGAACTCTGCCATGACTACCGTAATGTTATCGTTTCCGCCGTTGGCATTGGCTTGATCAATTAAAGACTGGCACTTGTTGGCTAGCGGTTCGTGGCCCATCATCACCCGAAGAATTTCGCTGCCGGGAACCATGTTGTACAGGCCGTCGCTGCAAAGCAGGAGGCTATCGCCCTGGCGGACCATCGCACACGTGACCTTTACGTTTACATTCTCGCTGCTCCCCACCGCCTGGGTCAGAATGCTCTTGCGGTTGTCCATTTCCGGGTCGCTGGGCACTTCCACACCGATTTCCTTGAGATAATTCAAGAAGGTTTGATCGCGAGTTAACTGGGTCAGCTCATTGCCGCGATTGAGGTATGCCCTGGAATCTCCCACTTGCGCTACAAAAAGATAAGGTCCGAAGATGGCAGCGGCTGTGGCCGTGGTTCCCATCCCACGGTGAGCGGGATCGTCCTGCGCGCGCTGGTGGATGATCTGGTTGGCGTATTCGATCGATTCGCGCAGCAAGAGCACGAAGTTCACGTCGCTGACCTGTTCCAGAGACTTGAGGTTCTCGTGCAATCGCTTGGGGACGGTGAAGGTACAAATGTGGCTGGCCACTTCGCCACTCGCCTCCCCACCCATGCCGTCAGCCACCATAAACAGTGAGCCAAGAATCCCCAACGTGAGGGCGGGAAGAGGAGGCGTCCGGCTGACTTCGCCGGTGGTCAGGTTGCAGACCACGAAGTTATCTTCGTTGTTCTTTCGGATGCGACCCATATCCGACGCACCACAAACCTTAACCTTGACTGCGTTTTGCATCACCCCTGTCGCTTCGTCCAAAGTGGCCACTCTCCCTCTGTCAGGCTGCGACAATCTCACCGGCGAAACAAGATGTCCTGGTAACGGCCTTTTTCCGGATTTGTCCTATCTTCCTTCTTACCACACTTTGTGGGGAACAGGGAATAGGAAACAGGTGACGGGTACAAGCTAACCCGTAAGAAGGGAGGAAACGAGGCGTCTCCCACTCCCCACGCCCTAGCGTCTCTGTCTTGTGCTCTATTCCTTGCGCCCTGTTCCCTGCAGTCCAGCCAAACCCGCCCGCAGGCCGTCAACGATCTCCGCCGCGATACTCCTGGCGCGCTCCAAATTCGCGGGCGGCAGCGAAATCGCCGCGACCTTGGCGTGGCCGCCGCCCCCATAGCGCTCGCAGATGCTGGCCAGATTGGCGGTCTTGGGCGTTGTGTTCCAGGGGTTGCTCCCCACGCCAATCTTGATGCGCGCTTGAGAGCGGCTCAGCGCCACGCTGTACACCGCCCCTGGAAACAAATAATACGGAATGAACTTATTGAAACCCTCGGAATTCTGGTCTGCCAGGTCGAAGAATAACACTCCATTCTTCAGCTCTCCTCGAGAGCGGATGATTTCAATCGTCTTGAGATGGATGGCATAGAGCCGCTCAAAGGTTTGCCGCACCTCAGGGAGATCCATGATCTCTTTGAGCGACTGGGAAATCAGCCGGGGAATCAGCTGCACCGAAAACTGTGGGTCCGTTGTTCCTTCAATGACCAGGGTGAGCTGAGTGGGCGGATCACGCATCTCCACCGCCGTTCGCGTATCAGGATACTGGGCGCCATCGATCAGATCAGCCCAATAAACCAGCTCGTCCAGCTCGGGGGCTGCAAAGCCGAATTTCTCCCGGCAGGTGTCGACAATGAACTTCGTGCAAGAGCGATAGTCGGGGCCGTAGAATTTCTTCCCGCTCCGGTCATGGCGGAAATGCTCCGCATCGGCTTCGGTGAGAAAAGCACTTTGGTGATGGTCGAACCACCAGGTCAGCCGGTCGGAGCTGGAATACTTGAAATCCACAATGACGTTTTCCTGGTCGTCAAACAGGCCTGCGTCGAACAGTTGGCCGGCCCGGTGCACTAACCCGTGATAGCGGAACTCCGCCTTCGGGTCGATGCACTGACGATAAAACCGCGTGAAAAGGGCCGCTGAGCCCACCCCGTCAAAACAGCGGTCGTGAAAGCAAACCAGAACACCCATAGGACCACACCGTGGTTTGTGCCCTCTCAAAAATGCAGGGCCGGCCCAATGCGAAACCGTGAAACTTGCTAAATTGCATTTAGACCAAGGAATTGTCAAGGGAAAAGGGGAGGGGGTGTACCCTGTTCGCCGGCTAGCCAGCCAATTCCGGTGCTGCGGTCGCTGAAGAGGCGTTTCCCGTCAAGTCAGGACACTGGCGGTTTAGGAGGGTCAGCGACCTTCTCTTTCAGCCGGCCCTGAATTCTCAGATAATACAGCGAGGCAGGAGCAGCACCCCCGCCACGTGCTACACCCCCGGCCAAGCCTGGAGCCGCCAACCACTCGACCGAAGTGCTGGAAGGGTATGGCCGCTCAATGAACTTGCTTGGCCGCCAGGTCGCCGATGATGGGGAGCTTAAAGCGTTCGTTGTTATAGGCCTTGTACATCAGGAACAGGACGCAGGCCAAGAAAGCAAGCGAAATCAGCATGCTAATCAGCCCCAGCACCGCCCACAGGGCACTGAAAGGGCTCCAGATCATCCCCATCACGATGGTGCCCCAGACGATGCGAAAGACGATCCAGACGGCGCTAAGAAAAATGGACTGAAAGGCATGGAAACGCACGAACTTGTCATTTTTGTAGGGTTCAATTACCAGAAAGATTACCCCAGTGATAAAACCCAGAAGGTAAGTAAGGAGCCCCGCAACGTTGGAGGACATTGCCGCACTGCCTGAGGCCGGCGCTGGCGCCCCACCCGCGGCCGGCGCTGGCGGACCACCTGCGGCCGAACCCACCGAGGAACCGCACGCTGCACAGAAACTCATTCCTTCCCCCAACTGCGCCCCGCATTTTGTGCAAAACGCCATTGTTCATTCCCCCCTTCTGAATATGGTACGAGCCCGCCCGTCGAAGACTCGCCCCCTCTGCGTTCACACGCTTCGGTCGTGCCAATTCAACGATTAAACCCTCTACCCAAGGGAGCACCATTACTAACACAGACTGTTTGCTAATGCAACCGGTTTTATCAACACGGTTGTCAATAGTTGTCATTTGCAACATAGCGCAGTTGCGCGCGCAGGCGGGCTTTCCGGACGCGCTGGCCGGCCGCATGAGGACGCTGCCAGAGAACGCGATTCGTTCACGCCTTGAAAAGGCCCTGCCGGCTGCAACTTTGTGATTAGTGGAAGGTGTAGGGGTTAGGGGGACTTCAGACTCTTGATCTTCGAGGAGCGTTCAGACGCGTTGAGCGCGACGGCGGAGAGCGTCGTGCAACCGCCCGCGAACATCCTCCGGGAGCGGGAAGAGCTTGCCGTCGCAATAAAGGTCGATGGTTTTTCGTGTGGTGTCGAATACTGCGTGACAGTGGTGGCACTTGCCAAGGTGAGCTTGGATGGTCATCTTCAATTCCTCATCAAGCTCACCATCCAAATAGTTCGAGAGTTCATTGACCGCGTTCCTGCATTTCACGAAAGTCATCCTCGCTTTAGAACTTTGCTTAATTCTTCCCGCAATCTCAGGCGGCCCCGGAAAAGCCGCGCCTTCACGGCCCCGATGCTCAAGTTCAGCATTTGCGCCGTTTCCTCGGTGGATAGACCCTCCACATCACGCAAGTAAAAAACGGTGCGGAAACCCGGAGGAAGGGCCTGAATGGCGTTGCGCAGGATCTGTTCCACCTCTTCTCGCGCCAGTGTTTGCTCAGGATTGGGTTTCCAATCGGCGTAATCACGAATCAGAACCTCGCCGTCCTGGTCCTCGGTCTCTTCAAACGGAACTTCCTTACTGGACCGGCGCTTCCGCAACTTCATCAACGCTTCATTAACCGCGATGCGCACAATCCACGTGTAGAAGCGTGAATCCTCCCGGAAGTCGGAGAGGTGCTCAAAAGCCTTGAGGAAGGTGTCCTGGAGCACGTCCTCCGCATCTTCCGGACTGCCGGTGATATTCATCCCGAGCCGGTAGATTTTTTTCTCGTAGCGGTTGACGAGCTCTTCGAAGGCGGCATAGTTGCCCGCCTTCGCCTCACTCACAAGGACAGACTCGTCGCCGGCCAGTGTGGCTGCCCGAGGTTCACTCATTGGTGCGTCCTGCCCGAACCCGGCCTGCGCTCGTGTGTGAGACTCGCACCAGCCGCCTTCGTCGCGCGCCAACTCTGCACCACAAAGGCAAAAACAAGGCCGACGCCCAAATCGACTGTCCCAACACTATGGATGCACAAGGCCTGATATAAGATACAACCTGGAACCAGGTTTCGCAAGCGCTGACGTTCGTTACCAAGGCGCAGGCCGGAACTTCGCGGGCTGCGCACGATGACTTGTGACAGAAAGCGTGAGCTTGAACTGAAAAGCCGTCCCGCAGTGTGGGCAAGCGCTGGTTCTCGCCTGCTTGCCAGCGCGAGCTTCGCCTGAAGCATAACTGCGGAGATTCTTCGCCCGTCAGAGAACGGCGGGCTCAGGTAGTGTCTTAAATCTGCGTTGATGTATAACCGGATGTGAGCATCGAGTTGTACGATCCTGCCGGAAACGCGTTTTCACACACAAGGCAGGTGCCGGGAACGCTCAGATTCTCCGGCACAGCATTGCCTTTGGTTCGTAATGCGAAGACCTCCATTTCGCAGACGGGGCCATTCGCGAAAATACGACTCAGCACTGGTTCCCACTCGCATTTTCCATCATAAATTTCCTGCCTGTTTTGACTATTGACAAAAGTATTGCGTTAACGCAATATATCATTATGAACAGAAACGGTCCCCACTCAGCCCCTCCCGGCGAAAGCGCTCTCTACAACCGCCTTGCCCAGCTGCGGGCCGAACGCGGCATCAGCCGGCAGGAACTCGCCGACGCCGTGAATGTGAACTACCAAACCATCGGCTTTCTTGAGCGCGGGAACTACGGCCCCAGCCTCAAGCTAGCCTTCGCCATCGCTGCTTACTTCGGCCTGCCCATTGAGGCCATTTTTTCGACCGAACCGCTGAAGCCGCTGAGCCAGCAGGTGTACGGCGCCAGCCAGCCTGCGGCAAAGGAGAAACCATGAACACCGAATACGCCGTTGGAAACATTCGCATCCGCTTCGAATCGCGAGCGCGCCGCCGCTGGTTTGTCGCGCTCGTTTACACTGTAATGGCTGTGCTTCTCCTGGCCACGTCTTTTCTCAACAAAGAAGAGGCCGCCGGCGCGTGGCTTACCGTCGGGTGCGGCATTCTTTTCGTGGGGCTCTTTATCGTATTCACGTGGATCGCCGGCGACATGCGCACACGTGGCGACGAACGCGAGATGCATCGCCGCGACCATGCGCACTTCAGCGCTTACCGCGCTCTCGGGTGCTTCCTCCTCGGGTACTTCCTCATTGGCGCGCTCTTCGCCGGTTATTTCAGGGGACCCAATCCGATCACGCCGCTCGCGCCCCTGGCGCGGCGGGGATTTCTCATGCAACTGCCGAATGTGCTGCTCATGGCGACTGTCCTCCTCTACGCCACTCTGCCGCAGGCGATCCTGCTTTGGACCGAGCCCGACATGGATGTGACTCCGGAGGCCGCTACTCATTAAAAGCACACCTGACACCCCGCGAACAAATGCAAAGAGCGATTTGCCCACATCAGGCCATTAACGCACTTTTCAGACAATGCCCGGGCTCAGAATGACAAGCCTTGGATGCGCTCCGCCTCTAGCCTTTTGACTGTTGACTGTTGACGGTTAACTTCGTTCCGCCTCAGACGCCGATGATCGCCGTCAGTTCTCTCACCGCCGCGGCAGATTTTTCGAGCGCAGCTTGTTCTTCCGGCGTGAGCTTGATTTCAACGATCTGCTCAATGCCTCGCGCCCCGAGTTTGACTGGCACGCCCACGAACACATCGTGGATGCCGTACTCGCCTTGAAGGTAAGCGGCGCAGGGCAGGATTCTTTTGCGATCCTTGAAGATGGCGTCAATCATCTCGACCACGGCCGCGGCAGGCGCGTAATAGGCGCTGCCGCTTTTGAGCAGATTCACAATTTCGGCCCCGCCGTTGCGCGTCCGCTTTATGATCGCTTCGAGCTGCTCCTGCGGCATCAGGTCTCCCACCGGAATCCCGGCTACAGTCGTATAGCGCGGCACAGGCACCATGGTGTCTCCATGGCCGCCCAGAACGAAACCCTGGACGTCCCGCACCGAGACGCTCAAGGCCTCCGCGATGAACGTCCGGTAGCGGGCCGTATCCAGAACGCCCGCCATGCCCAGCACGCGATGCTTAGGAAGACCGCTCACCCTGAACGCCGTCTGCACCATCGCATCCAGCGGGTTGGTCACCACGATCAGGATTGCCTCAGGCGAGTGTTTCACCGCCTGCGCGATGGCGCCCTGGACAACCTCGTAGTTGGCTCTCAGCAGGTCGTCGCGGCTCATGCCGGGCTTGCGGGGAAACCCGGCTGTCATCACCACCAGGTCCGAATCCGCCGTGTCCGCGTAATCGTTCGTTCCCCTGATCTTGACGTCGTAACCCTCGATAGGTCCCGATTCAAGCATGTCTAAGGCCTTGCCTTGCGGGATGCCTTCGAGGATATCAATCAGGACAACGTCGGCCATTTGCTTGTCCATAAGGCGCAACGCCACCGATGCGCCGACGTTGCCTGAACCAATCACCGTCACTTTTTTACGTGTCATGATACCTCCTGACCAAACGCGCGCCGAAGCCACATGTCGAGGTCTTGGTCTGTCAGCCTCTCCGCTGCCAATTCATCCACTTGGTCCACTAGCGGAGTCTCTGGCGCAAGCCGCGCCTGAACCACGTCACCTGTAATCCCGTTAAAATACGCCGCCAAAGCTGCTGCGCGTGCAAGGACGTTGTGCAGGCGGTTTGCCAGAGAGAAGAGCTGACAGAGGTATTTGCCGGCCACTGTGGGGGTAGCACTCCCCGACAGCTCGAGGATGGTAAGTTGGGCGTCGCCACGATCGAATTCGGTGCGCTCCCTTTTTAGCGCGAGGATCTCCCTTCGTAATTCGAGGAACATGGTCTGCAGTTCCCCAACAACGAACTGGTCCCCACGGATTTGGTACTCGAGGAATTCTCCCGAATTGATAGCTTCATCCAGTGCGGTGGTTGAGATTCGGTTCAAGCCAAAACCACCGAACCACACGGCTAACGTGCTTAGCCCTCCCGCCTGTTCCCGCGAGAGTTGAATCGACGTGAACACGTTGTTCGAGGTTAGCTTCAGCTCCCGCTGTAGCTCTTCGCAACGCGGCACGTGCACAACGGTTCCGTCACGCCGCTTCGTCAGCAATTCCTTCAGGTTTGAAAACAACTCCCAGAGAAGGTTAGCTTCAATCGCTCTTCTCTGAAGCCTCGAACCAATACGGAAGGAACCTCTTATCACCTGTGCTAGATCTCGAAATTCCCGAAATCGGAAAACCCAGTTTCCCCCCGGGAACGGGCCTCCCCTCTTAGCCCCGGCCCTTACCTCCTCATCCCTTCTAATTTCATTGAGGAACGCCTCCGTGAAACTGCCGTCGTCAAACTCACCCGTGTTTCGCGAACGGAGATCGTCTTCAACTTCCGCACGCACAAAGCCAACGAGCTTTAGCTTGCCCGCCTTCAGCCTCTTGTACGCCTCCCTATATTCAGCCCTCGTTACTGTGATTCCCTCGGCCTCATTGAAAAAAGCTCCCTGACGATAGCCTACGAGCAGGATCACGTATTGGCATGATCGAAGAACATTCAGGCAGCTCTCGAACGTGCTCAATTCCGGCTCTGCTGGAAAGTCGTTGCACTCGCTGAGAAAGACCTGGAGCCCTGCCTCCTCCAACCAAAACTTAAGAGCCAGGCGCAGATCCTTGAAATCGCGAATCGTAGAACTTACGAATACTCTCGGCCGCTCCGGCATTGGTCACCCAACACGGGTCATCCCCCGATGTGCAACTCTCACGCCGCCCTCGGGCGACGCTCCATATTCTCAATAATCGCGCTCGCAAAAGCGCTCGTACTCAGCTTCTCGACGCCCGTGATGCCGTCCATGGTCATCAACCGCTCGAGGTCGTAGGTGACGCGATGCTGAGCCACGGTTGCGGCCAAGGCGTCTTCAATCAGCTTGCCGGCCTCGGGCCAGCCGATGAATTCAAACATCAACGCCCCAGAGCGGATGACGGCGCCGGGATTGATCATGTCCTTGTCCGCGTACTTGGGCGCAGTGCCGTGAGTGGCCTCAAAGACTCCGAAGCCATCGCCGATATTGGCGCCGGGCGCCAGGCCCAAACCGCCGATCTGGGCGGCGCAGGCGTCGGACAGGTAATCGCCGTTCAGGTTGGGCGTGCAGACCAACTGGTATTCATCCGCGCGCGTCAAGATCTGCTGGAGCATCGAGTCGGCAATGCGGTCGTTCACCAGCGTCTTGTCCTTCCACCGACCCTGTCCGTGAGTCGTGTAGATGGACTGCAAGCAGTCGTTCACTTCCTCAAAGACGTGCCGCTTGAAACTCGCGGTGGCCATTTCAAGCCCGGGCTCAAGCAAGGCTGCCAACTCTTCGACCGAGGCACCCGGGTTCTTGTCCTTGCCCTCCAGCACCCAGCGTTCCCGCTCCGTGACGATGTGCTGGCGAAACTCCTGCTTGGCCAGTTCGTAGCCCCAGTCGCGGAACGCACCTTCCGTGAATTTCATGATGTTGCCTTTATGGACCAGGGTCACGGTCTTCAAACCGTGTTCGAGGGCGTAGCGGAGGCCGCGCCGCACCAATTGCTGCGTGCCTGTAATCGAAATGGGCTTAATACCCACCCCGGAATCAAGCCGGATCTGCTTCTTTGCCCCACTGTTGTTCAACAGGGTGTTCAGAAACTCGATCACAAACCTCGCCTCCTCTGATCCCTGGCTCCACTCGATCCCCGCGTAAACGTCTTCCGTGTTTTCGCGGAAAATGATGATGTTCATGCGCTCCGGAAACCTCACCGGAGACGGTACACCCGGAATGTATTTCACCGGCCGCCAGCAGGCGTAAAGGTTCAAAAGCTGCCGCAAGGCCACATTCAGGCTGCGGATGCCGCCGCCCACGGGCGTCGTGAGCGGGCCTTTGATGGCTATGCGAAAACTCTTGATCGCCTCGAGAGTGCCCTCAGGTAGCCATTCGCCGAACTTCTTGAAGGCCTTTTCACCCGCAAACACCTCATACCAGACAAGCCGGCGCTTGCCCCCAAAGGCTTTCTCCACTGCGGCGTCAAAGACCCGGCGCGACGCCGTCCAGATGTCACGGCCGGTGCCGTCCCCTTCGATGTAGGGAATAATCGGGTTGTCGGGCACTACGAACTTGTCGTTGACAAAGTCTATTCGCGCCCCGTCCGTTGGGACGGGAACGCCGTTAAATGAACCCATTGGGTATCAGTCCCTTCGTTAGAATTATGAATAGTAAATGGTGAATAGTAAATTGCGAACGCCCCTCGCACGTCGGCACTACCCCTTCCACCGTGGGTCAGCACTTATAATTCACCATTCACCATTCACTATTCACTATTCACTATTCAGAATTTTGCGCAGAACCGCCGGCAGAATTCCGCTGTTTCTAAAGTAGTTAACCTCGACAGCGGAGTCCAGGCGTGCGACCGCCTGGAAGCTGCGCCGCGCCCCATCCGGGTCGACGGCTGTAACCGTGACCTGCGAGCGGGGACGGATGCCGTCGCTGAGTCCGCCGACGTCGAACACCTCCCGCCCGGTCAGATCCAGCGAAGCGGCGTTCTGACCCTCAATGAACTGAAGCGGCAGCACTCCCATGCCCACCAGGTTGCTGCGATGGATGCGTTCGAAGCTTTCCGCCAGTGCGGCCTTAATGCCCAGCAGCAGAGCCCCCTTGGCCGCCCAGTCCCGGGAAGAGCCTGACCCATATTCCTTTCCGGCAATGATCAGCAGCGGCACTCCTTCCTGCTTGTAGCGCATGGCGGCATCGTAAATCGACATGCGCTCACCGTCCGGGAAATGCATTGTTACGCCTCCCTCCACTTCCGGCACGAGCTGGTTTTTGAGCCGGATGTTGGCGAAGGTGCCGCGTACCATCACTCGGTCGTTGCCGCGGCGCGAGCCATAGGAGTTGAAGTCCTTCTTGGCCACGCCGCGCTCGATCAAGTAGCGTCCCGCGGGACTCTCTTCCGCAATGCTGCCGGCGGGCGAGATGTGGTCAGTGGTAATGGAATCGCCGAGCAGGGCGAGAACGCGCGCGCCGTGAATCTCGGAAATCGGTTCGAGTTCCGGGCTGAGCCCTGTGAAAAAGGGGGGCTCCTGAATGTAGGTGGAATCGGGCCGCCATTCATAGAGGGCGCCGCCCGCCACCGGAATAGCGTTCCAGGTGGGGTTGCCATCCCAGACGTTGGCATAAGACTCGCGAAACATCTCGGGGCGAATGGCCCGGTCCATCGCCTGCCCGACTTCCGCCTGCGACGGCCAAATGTCGCGCAGGTAGACCGGACTGCCGGCGCGGTCCTTTCCCAGCGGCTCGCTTTCGAAGTCGATATCCACGGTGCCTGCCAGCGCATAAGCAACCACGAGGGGCGGAGAAGCCAGGTAGTTGGCGCGCACTTGCGGGTGGACTCTTCCTTCGAAATTGCGATTCCCGGAAAGTACTGCCGCCGCCACCAGTTGGTGCTCGGTGACCGCCTTGGCCACCTCGGGGAGCAGCGGGCCGCTGTTGCCAATGCAGGTGGTGCAACCGTAGCCCACCAGATCGAAATGGAGCGCCGCCAGCGGCTCAATCAATCCCGCTGCCTTCAAGTACTCGGTCACCACCTTGGAGCCCGGCGCCAGGCTGGTCTTGACGTAAAGCGGGACTCGCAACCCGCGATCCGCAGCCTTCTTCGCCAACAACCCTGCGCCCAGCATGACGGAAGGATTCGACGTGTTGGTGCAGGAAGTGATGGCGGCGATCAGAACCGACCCATGTCTTAGAGTAGCCTGGTTCCCATTGAATCCCACCGTAGCAACCTGCTCGCTGGCTTGCGGCGAGAGGCCGAAACCGCGCTCTTTCACCGGCGCGGCCAGCGCCTTGCGGAAGGCGCCTTTCATGGCCGAAAGCGGCACGCGGTCCTGTGGGCGCTTGGGCCCCGCAAGACTCGGCATCACAGCTTCGAGATCGAGTTCAAGTGTTTCGCTGTACTCAGGGTCGGGAATTTCGTTACTCCAGAAGATTCCCTGCTCTTTGCAGTAGCGCTCGACCCGCTCGACTTCCGCTCCGCTGCGGCCCGTCTGCCGCAGGTAATGCAACGTCTCCTCATCCACAGGGAAGAATCCCATCGTGGCCCCGTATTCGGGCGCCATGTTGGCCACGGTGGCGCGGTCGGCGAGCGTCATTTGGGAGAGGCCGTCGCCATAGAACTCGACGAACTTGTCCACCACCCCGTGCTTCCTCAGCATCTCGGTTACGGTGAGCACAAGGTCAGTGGCGGTGACGCCCTCGCGCACCCTGCCTTGCATCTTGAAGCCCACGACCTTCGGAGTAAGGAAGTAGTAAGGCTGGCCCAACATCGCAGCCTCGGCCTCGATGCCGCCCACTCCCCACCCCAGCACCCCCAGCCCGTTAATCATGGTGGTGTGGGAATCCGTGCCCACGAGGGTGTCGGGAAGCCAGACCACGTCGTGCCCGTGCCGGTGTTCGAGAACTACCTTGGCCAGAAACTCGAGGTTCACCTGATGCACGATTCCGGTGGCGGGAGGAACAACCCGGAAGTTATCAAAAGCTTTCTGCCCCCAGCGCAGGAATTCGTAGCGCTCGCGATTGCGGTGAAATTCGATGTCCGCGTTGCGCTCCAGAGCCTGAGGGTTGCCGAAAAAATCCACTTGCACGGAGTGGTCGATCACCAGGTCGACCGGCACCGAAGGGTTGATCTTGGCCGGGTCTCCCCCCAAGCGCTGCATGGCCGAACGCATTGCGGCCAGGTCCACAATCGCAGGCACGCCCGTGAAATCCTGGAGGATGACGCGCGCCGGCTTGAACGGCACTTCGCGCGCCGCGGGGCTCTTGGCATTCCATGCGGCCAGCGCGGCAACGTCCTGCTCGGTAATCAGCGCTCCATCACAATTGCGCAGGACCGATTCGAGCAACACCTTGATCGAAAACGGCAACCGCGAAATGCCGCCCAGTCCGCGCTTTTCCAGACTCGCCAGACGATAAATAACCGCGCTGCCGCCGCCCGTGTTGAGCGCGGCTCGCGCCCCGAACGGGTCCTGCCTATTCTTCTCTGTCACAGTTCATCCTCCAAGGCCCTGCTTCTATCATAAACCCTGCCAGTTACCCGGTGAGAAAAAAGTGGCGCGGATCTTCAGAGACCCGCTATAGTTCTAATCGGATCGCGGGGGCGGTGCGTCCTGTCTTTTCGATGCCGTCTCACCCGGCGCGAGGTGGATTTCGGCCCTATTTTCTAGTTTCGAATTCCTAGTTTCTGTTTTTGCGAGGAGTTCCCATGCCTGACCTAAAACCCGGCAAGTATGCCATCTTCGAGACCAGCCTTGGAGAAATAACCTGCGAGTTATTCCCGCAACACGCTCCGCAGACTGTGGAGAATTTTGTTGGCTTGGCGACAGGAACGAAGGAGTTTACTGATCCGAAGACACGCCAGCGTGCTCGGCGGCCCTTTTACGATGGGCTGATCTTCCACCGCGTCATTCCCGATTTCATGATTCAAGGTGGCTGTCCGCTCGGCACCGGCACGGGCGGACCCGGGTATCAATTCAAAGACGAATTCGCCAAAGGGGTAGGGTTCGACATGGCAGGCAAGCTTGCCATGGCCAACGCCGGCCCCGGTACAAACGGCAGCCAGTTCTTTATAACGCTCGCGCCCACAAGTTGGCTGAACAACCGCCACACCATCTTCGGTCAGGTGGTTAAAGGACAGGAGATCGTGGAAAAAATCGGCGCGGTGGCGCGCGAGCGGAATGATCGGCCTAAAACCCCAGTGGTGATCAATGCGCTGAAGATTGTGGATGTGACCTAGACGGCCCGTCTTGCACCGTCACGGGCGGCTAAGGCAGAATAACATCTATGCTGCTAAGGCCGCGCGAGCCCTTCAACTTTGCCCGCACGCTGCGTTTCATCCTCAGTCCGCCCGAACTGTTAAACCAGCGGCGCTTTCCTCCTTTGCTGGATTATTTCGAGGACGAAGAATACCGCCGGGTTGCGGACATTGGCGGGCAATTGGCGCTATACGGAGTGCGCGAGGAAACTGACTCCGGCAAACCTGCACTGCGCGTGCGCGTATTGGCCGGCGCGGTGGATGAGACCGTCAGGCGTTCCGTGGTGACCCAGGTTGAGCGCCAGTTCTCTACCCAACTCGACCTTTCCCCCTTCTACGCAATGGCTAAGGCTGATCCCGTGCTGGACCGTCTTTGCGCGCACTTCAGCGGCATGCGTATCCCCCAGGCGCCGGCGGTCTTTGAGACCGTGATCTCCGCCATCCTCGAACAGCAGGTGAATCTCAGCTTTGCACACCAAGTGAAGAAGGCCTTGATTGACACCTATGGCGGAAGCGTGGAATTCGAGGGTCGCCGCTACAATGCCTTTCCCGAGCCTGCCGCGCTGGCAATCGTGACGCCACGGGAATTACGCCTCCTGAAGATTTCCGGCCCCAAGGCTCGCTACATGATCGCCATATCGCGCGCCACCCTGGACGGAAGTTTGGACTTGGAAGGCATGCGTGGACTCGAGGCCGGGTTGGCTCATGCCCGCCTTATGGAGCAGAAAGGGGTAGGTCCTTGGACTGCCCAGTACGTGGGGCTGCGAGCGCTCGGGCATCTTGATTGCCTGCCTGCCGCCGACGTGGGCTTGCGGAAGGTGGTCCGTCAACTCTATGGTCTGCGCAAACAGCCTTCTCCCGCTCGCGTCGAGCAACTGGCCGCGCGCTGGTCCGGATGGCGAAGTTACGCCACCTTTTACCTCTGGCTCACCTACTGGGAAGACAAGGCGTGGAAGGCCGGGCTACTGGAGAGCATCCGAAGGCGCGGGAAGAGAGAAAAATGAAGCCCTCAAACCTTACCCGGGCGTTCTTGGCTCAGGCCCGCCACCTGCTCGCACAAGTTTATCTGCCACGCATTGCAGCCTGTCTGCGCGAGCTTTCCGCGGAACAAATCTGGTGGCGTCCCAATCCCGCTTCGAACAGCGTGGGCAACCTGGTTTTGCACCTGGAGGGAAACGTCAGGCAATGGATCGTTTCGGGCTTAGGCGGCACGCCCGACCGCCGCGCGCGCGACTTGGAGTTTGCCCAAAGAGCTCCCATTTTGTCTCGCACTCTTATCGCTCGTCTACGCCGGGCAGTCACCGATGCCGCGCGGGTGATGGATAAGCTGGACGACGAGACTCTCGCCAAGACTTATTCTATCCAGGGTTTTCGCGTTTCCGGGCTGCGCGCAGTCTTCCATGTTGCTGAGCATTTTTCCCATCATGCCGGGCAGATCATCCTCCTCACCAAATCCCTCGCAGGGAAAGACCTGAAGTTCACGCACTTGCCAGATAAAAAGGGAAAAAGAGGGAAACTTCCGGGCCTTCCGGCCCTCTGAGAGAACCGGGCAGCCCGACTCGCGATAAGGGTGTCGGCAAAGCTTTCTAAAGCCGGTGAACTTGTTTGGCGAGGATGACCATTGTACCCGCCGGCACAGGCACGCCGGCGATGGTCTGCGCTTGCCCCTCGTAGAATGGGAGACCCTTGACCAACAGCGTGGGAGTTCCGCCTCCCCCAGTCAGTGAAGACAAACCGCTGAGGTTGACGAAATTGGTTTGGGCGTTGGTGAAAACGATGGCCGGAGTGTTCTGAAACATGACGCCGCAAGGGGTGAACGTAAACGCTCCCGTCTTATCGTCGTCAGCGACCTGGAGCAACGCCGAGAAGTTCCCCTGAAGGGATTGCAACTTGTCGTAAACCTTGTAAGCGGTGACGATTGTAGGCAGAGGCGGCGCACCGGAGCCACTCGATGCCGAGGGCACCGTGATTTGCCCGTGGACAATCACGTCCTGGCCTACGTTAATGTTGCTTGGACCAAAAGGTAGGCTGGCGAAATTGACCTGCCGAGACGAATACTGATAGATCGTCGAAGACGACAGGTTAACAACCGGTATGGAATCGAGGGAGAGAACCCTCGCGTCGTTGGGCTCGACATCGCGCGCCCACAGGTTGAAGCTCGTTACATTACCGTTTGCATCGCGGGTCAGCGATGTGACCGGCCCGATAATAGCCAGTGTTGCAGGCACTTTGCTTGCCAGCGGGGGAATGACCTCGGTGTATTCGTCCTCCACTGAGGTCGCCACGAAATTTCCGGCGTCGTCGATGTAAGCATCCACTTCCATAAAACTATCGGTGTACAGCTCATTGAGGTTGGAAAAGCCATAAAGCTGGGTCGACCCGTTGAGATAAATCGTGGCCAGGGGCGGTGAACTGATGGAAGCGGAAAGCAGTTGCAGCGTGAAGCTACCGTTGTACTGAGTGAGCGGCACCGGAGGGGGAATCGTCACCGAGCGCACAAAACCCACCAGGTCATCAAGTTCGCCAAACCCTTGGCCCTGGCTTCCCATTGCCGTAATCGGCGTGAACGTGATCAGGGGGGTCGCACGGACCTGGGTTTTCAGATTCGTCGGATCTAAAGTGATTGTCTGAATCATGTGCAACACATCAAAATCGATCTGAATAACGCTGGGGGCGCTCTTGGCGACGACCAAGGGTGGATTGACCGGAAGCTGGTAGAGCTTCAACGGCTGCATGGTAAGTTCCGCCGTATTAATAGGCAGATTCGGCGGAAGGATCGTCGGATCGTAGAAAATCACCGAAGGCTCACTGAGATAGATTTGAGCCAGGTTGTACGTTCCGACGCCCGCTGTGCCCATGGAGAGCGGGGTCGTGAAGTCCCTTAAGCAAGTCAGGTTGATTCTGATTTCCGGCTCAGAAACGGAGGACGCGTTGATCGGGACGGTTGCAATTGAGGTTTCGCCGTTAGCAGATGGCCCGGTGAAAACGAGGTCGGTGATATTGAAAGGGAATGACACGGCGTCACAGGGCCCGGGAAGGTCCCCCACCAGGGTCGTCAGCGATCCTGTGGGAATCGTTACCTTCGGTTTCGACGATCCACAGGAGGTCAGAAACGCCACGGCCAGTACAGCCATCAGCGGCATCGTGCCAGTCCATTTGACCATTCCGTCTCGACTTCCTCCCCCTCTGATGCCCCCTATGAGGCGACTCGAGCACATTGCGCACTGATTAGACAATGAAGTTGAATCCAAATACGAACTGGCGAGGCGTTCTAGGCCAAATCTCCAACGGACGGATCATTGTTCCCGGACTGCCCTCCGTAGGCTGACGGATGACCCTACAAACCGCCTTCTCCCCGATTTGTCCACGTGCAACTCTTCCCTGAGATGACAAACGCTTCCCTGGGGTTTTCCCGCCTAGGACGGCATTTCCCCCTATCTTCCAAACTTGCGAACATACCGTGAATTAACTCGCTCTGGCAAGAGCTATTACCAGCCTGTTGCATCCAAGCCTGTATTATCGGGGATAGGACTCAAAAAACGCAAGGTCAGGCAGCAGGATGCCGCCGAGAGCCCCTACGCCAGCGGTGGACGGACCCTCCTTTACCCATACAAAGAGGAAGCCTCTCTGATCAGGGGTATAATCCCAAGGTCGTTCCGACTCAGCCCGAAGCCAAAGTGGCGCCCTGTGTTCGGGCTTGGTGACATTGGGCGGGTCGAGTTTGTGACCGGAAGAGCTGTGCCCGCACCAACTGGGCGTAAGCTATGAAGTCAATCAATGGGAATGGAGATCGTCTCATGATTGCAGTCAGCAGAAGGAAGCTCATCAAGCGGACGGCATTGGCCTGGCTCGGGTCATGGGTCGGGACCAAGGTTGCCGTGCCTCAACAGTCGCCGTCCGCAGGCGGCAGCCTGAGCATCCCGGCGGCTCGCACTCAGTCCGCAAAGCGCGCCAAATCGAAGCGGGATCTCATGCTGGAAGTTCTGAATATGGACTCCCAGCCGGATTATGTGCCAGCCGGTTTCTTCATGCACTTTGGGGTGCGTGGCGATGCCGCTGTGAAGGCGCATCTCGATTATTTCCGCGCCACCGGCATGGATTTTGTCAAAATCCAATTCGACGAACAGACCCTTCCGCCCGCCCCTCAAGTCCAAACACCGCGCGACTGGGCCACGATACCTGTCCTTCCTGAAAAGTGGTTCGAGCCCTCCCTTTACCTGTTGAAGAGCCTCATCCGGGAAGCCAAGTCCGAGGCGCTGATCATCCAGACCTTGTACTCGCCGTACCAGATGGCCAAGCAGGCGGTGCCGGTGAAACTGCTGCTTGAGCACGTCGAGCAGGATGCCGATTCCGTGTGCCGCGGAATGGAGAACATCACTCTCTCCCTCGTTCATTTCGTGCAGGCCGCCTCCCGTGCGGGGGTGGACGGATTCTACATGTGCACCCAGGGCGGCGAGACCAACCATATTGCCGACCGCGGGCTGTTCAATCGGACGGTTAAAAACTACGACCTGCTGCTGTACAAAGAGGTCTCGCAGTTGACCTCGTATAACATCATGCACATCTGCGACTATGAAGGTTCCTACGAGGATTTCGTTCCGCGCTTTCACGACTATCCGGGGCAGGTCGTGAACGTCCCGCTTTCGGCGGACGGCAAGCCATTTTCACTGCGCCAGGCGGCTGAAATCTTCAAACGGCCGGTCATGGGCGGGCTCAATCGGCTTGGCATTGTGAGCACCGGCAGCCCGGAGGAAGTAAGGAAAGCTGCGCTGGAGGTACTCAAGGACGCTCCGGCGAATGTGATTCTGGGCGCCGATTGTACGGTAAGCGCGAAGACGCCGATCGAGAATTTAAGGACCGCGATTCGCACCGCGCACGAATATAGGACCTAGAGCACGTTGGTTCGTGCGGGGTCGTGTTCCGGACCGGCAGTGCCACAGGAGAAGCTCATTCTCACCCAATCCAACTTGACTGACTACCAAAATCATGGACAGAAGGAACTTTAACAGACTTCTCGCTTTGAGCGGTTTCGGCAGCGCCCTCAACATCAAACCGTGGCTCGCGCTAGCGTCTGTTTCTGCCGAGGACCAGGCGGCGCAAGCATCGAATGCCACTCACGCCCTTGCTCCCGTGCAGTTTGACACGGTCTGTTATCGCGTCAACGGCAACCCGACGTTTCTGTATTCCGGCGAATTTCACTACTTCCGTGTTCCCAAGGCAGACTGGCGGCGGCGCATGGACCTCTTCCGGGCGGCGGGTGGAAACTGTCTGGCGACTTACATCCCGTGGTGTTTGCACGAGCCGGAGGAATGCAAGTTCGTCTTCCGCAATGAGACCGGCGCGCTGGACTTCGAAGCTTTTCTTCGTGTTGCTCGGGAAGCCGGTCTGTACGTCATCGCCCGCCCCGGCCCTTATCAGTACAGCGAGTTGAAATACGACGGCCTGCCTGGCTGGCTCTGCGAGCACTATCCGGAGTTGCGCGCCAGGGACATCGAGGGCAAATCGTTCCGCACCTCCTCCGTCTCCTACGTTCATCCGCTTTTCCTGGAGAAGGCGCGCACTTGGTTCGATCACGTGGCGCCCATCATTGCCGCGCACACCGTTTCGAGGGGCGGCCCCGTGGCCCTCACCCAGCTCGATAACGAGATGACGGGCATCCACATTTGGTTTGGTTCGCTGGACTACAACCCGGTGTCCATGGGTTTCGGAAAGCCGGACGGGCGCTACCCGCGCTTCCTTCGCCGGCGATATGACGAACTGGGAGCACTTAACCGCGCCTACGCCACCACCTTTAAGACTTTCGAGGAAGTGAAACCGATCGTGCCCGCCGGCAGCGCGACGGCGGCACAGGTCCGCCGCGCGAAAGACTATTTCGACTTTTACCTGGCGACAGTAGCGGAATATGCGGGCCTCCTCGCGGGATGGTTACGCGCGCAGGGCGTGGATACGCCGCTGACGCACAATTCCGGCGGTCCCACCATGAACACCAATTTCCTGGAGAGCGTGGAGGCCCTGGGCAATAAGACCTTTCTGCTGGGTTCCGATCATTACTACAACCTCGATCAGAGTTGGACGCAGAATAATCCCACCCCGCAGTACGCCGCCACTGTTTTTGTTTCGCTGGAAACTCTGCGCCTCATGGGCTACCCAGGCACTGTAATGGAAATGCCTTCCGGCAGCGCCTCGGATTGGCCGCCCGTCACCGCCGGGGATTGTAAGGCGTGCTACTGGACCAACCTGGCTTTTGGGATGAAAGGTAGTAACTATTACATCTTCACGGGCGGACCTAACCCGCCGGGCGTTGGAGCTACCACAGACGTTTACGATTACGGAGCCCCCATCGGGGCGAAGAATGAAATGCGCCCCTTGTATGAAGTGCAGAAGGAGTTGGGGAAATTCCTGGAAAGATCTTCGTGGCTGAACGAGGCTGAGCGCGAGTTCGATTGCCGATTTGCGCTCGACTTCGAATATTCCCGGGCGGGACAGTATTGGAAAGACCGCGGCGAGTTTCTTGTCAGCAGTACGGAAGCCTGGGATTTCCTCCGCACCGGGGTCCTGACCACCGCGCTCTGCGCGAGCCTCTCGCCCGTTTTTTGTGACCTCAGCAAGGACGATTGGACCGGGGACAGATCCACGCCCGTAGTGCTGGTCAGTTCGTCCAGCCTGGCGCGCCAGAAACAGGAGAGAGTAATTCGATTTCTCAAAGCGGGAGGGCGCCTGCTGATCGCGCCTGTCCTGCCGGTTGTGGACGAAAATCTTCAGCCTTGCACGCTCTTGCGCGATTTTCTGGGTAGCCCCGTGATTGAACGCAACCCCAGCGCATTTGCCCGGATCACGATACTGGACGTAGAGAATGTTCTCGATAATGGCGAGAATTACTTCACGCACGACTTGCCGGCGGGGGCTCAAGCAATCGGAAAAGACGAAAGCACGCGCCGAATTCTGGCTTGGGAGTCAACGACTGAGGGCGGAGGCAGAGCTATCTTCCTGGGATTCCGCTGGCTGCACGCCATGCGGGAGCATAGTCGCATGCTGGAGTCGCTTATGGCGCGCTTAGGGCTCGAGCGGCGCGTCGAGTGCGCAAACCCCAACTTGTGGACCTCACTGCGGAGCGCCGGAGGCCGATCCGCGTTGTTCATCATGAACTTGTTTACTTCCACGCAGGAGGCGGCGATTCGCTGTCGCCCCGGCCAACGAAGCGGCGTGCGAGACTTGGGTCAGCAGAGGCTCGAGCCCATGAGTGTGAAGTACCTCGAGATGTAGACTCTGTAGATGACAACGGCCGGCGGACCACGGCTCATCCCGTCCAAGGCGCAATACCGTCAACCTCCGCTTGCCCCTTATTCTCAAGCAGGGGAACCCAAAGGAGGCAACAACATGCTGAGGAAAGCCGAACAAGAGATAGTATGCGTAGCGCAGTTTACAGCTAAGGAAGGCAAGGAGGAAGAACTGCTCGAAGCTATGCACGCGCTCATTCCTGCCACGCGCAGTGAGGAAGGCAATATCCGTTACGAACTAAACCAGGCGATCGACGCGCCGCGCACTATTACTTTCATCGAGAAGTTCGCCAGCAAAGAGGCCTTCGATTACCACTGCAATACGCCCTACTTCAAGGAGTTCTTCGACACTGTCCCGCCCAGGCTGGTGGAGACGCTTGTCGTGACTCTTTACAAAGAAGTGCTCCCCTAGCGGACGGCCGTGTAACGAGGAGAACATATGCAGACACAAGCTCATATCAGCCGATGGACAAGTAAACTCTTAATTGCCGTCGCGATTGCCGCCTTGGGATGGCTAGCCGCTCCCGGCCTGCGCACACCACGTGCGTCTGAGCGAACGAAAATCGGGGAGCGGCCCGGAACGGGTGTGGGCAGCGGCGGGGCGGGCGGCGCGGCAGCGGCCCCAGGGTTGCCCAGGCTTCGAACTCGAGCCCGCAATCCCCATCTGATCGAGGATGAAAACGGAGTGCCGTTTTTCGTCGCTGGAGTCTGCCCGCAGAGCATCCTTCATTGGAGCACGCCTGAGCAAATGGACGCCTATTTCGCGGACCGGCAGAAGCGGCTCTTTAATTTTGCCTGGGTGGTGATCAATAGCTTTGACTCGGCAGGGAAGCAAGCTTTGACGAATCCAACCGATGCGCGGGGGAATTCCATGCTGCTCAGCGGCACGAGTTGGAACCCGCAGAATCTGAATCCCGCCTTCGTGGCGTCGGTTGACGCCATGGTCCAGTCTGCGGCAAAGCACGGCATCTACCTCTTCCTTGATCCGATGAGTTCCGGGTACGAACCTGGGCCCGGGGGCTTTGATCCTTCCCAACATACGACTGACGAAATGCGTCAATGGGGTGAATTCTGGGGCAATCGTTACAAGAACTACTCCCATGTTAATTTTGCGTTGGGAAATGACAGGTTGGTTTCGCCGCAGGTCGACAGCCTCGTGAGCGGTCTTACGAAGTACATGCCGGATCGGCTGATCACCATCGACTGGATTGGCGGACCACCGGACTGGAGCAGCGATGCGACAGGACCTCGCAAGTTTTACGATGCCGGCCACCGCTGGGTTAATTTGAACGCGTGGTATGAATACCACGCTCCGCAGTGGGCAACTTGGTATCACTACCATATGGTTGACCCGGTGATGCCGACGTGCATATTCGAGACGATGTACGAACACGTCGAGGCCGGGAACCCGAAGCACATTCTCACACCGCCCGAGACACTGAGGGAAGAAGTTTGGGCAACGGTACTGAACGGCGGTTCTGGGTTCGGCATCCTGGGCTCTCCGGACTGTACCGAGGACCCAATGCGATGGTTAGGGAATACTCCGGGCGTCGAGCAGGCCCAATATTGCACGGCTTTCTTCAAAGGCCGCAAATGGTACGATCTGATACCCGACTGGTCGCATGCGTTCCTCTCGAGCCAGCACGGAACGCCTGGGAAGGACGATTACACCTACGTCTCCGCCGCCGTCACGAACGATGGCGCCCTGGGCATATGCTACTATCCCGGCGAAAGTGGCGAAAAGTTTCAGCTCATCGTCAACATGTCGAAGATGGGAGCAGGGTCAGGGAGTTCCCTGGCGCGCTGGTACGATCCCACAGACGGTACGTATCAAACCATCGGCAAAGTAGCCAACTCAGGTTCTCACACCTTCATCACTCCCGGCGCGAATAGCAAGAAAGCCGCGGACTGGGTCCTGGTGCTCGAAAAACTGTGAATCTTCCAGGAGGTCTGAAGATGGGATTTCTTACCCGACGAGCGGCGCTGGCGCGTGCAGGCCAAGTAGGAGCAGGATACGTTCTCGGCTCCTCAATGGCGAACGCTGCCGGCCCAGAGAATTCCGATCCGCCGCAGAAGAAACTCAAAGTCATCGTTGCGGGAGGACATCCCGGCGACGCCGAATACGGCTGCGGCGGCACCATCGCTCGCTTCACCGCGCTGGGCCACGAGGTTGTTTTGCTTCATCTGAACAATGGTGAGTGGCCGGAAGAACAGGGTGGCGCACCCGCCAACGTGCGCGTGGCCGAAGCCGCTAAGGCCGCCGAGATACTCAAAGCGCGCCCGGTCTTCGCTGGACAGACCAACGGCCATGCCATCCTGGATGCCGCCCACTTCGACGATTTCCGGAAGATTGTCGAAAACGAGCGCCCCGATGTTTTCTTTACCCAGTGGCCCATCGATCACCACCGCGACCATCGCGCCGTCGCTGCCCTGGCATTCGACGCGTGGCTCGAGATGGGCAGGAAATTCGCGCTCTACTATTACGAGGTTTCAGACGGAGAAGACACGCTGCAGTTTTCGCCTACCGGGTACGTGGATATAACCGCGACGGAGCCCGCGAAACGCGCTGCGTGCTACGCGCACGCCTCGCAAACTCCTGACAGGTACTATGCGCTGCAGGACCAGGTTGCCTTGTTTCGAGGGATCGACTGCGGCTATAAACGCGCGGAGGCTTTCATACTCCAGGTGCAGAGCCCGCGTGTTTCACTCCCCTCATGAGAAAACGCGTCATACCAAAAGGAGCGTTCGGCGATTCCATGAAAACCATCTCAGTACTGCTCTCAGTTTTGTTCTTGACTGTCTCTGCGAATGCCCAGTCCGATTCGGTGCGTGTGCGGCCCAGCGCTGACGGTAAGAGTTGGACGATCGGGAACGCCCTCGTGGAGCGGGAGGTGCGTTTTGAGTTGCAGCGCGGTCTACACACGGTAAGCTGGCGCCACGCGGTAACGGGCACCGACTTCATGAGCGCCGCCGGACCCGATAGATACGGGGGCAGCGAGTTCTCCTTCGAGGCGGACGGAGATTCCTTTGCCGGTTCCAACGGACCGGCCTGGCAGTTCGTGGGCGCGGAGACCCTGGGCCTCGCACCCTCGGGAAAACTCCTGATCATCAAGCTGAGGGCAAAGGCAAAGCCCATCGAGGTCTCAGTCTTTTATGCGGTTTATGAAGGACATCCCGTGGTGCGTAAATGGATTGCCATCACCAACCATGGCGAGAAGGACATTACGCTTTCACATTTAAGCTTCGAAGCGGTGAACATAGCCCCCGGGCCGGCGAGCGTGCTGCAAGCTTCGGCGTTCTACGGCAGCCAGCCACGGGAAATATTCTTCACGGGAAGGGTTGATGACACCGCCGTACTCGAAAGGAATTCAAAAACCGGAGAAGGCTTCATTGCGATGAACGAAGCTCCCGGCTACCTGAAACGCACGGAACTTTCCGGCTGGGGGGAGGGCGTCGAGGTAATGTACGACACCGACCTTTTCCCCTTTGAGCGTAGCTTGCAGCCCGGTGAGACATTCACCAGCGCCAAGAGTTCGATAGCGTTTTTCGTGGATGGCCGGGGAACTGCCGACCCGCGATGGGTGATGCCGTCGTACACGTCCCAAATCTTAATGACGAAGGGCGCAGATTATCAGCCACCGTGGATTTACAACACCTGGGAGCCTTTCGAGCGCGGCATCACAAAATCCATCACCTTGGATCTCGTCGCCGCCGCCGGGCGTATGGGTCTGGACGTCTTCACGATCGACGACGGATGGCAAGCCGACTACGGCGACAACACCATTAATCGCAAGCTCTTCGAGAACGGTCTCGATGAAATCCAGGCGGCGGTTGAAAAGCAAGGAATGCGCTTGGGACTGTGGGTGCCGCTCGCCGCCGTCAGTCCGAACACCGAGGTTTATCGCCAGCATCCGGAATGGGTGTGCCAGGACATTCATGGGCACCCCAAGACTACGGGTACTATGGCCGGTTCACAGGCCGTGATGTGCCTCGCCACGCCGTACCGGGAAGTCGCTGCCCGGCGAATCAGTGACTTGATCGGCCGCTATCATCTGAAGTACGTCAAGGTGGACCTGACGACGGTGTTCAACGCCTACGGCGAGTCGCCCGGCTGTTACGGCCAGGGTCACGACCATCACACCTGGGCTGAATCTCTGGACCGGATCTACGAGGGTATCCAGTACGTGACCGGCCGGATCTACCACGATCACCCGGACGTTTTGCTTGACCTCACCTTCGAACTCTGGGGGCAGAAGCACATTATCGATTATGGCTTGCTGGGCGCCGGAGATTTGGACTGGCTCAGCAACGTGGACGACGGCGCGGCCGATGCGGCGGGCCCGCGACAGGCACGGACGTTGCTTTATCTTCGGTCGCTCGCCATACCTGCTGAAACCATGCTGATCGGGAATCTGCATGCCGACGTGCACCCCATCGAGGAGCGCCTGGCAACGGCCATGGGTTCGGGCCCGCTTTTCCTCGGCGACCTGAGGAAGCTGACGCCCGCAGAGCAGGATTGGTACGGCGGGAAGATTCGCTGGTTCAAAACACTGCGGAAGGATCTCCCGATCCAGGAGAGCTTCTTCCCTCTCGGCAACTGGGCTCAACCCGGGGCGTCAACTTGGGATGGCTTCGCGCGCCTGAGCCGCCAAGGCGAAGGAATGATCGTGCTGTTTAAGAACGAATCCAGCCTGGACCAGGTCGAAGTAAAGCTCCCGACCTTCCCGGATGGAACTTATCGCGTTCGCTCTGTGATGACCGGCAAATCGGTCGGCAACTTCACGGGCGAGCAGTTCCGGAACGGCATCCAAGCTCAACTTCCAGCGGATTACAGGGTCAACCTGCTGGAAATTCGAAAGTAGTGTCGTGACTCACAAGTTCGTCACGGTAGTTCTTGTCATGCGCGCGGTCGTTTCGGAGCCCCGTTAGGGGCGGCATAGAGTAGCCCAGGGCGCAAGCCCTGGGTTGGACGGCCCTCACCCCGCCTTCGGCACCCCTCTCCCGCTGAGCGGGAGAGGGGACGGGGGCATAGGCGCTAGAATAAGTCATTCGGCACCTGTGGGCAAATTGGATGTGCATGGAGGAGGCGGTTCATGAGTTCTGAAAGCGGTTGCTGGAACCGCTCGAGCGCGTAGGTGCGTTTTCTTGG
>Ga0326727_10002327_pt1 | contig 65660 bp, 61 predicted proteins | sample MB2enrmetagenome_FD_207643 | JGI IMG/M metagenome (GOLD analysis project Ga0326727, IMG submission 207643) | Lab enriched peat soil microbial communities from McLean, Ithaca, NY, United States - MB29MY | ecosystem: Environmental > Terrestrial > Soil > Wetlands > Peat | place: USA: New York...
AATGCAAGAGAATGTTTTGAATGCGAAAATAGACACCCTATTCCATGGGTACCCAAACTAAACGCTGGCCAGCGCCGTCGTTTGCCAGTAGCGCCTTAGCGCTCACCTACATTCCGAAACGGCTGCACCGCCCGAGTTTGGTTGTGGTAATTTCGAACGCAACTTGTACGCTGTAACGTGGAGGTTCCGAGCGAGCTTTGCTGTCCAGCGAAGTGCCGGGCGCCGCGTCTCCTCAAGCGATGAGACCGGCGCCCGGCCGTCTAAGCAGCTCCCCTCCGGTGGTGGTTCTTCGCCCCTCGCTACCCCTCCCTAACCCGTTCATCCCAGGTATCCACGGTTGAACCACGCCGCTTGGCCTTCCAGGTCCCTTTTGCGCCTGGCGCCGACACCTGCGATCCTCCGTCAAGTCAGGCCAAAAATCACATGGAACTTACAGCACTGAACTCTCTCTCGCCGCTGGCGGCCGGGCTCAGGGCACGTCCCAAGCCGGCCCGCGGGACGACCCACGGCTGAGAAGCGCGGTTCCATGCCAACCACGCACTCCGCGTCACGTGTAACACTTCCGCCGGCACGAAGGGATCGCTCGACAGGAGATCGAAAGCGCCCAGATTGAGCACCTCCGCCCAGAGCCGCTCGTCGGCCAGCCGCGAGGCCACAATCAGGTGCGGCCGAACCGGAAGCTTGCCGATTTCCGCCAGCAGGAGCTTCCAGTCCCCATCCGGCGGGTTGTGTTCGCAGATCACGGCGAATATGTCGTTGCGATGGCGGTAAATCAAGTCCAGACCGTCGCTCCCTCCGAAGGCTCCACGCAGTTCCCACGGCGACCCCCCAAAGATCTTTCGCAACATGGCATGGTCGCCGGAGCGAGAGCTGACAAGCACAACGGAGTGTCGTCCTCCTCTTTGCGTTGCCATCCTTACACCTCGAACTGCCATTAATAATCGAATACAGACAATCGGAACCGCTTGAACATTTCCAGTCTAGCCTTCAGGTCCGGCGGGCGGAACTAGGCATTCTCCTAGGCGGGCTCGTGGCTGTGAAGCACAACCGGGGGCATCTCCCGCCAAGCGCCCGGGAACTGGGTTCCATTGGTGCCCAGCCTCTGGCTCGAATCCAGCGCATCCCGGACCTTTTTCACAAGGTCCCGCGCGGTGAACGGCTTGGGCAGAACGGTGGCGTTGGGCGGCGGGTCGGCGTTGAAGTCCGCCGACATGATGAGGACCGCAGTCTCCGGGCGCCTGGCGCACAGGCTGCGAATCAGTCCCTCTCCGCCAAGGCGCGGCATACGCCAGTCCGTCAACAGCACGTGAATCGGCCCGTGGCGGCGGCCGGCTAATGCAAGAGCTTCAACTCCGTCGGGCGCCTCCAGCACCTCGTAGCCCTGGTTGCGGAGGACCTTGCCGGCGAGAGACCGGATGGCGGCATCGTCATCCGCCAGCAGAATGAAAAAACCGTTCGCCTCGCGAACATTTTCACGCCTTGGCACCGTGAGTTGAGTGGCCACAATCCCTCCCTTTTCAGCCATCCAGTTGTGATTAAATATTAAAGTGCGGTCGCGGCGGGCGGAACTAGGCGCATGCCTAGTTTTAATGAGTGCGCCAATGCGACCCGACACCGGTCGGCGATCGGGAAGGAACCGATGGCGCGGAAAACCTCAGCGCGGCCGCAGAGGAAGGCCCATCCTCAAGCGAAGAAATCACCGGCTACGGCGTCCCGGCGCGGGTCCGGCCGGAAAGTCGAGTCCCCGCCCCCGAGTGACGCGCCTGTCCGTGGAAGACCCTACCCGATCGTAGGCGTCGGGGCGTCGGCGGGGGGCTTCGAAGCGTTCCGGGAACTCCTCAAAGCCTTGCCCGTGGACACGGGCATGGCGTTTGTGTTGGTGCAGCATCTCGATCCCGGGCACGAGAGCATGCTGACCAAGCTGCTCTCGAACTTCACGGCGATGCGGGTCACGGAAGTGAAAGAGGGCATGGCCGTGGAACCCAATCATGTCTACGTCATCCCCCCAAACACGACCATGGAGATCGGGAACGGGACGCTCCACCTGGCGGCCCGCGGGGAGCCGGGCGGAAAGCACCTGCCCATCGATCACTTCCTACGCTCGCTGGCCGGGGATCAGAGCGACCTGGCGATCGGCGTGATTCTCTCCGGCACCGCTTCCGACGGAACCCTGGGCTTGAAAGCCATCAAGGCCGAAGGTGGCATCACCTTCGCCCAGGACTGCCAGAGCGCCAAGTACGACGGCATGCCGCGCAGCGCCATCGCGGCCGGCTGCGTGGATTTCGTCCTGCCGCCGGAGGGAATCGCACTCGAGCTGGCGCGCATCGGGCGGAACCCCTACGCGGGAATCGCGCTGCCCGCGCGGGCTGAGGAGCCGGCCGCGGAGAGCGGCGATGAGCTGCGCCAGATCCTCATCGTCCTGCAGAAGGCAACCGGCGTCAATTTCACCTATTACAGGTACAGCACCATCAAGCGGCGCATCGCTCGCCGGATGCTCCTGCACAAACTGGAAAGCCTGCAGCAGTACGTGAAGTTCCTCCACGAGAATCCGGCGGAGCCGGCGGCGTTGTGCGACGACATCCTGATTCACGTGACGGGCTTTTTCCGGGAGCCGGAGGCGTTCCAGGCGCTGGCGGAATGGGCTTTCCCAAGGATTCTGGAGAGCAAACCGCCGGGGGAGCCGATCCGGGTCTGGGTCCCCGGCTGCTCCACGGGCGAAGAGGCGTATTCGATTGCCATGGTCCTGCTGGAATACCTGGGTGATCGCGCGGGCAGCACGCCCATCCAGGTCTTTGGCACCGATATCAGCGAAGCGTCGGTCGAAAAGGCGCGGGCGGGCGTGTATGGAGAGAGCAGCCTCGCCGAGGTTTCGCCGGAGCGCCTGCGGCGGTTCTTCTTCAAGGTGGAGGGGGGCTACCAAGTGGCGAAATCGATGCGCGATATGTGCGTCTTTGCGCGGCAGGACCTGGCTAAGGACCCTCCGTTCTCGCGGCTGGATTTCATCAGTTGCCGCAACGTGCTCATCTACATGGCGGCGGCGCTCCAGAACAAGGTCATGGCCGTCTTGCATTACGCGTTGCGGCCCACGGGGTTCCTGATGCTGGGGAAATCGGAGTCCGCCAGCCGTTTCGCGGACCTGTTCACGGTGGTCGATCGCAAGCACAAGATCTGTTCGAAAGTGCTCGCCGAGCGAGGTTTCGATCTGTCGGCCGGCGTAGGCTACGAGAAACCCATTGAAACGGCCGCGAGGAAGCCGGAAGCGCAGGCGCGGTTGGATGTGCAGGCGGAGGCCGACAGGATCATCCTCAGTCAATACGCGCCGGCAGGCCTGGTGGTCAATGAGAACCTGCACATTCTCCACTTCCGGGGGCAATCGAACGCCTACCTTTCCCCTTCACCCGGCGAAGCGAGCCTGGGCCTGCTGCGCATGGTGCGCCCGGAATTGGCCGTCGAGCTTCGGACGGCCATTCACCGCGCGAAGAAAGAGGCGGCCGCAGTTCGTAAAGAAGGCATCCGGGTCCGGCGCGACGGCCTTCTCTGGGACGTCCGTGTGGACGTGGTCCCGATCCAAGGCGAACGGGGCGAGCGCCTTTTTCTGATCTTGTTCCAGGACACGCCGGTGCGCGAGCCGGGCGGCCCGCCAGCGCCGGGCGAAAGGCCGGCCCGCGGCAGGCGTCAGTGGCTGGAGGGCGCCCGCCTGCGCCGGGAACTGGAGAGGACCAAGGAGTATCTGCAATCGATCATCCAGGAGCAGGAAGCCACCAACGAGGAGCTGAAATCCGCCAACGAAGAGGCCCTTTCCGCCAACGAAGAACTGCAATCCACCAACGAGGAGCTGGAAACCGCGAAGGAGGAGTTGCAGTCGGCCAACGAGGAACTGGTCACGCTCAACGAGCAGCTCCAGAAGCGCAATGCGGAGCTGGGCCAGCTCAACGACGATCTCACCAACGTGCTCGGCGGCGTCGACATCCCCATACTGATCCTGAGCGGCGAGCGGCGCATCCGGCGCTTCACTCCGCAAGCCGAAACGCTGCTGAACCTGCTGCCGGGCGACGTGGGGCGTTCCATCGATAACATTCGGACGAACATCGATGTGCCGGATCTGGCCGGCCTGGTCGCCGAGGTCGTGGAGACGACGACGATTCGCGAGCGGGAGGTTCAAGACCGGGAAGGGCGCTGGTATTCCATGCGGGTCCGGCCGTACCGGACTACGGACAACAGGATCGACGGCGCGGTGCTGATCTTCATCGACATCGATGCCGCCAAGCGAATCCATCTTGAATTGCAGCGCGAGCAGACCTTCACGGCGGCGGTGCTGGAATCGGCGGCCGCCCTAGTGGTAGTCACCGACATGGAGTGCCGCATCATACGCTTCAACCTTGCCTGCCGCCAGCTCAGCGGCTACTCCTTCGAGGAGGTGGAAGGAAAGTTCGTCTGGGAAGTGCTGGTGCCCCCCGAGGAGGCGGAAACCGTCAAGCAGATGTACAAGGAACTGGCGGAGGGCCGCTCCGCGCGGCAACACGAGTACCATTGGGTGGACCGGAACGGCCGGCGGCACTTGATCTCCTGGCATAGCACCGCGGTGGCGGATCCACAGGGCGCCACCCCCTGCCTGGTCCGGGTTGGGGTGGACATCACCGAGGCCCGGCAGGCGGAAAGGGCGCTGCAACAAAGCGAGCAGATGCTCCGGCAGAGCCAGCAGGACCTGCGGACGCTGACCGCCGGCCTGCTGGACGCGCAGGAGGAAGAGCGGCGGCGGATCGCGCGGGATTTGCACGACGACATCGGCCAGAGGCTGGCCGCGCTTGCCATTCAAGTGATGGCCTTGCAGCAGGAGCCCGGAATCTCCCCGGACGAACTCTCAAGCAAACTGGAGGAGCTGCAGAAGCTGTTGAAAGCGCTATCGGAAGACCTCCACCGCACTGCCCGCGACCTTCACCCATTCACGCTGGCGCATCTGGGCCTCGAAGCGGCCCTCCAATCGTACTGCGAGGAATTCTCCAGGCTGCGGCGGATCGAGGTGCGGTTCGAGGCGCGGGCCCTGACCGGGACGATCCCGCCCGAGGCGGCCCTGTGCGTCTATCGGGTGGTTCAGGAAGCCCTGGGAAACATCGCCAAACATTCCGGGACGAAGCGCGCCGTGGTATCGATCTCCGCCAGTGACGATGCCCTGGACGCCGCCATCCGGGATGACGGCTGCGGATTCGACGTGAACCAGGCGAGAGGAAAGGGGCTGGGACTGATCAACATGGAGGAACGGGTGCGCCACGCCGGCGGGAGCATTACGATCCAGCCCCGGCGCGGCGATGGCACCCGCATCGAGATCCGGATTCCCCTCGCAGCCGGCCAGCCGGCGCTGCCGCCGGAATCGAGCGCGCCATGAAGCGACCGCGCCTGTTGCTGGCCGACGACCATGCCATCCTTCTCGAAGGTCTGAAGTCCCTGCTGGCGGCTGAATTCGACGTGGTGGCAACGGCCGGCGACGGCCGGGAGGTTCTGGAAGCCGCCGACCGGCACCGGCCGGACATCATTCTCCTCGATGTTTCCATGCCCGGACTGAACGGCATCGAAGCCGCGCAGCGGCTGAGGCAATCGAATCCCGGCGCTAAAATCGTCATGCTCACCATGCATGCGGATCTCAGTCTGGTCAGGGCGTCTTTCGATGCCGGTGTTTCCGGATACGTGTTGAAACAGTCCGCGGCGGCCGAACTGGTCACGGCACTGCATGCTGTGGAGAGAGGGCGGCGCTACATCAGTTCGCCGATCCGGGAACGCCTCGGCATGGGAATGCCCGGTTTCCGGCGGCGGCCGCGAAAGGGCGCCGGCGATCTCACTCCCAGGCAGCGTGAAGTGCTCCAGTTGCTGGCGGAAGGACGCGTTCGCAAGGAGATCGCCCAGACGCTGGGCGTCTCCGTCAAGACGGTGGAATTTCACAAACAGCAGATCAGCGAAAAGCTGGGCGTCCATACCATCGCCGAACTGACGGCGTACGCCATCCGCCATGGAATCGTCTCGGCAGGGATAGTACGGCCCTAAGTTTCAGGTGGCATGATCGTCCTTCGCCGGCTTCAGCCCAGTCTCTCGCGGCACAATATCCAGTCCGGCGAGCACGCGCTCCCGGTCGGACAAGTCCCCTATCAGTTTGCGGACCGGAACAGGCGCCGAAGTTCCGACCGCAGGACCCCTTCGTTACTGAGCCCGGCGAACAGAGCCTCGACACTGCCCAGAAGCACTCTTTTGGCCCCAATCGAATCCACGGCATGGCCGAGGCGTATGAACAGGGCCGCCGCGAACAGCCGCGGCCTCGTCAGACCGGAACTGACTGGGCATCGTAGACCAGTCTCCCTTCCCTGACCGCGATCGCTGGAAGAGACATCAGCCAATTTCTGCGCAGCTCGAATCAGCGCCGCCTGACGGGCACCACATCCACAGAAACGTCAAGCCCATAGAGGGTACGGTATAGGCCCCGGCAAAACAGTTTCTGTTGCGGCGCATCATCGGGCAGCCACAATCAGAAAATCAAGGTCGCTGTTGGGGCGGTCTTCCCCGCGCGCTGTCGAGCCGAAGAGATACACTCTCTCCGGCGCAAAAAATGTCACGAGCCGTTTCACCGCCTCTTCGGTCTGGGCGTCGCGGTTCATACCTGCTCCCATTATGTATCCGCCAGCCGCCGTTCCGCAGCCCTACGCAAAAACGGCGCTGGAGATTCTGTAGAATTGAAGCATCCCGATGCCCACCCAGGCCCGAACAACCGGCGCGCGCCAGTTCTTCTCCCGCCATGGCACGCTCTCCAAGTGGCATCCCAACTACGAGTTCCGGCCGGGACAGGTGGAGATGGCCGAAGCCGTGGAAGCGGCGCTCGCGGATAAGCGCCACCTGATCGTGGAAGCCGGCACGGGCACGGGGAAAACGCTGGCGTACCTGGTCCCGGCGCTGCTCTCGGGCAAGCGCACCGTGGTCTCCACCGGCACCAAGAACCTCCAGGAGCAGCTTTTTTTCAAAGACGTTCCCTTCCTCCAGCAGCACTTCGCGCGGCCCCTCAAGGTGTGCTACATGAAGGGCCGCAACAATTACGCCTGCCGGCAGAAGATCTACGACGCCGAAAGAGAGCCGGTGCTCTCGGGCCTGGAAGAGGTGGCGGATTTCGAGATCATCCAGCAATGGGAGAAGACGACGGAGTTGGGCGACCGGGCCGAAATCAAGACGCTGCCCGAAGGTTCCACGGCGTGGGCCAAGATCGACGCGCGCACGGATATGTGCACGGGGCAGAAGTGTCCCAATTTCGAGCGCTGCTTCATCACCCTGATGCACCAGCGGGCGGCGGAGAGCGACATCGTCATTGTGAATCACCACCTGTTCTTCGCAGACCTGTCCCTGAAGGACGAAAACTACGAGGGCGGAATCCTGCCGGGGTACGAGGCGGTGGTGTTCGACGAAGCCCACGATATCGAAGACGTGGCCGCCCAATACTTCGGCGTTTCCGTCAGCAACTACCGGTTGCAGGAACTGCGGCGCGATATCGCGGCCGTGGGCCGCACCAAGAAGCTCGGCACGCCGGAACTGGACCGCATTCTTCAGCGGCTGGATGAGACGACCACCCAGTTCTTCGGCCTTTTCGGCGATACTGAGCGGCGCGTGGCCTTTCAGGGCCGGGACTCCTTCCGCGAGGAGAATGACGAGATCTACGCGGACCTGCTGGCGGCGCTGGATCTGATCGGCTCGCATCTCAAGCTAATCCAGAACCCGCCCGAAGAGATCGTGCCGCTGGTGCGGCGCACGCTGGAACTCGGGCTGGCGCTGCGCTTCGTGATGGAGGAAGACGACGAGCGGTACGTGTACTGGGTGGAGAGGCGCGGGCGCGGGTGCTTTCTCCAGGCGACGCCCATCGATGTCTCTCCCATCCTGTCGGAGCGGCTGTTCCAGAAGGTGGACTCGGCGATCCTCACTTCGGCGACCCTGGCGGTGGGCGGCGGGTTCGCGTACACGGAAAAAAGGCTGGGCCTGGACAACGCGCGCGGCCTGGTGGTGCCCGGCCATTTCGACTACCGCAAGCAGGCGCTGCTGTACGTGCCGCAGCACCTGCCGGAGCCGCGCAGCCCGGCGTTCCCGAAAGCCGCCGCCGGGGAAGTGGCGCGGATTCTCGAATCGAGCCGCGGCCGGGCGTTCGTGCTCTTCACCAGCTACCAGCAGATGCGCCTGGTGTACGAACAGGTCTCATTCGAGATCGAATATCCTACTCTGCTGCAAGGCACGGCGCCGAGGACCGCGCTGCTGGAGGAGTTCCGCTGCACGCCGCACGCGGTGCTATTCGCGACCTCCTCCTTCTGGCAGGGCGTGGACGTGCCGGGCGAGCAGTTAAGCTGCGTTATCATAGATAAGCTGCCTTTCGCGGTGCCCAACGATCCGGTGGTCAATGCGCGCATCGAAAGCATCCGCAAGGCGGGGGGAAATCCGTTTTACGATTACCAGATCCCGCAGGCCGCCATCGCCCTGAAGCAGGGGTTCGGGCGGCTGATTCGCAGCAAGTCGGACCGCGGGGTCCTGGCGCTGCTGGATAACCGCATCACCAAGCAGAGGTACGGCCAGGTGTTTTTCGACAGCCTGCCGGATTACCGGTTCAGCACCAGCCTGGAGGACGTGGAGAAGTTTTTCGATGTTTGAAGTGACGATTGAAGAGACATTCGCCGCCGGCCACGCCTTGCGGAACTATCGCGGCAAGTGCGAGAACGTGCACGGCCACAATTACCGCGCGGAGGTGACGCTGCGGGGAGCAGAGCTGGATGCCATCGGGCTGCTGGTGGACTTCGTGGAGCTGAAGAGGGTGGTCCACGCGGTGCTGGACCGCATGGATCACCAATGGCTCAACGACTTCCCGCCCTTCGACGCGCTGAATCCGTCGGCCGAAAACATGGCCAAATACATCTACGACGAAGTGATCGCGGGGCTGAAGACCAAAGAGGGCGTGCGCGTGGCATGTGTCAGGCTTTGGGAGACCGACACAGCCAGCGCGGCCTATTTTCCGTAGTAGGCGGCGTTTTTGGCGGTGAACTCGGCCCACTTTTCGGGCAGGTCGTCGAGCGCAAAAATCGCCGATACGGGGCACACCGGGACGCAGGCGCCACAGTCGATGCACTCGACCGGATCGATGTAGAGCATCTCGGCTTCAGCGAAGTTGGCCTCGTCCTTCTTGGGATGGATGCAATCCACCGGGCAGGCGTCCACACAGGCAGTGTCCTTCGTTCCAATGCAAGGTTCCGCGATCACGTATGCCATTGTTGTTATTTCCCCAGGTACCCAATAGATAGCACAGGCGAACCGGGAAAAACAATTCCGATGTTGCCAACGGGGTACCGGTGGCACGAAACTGTAGAAGATGCCGGCTAAAGTACGAAAAGCTGTTTTTCCCGCCGCCGGGCTCGGCACCCGTTTTCTTCCCGCCACCAAGGCTCAGCCCAAAGAAATGTTGCCGATTGTGGACAAGCCCATCATCCAGTACGGGGTGGAGGAGGCGGTCCATTCGGGCATTCAGAACATCATCATCGTGACGGGCCGCGGAAAGAGCGCCATCGAGGACCACTTCGACGTCAGCTTCGAGCTGGAATACCTCCTGGACTCGCGGAAGAAGAAGGAACTGCTGGCCATCGTGCGCGGCATATCCGACATGATCAGCGTGTCCTACGTGCGCCAGAAGGAAGCCTTGGGGCTGGGGCACGCGGTATTGCGCGCCAGAGAACTGGTGGGCGACGAGCCATTCGCGGTGGTGCTGGCCGACGACGTGATCGAAGCCGAGACCCCCTGCCTGCGCCAGCTTCTGGACGTGTACAATTTCTTCGGCGCCCCGGTGCTGGCGGTGATGGAAGTGCCGGCGGATAGCATTTCCGCGTACGGCGCGATTGACGCCGAGCCGGTGGCCCACAACGGCGGCCGCGACCGCGTCTACCGCATACGCGACCTGGTGGAGAAACCCAAGCCGTCGGAGGCGCCCTCGAACCTCGCGATTATCGGGCGCTACGTGCTGACGCCGGAGATTTTCGATTCCCTGCAAGCCATCGAACCCGGCTCCGGAGGCGAGATCCAGCTCACCGACGCCTTGAAACACTTGCTGCGCAAGCGCCCGATATACGGCTGCCGCTTCGAGGGCACGCGTTACGACGCGGGGGACAGGCTGGGCTTTCTGAAGGCCACGGTGGAATTCGCCCTGGCGAGGAGGGACCTGGGAGGGCCGTTCCGGGAGTACTTGAAGGGATTGAAGCTGTGAGCGGAGGTCTACACTAAGAGCATGTTGCCAACCGGCCTCAGCGAACGTATCGCGGCGCTTCTCGGTCCACTGGGCTATCTCGACCAGCCCGAGGACCTCGCGCTCTATGAATACGACGGCGGCGTCGAAAAACATCGGCCGGACCTGGTGGTGTTTCCGCGCTCCACGGAAGATGTGGCCGCCATCGTGAAGATCGCGCGCGAATTCCAGGTTCCGTTCACGGGCCGCGGCGCGGGAACGGGGCTTTCGGGCGGGGCCATCCCGCGCGAGGGCGGCATCCTGGTGGCTTTTGCGCGCATGAACCACATTCTGGAAGTCGATCTCGAGAATGAGCGCGCGGTGGTCGAGCCGGGAGTGGTCAACCTGGATATCACGCTGGCGGCCGAGAACCGGGGCTACTACTACGCGCCCGATCCCTCCAGCCAGAAGGCCTGCACTATCGGCGGCAACGTGGCCGAAAACGCCGGCGGGCCGCACACGCTGGCCTACGGGGTCACCACCAACCACGTGCTGGGACTGGAGCTGGTGCTGCCCGACGGAACGGTGGTCGAAACCGGCGGCAAGGCGCCGGACCTGCCGGGCTACGACCTGACCGGCCTGCTCACCGGCTCGGAAGGCACCATGGCGCTGGTCACCAAGGCGACGGTGCGGCTGATGCGCAAGGCCGAGACGGTGAAGACCGCCCTGGCGGTCTACGAATCCAACGAGGACGCCGGGCGGACGGTGGCCGAGATCACCGCCCGCGGCATCACGCCGGTGGCCGTGGAGATGCTCGACGGCGTGATGCTGCGCATGGTGGAAGAGGCCACCCACGCGGGCTACCCCACGGACGCCGCGGCGGTTCTGCTGATCGAGCTGGAGGGACTCAGCGAGGCGGTCGAGGAGCAGGTGGAGCAGATCCGCGAGGCCTGTATGTTGTGCGGCGCGCGCGAATTCCGCGTGGCCCGGACGGCCGAGGAGCGCGACCTGCTCTGGAAAGGCCGCAAGAACGCTTTCGGCGCGGTAGGCCGCGTCAGCCCCACATACTACGTGAACGACGGCGTAGTGCCCCGCACCAAGATCGCGCCCACGCTGCGCTTCATCGGCGAGGTGGCCCGCAGGCGCGGCCTCACCATCAGCAACATCTTCCACGCCGGCGACGGCAACATGCACCCCATCATCCTGTTCAACCCGCGCATACCGGGCGATCTCGCAAAGGCGCGCGCCGCGGGCGAAGAGATCCTCACGTATTGCATTGAAGCGGGAGGCTCGATCACCGGCGAGCACGGCGTCGGCATGGAAAAGAACGAGCTGATGGCCAAGCTGTTCACGCCCGAATCGCTGGAGATGATCCGGAAGCTGAAGGTGCTCTTCGATCCGGACAACCGGCTGAACCCGGGGAAAATGCTGCCGACGGGGCGAGGATGCGCGGAAATTCGACAGCCCGCGCCGGCCACGAGCTAGCCATCGTACTAGATTGCTCGCTATTCCGATCGCCGTCCGCGGCGCTTCCGCATTTCGACCGGCTCGAGCAACGCTACCGGGACTTGCCGGAATTGCGCGATGGCGGCCAAGCCCCGGTCAAAAGTAACTACGTGCGTGCCGGCCGCCTCTGCGAATCCGATCAGGTAGCAGTCGGCGACCGCTTTCGTGGCGGCCTGTTTGGCAAAGGGCGCCATGGCCTGCCGGAACGAAGTCTCGGCGCCGCGCGGCTCGGGCGCGAGTTCTACGCGTGGGTCCTGCGCCCACCGGTCGTAAAGTTGGAGCGCCCCGCCCAGAGTGGTGGTGCTGTCGCCCATGACCTTGTGGTCCGTCAACAGGCGCAGAAGGCCGAGCATGGTGAACCTGCAAAACAAAAGTGCATCGTCGCCGATGGAGTCGTACCACCGGGACGCGGGGACGTGTTGCGGATGCCGGTCCCAGGTCAGCGCGAGCCAGACGTTGATGTCAATCAAATACGAGGTCGTAGGGCGTTTCCGTATTGGGGCACAGCGGTCCAGGCCGGCCCTTCCCCTTGAGCAACGGCAGCGTGACACGCTCGCCCTTGCGCATCGGGCGCACCGGGGCGACACGGGCAACGGGTTGGCCGTGTTTGGTGATGACGATCCCCTCCTCGGGTAGATCCTCCAACAGCGCCATGCACTGGCGGCGGAACTCGGTGATGCTGAGGTCTCGCATACCTGAAGTGTACATTAAAACGTACAGAATGGTCTACGCCCGCCGCCGCATCTCAGCGCGGGCCTCGGCTTCGGCGGTTCGCGTGCGCTCGGCCTCACGCTTGTCGTGCAGCTTCTTGCCCTTGGCCAAGGCCAGCTCGCACTTGATGCGCCCCTTTTTCAAGTAGACCCTGGTGGGAATCAGCGCTAAGCCCTTTTCCCGCGTCTGGCCCAGGAGCTTGTCGATCTCCCGGCGGTGCAGCAGCAGCTTGCGGTTGCGCACGGGAGGGTGGTTCTCGCGGTTTCCGTGGGAGTACTGGCTGATGTGGGCGTTGACGAGCCAGGCCTCGTTGCCGAGCACGGCGCCATAGGCGTCCTTGAGCTGGACCTTGCCGTCTTTGGCGGCCTTCACCTCGGTCCCGGTCAGCACCAGTCCGGCCTCGAACCGCTCCATGAGGAAGTAGTTGTGGCGGGCCTGCCGGTTGTCGCTCAGGATCTTGAGGGAAACGTCTCTGTCAGCCAATTGGATCTCAGCCTTTTTTGTCTCAACGCGCGGAAGTCCGGCGTCGTCAATGACTTTAGATGATCCCAGACCGGATGATTCGACTTCATCTTAGCATAGGGCTTCCAGAAGGCCGAGAAAGTACCAAAACATGCCTTTTTTCAATCGTTTAACCGCCATCGTACTGGCCGCCGCGCTGATTGCGCCGGGGGGGTTGCTGGAAGCCAGCACCAAGAAAGGCGACAAGTATCTGGCGGAGGGCCGCGCGAGCGAAGCCAAGAAAGACTGGGACGCCGCCCTGGAGTTTTACGAGAAGGCCCTTTCCGAGGACCCCTCCGAGATGGTCTACCAGATCGCCGCCGAGAAGGCGCGCTTCCAGGCCGCGCAAGGGCACGTCGATAAAGGGTTGAAGCTCCGCTCCCAGGGCTTGCTGGGCGAGGCTCTGCTGGAATTCCAAAAGGGTTACGCGCTCAACCCCGGCTCCGCGGTTGCCGTACAGGAGATCCGGCGCACCGAGGAAATGATCCAGCGCGAGCGCCAACGGGTGGAAGAGACGGGCAAAGAGGCCCCCGCCCAGGAGCGAGCCCTGACGCCGGCGGAGGAGGTGAAGAAAGAGATACGGGACAAGATCGACCGCATGTTGCCGGTCCCCGAGCTCAAGCCTCTCAACCCGGACCCCATCCGCCTCAAGATGAACAGCCAACCGGTCAAGGTTCTTTTCGAGACGGTAGGGAAGCTGGCAGGCCTCAACGTGATCTGGGACCCGGACTACGAGCCGCCCAAAAAGAACAGCTTGTCGGTGGAGTTGGACAACTCGACAATCAACGACGCTCTCGACACCCTGGCCGTGCTCACCAAGTCTTACTGGAAGGCGCTCTCGCCCAACACCATTTTTATCACCAACGACACGGTCAACAAGCGGCACGACTACGAAGAGCAGGTGGCTCGGATTTTCTACCTCTCGAACATCACCGCGACCACCGATCTCCAGGAAATCATGAACGCCGCGCGGGCCGTGTCGGACTGCCAGCGCATGTTTCCCTACAACGCGCAGAACGCCATCATCGCCAAGTGCGAGGGCGACCGCATGGCCTTCGTGGAGAAGGTCATCAACGATCTGGACAAGCCCCGCGCCGAAGTTGTAGTGGATGTTCTGGTGTTACAAGCCAGCTCGACTTTCAGCAAGCAAATCACGGCGGCGCTGGCTTCCACCGGGATCAACTCTCCCATCAGTTTCACGCCGCGCGCCAGCATACAGGTGCCGGTCAGCTCCACCAGTTCCACTGCGACGGCCACCACCAGCACCACCAGCACTACAACCGCTACGACCACCCCCACGACGACAACCGGCACGAGCACCGCCGCCACCGGCACCTCCATCCCGCTGTCCAACCTCGGGCACCTGGCCAGTGCGGACTTTTCCACTACCCTTCCGGGCGCCCTGTTACAGGCGGCTATGAGCGACGCACGGACCAAAGTGCTGCAAGCTCCGCAAGTCCGCTCGGTGGACGGGGTGAAGGCCACGCTCAACATCGGCGACCGCGTCCCCACCGCCAGTGGCAGCTTCCAGCCGGGCATCGGCGGCGTGGGCATCAACCCGCTGGTCAATACGCAGTTCCAGTACATCGACACTGGTGTGAACGTGGAATTGCTGCCGCGCGTGCATGACAACGGCGATGTCACCATTCACGTGGAGCTGAATATCAACAGCGTGAGCTCCTACGTCAACCTGGGCGGTATCAACCAGCCCGTTATCAGCCAGGAGAAGATCTCGCACGATATCCGCATGCGTGAAGGAGAAGTCGGCCTGCTGGGAGGTCTCGTCACGGAACAGCAGGACAAGACCGTCACCGGAATTCCGGGCCTTTCCAGCATTCCGCTTCTGAGCAAGCTGTTCACCGGCAGCAGCACGGACCGCAGCCGCAACGAGCTGATGATCGTGCTGATCCCGCACGTCATACGGCGGCCGGAAATCACGCCGGAGAACCTGCGCGAAATCGCGGTTGGCAACTTCGCAACCGTCAAAGTGAACTATGCGCCGAAGCCGGCTGAACAAGTGGCCGCCAAGGCGGGCGCGGAAGGCGCCGCAGTGCTGCCGGGCCCGGGGGGCACCCCTGTGCCGCCAACCACTGCGCCGCCAGCCACTGCGCCGCCGGCCACCGCGCCGCCAGCCACCGCGCCACCAGCCACCGCGCCACCGGCGCCGCCAGCTACGGCGCCGCCGGCCACTGCGCCGCCGGCCACCGTTCCGGCAGGCGGCACGCGCGTTTACTTCGAGCCTTCCCAGGCAACTGCCAACGCGTCGGAACGAATCAGCGTCTCTCTTTTAATGGAAGGCGGCACCGATGCGGCCTCCGCGCCCATGCAGATCCAGTTCGATCCCAAGTTGCTGCGGTTGAACGACGTGCTTCTCGGCGACTTCTTCTCCAAAGACGCCCGACAGCCGGTCTTCACCAAGAACATTCTGAACGATACCGGCGTTGCCATCATCCAGCTCAACTGTCCGCCCGGCACACCCGGCGTAGGCGGGTCGGGCACGCTGGTCACTTTGAACTTCCAGGCAGTGGCCCGCGGCACCGCCGTCGTCCTGATTCCGCACCTTACCGTGAGAAACACCAAAGGGGCGATCATCTCAAACTCGACGCCGCAACTCACCGTCACTGTGAAGTAAGCAGGTATGAAGCGCCGGAGAGAGAGAGGATTGACGCTGGTGGAGCTGATCGTAGCCTTTACGATCATGCTCATCCTGACAGCCATGGCAGTGCCCCTGGCGCGCAACAAGGTGCGCGTGGAGCGCGAGCGCGACCTGCGCTACGCTCTGAGAGAAGTGCGGCAGGCCATCGACAAGTTCAAGGACAATTGCGATATGGGCTACCTCGGCCCTCAGAAGTTGGGCGCGAACTGTTACCCGGAAACCCTGGACCAGTTGGTGGAGGGCGTGAAGCTGCCTGGGCCCCAAGGCAAGAAGATGCGCTTCCTGCGCCACATTCCGCGCGACCCGTTCACCGGCACCACCGACTGGGGCCTGCGCAGCGATCAGGACGACCCCAAATCCACCAGTTGGGGCGGTCAGGACGTTTTCGACATTTATACCAAGACCACGCAGAAGGCTGCCGATGGGACTTCATACTCCGAGCAGTGGTAATCAAGGAAGCGGGCCGGGTGTGCGAGGGCGCTTGCGCGGCTTCACCTTCGTCGAGCTGATGGTGGTGATCACCATTATCGTGATTCTGATCTCGATGGCCATTCCCATTTACAGCCGGTCCATCACGCGCGCCAAGGAGAGCGTGCTCAAGAACAACCTGTTCACCCTGCGCACGGTGATTGACAATTACACCTACGACAAGCAGAAGGCCCCACAATCTCTTCAGGACCTGGTTACCGACGGCTATCTGCGCGAGATCCCCATAGATCCCATGACCGGCTCGAATCAAACGTGGAAAATCATCATGGAGGACGCCACACAGAGCGTCAACCAATCGGAGCCTGGGATTTTCGATGTGCTCAGCGGATCGGATAAAATGGGGCTTAATGGGATACCCTACTCCGATCCTTCCTGGTAAACGGGCCGTCCCGCTAGTTGCCTTATTCGCCCTGGCGATGGGCCAGACTTTCGCTCAAACACCACCCTTTTCCGGCCAATGCGTGGCTTCCGGTGTGCCTGTCCAGGTGCGCGCGGAAGGCCTCACGGAACGCATGGGCGACATTCTGGTGCAATGTTCCAGCGCCAATCCGGGGGCCGTACTGTCGGGCAACCTTACCATTTTCCTGCCGGTCAGTATCACCAACCGGGTAGACTCCAACAACCAGACGCAGGATGCGGTGCTGTTTGTGGATTACGGGAGCGGCTTTGTGCCCAGCGGTATTGCCGGTCTGGTAAGCGCCGGGGGCATAGCTTTCAACGGCATCAGCTTCACGGTGCCGCCGAGCGGCAGTCTCGCCATCAAGATATCGAACCTGCGCGCCGCCGTGGACGAGCTGGGGACGGGGTCGTACATCACGGCGTACATCAGCTCTCCCGTTCCACTCAGCCAATCGCAGGCGGTCGTGGCCCTCCCGCGGACAGGCCTGTTCGCCACCCTGTACGGCACCGATATTCCGTGCACCGGCTCGCCGCTGGGATCGACCACGAGTCTCACGGCCCTGTTCGCGGCGGGAACCACTTTCGCTTCCACGCGCATGACCGAAGGCTTCGCCACCGCGTTTGCGCCGCTGGCCGCCGGCGACGACACCGGCACACGGTTCCTGGTCAGCTATTCCGGCTTCCCGGCCAACGCGCAGGTCTACATCCCGGACATGGTGGCCGGGTCGAGCGCGCTGGTTCCGACGGCTGGCGGCGACCTGGGCGTGCCGCAGGCAGTGGGCCAGTATGTTCCCGGCAGCGGCACATTGCTGCTGGTGCGCGTCCAGTTCGCCGATGCCACCGGGGCCGGGGGTTTTCCGCTTCCGACGCCCTCGGGCAGCGGCCCGGTGCTGCTCGATTCGGTGAGCGCAGTGCCGCTCTCGAACGGAGCCGGCTACGCGGTGTATGAGGTGGCGGACACCAATCCCAGCGTGCTGGAGAGCGTGCAGTTCCCCACGTTTGTTTCAATTCCCAATGCAACTGCCGGGGCTGTGGCGCAGGAGAGCCTGTCTTTCGCTCCGGTGTCCACGGTCATGAGCGCGTCCACAAGCGCGCCGGTTCCGCGGTTCGCCGCGGGAACGGGAACACCGCCATCCGACTGCACCGTGCTCAACGATTGCCAGGCCGGTTACTTCCCGAAATTGTCGATAGATCCCATGTCCATCCAGCTCACGGCCATCGCCGGCGGCACCATGACCAGCGCACCGGGATACATTCCGGTGCAGAATGCGGGCGAGGGCATCATGAGCTGGACCGCCCTCGTCAGCTACGCGACCGGCTCCGGCTGGCTGGCCCTGAGTAATACGTCGGGAGAGAACAACAGCAGCGTGCAGGTCTATGCGTTGCCGAAAGGCCTTACGGCAGGCACATATAAAGCCAGCATCGTGATCGACGCCGGGCCGCTCGCGGGGAGTGTTACCATCCCCGTGACCTTGACGGTGCAGCCAGCGCCGGTGCTGCCGACGCCGACGCCAACGCCAGCGCCGACCCCAACGCCAACCCCGACGCCCATACTGCCCGCGCCGGTGGTGACGGTGAACGCAGTGGTGAACGCCGCAACTTTCGCGGTGACGCCGCTGGTGCCGGGTTCTCTGGGCACGCTGTTGGGCGCCAACCTGTCCGGCCAGAGCGTATCGGTGACGTTCGATGGCACGGCGGGCACACTACTCTACACGGGAGCCAGCCAGATCAACTTCCAGGTTCCGGCGAGCCTGGGATCCAAGACCTCCACCACCCTGGTAGTGACGGTGGACGGCTCGAGCAGCGCGCCGCAAGTAGTGGCGCTGGCGCCTGTCTGGCCCGCCATTTTCGCGAATGGGGTACTTAACCAGGACAACACAGAAAACACGGCTGGAACGCCGGCCAAGGCGGGAAGCATCCTTCAGATCTTCGCCACCGGCATCCCCACCAGCGCCACGGTTTCGGTCCAGATCGCCGACCAGAAGAACCTGATCCCGCTATACGCAGGCGCTGCCCCGGGGCTTACGGGCGTGCAGCAGGTGAACGCTACGATTCCGACCAATCTGGCCGCCGGCGCCACTCAACTGATCGTCTGCGCCACCGCCGGCTCCGCGCAAGCCTGCTCGGCCGCGTACCCGGTGGTGATTCAGTAGTCATGCATCGAATTCTCCCCGCGCTGATGGCCGCGGCAGCGCTTCTGACAACGGGCTGCGGTTACACGGGGGAACCGATGCCCCCGCTGGCCAACATTCCGACGCGCGTCAACGACCTCGCCGCCATCCAGCGCGGTAGCCGCATCATGGTCCAGTTCACGGTGCCAGCGCGCACCACCGAGGACAAGGCCATCAAAACGCCCCTGAAGCTGGACCTGCGCATCGGCACCGCGGAGCCGCCTTTCAGTCAAGAGGTCTGGGCGGCTCACGCCACACTGGTTCCTGCCGGCCCGGTCGACAACGGGGTGGCTCGCTACGAAATCCCGGCGGCGGCGTGGACCGGCAAGGAAGCCACCCTGGCGGTCCGCGTTTTGAGCGCCCGGGGCAAGACCCTAGGCTGGTCGAACTTCGTGAATCTTACGGTGGTTGCGCCTCCCGAGAGGCCCGCGGAATTGCATGCCGAGGCGACCGCCCAGGGCGTGCGGCTCACCTGGCGGGCGCACGGCGACAGTTTTCGCATCTACCGGCGCACGGGGAGCGATGTTTTCGCGGTAGTGGCCAGCGTGCCGCAACCGTCCTGGACCGACTCCGGTGCGGAGTTCGGCACGCACTACATCTACCAGGTCCAGACCATTGTCAAGGCGCCCAACAATACGGAAGCGGAAAGCGAAGTTTCCGAAGAGGCCGGCATCACCCCGGTAGATGTTTTCCCGCCCGCGATGCCGGCAGGTCTCAATGCCGCCACCGCACCGAATTCCATCGAGCTCTCCTGGGAAGGCGACACCGAACCGGACCTAGCCGGCTACTACGTCTACCGCGCGACGGGCGCCGGTCCGTTCGCGAAGATGGGGGAGCTGGTGCTGGTCCCCAGCTACTCGGACCGCGCCGTTGAACATGGCAAGACGTACCGTTACGCCGTGAGCGCCATCGATAAGACCGGGAACGAGAGCGCGCGATCGGGGCCGGTGGAAGCGACCTTGCCGTAGTTTGGTGTATACTTATATTTCAATGTTGTATCTCTTCGCCAGTTCGTTTACTTACCGGCTCAGCCGGTAGAGTGGCGTTGGCGGAGACAACATTTGCAAGCCAGCCCACTCGGGAGAGTGGGTTTTTTATTTTTGGGGGAACCATGATTATCTCGATGCGGCCACATGCCACCAGGGCGGAAATCGACCACGTTTGCGAACGCATTCGCGAGTTCGGCTATAAGGTCCACTCCATCGAAGGGGAGGAACGTGTGGTAATCGGGGCGGTGGGCGTGGGAGACGTCACCGCCTGCCTGGAGTCCCTGGAAGCCACGCCCGGGGTGGAGCGCGCCGTGCGCATCTCGGCGCCGTACAAGTTCGTCAGCAAGGAATTCAAGCAGGGGCGCTCGGTAATCAAGGTGAACGGCCTGGAAATCGGCGGCGACGAGTTCATCGTGATGGCCGGACCCTGCTCGGTGGAAAGCGAACAGCAGATCATGCGGACGGCCGAAAGCGTGGCGGCGGCGGGAGCGCGGATGTTGCGCGGCGGGGCCTTCAAACCGCGCACGTCACCCTATGATTTTCAGGGTCTCGAACTGGAGGGACTCAAGCTCCTGCGCAAAGCCAAGGAAGCCACGGGACTGGGCATTGTCACCGAAATCATGAGCGACCGGGACGTCGACCTGGTGGCCGAGTATGCCGATTGCATGCAGGTGGGCGCGCGCAATATGCAGAACTTCACGCTGCTGAAGTTGCTCGGTTCCTGCGGCCGCACGGTGCTGCTGAAACGCGGCATGAGCTCCACCATCAAGGAGCTGCTGATGTCCGCCGAATACATAGTGGCCCACGGCAACCCCAACGTGATTCTCTGCGAGCGCGGAATCCGGACCTTCGAAACCGCCACGCGAAACACCTGTGATATCTCCGCCATCCCGGTGCTCAACGAGCTGACGCACTTGCCGGTGATCCTCGACCCGAGCCATGCCGCGGGCAAGCGCAGCCTGGTGCCGGCCCTGGCGCGCGCCGGCGTGGCGGCGGGGGCGGACGGGCTGATCGTCGAGGTGCATCCCTGCCCCGAGAAGGCCGTCAGCGACGGAGCGCAGTCCCTGTCGCTCGAAGACTTCCGCGGATTGATGCGCAGCCTCGACCCCTACATACGGTTGTGGAAGGAAGCGCACGCCGCCGAAAGCGTGGCTGTGTGATACTGCTCTGGTGAGCCAAAAACCTCCGGCATGGCTGATGGTGGCGGGGATCGCCGCCGTCTGCGGCGTTTCGGTCTGGGGGGTGGCGTGGTACCGGGCGCGCTCCCTCACCACAGCGTCGCTGCTCCGGCGGATACCGGCGGAAGACGCGCTGGTGGCGTATATCGATTTCAGCGAATTGCGCCGCGGCGGAATTCTGCAACTGCTGGACGGCTCCAAAGCCGGCGAGGACCCCGAGTACCAGAGTTTCGTTCGCCAGACCCAGTTCGATTACAAGAAGGACCTGGACGCGGCGATCGTCGCTTTTGCCCCCACCGGCAGGTTCCTGCTGCTCAAGGGGCGCTTCGATTGGAAGAGCCTGCGCGCTTACGTGGAAAGCCAGAGCGGCCAGTGCGCCAACTCGTTTTGCCGCATGACCGGCAGCACTCCGGAGCGGCGCATCTCATTCTTCCCCCTGCGGTCGAACCTGATGGCGCTGGCGGTGAGCCCCGACGAATCGGCGGCCCTGCGCCTGGAGAGCGCCGTCTCAGGCCCGGCCCCGCAAGTTCCCGCCGCACCGGTGTGGCTTTCCATTCCCACTTCCGTGCTTAAGTCCGGCGACAACCTTCCCGCCGGCACCCGCATGTTCGCCAGCGGCATGGAGAGGGCCGAAACAGTGACCCTGGCATTCGCCCCCGAAGGCCGGGGGCTCGCGGCGCGGCTGGACGTCCGCTGCCGCGATGAGCGGGATGCGGCGGACCTGGCATCCCAACTGACACGCACCACCAGCCTGTTGCGGGAGATGATGGAGCGGGAGCATCGGAAGCCCGACCCCGCCGACTTGAGCGGCGTCATGACTTCCGGCGCCTTCCGGAATGACGGGCGGCGCGTTCTGGGATACTGGCCCATCGAACGGGCGTTCGTCCAGAACGTGCTGGGCGGAGGCTACTGAGAGAGCGTAAAGTTGGCGTCGATCTGAGTCTTTACCTCGACCGGCTCGCCGTTCAGGAACGTTGGCTGGTAAATCCACTGTCGCACGGCGTCCAGGGCGGCCTGAACCAGGGCGGGATCTCCGCTGATCACCTCAAGATTCTGAACGGTGCCATCTTTGGCGATGATGGCGCTGAGCTTCACCACGCCCTCGACGTGAGCCTTTTTGGCTTCTGGAGGATATATCCAGCGCGGCTGGAAAACCAGCCTATTCTGGAGGGTGCTGCCGACCCTGATCCTCGGTGGCGTGGTCGGGTTGGCGTCAGCTCTTACGCCGGGGACCATGATTTCCAGAGCTGCTTCAGCGCTGCCCACAAGCATTGGGACCACCACCAGATGTTCGTCGAACGCCTTCGCTGCCTGAGTGACTTTTTGAAGCAATTCGGCCGAGAGCGCATCGCCTTCGTGCACCGGCAGTTGCGAAAGCAGATCGGCCCGCGCCTGGTCCGAAAGGCCAGACACAGTGATGCCCTTGACGGTGGGGCGCACCCAGGTGGGCTGGGACGTTGCCCGGCTGCCGCCCACACGGTATACACCGCCGCCCACGCCGACCGCAGTGTCGGGGGGGTGCGCGTGGGCGGAATCCGGCAAGTGGAACGAGATGCTCACCTGCCGCGTATTCCACGCCAGGTCCTTCGTTAAATGCCACTGCAACACCGATTCGAGCGCGGCACTCCGCAACTGCTCCGGCCCGCTCACCACGTGCGCGTCTCTGACGCTGCCGTTGGCGTCCAGCTTCACCTCCACCACTACCGTTCCCTGCACGCCCTGCTTGAGCGCCATCGCCGGATAGGACACACCCGTCCGATGCATGACCCCGGCGCCGCCCAGGTCCACCGTCACGCCGGGCGCATCATTCACCACCTCGGACGCCGTCAGTGGGAAAGCGCCGGTTACGAACCAGCACGCCGCTGCCACGATTGCCAGCCCCGCGGCCAGCGCGGATATTGAACGCATTCTCGACATACGAACCTCCTCCACAACTACAATCGGCCGAGCACCACGGCGATGGCTTCCATCAGTTGGTTCACGGTGTAGGGCTTTTCCAGAAGACCGGCCATATCTTTCCCGGCGAAATGCCGCGCCGCCTCCATTTCGCCGTAGCCCGTCGATATGATCACCGGAACACCGGAGCGAATGGCTTGCATGCGGTCCAGCGCCTCCCCGCCACCCATAACGGCCATGGTCATGTCCAGGATGACGACGGTGATGTGGTCCTGGTTCTCCTGAAACAACCGAACGCCCTGGGCGGCGTTTTCCGCCAGGAGCACGCGCCAGCCGTTGCGCTCCAGCGCCGATTGGGCCAGGCGTCGCAGCGCCTCCTCGTTGTCTATGAAAAGAACGGTGCCACCGGCGGCGGTTTCGGTGGGCAGCATCCGAGGGCCGTGGTCCGCCGCCTTGGCCGCGACTGCCGGGAACAGGACCTGAAACGAACTCCCACGGCCGGGGCTGGAGTAGACGCGTATAGCGCCCCTTTGGGCCCTGACGATGCCGGACACCGCCGCCAGCCCCAAACCCCTGCCCTGGAACTTGGTGGTGAAGAAGGGATCGAAGATCTTGCTCTTGGTGGCTTCATCCATGCCCGAGCCGGTATCGCGAACCTCGATGCCGACATAGGAGCCCGGACTCAGTTGATCGTTGGGAAATTCTCCTCGTATCGCCTCAGCGTCCAGACCGCGAGTTTCCGTGCGGATCACCACCGCGCCCGGGTTACCCTCGCCTATGGCCTCCGCGCCATTGACGATCAGATTCATAACGAGTTGCTGAATCTGCCCTGGGTCCGCCTCGATGGATGGGAGGCCCGCTCCGAGGTCCAGTTGGATGTCAACCATCTTGGGGATGGAAGTATGGATCAGCGGCTCGATTTCCCTGACCAGTTGCGACAGGTCGATTCGCTCCAAGACAAACCGGCCCTTGCCGGCGTAGGCCAGCAACTGACGCGTCAAATCCGCGGCGCGTTCGCTGGCGCTCACAATTTCCCGGAAATATCTGCGTATAGGAGCGGAATCGGGGAGTTCCGTCAGCCCCAGAGTGGCGTTACCCATGATCCCGGTGAGCAAGTTATTGAAGTCATGCGCGATTCCCCCGGCGAGCAAGCCCAGGCTTTCCAACTTTTGAGTGTGCTGAAGGTGACGTTCGAACCTTCTGCGGTCGGTGATGTCGCGAATGTTGAATTGGATTACGCTTCGTTCTCCTTCCGCGTACTGGTTGGCCACCAACTCCACATGCACCGCGCGATTGCTCTTGGATTTGAGCGGCAGGTCGGGGAAGCGCGCCACGTCCTGCACATGCATCCGCTCGAGCATAGATTTCACATCGGGAAGGTCGCGGAGAGGTCCGATTTCCCACCATTTCCCGCCTACCAGTTCCTCGCGCCGATAACCGAACAGAGCCTCGAGGTGGGGGTTGGCATCGGTGACCTCGCCGGTGTGCGCATCCGCCATTAAGATGCCGTCTTTGGCGGCTTCGAACAAGCGGCGGTAACGGGCCTCGGCGGCGCGCTTGCGCTCGGTGATATCCTCGAACGCGAGCAGGATCAGTCCGGCGTCTTCCTGTTCGATGCGGCGCGCGTTCAACAATATCGTCTTGCGGCCAATGCGTTCGAAATTGCGCTCGATCTCCACGTCCTCGATACTGGAATCGGTTTGAGCCGCGCGATCGAGTAAATCGCGGAGCTTGGGGAAGTCGAACTGGCCTCCGCCCACCTCGTAAATCGGTTTCTTCAGGTTTTCTTCCGGCGAGGTACGGAAGGTTTGAAAGAAGGCCCGATTGGCCGTCTCGATTCTCAACTCCGGGCCGAGCACGATCAGAGGCTCGCGGACGGTCTCGACGATGGCCGACGCGTAATCCCGCGCGTGCTTGACCTGTTCCAGGGTCTTCTTCAACTCATCGATGTCGATCAACTGGAGGACGGCGCCTTCGATCCGGTTCTCGCTGGTGCGATAGGGCCGCACGCGAAGGGAGTACCACCGTCCCTCCCGGTCCTGCACCTCCCGCTCGCCGGGAGCGAGTGTCTCGACGACTTGCGTGATAATCTCCTCCAACCGAGGCAAGTTAATCCTGGGCTGGAGGTCGGAAACCGGCCTCCCGATATCGGTCGAGATCAAGTTGAGCAGCTTTTCAGATACTTGCGTGAAGCGCCGGATGCGGAGGGATGCGTCCAACATCAGAATCGGAGTTTGCAGGCTGGCCAGGAGATTGAGCAGGTCGTCGGTCAGGATTTTGAGTTCCGCGTTGCGGCCCTCCATTTCCGCATTGAGCGTATGCAGCTCCTCGTTGGAGGCTTGCAGCTCCTCCTTGGCGGTTTGCAACTCCTCGTTGGAACTCAGCAACTCCTCATTGGTAGACTGAGCTTCCTCGTTGGCCGAGCGCAGCTCCTCAATGATGGATTGCAGATACCGGCGCGTGGACGTCAATTCGGTTTCCAACTGGGAAATCCGCCTCAGGGAATCGAGCGGGCCCTCCGGAATCGCCGCGGCACCCGAGGGGGCCGTCCCGTCCGCGACGGCCCGCGGATCATCCTCGAAAGTGATCAGGAAGTGCCGCCCTAACTCAGTGGTTGAGAGCGGTGTAACGGCCAGTGCGATGGTTCGCGGCCCGCCCAGGGAAACCGGGATGCCTTCCACCCGGACTCCCATATTCTTTTGCCGCGCCTCTTCGAGGGCCGCTCCCACATGCAATACCACGTCCTCGCGCAGCATGCGGAACAGACCCAGATCGGCTTCACCCGCGTGCGGGGCGAGGTACGGCCCCACGTGTCCGCGGAACTCGACAATGCAAAAATTGTCGTCGACTACCACAGAAGGCGGCGCGTATTCGGCCAGCAGCAAACGATCCACCTGCCTTTGCAGAGGGCTGAGCAGAGCGCCCTCTCGCACCTTGGATTCGCCAGCGGGCGGATCTTCGTCCTGCCTGAAGACGGGGAAGGTGGCCACGCGGGCGGGCAACTCGAATCCATGCCGGTCCGCCGCCGGTTTGCGGGTGTAGATCCGGTGCTGGCTATCGAGCGGAGTAAAGTACTCCGCCAGGCTCCCGGGAGTCTCCGTGCTGCCGAGGAGCAGACAACCGTCGGGCTGCAAGGCGTAGAACAGGGTACTCATGACGCGTTGCTGCAGAGCCGCTCCCAGATAGATCAATAGATTCCGGCAACTGATCAGATCCATTCGGGAAAACGGAGGGTCGGCGGCCAGGTTATGGACGGCAAAAACACAGCGGTCCCTAACCGGGCGGACGATCTGGTAGCCCGCGTCCACCTCCACGAAAAAGCGCTTCAACCGCTCGGGAGATATCGCGGTGGAACTGCTGGGACTGACAATGCCGGCGCGGGCCTTCTGGATGCTCCTCTCACTGGCATCGGTGCCGAAGATGTGCATCGGAAAGTTCAGTCCGGCGTCTTGCATGTATTCGATGAGGCAGATGGCGATGGAATAAACCTCATCGCCCGTGGAGCATCCCGGAACCCAGACGCGGATTGGCTGGCCCGGTTGCCGGCCCCGCACAATCGCGGGGAAAACGCTTTCTTTCAGCGCGTCGAAGACCAGCGGGTCGCGAAAGAACTCGGTGACACTGATGAGAAGGTCCTCGGAGAGTGCCCGGACCTCGGCGGGGTTCTGTTGCAGTATCCGAAAATAGTGATCGGGATCGCCGGCCTTCTGCAAGACGATCCGCCGCTCCATCCGGCGTAAGAGCGTGTTCGGCTTGTATTGCGAAAAGTCCACTCCGACGGCGGTCTTGAGCAGCCCTAAGATCTTCTGAAACGCATGCGTCTCCTGGAAGCCGGGCACCGCGCCACCGGTGCGGTACGGATGACGCGCAATAGCGGCCAGCTCCCGGGCAATTTCATCCGGAGGCAAAACGAAATCCACCACCCCGGCGGCGACGGCGTTGCGCGGCATCCCGTCGAACTTGGCGGATTCATTCTGGGCAAACGTGATGCCTCCCTCGGCTTTGATGGCTTTCAGGCCGAGAGTGCCGTCGGTTGCCGCTCCGGACAGGATGACTCCAATCGCCTTGCCCTTCTGATCCTCCGCCAGAGAGCGCAAAAAGGAGTCGATCGGCATGTATCGTCCGCCGGTTTCGGGACGTGGCGTGAGGCTGAGAGTGCCGCACGCGATGGTCATGTTGGCGTTGGGAGGAATAACGTATACCCGATTGGGACGCACCACGGTCCCGTGGGCCACTTCGACCACGGGCAATCTCGTCCGGTGACCGAGCAGCCCAGCCAGCGCGCTCGAGTGCCGCGGATCGAGATGCTGAACCAGAACGAACGCCATCCCAGTGTCGCTGGGGAGGGCATTCAACAACTCGCCAAACGCCTCGAAGCCTCCGGCCGACGCTCCTATCCCGACAACGGTGCATGCCGCGGCGGGCGACAAATCGGGGTCGCCACGGTCGCTCCGGGCAGTCTCATCTCCTGGGGGTTCATCGGCTGGGGCCATGGGGTAATCTCTTCCGGTCGGCGTGACCGAATGCTATCGTAACGCACGTAACGCCGCGGTGGTGAGCGAGGGGCGCTCAATCGGTTATGGTTGAAGATGTCCCATGTACAAGGCCATCATTTTCGACCTCGGCAGAGTGCTCGTTGATTTTGATTTTGAGCGCGGGTTTCAAGCGCTGGAGGGCGTCTGCCCGTATAACGCAGCGGGGATTCGCGAGCGCATCGCGGCCAGCGACCTGGTGGAGCGATTCGAAACCGGTCTGATCGAGCCGCCGGACTTCGTCGCGCGGCTCTCCCGGATTCTGGCCCTCGACATAGACTACGCCGGTTTCTGCAAGCTATGGAGCAGCATCTTCACCGACCCCCTGATCCCCGAATCCATGCTGGAAGGTCTGGCGGCCCGCTACCGGCTGTTGCTGCTCTCCAACACCAACGCCATCCATTTCGAGATGATCCGCGAGAACTATTCCATGCTGCGCCACTTCCACGAGCGGATTCTATCGTACGAGGTGCACGCCATGAAGCCCCGGCGCGAGATTTTTCGGGCGGCCCTGGAACGCTGCGGATGCCTTCCCGAGGAGTGTTTCTACACCGACGATATAGCCGCTTACGTGGAAGCCGCCCAGCGGATGGGCATGGACGCCGTGCAGTTTGTGTCCCTGGCGCAGTTGGAAGGGGAACTGAAGGCGCGCGGCATCTGTTGGCAGAAAAAAAAGACCGGGCGTCCCGGAGGAGGACGCCCGGTTTATTAACTCCCGTGATCCGCTCGGAGGATACGGATCGCAGGGGTGGAGGAGCTTGTTACGCCAGCAGACCGCCGTGTCCCAGGCAGGCCACCTCCCAACCTGTGACATGATAGCGGGCCAAAAGCGGCGGCAGCACCAGATCGACCACATTGGGCTTGGCCGACCGGAAACAGCCGGGCGCCGAAATGATCGGCGTCTCATCCTTGTACGACAGCAGAAGCAAATTCCCAGGCTCGACGGGCGCCAGGAACCGCTCCACCTGGCAGCCAACCTTCAACATGGCTTGGCCGACGACGTCTTCGGGACCGGCCGGCGCGGTGGTGGAAGCCACCAGAACCACGCACGGCTTGGATCGAAGCAGATGTTGCAGGCAGCGGGCGACCGAATTCTCATCTTCCGTGCAGGCCAAAACGAAGTTTGCGTTCACACCGAACCGGTCCAACCGCTGGCGCATGATGTTCTCGAAAAGCTGCCGCGCCCGTTCTCCGCTGATGGGGTCAGTGTAGAGAACCCCTACACTCGGGGTCCGGACGGGGCGCGCCTGCAGGATCGGCCCGCGCTCTTTCAAAATCCCGGTAACAGCGTCCAACTGGTCTTTGGACACCGCGAATGGAGCGCTCTTCACCGTGGCAATCCGTTGACCGGCAATGGCATAGCTGAAATTCAACGAGGTTGCAATGACCACGCTGGCGGTGCAATTGATCTGCTTCAGGAGTTCGTCGTCCACCAGCACGCAACAATTCTCGGTGGCCAGAAGATTGGCCCGGCCGCCCGCCGCCAGACGGATTTCGAAACTCCCGCACCCCATCTCGCTGGCCACGGCGCAGACGGCATCGTCCTCGCCGATCTCGCCATCCTCCAGCTCGGTAACCCAAATGGTCTCCATGCCTTCGGATGCCAGAACCCGGATGTCTTCGTCGCTGATTACATGGCCTTTAGCCAGCAATTTCTTCCCACCGGGCCGGAAAACGGTACAACACAGGACCCGACCAGTTGAGGATTTCACGTCAACCGTTTGCGCTCTCATGCTTGCCTCACAAGAAGTAGGATCAAAGTACCCATTTTCGGAGGTCTCTATCCCAAAAGCAAATTCTACATCGAGATTGTGCAAAAAGCGTAGATTTTTTCAGCGGTCTTTTGGGGGGAGTAGTGGAAGTCCCTTTGAGGGTATAGGCTACACGTTCCGCGGTACGGGGATCTGGATGAGCTGGTCGTCGGACGAGCCGAGCGCTTGACCCCAGGGCGGTTGCGTTTCCGTCCCGTGCTCCAGCCGCAAAAACCGCAGCACAGCGATCTCATCGCAGGCCTGGAATTTGGGGCAACGCACGCAGTCCTTCCACGCCTTCAAGGGAAGCGCTCCGCGCTCGACTGGGTGGAATCCCACCTTCTGGAAGAACTCCACGACATAGGTGAAGGCGAACACAGCGTCGAGTTCATATTCCTGGGCCTCCTCGACCAGCGCTTCCACCAGCTTCCGGCCGACGCCATGCGTCTTGGCCGGCTCGTGGACTGCCAGCGAGCGGATTTCGCCCAGCGTGGGACTGTAGAAATGCAGGGCGCCGCAGCCCAGCAGCGCTTCCCCGAGCGTCACCACGGTGAAATCACGGATGGCTTCCGACAGCTCGAATTCCGTGCGCGGCAGCATGAGGCCCTTGGCCGCATACCCGTTGATGAGGTCGAGGATGGGCGGAATATCGTGCATCACCGCTTTGCGGACCAGGAGCCGCCCTCGGGCGGTGGAAGGTTCCACAAAAGCGTCCGCGCGCAGCCCGCTGATCATGCCGCATGCACCTCGCCGAGCGCCACGCAGGTGCCGATGCCGTCACCCGCCAGAACCCGCTCAAGCACGCCTTCGGCCGAACCGGGGGCAATCCGCACCTGCTCGACGCCGCCCGCGAGCGCGGTCAGCGCGGCCTCGAGCTTGGCCTGCATGCCGCCGGTGGCCACGCCCTGCGCAATCAAACGCCGGCTCTCGGCCACGGTCACGACGGGCCGCAAGCGCCCGGCGCCGTCGAGCACGCCTTCCACATCGGTCAAAAAGATGAGTTGGCGTGCGCCAAAGGCCACCGCGCAGGCCACTGCCATCTGGTCGGCGTTGACGTTGTAGACCTGCCCCTGCCGGTCGCCGGCCACGCAGGCTACCACTGGCAGGTAGCCGTTGGCCGTCAGAAGCAGGAGCAGCGCGGGATTGGATTTGGTCACGCGCCCTACGGCACCCAGCGCGGGATCCAGTTGCTCGGCCTCCACCAGGAATGCGTCGATGCCGGAAAGTCCCACGGCGAGCGCCCCGGCGCGGTTGAGGCTGGCCACCAGCTCGTGATTGACGCTGCCCACGAAGACTTTGAGCACGGCGTCCAGCGTTTCGGGATTGGTGACCCGCAGCCCGCCCACAAAGCGGCTATCGATACCGCGCCCGGCCAGGTACCGTGTCATCTGCTTTCCGCCGCCGTGAACCACCACCATCTCAATTCCCCGTTGGCGGGCCGCCGCGATCTGCGCCGCCAGACGCTCACGGGATTCCGCGCCATCGAGCAGCGTGCCGCCGAGCTTGACCAGGACCTTCACAGCAAACCCTCGGTCTCGGGAAGCCCCAGCATGAGATTCATGTTCTGGACCGCCTGGCCAGCCGCGCCTTTGACCAGGTTGTCGATGGCGCTGACCACCACCGCGCGCCCGGTCTTGGAGTCCAGAGTGACGCCAATATCGCAGAAGTTGGTATGCGCCACGCCGCGCAGATCGGGCAAGTGGCCGGGATTGTACAGCCGGATGAACGGCTCGCCGGCATACTGCTTTTCGTATATGCCTAGCAGTTCCTCGGCGCTGGCGAGGCCGGATGCCCGGAAGTAGATGGTCTCCAGAATGCCGCGTTCGAGCGGCAGAAGCTGCGCGGTGAAGGTGAACTCGCCTTCCTCAAGGCCGCTGATTCCCAGCACCTCCGGAACGTGGCGGTGCTTGAAGATGGAGTACGCAGAGAAGTTTCCCGTGACCTCGCAGAAGCTGGTCTTGAGGCTGGGCCTCCGCCCGGCGCCGCTGACGCCCGACTTGGCGTCGCAGACGATCCCCGCCGCGCGGTCGACCACCCCGGCCTTCACCAGCGGCCGGATGGCGAGGTTGGCGGCCGTCGGGTAGCAGCCCGGGTTAGCGACCAGCCGCGCCGCCGGAAGGCACTCGCGGAAGTACTCCGGCAGCCCATAAACGGCTTCCGCCAGCAGGTCAGGCTGGGTATGCGGCTCGTTGTACCAGGCTGTATAATTCTCCGGGGGGCGGAGCCGGAACGCCCCGCTGAGGTCCACCACGCGCGCGCCGGCCTCCAGCATGGCAGGCGCCAGCTCCATGGAAACCCCTTGCGGAGTGGCCAGGAAAACCAACACAACTCCTTCGGCGCGAACGGTTTTAGGGTCGCATGGCAAGCGAGACGGCTCTTGAGCGCGGCGGATGGAGGCAGCGTGGTCTTGGTCGTCGAGGTCCGACCGCAGGAGCGGCTGGACGTGAGGGTGACGTTCCAGGATACGGAGGAGTTCCGCACCGGCGTAGCCGAGATAGCCGACAACACCAACTGGGAGTTTCATTTTGTTTGTTTATTCGTTCCTACGAATAAATATACCACAAAGCAGGCATGATAGGATAGAGCTTCCAGCCAGGGTGGGAACCTTCTGGCAGCGACAACGGCTAATGACTGAATCCGTCACGCGGTGGCTCGGGGCAGCCGCTTCCGCCTGTGGCTGCCTCTTGAGCTATTTTCTCATCGCGGCCTGCCCGTTCGTGGCGAGGCCGTGGTGGGCCTTCGCAATGTTCGGCTCGTTCGTCATTTACTTAGGGACTTCACCGGGCCGCAAGGGAATCGCGCTCTCGCTCTTCGCGGGGGCCGTTTCGTTTCTTGTATTTCGCCTCTCTGGACGAGCCGTCCGTTGGGACATTGAAGGAGCCATCACGCTTCCGGGTGCGTTTGCCGGAGCCGGCTGTCTGTTCGTGTTGGCTAGCGCCTGGTTACTCGCCCGATCGAAGCGAGCCCACAAGGAGGCCGCAGACTCTCTGCTGTTATGTATAGCTTTGCCTGCCAGCTTGATTCTAATTGATTTTGTCCTGCTTAGGAGAACGACACAATTCTCGTTCGACAGGATTCTGCTGGGTTGCGATGGTGTACTAGGGGTGCAGCCGAGCTATTTGGTTGCCAGCGTCGTGCAAAGTTATCCGGCGGCTTTGAGGCTTTGCCGCCTGGTCTATGATGCATTGCCGCTGGCCATCGCATGCGCTTACGTGACGTGTTCGCCTGCTTCGGCAGGCACGTTGGCCAGGAGTTTGGTGGTGGCTGGTGTGGTCGGTCGCCCGCTGCATTTCCTGGTACCCGCAGCCGGGCCGAAATGGGCGCTCGCTGGCCTGTTCCCGACCGTAGTCCCGATGATTACGGCAGATTACATGAGGCCCTTCGAGTTAAGCGCTTACTTCAACTGCGTACCTTCTCTCCATTTAGCCTGGGCTCTCCTGATATTCTGGCAACTCAGACGCAAGTCCGCCCCTGCCCTGGTGATCTCAGCCGCATTCCTGACGTGCACGGCCATATCAACCTTGGCGCTGGGCGAGCATTACCTGATCGATCTGGTCATTGCCTTCCCATTTGCGTTAACAGTTGAAGCGCTCTGCGTTGGCCGGCTTTCTGCGATTGCTGGAAGCCCGCGGCGGATTTGGGCGGCGACGGTCGGCTGTGCGCTTTTCGCGGGCCTCACATTCATCATTCGCTTCGGCCAATTTCTGCGCTTCTCCACAGTGGCGGGCTGGGCCCTTGTGGCGGCCACCCTCATTTTAAGCGGGTTTTTTGAAGCCCGGCTAACTGACCGTGATCCTGAAAGAGATGGCATCCATCCAGGCGGGCTTCCCTTCGAGGATGTCGAATCCCTGAACGCCACCTGATGCCTACCCGTTGAGGTTCGGCTTGACCCCCCGTGAACCAGGAGATGCCGACACGGCTGGCATCGGACGCGCAGGTATGCTGGAATTGCCGATGGCGGCAGGCCCGGCCGGCCTCAGCTCTTCATCCGCAGCAGCAGGTATAGCCCCGTCAGCGAGAACACCCCGTCGGGCGACCAGGCGGCGATCGCGGGCGGAAGCAGGTTGACGTCGCCCACCTTCTCGAACAGCGTCCCGATTCCCCAGTATGCCACCGCAATCGCAATACTTATGCCAATTCCGGTCATGGCGCCGCGGCTGCCCACGAGAAAGGCGAACGGCACCGCGATCATGGCCATGATCACCGCAAACAACGGAACCGAGAACTTGCGGTAGAACTGCACTTGCAACTTCACGGTGTCGAAGCCGCTCCCTTGCAGGTCGCGAATGTAGCGGTCCAGTTGGAAGAAGTTCATCTGCTTGTCCTGCACCGCCTCCTTGAGGAAATAGTCGGGCGGTTCGGTCAACTCGGAGAATGTCGTGGCCTGGGAAGGAAAGGGGCTGTAGGAAGTGCAGGCGAGGCCCCGATATCCGCAGCTCCAGCCGTTTTCGAACACCCACGTCTTGAGGGTCTGGCTCCAGCGCGCGCGCTCGGCCGAAATCTGCCGCGTGAGGCGGAAAGTATTGGGTTCGAGTTCGAACACGCTTACCCCTTCCATCACCTTTTCCGTGGTATCGAAGTACCGATAGTAGTAAATGCGCGACCCGTAACCCATGATCCACTTGCGGTCGGGGCGCAGATAGGTTTGCGTGGCGCGGCCCTTGATTTCGTCGCGCAGCGCGTCCTGCTTGCGGTTCGCCCCGGGCACATAGTAGAAGTCGAACAGGAACAGCCCCGCGCAGAACAGCGCGCTTCCGAGGAACACCGGCATGGCCAGCCGGTGGAGACTAACGCCGCAGGCTTTGAACGCGGTCACCTCATTCTGCTTGCTGAGCACCCCGAAGGCCACCAGCACGGCCACCAGGATGCTGATCGGCAGCGTGTCGTAGATCAGCTTGGGAGTGAGGAAGAACAGGTACGTGAACATCTTGACGAGCGGGATCTGGTTGCGGATCATGTCGCCGATCAGCTCGAAGAAATTGTAGATCAGGGTCATGGATACGAAGCTGGCCAGCAGAACCACCAGGTAGAACAGGAAGTTCGAGAGGATGTAAGTATCGACAAGCTGCGGGAGCAACGGCACTCTCCAGGCGGCCAGGCGCGGCCGCTCCGGCTGGCCCGACTTTCTAGACTTGAGCCTTGCAAATAACCCGCCGAAGACCGCTTTCATGCCGCTGAGAAGATCGCTATCCCCGGGCAGTTCCATGCGCGCCAGAAAGATCAGCCCCGCCAGGCCGAAAACCACGTCCGGAAGCCACATGGCCACCGGAACCGGCAGCGTCCGCTGCCTCGCCAGGCCGATCAGCGAGACTGAAGCAAGGTGGTAGCAGAAGAAGGCCAGGAACAGCCCGATCACGTATCCGGCCGATTTGCCGCCCTTGCGCGTGGCGATCCCTAGAGGGATCCCCACCAGGGCCAGCATGATACAGGCCACCGGAAGCGCGAAACGGCGGTGCAATTCAACCTGGGCGTCGATCCAGTCGGGCCCGGTGTAGTGCAGCAACTGGCGGGTGTTCATGGCGGCGGAGGCCAGCGGCTTGGGAACCGGCGGCGACGCGTACAGCGCCTGATCCCAGGCGGGGGAAAAGCTGTCGTTGGCCTTGCTGTCCTTGCCCATTTCGTGCACCGCGCGGTCGCGCATGGAAAGCTGGATGCGATTGTTCTTGGGATCGGACACGGCGAAGGCTTCGCGCGCCACGGTGATGAGAGGGCCTTCGGCCTTCTCCCGCATGCCGCCAGTGCGCTGCTCGGGCGGGGTGACGTCGGCAATGAAGACGGGATGCCAGACCGTCACCGGGCCGGGCCGCACATCGCCCACGTAGAGGATGGTGTTGGGGAAATCTTCGTCGAAAACGCGCGGCTGGATTTCGGCGGAAAGCTGCGTGGCCATCAGATCGTTGATGATGCGCGTGCTTTCGCGAATGGAGAGCGGCGTCAGCCGCAGGGAGGCAAAACCGGCCAGCCCCGTGCCGATGGCCGAAAACAGCAGGACCGGCGCGATCACCCGCCGGCTGGAGACGCCAGCCGCCCGCATGGCGATGATCTCTCCGTCGCTCGCCATGCGGCCCAGCCCGATCAGAATCCCCACCAGCACACCGAAAGGAATGGTCAGGGGCAGCACCGGGGGCATGGCCAGGGCAAACAGGGTGATGACGGTTGTGAAGGACGCGTTGCTGCTGCCCACCAGCACCTCAAACAGCTTGTCGACGCGCTGCAGGAAGATGACACACGTAGCCAGCACAGTGCCGAGCACCGCGCTAGAGAGGATCTCGCGAAAAACGTAACGGCCGATCAGTCGCAGCACGGCCTTTTCCTCAGCGCACCAACTCCGGCGCCGGCGCTACCGGCAGTTTGGGCAGTTCTTCCTCCACCGGATGCAGTTCCAGGTCGTCGATCAGAATGGAGGGCGCCACCACGCACGTTTCGGCGGTGAAGGAAGAGGCGCCGATAAGGGCGAACGGCGCCGGGCTGTTCATGAACTCGAACACCGTGCTGTCATCGCCCGCCGCCAGGATGTCCTTCAAGGAACGGACATTCAACCCGCGGAAGCGCAGGCCCCGCACCAGCTCCTCACGGCCGTCCGGGAAGACCTTGTAAGCCAGGATGGGAATGCTGACCGGGCGCGTCGACCCCTGCGAGCCGGAAAGCATCCGCCGCACCTCGTCGAGCGACGCCGAAGAGGGAAAATCCATCTTGCGGACGATGATGCCGTAGGGCTTGTCGCGCGTCTTGCAGAGATCGATCAGCGTCTCTTTCAATGCCGCGGCGGGGGTGGTCTCCGCAGAGCTGACGAACAGGTTGCTGATACCGGCGGCGCTGGCGCCGTAGTTGCCGGGCATGCGCGCGTGGCCGTTCGATCCTTCAAACCCGTGGACCGGCTGGCGGGTCAGCAGGAACCCTTTGAGCACGCCCTTTTCGATGAGGCGCAGCGGCGCAGCCGTCACGCCCTCGCGGTCCACATCGTAGCTGCCGTAGAGCGGCCGGCCGCGCCATTCCTTCTGGGTGGGGTCGTCCACCACATCGAAGGAATCGGGCAAAATGCGCGCGCCTATGCGGCCCTCGAGTTCGCTAGCCGAGAACCCGCCGCCGCGCCCCTGGTCCATGGCCGGCCGCCGCGTGAGCGCCAGGTTCCGGCCCAGCACTTCCGCGAAGATCTGCGCGCCCGCAATGCCCGCAAACAGCACCGGCCCGCTGTAGTCTTCGCCCTTGGGCGCGTGCGCCAGCGCCACTACGTTCTCGGCCAGCGCAGTAACGCCCCGGTTCAGCTCGGCATCGGTGGGCATGCGCACCGCATCCAGCGAGTGAAAGGCCACGGCATCCCGCACGGTCATGCCGTCGGGCGCCTGCGCGGTGGCCTGCGCCCGCAGGTAGGTGGCGCTTTCCGGCGCGCGCACCTCGGTGCCCTCGGAATTCAGCAGGTAGTACCCGCCGTCGCCGGATTCCAGGACCACGGTGGAATTTTTCACCTCGGGATACTGCGCGAAAATCGCGGAGAGCGCCCGCACCCGGTTGGTCCATGCCTCTTCATCGATGGCCAGCCGGTGAAATGCCCGGATGTAATGCACCGGCTCGGCGTGCGCGAAATCGTCGAGCTGCTCGCCGGCCGTAAGGTTGCGCAGGGCCGCGCGCTTGCGGGAGATGGCTTCCACCGCGGACTTGTACGCCGAATCGGTCTGCAACCAGAAATACCGGCGCAGCACGGGGTACGCGTCTTCCAGCGGAAACCGTTCCAGGTCGTAGCGCGTGCCGGACGAAAACCCGCTGCCGGCGTAGTTGGTGTTGTCGAACTTGTAATCGCCCACACGCACGCGGACCTCCGGCGAGCGAAAGCGCTCGTGGCGCCGCGCTACCACGCCGCCCAGGTTGGCCGTGACGCTGAAATCCTCTTCCTCGTCGATCAGGTATTGGATGAAATACGGCGGCTCGAGGTTGGAGACCGTCAGCTTGCGCGAGCGCTCCATCTCATCGTGCATGGCCTGGAGCACCGGATCGGGCGCGGGGGCCTGGGCGCTCCATGCCATCGCCGCTGCCAGCGCCGCGGCGCCCAGCAGCAGGCGCCTCACTCGGAGCCTCCCTTACTCTCCATGGAGGTGGGCTCGGGGAGCAGCGGGGGGCGGTCCTGCGACTTGGCCTTCTTTTCAATCTCGATTTCCGAGACCAGTATGGCGGGCGAAACCGCGGAGACCGGGACGCTGCCCGATTCGGCGCCGCAATATCCATTGAATACTTCGGGCTTGTCGGAAGTCGCCAGGATCTTAGCAAAGCTCGCCAGCGGCGTACCGACGATGTCCGCGCCGCGCACCAGCTCGTCCGGCCGGCCGTCGGCATACACCCGGTAGACGATCACCGGAATCACTTTAAAAGCCTGCAGCCCGGCGCGCTCGGTGGTGGTGAAGCCGCCGGTGATGTCGCGGAAGTAGAGGCCGTAGGGCTTGTTCTGCCTCTTGATTTCGCCGATGAGCAACTGGCGCAGCCGGGCTTCGGTAACCGCGTTGGACGATTCCACGATCAGGTTGGACTGGCGGGAAACCACTTCAAACCCCGGCTGCCGCCGGCCGTGCCCGTTGGAGTGATCGAAGCCGCGGATGGGCGAACGCGACATCAGGAACGTCTTCAGCACGCCTTGGTCGACCACCGTGACGGGCCGCGCTTTGACGCCCTCATCGTCGTAGTCGTACCAGCCGTTCAAATCCACCGAGCCGATCTTGCGGCGGGTGGGATCAAACACCACCGAGAGGAAATCCGGCAGGACTTTCGTGCCCACGCTCTTGGTGAACGTCTGGCCTTCGCTTTCGTCCTTTTGCCGGTGCCCTTCGACGCGGTGCCCGAAGATCTCGTGGAAGAACACGCCCGCCGCGGGTCCGGAAAAAATCGCCGGGCCGACAAACGGCTCGGCTTCGGGAGCACGCAGCAGCGCCGAGACGTCGTTGGCCACGCGGTCGATGGCCGCCAGCATGGCTTTATCCTCGGGGAGCCCGGCCGCATCCACGGCTTCAAATGTCTCGAACGTGCTCAGGTCCGTGCCGTCGGCGGCCCTGGCCGAAGCCGTGATGACCACGCGCGCAAAACCGCGCCCGTGCTCGACGCGGGTGCCCTCGGTGTTGACCAGATAGCGCGTGTCGGTCTGGCAGAGCACGGCAACGTGCGAGGTGAGCACGCTGGGGTAGTGCTGGAAGCGCGCCGACAACTTGCGGATACGGTCGCTCCAGGCCGCCTCCTCGAACTTCAACTTGGGCGGCGCTTGCTGAAACACGGCCGGCGCCTCGGTGGAAAAATCGCCGGAATTGTCCTCTTCCGCCACGTTCACCTGGGTATTCGTCTTGATGCGGATCAGCCGTTCAGCGGCCGTGCGATAAGCGCGATCGGTCTCCAGCCACAACCGCCGCTTGATGGAGTTGACGTTGTCTTCGTAAGTGAGCGAGGCGCCCGAGGTGAACTGGCCGCGGTCTCCCCGGACACGGTGATAGTTATCGAGCTGGGGTGAGCCGACGCGCACCGAGACATCCAGAAAGCGGTCCTTTCCGCCCTCGGACGCGGTAATGGCTCCCAGCGTGCCCGAAACCGACCGAACCTCCTGTTCCGTGACCTCGTAGCTCATGAAATACGGCGGAGGGTCGGCTTTCTCCTTCAAAACGCTGAAGTTACGGTTCAGTTCCTGGGACATGGCGTCGAGCAGCACCGAGGGTTGGGCGAAGGCGATGGAGGCCACCGCAACCAGAAATGTGAGCCGAAGCGAGACTAAGCGGATCAAGTGTTTAGGATAGCATTGCGGCCGAAGCCGCGGCGTCGGGAGCGAGAATCAGCCAGTAGAAACCGGCTCCTACACCACCCCGCCAGCGCCCGCCGCCATCAGGCCCTTGTGTTTCAGCCCCGAAAGCGCCAAGCCGTACCGGCCGCGGATGCCGGTCTTTTCGAAAATGTGTTTCACGTGAATCTTGACCGTGCCGGTGCAGATGCCCAGTGCGATGGCGATATCTTTGTTCCGCATCCCGCGCTCCACCAGCCCCATCACCTGCAGTTCGCGCGCGGTAAGGGCCGGGCGGCCCATGCGCACCGGCTGGCCGGGCGCGGCAACCAGTTCTTCTTCCAGCCAGGTGCTTCCGCCAGCCACCTGGCGGATGCAATCCAGCAGCGTGTCCAGCCGGGCGGTCTTGTGAACCACTCCGGCGGCGCCGGCTTGCAACAACCGCAACGCCTCAGCCTCCGAGAGTGCCACGCTCCACACCACCGCCGCAGTGCGGAACTCCGCTTGCCGCAAGGTCCTGAGGCACTCCATCACGGCTTGGATGCCGAAGGACTTGTCCACGACCAGAACGGCCGGCTGCAACTCGCGCACGGCGTCCATGCCATCCTCCAGTGAGGTCTCGGCAGCGATGACAGACAGGCCCTCTACCGATTCCAGCAGGCTTCGGAGCCCTTCCATGGCGACCGGTTCTGTGTCGCAAACCACAACACTATCCACAGGCCCACCTTCCGCGCACAGCGCGCGTTCCTCTATCACTATATCGGCTTTAAGGTCTGAATACTGTAGTGCCGCCCGGAGGGCTACGTCTCATGAATTCACCCCTGCCGGACGGCTACTGTCCCAGCCGGTACTCGGCCAGGTCGATCCAGCAATTATCCGCCGTGTTCCGGACAAACACCGTCCGCTCCGCCCGAAACACGCTGCTGCCCCGGTATTCCCGCCATTGCCGCTGGGCGAGTTCGTAAATGGCCCGGACCTCCTGGTGCGGAATCTCCTGCGCCAGGGTGATGTGGGGATGGTACAGAAGCGGCTCCTCGAACTCCAGCGCGCCGACGTTCATGGCGGCGTGCATGCGCCGCAGGTCCGCGGCTCCCGCGCCGATTTCGATATAGATCACGTTGGTGACGGGAAAGATCTGAAGCCCGGCCAGTTCAATTTCGAAGGGCGCCCACCTCTCCATCAAGGCGCGGGCTTGTCCGGCCGCCGCCTGCCATTCCACCGCCAGCGGACGCGGCGGAAGCACGCTCACGTGCGCATGGGGGTTGCAGTGGGGGGCCAGCTCCCTCCGCAGGTCGTCCAGGAAACGCCCCAGCGGGTCGGGAATGTAGATCACCAGGGCGAAGACACTGAGCCGCTCCTCGGCTGGGACACCACGGGTCACCCCGTTCTTTTCAGAACCCATGCTCTCTCTATGGTAACCATTTTGTAGCTTTTTTCGCGCACCTGATACGCTGAATAGAATGCCGAACCCCAGCCAGCCGAATCCGCTTCTGGCGCTCAAGTTCCGAATCCCGTTCGACCGCATCCGGGCCGCGCACGTCGAGCCCGCCGCCGCGGAACTGCTGCGCGAGGCGCGCGCGCGTCTGGAGACCATCGCCGGCCAGCCGGGCGAGCGCACCTTCGAGAACACCATGCGCGCGCTGGACCACCTGACGGAACCGCTGGATTGCGCCATGGGAGTTGTGCGGCACCTGGAATCGGTGGCCACCTACCCGGAGCTGCGCGCCGCGTTCAACGCGGTCGAGCCGGAGGTCAGTGCGTTCCACTCGGGCATCCCCCTTCAGGAAGGGCTGTGGAAAGGTATCCAGGCGTATGCCGCCACGCCGGAAGGCGGAAGTCTCGAGGGTGAGCGGCGGCGCTTCCTGACCAAAACAGTGGACGATTTCCGCCGTCACGGCGCCGACCTGGACGCCCCGGGCAAGAAGCGGCTGGAAGCGATCGACGTAGAGCTGACCCGGCTCACCACGAAGTTCTCGGAAAACGTGCTGGACTCGACCAACGCTTTCGAGCTTCTGATCGCCAACCAGGCGGAGCTGGCCGGGCTGCCGGCCACGGCGGTCGCCTCGGCGCGAGAGAGCGCCGCACGCAAAGGTCGGGAAGGCTGGCGATTCACCTTGCAAGCGCCCGATTACGTCGCGGTGATGACGTATCTGGACGATGCCGCCATCCGCCGGCAGATCTACCTGGCCCACTCGGTGCGCGGGACCGCGGGCCAGTGGGACAACCGCCCGCTGGTCGCCCGCATCCTCGATCTGCGCCGCCAGAAGGCCGGGCTACTGGGCTTCGCGGATTTCGCGGACCTGGTGCTCGAAGATCGCATGGCCCACAACGGCGCCCGCGCCATGGCTTTCCTCGAAGATCTCAAAGCCAAGACCGAGCCGCGTTTCCGGGAAGAGAACCGGGAACTGCTGGAGTTCCGCCGCTCTCTGGAGGGGCCGGACGCTCCCGAGCTCCAGCCCTGGGACGTGGCTTACTACGCCGAGAAGCAGCGCGCCGCTCTCTACGACTTCGACGAGGAGGCGCTGCGGCCCTACTTCCCACTCGAGCGCGTGACCGCCGGCTTGTTCGACCTGGTGAACCGCCTCTATGGCATTCGGGTGTCCGACGAGCCGGGCGTGCCGGTGTGGGACCCGCAGGTTCGCTATTACAACGTGCACGACGGCGACGGCGCGTTCCTGGGCGGCTTCTACGCCGACTGGTATCCCCGCGAGAACAAGCGCGACGGCGGATGGATGGATGCCCTGATCACGGGCGGTCCCGTCTCCGGCGACGGATTCCAGCCGCACCTGGGCCTGATTTGCGGGAATCTCACCCCCCCGGTGGGCGGCCGGCCGGCGCTCCTCACGCATCGCGAAGTGGAGACCATCTTCCACGAATTCGGCCATCTCCTCCACCATTTGCTCAGCCGGGTGGAAATGCGCACGCTGGCCGGCTCCAACGTGGCGTGGGATTTCGTCGAGCTGCCCTCGCAGATCATGGAGAACTGGTGCTGGGAACGGCAGGCTCTGGACCTGTTCGCGTGCCACTGGGAAACCGCCGAGCCGATTCCCGACGTGCTCTTCCAGAAGATGAAGCGCGCGCGCACCTTTCGCGCCGCCAACGCCCAGATGCGGCAACTCGGCATGGCTTTTGTCGACCTGCTCCTGCACACCCGCTATTCACGCGAGCGGGATGGAGACCCGGTCGATTACACGCGGACCATCTTGCAGCAGTTCGTGCCCGCGCCGCTGCCGCCCGAGCACGCCATGATCGCGGGCTTCACCCACCTGTTTGGCAGCCCGGTAGGCTACGGCGCCGGCTACTATTCCTACAAATGGGCGGAAGTGCTGGATGCCGACGCGTTCACCCGCTTTCGGGACCATGGCATCTTCAGCCGCGAGATCGGGAGCGAGTTCCGCGAGAAGATCCTGTCCAGGGGAGACAGCCAGGACCCGGCGGAGTTGTACCGCAGCTTCATGGGACGAGATCCCGATCCGCGGGCGCTGCTGGAGAGATCGGGGCTGGGGTAAGCGGGGCCGGGCGGTCAAACCGGCAAACCACGCTCGTCAAAGCCGATGATCTCTTCAGGGCTGCGCTTGTCGCGGTCTGGCAGAACCGCGCACCGCTCACTGATGGCTGGCAGTTCTTCCGTCATGTGGGGCGCGGAAAGCGCGCGCGCCAACTCGTCGGCCTGAGCGTTCTTGATGTTCAAAGCCATTTACAGATTCTCCCCAGAAGTATGCTTTTCCCCTACACGATAGTGCGCCACTGCGGATGTTAGATACAGTGGTCGGGATGGCGGTCTCGCCCGCCGCCGGCTTTCACGCGGGTGATCGGATCTACCCTAACTCCAGCCGCAGAACATCCCCTAGTCAGGCCGCTATGCGCTTTTTCCGGTGCCTGCTCGTCTTGCGCCAGGGCGCGCGCCGTCAACGACTTCACGCGCCATTCAAAGCGTGTCGGGTAGCCCTTCCTTCCCGGGATGAACCGCCCGAGGCCCAGCGCATCAATCCGGCGCAGGGCATCAAGCGAGGCGAGCGCAACCCGTGCTCAATATCTTTCAGCACGTCGTAAATGCGCTGGTTCGGATTCAAGTTCGGCATGAGTTTATGCGCAGTGTTCCGCCGTGAATTGTGTCACCTTCATGTGCGGTTGCAACTGCGCACACCCCCATTCTCCATGAGATTCGTCATGGGCTGATTGCTATTGACTCCGATTCTGTCGTTTTGCCATAATCCGCCTTCAGGTCGCCAACGGAGTTCTCGCATGAAGCTGTGGTGTTGGGTTGCTTGTCTTGGGCGGCGCCATGGCCGCGCCGGGCCATCGATTCGCCTGTACGGACTACACCCAAGGCAAACCCAACGGCAACACGCGTGGTCTGAACCTTTGCCGATCACGAGACCATGAAGACCATCTCGAGTGTCGAGATCCTGGACGTGCCCGGCGACCCCATCGCCGGCACAGTCTTGCATTGACGGAGGAACCAGCACCATGAACCGGCGGAGTTTTCTGTATGGCAGCGCCGCGCTGGGAGCGGTCCGGCCCAGCCCGGCCGCCCCGGCCAAAGACAGTCTCCTCGAGAAAGTCGCCCAAGCCGCGCTCGCCATGCAGCGCCATTCCTGGGAGCAGGGAATTCTGGCCCAGGCATTTCTGGATATGGGGGACCGGGAGCGGGTGGTCCTGATGGCCAAGAGCGCGATGGTCGAGAGGGCCGCGGACGGGCGGCTGGCGGCCATCGGCGGCGGGGCCACCGATCCGGCCATGGGCGGGGCGGCGTATTGGCGCGCCGCGGAATTGACCGGCGATCCGCAAATGCAGCAAGCCGCGCGCGGGCTGCTCGAGTTCGTCCTGAAGAAAGCTCCGCGCGCCGCCGACGGAACCTGCTACCACGTCTTCAACGCTCCCGAGATGTGGTCCGACAGTTTCTACACCACCCCTCCATTCCTCGCCGCGACCGGCCACTATGACGAAGCCATCCTGCAAATCGACGGCCTGCGGAAGCGGCTCTGGAACCCCGAAAAAAAATTGCTTTCGCACATCTGGGACGATGGCCGCCGGCAGTTCCGGCGCCAGGCATTCTGGGGAGTCGGGAACGGTTGGGCGGCGGCGGGGATCACGCGGGTGATGGCGGCTCTGCCGGCGGCCCGCCAGGCGGAGCGCGAGCGACTCTCCGCGTTTCTCAAGGAACTGCTGGATGGATGCCTGGCTCACCAGCGTCCCGACGGCCTGTTCCACGATGTGCTGGACCAGCCCGAGAGCTTTGTCGAGACCAACCTGGCGCAGATACTGGCTTTTAGTATCTACACCGGCGTGCCAGGGGGCTGGTTGCCGGCCAGCTACGTTCCGGCCGCGGACCGCATGCGCGCCGCCGCGCGCGCCAAGGTGGACCAATACGGCTTCGTGCAGGGGGTCTGCGGAGCACCCACCTTCGACCATGCGGGCGTAGCCGCCGAAGGCCAGGCGTTTTTCCTCATGATGGAAGTGGCCCGCCGCCGCCCGCGAGCAGGGGCCTGACCATTGAGGCCGGGTGTTTCCACCACCGGGGCAAACCAATACACTTTCGCATAGTGCATTCTCCCAAAAACCGGAGAACCCCTCGCTGCTCCCTTGTAAGTGATAGATAATTCGGGTACTCTTAAACAAGACTTGCAGATCTGGAGCGGCATTAAACGTGCTCCTCGGAGAGCGGAGTATTGTCTCGCGACTAGGTAACGGCGGCTGCCATGTTTCAGGAACTCAAGTTCCAGCTTTCCACCGCGATATTAACCATCCTGACTCTCGCCGCGGGTGTGGCTGCCGTCATTAATTTCGAGCAACAGCATCGTTTCCGGCTTCCTGAAGATGGTGTAGTCTGGGTGGATCGCACTGGGGGCGTTGAGGCGCTGTACGTCACGAAAGGCAGCGGCGGGTCCAATGCCGGGATCCATCCCGGTGACCGGCTGGCGTTGATCAACGGAGTTCCCATCGAGAACGCCGCCAACGTCACTCAAGTGCTGGTGCGCATCGGGTCGTGGAGCAAGGCCGTTTACCACATCAGCCGTCGCGGGGTGGACTTCGACACCACCGTCATCGTCGGTGAAGTGCCCCGGGATCTGGCCGTAACCTACCAGTACCTGGTGGGATTGGCCTACCTGGTGATCGGCCTGTTCGTCTATTTCCGCCGCGGCAGCGCGCAGAAGGCGCGACACTTTTATATTCTGTGCCTGGCCTCGTTCGTGTTCCTTTGCTTCCACTACACCGGCCAGTTCAATGGGTTCGACAAGGTCATTTATTTCGGCAACCTGGCCGCCGGCCTGGTGGCGCCGGCCGTGTTCCTGCATTTCTGCCTGACCTTCCCCGAGCCGCGCAGGTGGCTCCGGAAACCTGTCTGGGCGACGGTGCTATACGCGCCCGGGGCGCTGCTTTTCGCGGTCTTCGTGGCCTTCGCCACCGGCGCGTTGACGGTGGCCATTCCGCTGCTCGAGCTGCGCTGGATGCTGGACCGCGTGTGGATGGTGTTTTGGACCGTCCCCTACGTGGCCGGTGGGTTTGCTCTGAGCATGGAATACCGCAAAGCCGAGGACCCCATCGTGCGGCAGCAGCTCAAGTGGCTGCGCAACGGCGCCTTCTGCGGCATCCTGCCTTTCGCCCTGCTGTACGTATTGCCCTACTCCATGGGCATGATTCCCAACGCCTACCTGAAGATGTCGGTGCTCTCGCTGACCCTGATTCCGCTCACCTTGGCCTACGCCATTGTGCGTTACCGGCTGATGGACGTGGACATCATCTTCCGGCGCGGCTATGCCTATACGCTGGCCACTATCTGCGTGCTGGCGGCGTTTTACGGCATCGTATTCTCGTTGGGCAGCCTGGTGCAGAAGAATTTCAAGGACCTCGGCAATATCGGCCTCATCACCGTGATGCTCATCACCGCTTTCCTGTTCCAGCCCATTCGCAACTGGATTCAGGAGCGGCTGGACAAGCACTTCTACCGCGACCGCTACGACTACCGCCGCACCCTGGTCGAGTTCGCGCGCGAGCTCAGCTCCGAGACAGATCTCGACGCCATGCTGGCCTCCGTGGGCGAACGGCTGCGGCAGACGCTCTCCATCAAGCACATGGCGTTTTTTCTGGCCGAGGAAGGTCCCGGCGGTCCCGAATTCCGGCTGAAGCAGTCCATGGGAGAAAACCCCTGGCTGGCTGCCGTCGGCCGTGAGGAACTGGATCTCAGCTTTCTCCATTGGAAGCTGCCCGAACCGTATCTCTTTTTCCAGCGCACGCGTCACCAGCTCGACGCCGTCTCGCGCGCCTGGCCGGCTTCGGTGAGGCGCACCATCGCCGATCTGGATCTCACCTACTACCTGCCTTGCACAGTCCGCGGCCGGACCATCGCCTACATGGGCGTCAGCCGGACCACCGACGGCGATTATCTTTCCAGCGTGGACGTCGAGCTGCTGGTTACCCTGGCCGGGTACGTGGGCATCGCTATCGAGAACGCCTCGCTCTACCGCTCGCTGCAGCGCAAAGTGGAAGAGTACGAGCGGCTCAAGGAATTCAGCGAGAACATCGTCGAATCCATCAACGTGGGCATTTTGGCGGCCGATCTGGACGACCGCGTGGAAAGCTGGAACACGCAGATCGAGCGCCTCAGCGGCATTCCCCGCGACCACGCCGTGGGCCGAACGCTCTCCGAACTGTTCCCCATCGAGCTAGCCGGGGAGTTTGACCGCGTGCGGGGCCAGACCGGCATTCATCACATCTACAAATTCGTGCTGCGGCCCGCGGCCGGCAATGGGGTGCCCTCTGGGTCCGGCAATGGCCACGGTCTGCCCGCGAGTCTTCGCGAAACCACCTTGAATATCGCCATCGCGCCGCTGGTTTCCAAGGACCAGGAGCAGATTGGCCGGCTGATTATCTTCGACGACATTACCGACCGCGCCGAGCTCGAGCAGCGGCTGGTGCAGGCCGACAAACTCTCCAGCATCGGGCTGCTGGCGGCGGGCGTGGCCCACGAGGTCAATACGCCCCTGGCCGTGATCTCCACCTACGCCCAGATGCTGGCCAAGCAGGTGAGCGACGATTCGCAAAAGTCGCTCATCCTCGACAAGATCGCCAAGCAGACTTTCCGCGCCAGCGAGATTGTCAATTCGCTGCTCAACTTCTCCCGAACCTCCACGACCTCTTTGACCGACGTGAACCTGAACCGCGTGATTCAAGAAACGCTCTCTTTGCTCGAGCACCAGCTTCAGAAGTCGGGAATCCAGGTCAAGACCGATTTCGACCCCGGCCTGCGGCCCGTGCGCGGCAACGCCGGCCAGCTTCAGCAAGTGTTTCTTAACCTGTTCTTGAATGCCCGCGACGCTATGTCGGCGGGCGGAACGCTGGACGTACGCACCTGGATGGAAGACTCGGGAGCCAGGGCCGAAGTGGCCGATACGGGACACGGCATCGCCCCCGAGCACCTGCACCGCATCTACGATCCGTTCTTCACCACCAAGGCGGTGCGCAAGGGCACCGGCCTCGGCCTCTCGGTGACTTACGGTATCATTCAAGAGCATGGCGGCTCCATCGAAGTCTCTAACCGGCCGGGCGGTGGCGCCTCATTCCGGATCGAGCTTCCCCTTGCCGTGTTCGGCTCGGCGAGGAAGCCGGTGAATGCCGCTTGAAATGACCGCTCCCCACTTCACGGCTCCCGGCGCCAAAGGCAAGGTGCTGGTAGTCGACGACGAACTGGATATCCGCGAAAGCCTGGAAATCCTGCTCTCCTCGGAAGGCTATTCCGTTGATCAGGCCCAAAACGCAGCCGAAGGGATCCAAAAAATGGAGATCAGCGGCTACGATCTGGTGCTGCTCGACCTCATGATGCCCGACCGCTCCGGCATGGATGTGCTCCACGAGGTCCGCGAGCGCGATCGTGAAACCCCCATTTTCATGATCACCGCCTACGGCTCGGTGGAAGCCGCGGTCAACGCGCTCAAGCTCGGCGCCAACGATTATTTCTCCAAGCCCTGGGACAACGAGAAGCTGCTCATCGAAATCGACCGCATGATCGTGCGGCGGCGGCTCGAATACGAAAACACCCATCTCAAGCGGGCCCTCAAGCAGCGCTACAGTTTCCCCAACATCATCGGCAAAAGCGAGCGCATGGTGCGCATGCTCGACCTGGTGGCTCAGGTGGCTTCCAGCCGCTCCACTATCCTGATCACCGGCGAGACCGGCACCGGGAAGGAACTGGTCGCCAAAGCCATCCATGCCAACTCGCCGCGCGCGGACCAGATGTTCGTGGCCGTGAACAGCGGATCGCTGCCTCCGGACTTGCTGGAATCGACGCTCTTCGGGCACGTGAAAGGCGCTTTTACCAGCGCCATTCAATCCAAGAAGGGCTATTTCGAAGTGGCCGACCGCGGCACCATTTTCTTCGATGAAATCGGCACGCTCGGGCCCGAAACGCAGATCAAGCTGCTGCGCGTCATCCAGGAGAAGGAGTTCACGCCGCTGGGCGCGACGGACCCGGTCAAGGTGGACGTCCGCATTCTGGCGGCCACCAATGCCGATCTCCACCAGCTCGTCAAGGAAGGCAAATTCCGCGAAGACTTGTACTACCGGCTCAACGTGATCAACATAGCGCTGCCGCCCCTGCGCGAGCGCAAGGAGGACATTCCACTCCTGGCCGGGCATTTTTTCACTTACTATTGCCGCGAGAACAACAAGTTCCTGGATCCCTCCGGCCGGTCGATTCTGCATTTCCAACCGGAAGCCCTGCAGGTGCTGATGGAACACGCCTGGCCGGGCAACGTGCGCGAACTGGAGAACGTGGTGGAGCGCGCCGTGGTGCTGGCCACCGAGCCGTCGGTTCCGGTGGAGGTGCTGCCCGACGCTCTGCTGGAGGCCAACGGCATCCGCCGGAGCCGCGGCGACGGCTCGCCGCTGCCGCCGGACGCTTCGCTTTTCGAAATCGTCAACGATTTCGAGCGGCGGGTGATCGTGGAGCGGTTGGAGCTCTGCAACGGCAGCCAGACCGACGCCGCCGAGAGCCTCCACGTGCCGCTCTCAACGCTGAATCAGAAGATCAAGCGGCTGGACATCAAGATCCGCAAGAAGTCGGAAGGTTAACCGAAGTTCGTCACGGAACAGCCGCAGCACCAGTCAGTGGCCGCCGCCCTCAGCGCGCCAGGGCGGCGATTATCTCCTCCGTGCCGCGCACCCGGCCCAGGCGGGGGAAGATGCGCTCGACGGCATTGGCATGGCTCTCCACGTTGAGGCCCGCCATGGCATCGCGGGCGAAAACCTGTTCGTAGCCGCGCTCGTAAGCATCGCGCGCGGTGCTTTCGACTCCGAACTCGGTGGCGATGCCGCATAGGACAATGGTCGCAAGCCCCCGCCGGCGCAGTTGCAAGTCGAGGTCGGTGCCGTAGAAGGCGCCCCACTGGCGTTTAGTGATTACGAAATCGTCTTGCTTCGGCTCCATCTCGGGAACAATTTCCGCCCAGTCCGGCGGAGGAATTTGCGCCGGCATTGCCGCATCGGCGATGGGACGTAACGCGTCTTTCCGGTCCGGAGACGGGGTCACCCGCACCAAAAACACCGGCATACCGTTTTCCCTGAAAGCTGCGGCGAGCGCCGCCGCATTTCTTACTACGACCTCCGGCGCATACGGAGCGGTTTGTCGTCCCATGATGCCCTTCTGGAGGTCGATGACGACCAATGCCGTCTTTGACTTATCAACTAATACGTCGCTCATAATCGTTACATGACCACCTTCGGGTAAGACCACGCGCTGAGCATCGATATAAGCAGCGCAGCAATGGCAAGTACGCCGATGTCGAAGCCCACCCTCGCGACGCCGCCAGAGAGCATGAGCGCCCTCAATCCGTCGACCATATAACTCAAAGGATTCACCCTGGCCACCGCCTGGAGCCACGCAGGCATGATCGCAATCGGGTAAATAGCATTCGAGGCGAAGAATAATGGCAGAGTGATCACCTGGCCGATGCCCATGAACCGCTCTCTGGTTTTCACGATTGACGCGACAATCATGGAAAGACCGGTGAAGAAGCTCGCGCCGAGCATGACGATGACAACCACTCCGAGGACAGACCATAGGGTGATGTGCAATCGAATGCCGAGGACGATGGCGAAAAGGAAAACAATGAGCGCCTGGCTCAGGCCTCTGATGCCGGCGGCGGCCATCTTGCCCCAGACCAAGGCTAGACGCGGCGTTGGAGTGACCAGCAGCTTCTGCAAAACGCCCGTGTCGCGGTCTATGATGATGTACAGGCCATAGAAGATCGCAACGAAGACCACGGATTGCGTGAGAATGCCCGGCGTGATGAACTGGAGATAGGTCAATCCCGGCGTCGCTATCGCCCGCACCTTGCTGAGCGCTTCGCCGAAAATGCCGAGCCACAAGATCGGCTGCACTGCGCGGGATATGAGCTCCGTGGGATCATGGAGTAGCTTGCGCGTTTCCATCTCGGCGAGCACGTATGATTTCTTGAAGGTCTGTGAAAGGTAGTGAAGCATATGCGCGCCGACTGCTATCCTAACCGTCGCTCGATTTGCCTGGCCCTGCGGATTTCTCGAAAATTGCCGGTTTCCTGAAGTTTGTTGCCGCTGAAGAAGATGAAGGCATCTTCGAGCGTGGCATCGGGCTTGCCGGTTTTCGCTTTCAGCTCTTCCGCCGTGCCCGTCGCGGCGATCTTTCCCCTGTTCATCACGGCGACGCGGTCGCTCACCTCATCCGCCTCCTCCATGTTGTGCGTGGAGAAGAAGATGGTTGTGTTGAATCTGCCCCGCAGATCGAAGAGGTGTTCCCAAACGTTCTGTCGCGAGACGGGATCGAGTCCGGTCGTCGGCTCGTCGAGCAGTAGCACCTTGGGACGGTGGAGCATGGCTTGTCCAACCTCCATCTTCCGGATCATGCCGCCGGAGAACGTACGTACCAGCGCATCCGTGTGCCCTTCCAAATTGAGAAATGAGAGCATTTCCCGGATGCGCTCCCTTCGTTCCACCCTCGGAATATCGTAGAGCCGCGCCATGAGCATCAGGTTCTCGTAGGCAGTGAGCGTTCCGTCGACTGAAATCATTTGCGGCACGTAGCCGATCGCATTCCGCACCTCCGGAGCGTGGCGCGCAATATCGTGTCCATCGATCATGGCCGTACCGCTTGTGGGCGCAAGAAGCGTGATGAGCACCTTGATAGTCGTAGATTTCCCTGCACCGTTCGGCCCCAGGAACGCGAAGATCTCTCCAGCTTCGACAGTGAACGATATATCGTCAACCGCGGCGAGATCCTTGAACCGCTTCACGAGATGAGCGACTTGGACGATGGAGGATGTTTTACGCATTGAAGTGATGGAGGCGAGATGACGATGCTGGAGACACAATGGGAAGCTTTATTTTAGCTGAACTCTCTACAGTCGCGGGTCCGCCGTCCGGCCATGGCGATGTTCACTGCTATCCGTGCCCCTTCGATGGTACTTCTGGTGCCAGTTCGTTGGAATCCCGCATAAAGTACTAACCGTCCGCCGGGACGGAGGCCGGTTTTCAGTACTTTCTGTAGCTGGGCACCTTGCCACAGAATCGGAGTATGAACGTACAGGCATTCCTGAATGGGGGGCTGCATCTCAGCATCGGAACTGCTGTAATCTGGCGAATCGCGGACCTGCGCCATGTGCTGGCTAGCGATTTCGGCGAGCGCACCATCGTGGGGGTGGCGCTTTACGCTTGTTGCGCGAACGTGGTCCGCTGCATTCGCACTGCCTTCTGTCGGTAGCAGGTCCGGGTCGTTCGGACCCAGCCGGACGGCGGTCATCGTGTTGTTGCCCTGCTATTTCGCAATCAGATCGTCGCCCCGTTCTGCAGTGGCACACCCCGAGCAGTCTCTCAGTTTCGGCGTACTATAGACGGAGCTCTCCTGCGCATGGCCAAAGGACCTGCTTATATCAGGAAATGATGAGGAAGGTGTTGGCGATTGTTGGCTCTGGAGTCTTCCTGGTCATCGCTCCCGGGTTCGTAGCCGGAGTGGTGCCATGGTGGATCTCCCGTTGGCGATTTGAAGCCCCCTTCTTCGGTTTGGCGCTTTTTCGTTTTGTTGGCGGCGTGCTGATCACGCTGGGTGTCATTGGCCTTCTAGATTCGTTTATCCGATTCACAGCTGGGCCTGGGCACGCCGGCGCCGGTCTTCCCAACGCGCCATTTGGTTGTTTCCGGCCTGTATCGTTATGTGCGAAATCCGATGTACGCAGCGGTAGTGAGCGCCATTCTCGGCCAGGGCTTGGTTCTTGGAAACGTGACGCTGCTTGAATACGGCGCGCTTGTCTGGCTGCTGTTTCACCTTTTTGTGCTGGTGTACGAAGAACCAACCCTGAGGGCAAACTTTCGCTCCGAATACAAAGTGTACTGTGCCGAAGTCCCGAGGTGGATTCCGCGTTTCATTCTTGGTTCGCCGAGGCCTCAGCGGTAGCGGTATAGCGTCACGCGCTGGATGCCCTTCGCACTCGTCGGAGACCAACAGCACCCTGACCTACGAAGTACCAGGCAAGCTCCCTCATCGCTGTCGTCGCCGTTCAGCACACGCCCGGGAACCCAGCGGCCGTTAACAAAACTGCCTTCTTCCACAGTCGCCAGTCCGGCGAGCGGGGGCCCCGGTGTGCTCGGAGAAAAGGTGACGGTTACGTCGCTGCCAGCCACGAAGTACTCGTCGGGCCCCGTCGCAATGAAAATTGCCGCGGCGGGTGGCGGGGGTCCTTGCGATGGTAGCGCCCCTGTTATTCTGCGGCTGTTGAGAAACGCGACTGTCAGCGTGTAATTCCCCACCTGGACCTTCTGCGGCGGGTCGTTCGGGCGCAGCAGGACAGCAGACATTGTCCCTTTACCCTGGTGTTCCCCAATCAGTGGTGTCAACTGTGTGATCACGTCGTAGCTGCTGATCAGATCGTTGTCGGGATGCGTGAAAATCGGGTCCTCGATCCCCATCACCGTCCAACCGACCGCATCATGTCCGAACATGTAGAGCACTCTGGCTGCGCCTTCCGGCCCACCCAGATTCTCGGGTATGAACAGCGGGTTCCCGGATCGGCTGTACTTTGCGCACCACGACACAAAGTCCCTGTCGTCGTAAGCGTCGGGCGACAGCATATCGATTCGTGGCGCCCCGGCTCTCCAGACGTCCATCAGGTCGGGCATAGGGCCACCGACGGCGAAATACATCCCTCCGGGTTCGTGCGCCTTCCCAATTGCGTCCGCGATGGTGGACGTTCTGCCCAGCGCCGCGTTCATGTAGATTGGCACCGGGTACTCGGCTTTGCCCGCCTCGGCCACCCGGCCGAGGTAGCGCGCAAAGTACCAGCACGTGAAGATTTCATCCGTCGCCGTGCCCTTTCCGAACACCTCTTCCCAGGTCCCGGATGCTTTGAAGCCGGCCGCCGCCCACACCTGGCGAAATTCCGGAATGAGGCTGTCCTTGTGCTTCTGGAGGTAGTCCATGAGCTCCTGCGGCACCGGCCCCGCAAAGGCCTTGTCCGCCGCCGGCGACCGGTCGCGGGAGTCCCCCTGCATTCCCACTTCGTTCTCCAACTGGATCATGATGACCGTGTGCTGCTGGCCATCCACTTCCTTGACGTGTCGCATCAGGGCCGCAAAGGCGCGAGCATCGGCGTCCCGGTTCGCATCGCTGAAGGTGCTGAGCAGTTCGATGGTCCTCCTCCCCGTAACTTGGATGCGCTCCCCGTCCGACATTGCGATCGCGGGCCAGGGTGTGTTATCCCCAACGATCTGGGCGCGCGGGAACCGCTCGAAGTCCTTCTTCAGCCAGTCGGGCGGGTAGCTGGACAAACCGTTCTTCCAGCTTGCGAACCACAAAAGTACGAGGCGCAGGTTGTGACTCCGTGCGTCCCGGATCACGCCGTCCAGGTTACTGAAGTCGAACTTCCCTTCCTGCGGTTCGATCCGGTTCCAGGCAACGCCCGCTAGGGCGGTGTTGACTTTGGCCTCTACGAGCTTGGACCAGACCGGCTTCATGTACTCGACGCTGGTGGCGCTGTTGTTGGTCAACTCTGCCGCCAGCACCGGGAAAGGCTTGCCGTCTACGATCAGTTGGGTGGCTGTCCCCTGCTTCCGCAAGTGGGGGATTTCCGAAGCAGGCGTGGTTGCGACCGATCTGCTTTGGCCCTGACTCGCAGCGAAGGCGAGAGGGCACAGGAGAGCGGAACAAAACAAAGTTCGGAGTTGCATGATTATCTCCATATATCTTGCACAAATTGTGCCTTCCGATCAGCCCCTACATCCGTCTATAGTACGCCCCTAATCCGTCGATAACCGGCCAGCTTCGCCAGACCCTGACAGCCGCGCGTGTTCTGCCGACGCGCCAAGCGGCCGGCGGAGCAGAACAGCACGCCGGCAAGCAAGGCCGGGGCGATGCGGCGCCCGCGGGATGGTTCCAACCGACGGTGCGCGGGCGCGTTGCTGGCGACAGTGCTGTTCCGCATCGCCATCCCTGCCGGCCGCGGGAAGCTATAATCGACATTCATGGACAGCCCATCCGTCCTGGTTTCGGGGTCCTGTGGCTTGATCGGATCGGAGGTCTCGCTCTTCTTCGCCCGTCAAGGCTTCCGCGTCACCGGCATCGACAGCAATCATCGCGCGGTCTTCTTCGGTCCGGAGGGCGATACCAGTTGGGTCCTCGAACGCTTGCGCCGCCAGATGCCCGGCTACCGGCATGAGGCGCTCGATATCCGCGACAGAGACGGAGTGCTTGCCCTGGTGGAGGAACTTCGGCCCAACCTCATCATTCACACCGCCGCCCAGCCGTCGCACGATCGCGCCGCCGCCATTCCATTCCTCGACTTCGAGGTCAATGCGTTGGGGACTCTGCACCTGCTCGAGGCCGCCCGGCGTTTCTGCCCCGAAGCGCCGTTCATTCACATGTCCACCAACAAGGTGTACGGCGACCGGCCCAACGCCATCGCGATGCTGGAACTGGAAACGCGCTGGGATTATGCGGACCCGGCGTACGAGAACGGAATACCGGAGGATTTCCCCATCGATCAGTCCAAGCATTCTCTCTTCGGCGCGTCCAAGCTGGCGGGAGATGTAATGGTGCAGGAATACGGGCGGTACTTCAACATGCCCACCTGCTGCCTCCGCGGCGGCTGCCTCACGGGACCCAATCACTCCGGCGTCGAGCTGCACGGATTCCTGAGCTACCTGATCAAATGCAACTTGGAGGGCCGGGAATACACAGTGTTCGGTTACCAGGGCAAGCAGGTGCGCGACAATATTCACTCCGAGGACGTGGCGCGTTTCATGTTTGAGTTTTGGAAAGCGCCGCGCGTGAGCGAAGTCTACAACCTGGGCGGTGGCAAAGGGAACTCCTGCTCCATCCTGGAGGCGTTCCGCATGGCCCAGGAAGTCACCGGCCGTCCCATGAACTGGCGCTACGTGAATGAGAACCGCATCGGCGACCACATCTGCTACTACAGCGATCTGCGTAAAATGAAGGCGCACTACCCCGCCTGGGACATCGCCAGGCCGCTCCCGGGGATCTTCCAGGAAATCGCAGGGAGTTGGATCGAGCGGCTGGCCGAGGCGATTTGATGCAGCTCCTGATCACGGGCATCTGCGGATTCGCCGGCAGCGCCGTAGCGGAGACCCTTCTCGAGCGGCGGCCGGGCCTCTCCATCGCGGGCATCGACAACCTGATGCGCCCGGGGTCGGAGGGCAACCGGCTGCGGTTGCGGCGCATGGGCGTCGCGGTTCTCCATGGCGACCTCCGGCAGGCCAGCGACTTGGAACCGCTGCCCGCCGCCGACTGGGTCGTCGAAGCCGCCGCTCAACCGAGCGTACTGGCGGGCGTACAGGGCGGTTTCAGCAGCCGCCGGCTGTTCGAGCATAACCTGGTCGGTCTGGCGAATGTGCTGGAACTCTGCAAGGCTACGCGGGCGGGCCTGTTGTTGCTCAGCAGCAGCCGCGTCTACTCCATCCCGGCCCTCCAGTCGCTTCCGCTCCGGGACGGTGGCAATGCTCTCCAGTTGGACATCTCGCAGCCTCTTCCGCGCGGAGTCTCCGCCCAGGGCATCGGCCCGGATTTCTCCACCAACCCGCCAGTGTCCCTCTATGGCAGCACCAAGCTGGCCGCCGAGGCCCTGGCGCTGGAGTGGGGCGCCGCCTTCGGCTTCCCCGTTTGGATCAATCGCTGCGGAGTCCTGGCCGGCCCCGGGCAGTTCGGCACGCCCGACCAGGGGATTTTCTCCTACTGGATCAACGCCCATCTGCGCAGGCAACCGCTGCGCTACACCGGTTTCGGCGGAGAAGGCAAGCAGGTCCGGGATGCGCTGCACCCGCGTGACTTGGCCGCCCTGCTCGATCTGCAAATCGAGACCGCGCGGGTCGGCGGGCAGCGGCTCTACACCGCCGGTGGGGGGACCGCGAATTCCCTCTCTCTGGCGCAGCTCACGGCCTGGTGCGACGGCGCCTTCGGTCCGCACCGTCCCGAGCCGGATCCTCGCGAGCGGCCCTACGACGTGCCCTGGGTGGCCATGGACAACGACGAAGCGGAGCGTGACTTCGGCTGGACGGTCGAGACGCCGATAATGAGCCTCCTCGGCGAAATTGCCGCGCACGCCCGGAGCAACCCGGACTGGCTCGAGCGGAGCGGTTTGTGAAGAGCCGGCCGGAGCCTACATCCCACCAGCCGCTCAAGTTGCTTTCCGTGGTCATCCCTTGCCGCAACGAAGAGAGCGCCATCCCTTCCGCCGTCGAGCATCTGCACGTGGAATTGCGCCTGCACGACGTCCCCCACGAGATCGTCATCGTGGATGACGGCAGCACCGACTCCACCTGGCAGGTGCTCGAAGCCCTCTGCCAGCGCGTGCCCACCCTGCGCCCCGTCCGGAATACGGGGGAGAACGGTTTCGGGAGAGCCGTCGCCTTGGGCATCGACCACAGCCGCGGCGATGCCATCGTGATCATGATGGCCGACGAGTCGGACGATTGCCGCGACGTGGTCCGCTATTGGAAACTCCTGGACGAAGGCTGGGATGCGGTTTTTGGCTCGCGCTTCATCCGCGGCGGCGGCGTCATCGATTACCCCCCGCACAAGCTGCTGATCAACCGCCTGGCGAATCTGTTTCTGAGGTCGCTGTTCCGCATTCCGCTGAACGATTTCACCAACGCCTTCAAGGCCTACCGCCGTGAAGCTCTCGATGGCTGCCGTCCATTTCTTTCGCCCCACTTCAACCTGACCGTGGAACTGCCCCTCAAGACCATCGTACGCGGCTACTCCTGGACCACCATGCCCATCACCTGGCGCAACCGGCGCACCGGGATATCCAAGCTCAAGATCGGGGAAATGGGCAGCCGCTATCTGTTCATCGCCCTCTATTGCTGGCTGGAAAAATACTTCAGCCGCGGCGACTACCGCAAGAAGCAGGCGGCGCCTGGAACATCGCGCGCCACCGGATCCAGCGGGTAGTCGAGGCCCCGGGCCCCCCGGGCCGGCGCTACCCCAAGGCCCTGGGCCCCAATGTGCTAAAATAAAGTCTACATTGATTGTGGGACTTCTGCCCGATACTCTTGTATCCTCTTCATCGTCGCTACCTCATATCCCCAGCAATCCATTCGAGGAATAACGCGCAGGAATCTATGGCTTCCAACACTTTTTCTCAGGGATCTCAGGTCGAGCACCCGAAGTTCGGCCTGGGAACGGTCCTGTTCAGCAGTGAAGAAAGAATCGTGATCAAGTTCGACGATCACGGCGAGAAGAAGTTCGTCACCAACATGGTGATGGGCAGTTTGAAGAAGAGCGACCGGCAGCCTCCCGCCGAAAAGAAGGGCTCGCGCAGGAAAAAGGCCGCGCCGGTTCCGGCGTAGACCCGCCGGGACTAAAGGAAACTTTCGTTGAACGCACGTCAAAAGAGGTTATTTGAAGAGGCCCGCAAGCGCAATCCGGACCTCAAAATTCCCACCAATACGCAGCCTGCGGATTGGACCGAAGACGACCTCGCGCTGATCAAGCAAGGGGTAGGAGATAAAAGCAGCCGGGCCGCGCAGTCTGCCGCGGAGGCCGGCGACGCCAGCGGAGAAGCGCCCATCGGCGAGCAGGCTGGCGCCGTGGTTACGTACTTCGAAGCCAAGGGCTTCGGGTTTCTGCGGCCGGACGACGGAGGAAGAGATATCTTCTTCCACGTCTCGCGGCTGGCGGAGGGTCTGGCTACGGATTTGCGGCCGGGCACGCGGGTGGTCTACGAGCTGGGCATGGACCGCACCGGGAAAATGGCGGCCAGCAGCGTTCGCATCGTTCCCGCCGCGTAACCGGCTATAATAAGAAGACCGCTGAAATGCCCCCCGCAGTGTTCGCCCGGCGGGGGAGTTCCGCTCTCATGTTCGACAACCTATCGGAAAAACTGCAGCGGGTTTTCAAGAACCTGCGCGGCGAAGGAAAACTTTCGGCCGAAAACATGGAGGGCGCCCTGCGCGAAATCCGCATGGCCCTGCTCGAAGCCGACGTCAATTTCAGGGTCGTCAAGCAGCTCATCGAAAACATCAAGCTCAAGGCCATGGGCGAGGAGGTCCTGACCGCTCTCTCGCCTTCCCAGCAAGTCATCAAGATTGTTCATGATGAGCTGATCAAGATCCTCGGCAGTCACGAATCCAAACTGCGCTTCGCTAACGAGCCGCCCAGCGTGTTCCTGATCGTGGGACTGCAAGGGTCGGGCAAGACTACCTCCGCCGGCAAGCTGGCGCGCTGGCTTTCCAGGAACGGCCACCGGCCCATGATGGTTTCGGTGGACGTCTACCGTCCCGCGGCCCGCGAACAGCTCAAGGTAATCGCGCGCGAGGTCGGCCAGACGCTCTACGAGGGCTCGCCCGAAGAGACCCAGCCGCTTGTGCTGGCCCTCTCGGCGCGGCGCGAGAGCGCCCACACCGGCCGCGACGTGCTGCTGGTGGATACCGCCGGCCGCCTCCATATCGACGACCAGCTCATGACCGAGTTGCAGCAGCTCAAAGCGCAGCTTAACCCCGTGGAGATTCTCTTCGTGGCCGACGCCATGACCGGCCAGGACGCCGTCAAGTCAGCCGACGAGTTCCACAAGCGGCTGGGCATCACCGGCGTGATCCTCACCAAGATGGACGGCGATGCGCGCGGCGGCGCGGCCCTCTCCATCCGCCATGTCACCGGCCAGCCGCTGAAGTTCATCGGCGTAGGCGAGAAGTTCGATGCGCTCGAGCCGTTCCATCCCGACCGCGCCGCCAACCGCATCCTCGGCATGGGCGACATTCTCTCCTTCATCGAGAAGGCGGAGGAGGCTATCGACAAGAAAAAGGCCGTCGAGATACAGCGGAAACTCATCGAGAACGATTTCACGCTGGAAGATTTCCGCGACCAGATGCGGCAGATCCGCAAGCTGGGGCCGATCGAGTCGCTTCTCGGCATGATGCCCAAGGTGGGGGTCCTCAAAGATCTGAAGGACGTCAAGGTAGACGAAAAAGAGATCAGCCGCGTGGTGGCGATCATCGATTCCATGACCCCCCGCGAACGCGACAACCACATGATCGTCAACGGAAGCCGCCGCCGGCGCATCGCCCGGGGCAGCGGCACGTCGGTGCAGGAAGTCAACCAGTTGTTGAAGCAGTACGCCCAGGCCAAGAAGATGATGAAGTCCTTCTCGGGCGGCTTCATGGGAAGGAAGCTCGGGAAGATGAAGTTGCCCGCTGGGTTTCCCTTCGGGGACTTGCCGGGACGTTAGAGATTATTGGAGCTCAGATGCTGATGATTCGCCTGGCGCGGTTTGGCGCCAAGAAGAAGCCGTTTTATCGCGTAGTCGTAATTGAGAAGGAGCGCGCCCGCAACGGCCCCAACCTGGAAGTAGTGGGGCATTACAACCCGCTCACCAGCCCGCCTCAGGTGCTGTTGAAACACGACCGCCTGGACCACTGGATCAAGAACGGGGCCAAGATGTCCGATACTGTGAAACGGCTGGTGGAGAAGAACCCCGCCCCGGTGGCCCAGCCGGTGGTCGAGTAAGAACCGGGGTCACCCGCGCGTTCCGTTCGCGCTACCATGAAGTCAAGGGAGGCGGGATGGCAATGAAACAGTTGGTGGAAGATATTGCGAAAGCTCTGGTCGACGTCCCGGAGGAGGTCTCTGTCCGAGTGGTGGAAGGGGAACAGGTCACCGTTCTGGAGTTGAAGGTGGCACCCAGCGATCTGGGGAAGGTAATCGGAAAACAGGGCCGCACGGCGCGCTCGATTCGCACCATTCTAGGGGCGGCGGGGATGAAACTCAATCGCCGCTTCACGCTGGAAATCCTCGAGTGAGCGTGCCGCCGGGCGGATGGGTCGCGGTGGCCCTGCTGGGAAAACCCAGGGGCAACCGCGGTGAAGTCACGGCGCTGGCCCTGAGCGACAAACTGGAGCGTTACGAGGCTCTGCGGGAAGTCTATCTGTTTGGCCCGGGCGAGGCCGCATCGTCCCGGCGCTACCAGGTGGAGTCCACGTGGTTCCATAACGGCACGTTGATTTTCAAGTTCCAGGGCGTGGATACTATTTCGGATGCCCAACCCCTGGCTGGAGCGGAGGTGCGCCTGCCCATGAGCCAGCGCGCGCCACTGGAGCCGGGCGAGTTTTTCCAGTCGGACCTGGTGGGCTGCGAGGTGGTGGACCGGCGCACGGGCGAATCTCTGGGGCGCGTCACGGGCTGGGAGGATTCCGGAGGCTCGGGGCTGCTGGTGGTGGAAGGCGGCTTAATGATACCCTTCGCACGCGCGATCTGCGTGGAGATCCATCCGGAAGCCAAACGGATCGCGGTGGAATTGCCCCAAGGCCTGAAGGATTTGAACCGGCCGTGATTTTTCATGTGCTGACCATCTTCCCCGAGTTTTTCGAGGGGCCGTTTGCACATGGCGTGGTCAAGCGGGCCAGGGATGCGGGCCTGGTCGAAATCCGCATCCATAACCTGCGCGACTGGACTTCCGACCGGCACAAGACTGTGGATGACCGGCCGTTCGGCGGCGGCGAGGGCATGGTGCTCAAGCCGGAACCGGTCTTCCAGGCGGTGGAATCGATCTGGCCCGAACGCCGGCCTCGCCAGTTGGTGTTGCTGCTTTCGGCGCAGGGCCGGCTGTTCGATCAGGCCGTGGCCAACCGCCTGAGCCGCGAGTCCGGCCTGTTGCTGATCTGCGGCCGCTACGAGGGCGTGGATGAGCGCGTGGCGGCGCATCTGGCCGACGACGAGATTTCGATCGGGAATTACGTGTTAAGCGGCGGCGAGCTGGCGGCGGCGGTGGTAATCGACGCGGTGGCGAGATTGTTGCCCGGGGTGCTGGGGAACGAAACTTCCGCGGCCTTCGAGTCGTTTCAGGATACCGGCCATGGAGCGGGCCTGCTGGATTGCCCGCACTGGACCCGGCCAGCCGACTTCCGTGGATGGAAGGCGCCGGAAGTGCTCTTAAGCGGCAACCACGAGGAGATCCGAAAGTTCCGGAAAGACGCCGCGCTGGAAAAGACCGCCCGCCTGCGCCCGGATTTGCTAATTGAGCCGCGACCGAAAGAATAATGGCCACGGATGAACACAGATAAACACGGACGAACAAGAGGTCTTATCCGTGTTCATCGGTGTTCATCCGTGGCTAAATTGACTCTTTCGAGCCTGCTGGGAGGGCGACCTTGTAATCTTTGAGGGATGGACTGACCCAAGGAATCTTTACTTTGACATGTCTACCGCGATCATCAGGTCATACCGACAAGCTGGATTTGTAATCGCAGCCGATGGGCGCAGAACTGGCAGTAATAGCCCTCCCGCCGACTACACCCAGAAGATTTTCGACCTGACGAATGGAAACAATCCGATTGCGTGCTCCATTGCGGGAGCTACAATAATCACCACAGATGATACTAATGCTCTTCTATTAGACTTTGGCTCAGCAGTTTTAAGGGCTGCCGAAGCCATATCTAGGCGCAAATGCAGAAACCTATCTGGATATGGCACTCGCATCTCAAGATCAATAACTCATTCATTACTAGATCTCAAGTCAAGCGGGCAACTCGCAGAATACCCAAGTCTGCCTACCAATCTGTCTCCATACGGAAGCTCCTTTGCGTTCCTTTACCTGGATGGGTTTTTTGATGGCGTGCCGTCACAGGTTAATATAACCTTCCGTCATTATAACCAGAGGTTATTAGATCCAGAGGTCGCTACCCACCAAGTTACAGTCGGGGCTCCATACATACTAGGCCCGTGTCAGATCACGGAGTTGATTCTCCGTACGATGGACCCGAGATTCTCGGCCTACAGGCTGAATAGGACGCATTCCGGCTCGTTAGAAGATGAGGTCGAAGCCTGCAAGAAGTATATCCTTGCGTGCTCTGACCCTGAAGCTCTAAGGATTGATCCGAGGTGTGCATGTATAGGCGGTCATATCCACGTGGCTACCATCACCCCAGACGCAGGGTTCCGGTGGAGCGTTCCGCCCGTGCAGGATTCCAGCCAGCCGCCAAGTAGCGTCATGAAACCGGAATGATGGATGTATCCCCATGGCAAAAGGGAAGAGCGAAATGTACAGCACAAACATGGCCAATGAGGCCCTGGCCGACGGGTCCGTGTCCGACGAGCGACTTGAGAAATGGGCAACGGGCCCAAACCGGGCCTTTTCTTCCGCAGGTCGAAGCGGTACGATTGGGATTCAAGGAGATCCCGACTATGCGAATGCTTCAGTCCGTGATTGCGACGGTAACTATTCTATCGGCTCAGGGTCCGCCGCATAAAGCTGCGACATCGCCCACAGCGTCTAGGTCCATCGTTGCAAGCATTCCTAACGCTGATGATATTGAATCCCTCGTTCGCCAGTTGAGTCGTTTGGGCGCTAGGGGCGAGTTCGAAACCACAGAACAGTTTCAGGCCAGGCAGGCGAAGATAGTGCAGACTGGTCGGAAGTACGCCTTCGCTCTTGACCGGGAACCGCTAGAGCTTAAGTATGATGCCGACGAGGGCATCATGTGGGCGTCCGTCAGTCTGGAACGGCGGATGTTCGCGCCTGAGTATAACTATGCGTATTGCATTCAGATGAGAAGAATACTGCGGCACAGCGAGCGTCATGTTGGAGTAAATTCGTTTGGTGTTAGAGCGGCCTTCGAAGCTCGTCTTTACGAAGACTATGGAGCTGTGGTTTCGCAGGCATCAGTCTTTTGGCTTCGCACATTCTCATTTGACTGCCCGAAATCTGGGCTTACAGCGGACATGGAAAGGTCTCTTTTGGTGAAGGCGGAGCCACAGTTTTGGGCAAGATTTCCATTACAACTTCCTGCCGATCGCGCGAAGGACCTGAAACCGGATCTTCGTATGATGCTTGTCGGAACCGTACCGGATGTGCGAGTCTACCTAGACAGTAGTTTCGATGGGGCGACAGTCAGCAACCCCTCGGAGATTACCATCAAGAAGCGCTTCGTGAACTTCCTGGTAAGCGCAGTCCGCATAATAGACGCCAAAGATGGGCGTACATTAGCCGAGTTCACAGCGAATTAGACGAAAAGCAGTCTTGGTCTCGTGGCACGTTTCCCTGGGAGACGAATGCAAACGAGATGGAGCCGCGAAGGACCGGCAAAAAGACACGTCGGCACGAAGTCTAAAGACGGGCACATCTCAATTCGCCGTTCCCGTCTATCCAAGCCCTAAACTGGGCCCTTACAGCTACCGTGTGACTGCCGCTTACTACTATTGTTAGTATATATTCACCAAATGGAGTCGGTGTCCTTTCTAGGTTAACGATGTGTGGAATCACCATTGCCACTCCGAGCTTCGACTTAGCGGTTGGGCCGGTAACTAAGTCCACATGTCGCGCTACTCCTGCGTTGACCGAAAAATTATCAGCCTTGTAGGTTTCATCGTGCTTAATGTGCAATCGAACAGGTAAATACTCGATTACATTTGGAGACATTTCAATAAGGTCCGCTGTAACGTTCTCTATCGTCTCTGCTTCGCTTTGGTTAAAGATTTCAAAATAGAACTCCACACCGGAACCGCTGCCCCATTCTCTGCGGGCTAGATCTCGGATCACAAGTCGTGGAATGAGCCGGTCTTCGGCTACAAGCCTGGCGGCGTGTTCTTCTTTCCATACATCGTACTGGCTAACAAAAATCATCACCGCCGCAATGCTCAGCGTTATCCACGCTCCGCATTTCGGCGCGCACGTAGCGGTTTCGCTGTTCGTAATCATCTGCTGCAAAATCAGCAGGATTAGACCAACGCCCGCCAGGATGGGCCCGGAAATCGCGCGGCCCCACGATTTTGCCACCATAGCGATGTACCGCTTTGGAAGGGCAAACATTCCCCTATTCTACATCTCGCCCTTCGGGGAGCTTTGTGGTGGATTCTGCCGGGAGGGGCCTGTGAGGCTGCTCGACCATTGCAATCCGCCATACACTCAGATTTCAGGGAGTACCTTCAAGCGGAGCGGCGGCTCGGCGTTATAAGATAGAAGATTAAGGAAATCCTCATGCAGAACGCGTTGTTGACGAAGTTCATTCAGAAAAACAAGGCGGCCGAGATCCCCCCGTTCCGCTCCGGCGACACCATTCGGGTTCATGTGAAGATCAAGGAAGGCGACAAGGAACGGCTCCAGGCGTTTGAGGGCACCGTCATCGCCCGCAACAATACCGGTTTGGGGGAAAGCGTCACTGTGCGCAAGGTCAGCTTCGGTCAGGGCGTCGAGCGCATCTTCCCCGTGCACGCCAAGGTGATCGACCACATTGAAGTAGTGCGCAAGGGCCGGACGCGGCGCTCCAAGCTTTACTACCTGCGCGGATTGAAAGGCAAGGCTGCCCGTCTCAGGGAGCGCGAATAGTCACGGTTCGCCAAATGCGGCCGGAGGCGGCGGGGGGCAAATTCCGGTGCGAAGCAACCTTCGAGCGTGAGTTGCGCGCACGCGGTTTCCACGCCATAGCGGGCGTGGATGAAGTGGGCCGCGGCGCGCTTTTCGGCCCCGTGGTAGCCGCCGCCGTGGTGCTTTTGCCCGACCGTCCCGTGCGCGGCCTCAACGATAGCAAGCTGCTCCAGCCCCAGCGTCGCGAAGTGCTGGCCGGGCGCATCCGTGAGCGCGCCCAAGCATGGGCCATCGCCGCCGTGGACGCCGCCACCATCGACTCGATCAACATCTACCAGGCCTCTCGCCTGGCCATGCGTCTGGCCGTCAGCCGGCTCAGCCCGGCTCCCGATTTCCTGCTCACCGACGCCATGCCCATCGAGCTTCCCCTGCCCCAGCAGCCCCTCATCAAGGGAGATGCGCGCTGCCATGCTATTGCGGCGGCCTCCATCCTGGCCAAAGTCTATCGGGACGCTTGCATGCGCGTGTGGGACCGGGTCTTTCCCCAATACGGGCTGGCCTCGCACAAAGGCTATTCCACCCCCGAGCACTGCCGGGCCATCCAGCAGTTCGGCCTCACTCCCCTGCACCGCCTGAGCTTCGAGCCGGTGCGCGCGCGCTCTCTCTTTCCCGTCGATTTCGATCCGCAACTGGGTCTGTTCGACACCGCGGGCGCCGCATGATGCCGACCCAGCCCGGCGAGGACCTCGCGGGACCCATGCCGGCGCCCGAGCCTGTCTACCGCTGGTACCACAAGACGTCCGCCGTGGTGTTCATCACCTTCTGCCTGGAAATCGGACTTTTCCTGCTGATCTTTCCCTGGACCGACTATTGGGAAGGCAACTACTTCGCCGCCTTCGTGCCGGAGTGGCACCGTTACTGGGACAACATGTACGTGCGCGGCGCCATCAGCGGCGTGGGCGTGGTGAATCTGTATATCTCATTCGTCGAGATCTTCCGCCTGCGCCGCTTCGCGAGACACTAGCCGTCTAATCTAACCAACTTCTATCTGAAAGTGTCAAGTTCTTCAGCTTACTTTCGGAAGTGGAAAAGCGTCGTAAATCAGCAAGTCGAGTTGCGAGTCGACGCGATCCAGGGCCCGCCGG
>Ga0326727_10002328_pt1 | contig 65659 bp, 51 predicted proteins | sample MB2enrmetagenome_FD_207643 | JGI IMG/M metagenome (GOLD analysis project Ga0326727, IMG submission 207643) | Lab enriched peat soil microbial communities from McLean, Ithaca, NY, United States - MB29MY | ecosystem: Environmental > Terrestrial > Soil > Wetlands > Peat | place: USA: New York...
CGCCGCCGAAATCGCCCTGCGCTCCCGCGGCACTCCGCGCATCGCCAACCGCCTGCTGCGCCGCGTCCGCGACTACGCCCAGGTCCGCGGCTCCGGCATCATCGACCGCCCCACCGCCAACGCCGCCCTCACCATGCTCGAAGTGGACGCGCACGGCTTCGACGAGATCGACCGCCGCCTGCTGATGGCTATTATTCAGAAATACGACGGCGGCCCGGTCGGCCTTAGTACCCTGGCCGCCACCCTGGCCGAAGAGCAGGACGCTCTGGAAGAGGTCTACGAGCCCTTTTTAATCCAGATCGGGTTCCTCGACCGCACGCCGCGCGGACGCGTCGCCACGCATCTGGCCTATGAGCACTTTGGCTTGACGATGCCGGGGAGGCAGACGCCGCTGTTTTAGCGAGAAACTCCGTGCCCCATCCATTCGCGCACTATGCGAATGGGTGGGAGACCACGAACTCAATCCGCCACTGGAGGAACGCAATGTCACTTACCGAATCCACTATGCTGGAACTGGGCGTTACCGCCCCTGACTTCACACTTACCGACGTTGTTACCGGCAAGATCGTCCGCCGCGACGACCTTCGCGGACAAAAGGCCCTGCTGGTCATGTTCATTTGCGCCCATTGTCCCTATGTGAAGCACATCGAGAATGGGCTTGCCGCGCTGGGCAAAGATTATGTCGGCCAAGCTATCGGCATTGTCGCCATTAGCAGCAATGACGTCGTCACCCATCCCGCCGACTCGCCCGCCGGACTCAAGCGCCAGGCTGAATCCTTAGGCTTCGTCTTTCCCTACCTGTACGACGAGACGCAAGCCGTGGCGCGCGCATACAAAGCCGCCTGCACGCCTGACTTCTTTCTCTTCGACGCCGGCTTCCGCCTGGTCTATCGCGGGCAGTTCGACCGCAGCCGCCCCGGCAACGGCATCCCCGTCACCGGCGAAGACCTGCGCGCCGCCATCGACTTAGCGCTCGCCGGCAAACCTGTGCCCGCAGACCAGCGCCCCTCGATCGGCTGCAATATCAAGTGGAAGGCATAAAGTGCCTAATGGCCCAGACCAGAGATAACTGCGTACAGCCTGCTTGAGTTACTTCTCTGCCTGCTCCTCGTGATACTCCATCTCGGTATTAATCGCCCAGATGTTGTCTTTGGTTATAACGCCGTTGACGATGTTCTCGACAGCGGTCATCGCGGTCAGCATCGAGTGGTCCTGGTTATTGTACTTATGCATGCCGTTGCGGCCCACCAGAAACAGATTCTCAAAGCCGTCAAGATAGTTGCGAATTACATCGAAGCGGCCGTAACTGCCGAAGTAAGCCGGATAAGTCTTGGGAACATGGACCACGTGGGAATCCTCGACATCCTCCACATTGAGAATGCCGATCCTGGCGATCTCCGCGATGGCGAACTTCGCCATCTCCTCATCGGAGATCTTCCACAGCGGATCGGTGTCGTTGCAGAAGTATTCCAGGCCAATCCAGACTTTATCTTTGCCGCTTACCAGCCAGGGGCTCCAATTATTGAAGATCTGCAGCCGGCCGACAACCACGTCGGGCTCCTGAATGTAGATCCAGTTATCTTTGAGCGGTGAGCCGTCCTTCTCCGTCACCGCGAGTTTGCTGGCGAGCAGGCCGACAGTAATGAAATCGCGATATATGAGTCTTTCGCTCACTTCCGTCACTTCTGCGGGAACCGGCGTGGAGACAGCGCGAACCAGATCGCGAACCGGCATCGTCGAAAAGAAGTAATCGCCCGCATAAGCGACACGCTCTCCCGTTGCGTTCAAACCTTCTACCGAAACTACCTTCTTCCCTTCCACATGAATGCGGTCGATATGAATGCCGAAATGAATATCTCCGCCGCCTTTCTTTACCAGCTCGGCCGTATATTCCCAAAGCTGGCCGGGGCCTAACTTGGGATAAAGGAACTTCTCGATCAGCGAGGTCTCAGTTGTCTTCTGAGCGATGTGGCCGGAATTCTTTAGACCAAAGGTCTTCTTGAGGAAATGCGTCACCACTCCCTTTAGCGAAAGCCCCTTGATGCGCTGCGCTCCCCATTCGGCGCTGATCTCGCTGCAAGGCACGCCCCAGACCTTTTCCGTATAGGACTTGAAAAAAGTAAGATAAAGCTGCTTGCCAAAGCGATTGATGATGAAATCCTCCAGGGATTTCTCTTCGCGTTGAGGAAGCAATGCCGAACGCATATAACTTACGCCGCATCGAACAGTGCGGACCAGGCCCATGTTCCTGAAAGTCGCCGCGGTCAGGCTGATGGGATAGTTGATGAAGCGGCGCAGGAAATAGATGCGGCTCTTGCGCTGGCGGACCAGCATGACCAGGTCTTTAGTTTGCGGATCAGAAGCTACAGAGGCCGCAGGAAGTTCCCGCTGTTGCCCCTGGTAACGTAACTCCCCCTCCGCCCCACCGCAGGCGGACTCGACCGGCATCAGGTCGAGCCACCAGCGCATGACGCGGCCCGACTTGGAGAAGAAGCGATGGCCGCCAATATCCATGCGGTTGCCCTTGTAGCGAATGGTTCGCGAGAGGCCGCCGATCTCCTGGCTGGCCTCTAGCAGAATGGGCTTGATGCCGGAGTGTCTCTGTAACTCGAGCGCCGCGGTAAGTCCGGCCGGGCCTGCACCGATAATGATCGCCGTGCCTTGTTTCAAGCGGACCTCGAGCGGAATTGTAATCTGCCCTTTGGAAGTCACTGCGGCGGCAGACATAGGGCTCCTCTGGAACCAATATAGTCCGCTTCGTTACGCCAGTAAGGAAGATGTCAGTTGCCGCTGGCGCTGGCCGGGGCCATTTGTAGCGGTTCGGTGAGGGTGAAGATCAAGACGGTGCCCTGCTCAAGCGTAGCCTGAGGATGGCTGATAAGCAGGTGAGCCGTTACCACGCCGACTCCGATCAGGCCTCCGGTCATCGCGCCTACCGGACCGCCGACAATCGCGCCGGTGGTTGCGCCCGCCCCTACTGCTCCGCCGTACTCGATGCCATCGCGCTTGAGGCGTGAGCCGGGCAGGATTTTACCTTCGCTTCCGACTTTGGATTTGGCGCCAGGGGTTGCGGTGATCTCGGCATGCAGTTGGTAGCGCGTGCCGTCGGCGAGAATCACCGTCTCCGGCCGCAGAAGCATGGAGCCATGACCGCCGGGATGGCCGCTGGAGACCTCGGCCAGCCGTCCGTCAATCTCGGCGCCCGCGGGAATCAGCACCTGGCCGCCCTGCAAGACATCCGAGGCCACGCGGCTGCGGAAGGCTTCGCCCTTCTCGCTGGCGGTTGTAGATAGCTCATCAAGCAGCACAACGCGAATGGTGGCGCCTTCAGGAAGTTCGCCGGGACGCAGCGGATGCGGATGCACGATATCGCCGTCAGGATCGGCGTCGTAGTCGCGCTGCGTCAGTACCGGCTGCGAAGGAGCGGGAGCGCCCTGCGCAACCGCAACAATGCGATTGTCCGGAGCGGGTGTGTTCACGGCGGGAGCGGCAGACAAGGGCTGGGCCGGCGTCTGCGCCAGATCCTGAACAGGCGCGGCGGCAGGCTGCACCGGCTGTCCGGCAGGCGGCTTGGCATGGGGTGTTTTGACGGTCACGATGGTGTTGTCCGGGGGAGGCGTCGAGGTTCCCTCGTAGGGGCTGGACTGGCTTGCCTCCTGCGCTCCCAGAGCAGCAGCAGCCATCAGCAGTAAGGCGCACACATGAATTGACCGGTTCATCCAAGTCTCCTTTATTCGAGGCGAGGGCAAAAAACCCTCTGTGAATTCAAACCCCGCCTGGCGGTTAGAGTTGCACACAATCTTTCGTCCGTTCGATCGTCGCGCACAGACGTACCCAATTCAAGGCTAGCGCGGATCGGCAGCCGATGGCCTGACGCGCAGCCGGAACGTGCCTTGGACGGCACGAATCAACAAAGGCAACCAACTCTGGCGCTGTTTCCATGCCGGCAACGATTTGCCCGTTGAACGGCAATTCATCCTTCGCTTCAGCCCAATTTGCTAGAATCCTTGCGTGACATCTATTCTTTTTGGGCATTTGGACGGAGAGGAATCACGTAGGTGCATGAGCTTCTGAGCACGATTCAAAGCGCCGCCGGAGAGGCTCTTGCCGTGGATCGCCGTCCGCAACTGAATGACCGGCTGCAACACCGCATTGCGAGGACCGATATGACTGAGATTATTGCCATTCGCGCCCGCGAGGTTCTGGACTCGCGCGGCAATCCTACCGTGGAAGCAGACGTCATTCTGGAAAGCAGCGCGCTGGGCCGCGCCATCGTGCCCTCGGGCGCTTCCACCGGCGAGCATGAGGCCGTGGAGCTGCGCGATGGCGACAAGAGCCACTATCTGGGCAAGGGCGTGCTGCAGGCCGTGGAAAACGTGGAAAGCGTGATTGCGCCCGAGCTGGAAGGCATGGACGCCTCCAACCAGAGGCTCCTCGACCAGACGATGATCGGGCTGGATGGCACTCCCAACAAGTCCAAGCTGGGTGCCAACGCGATTCTGGCCGTCTCCATGGCCGCGGCGCGCGCGGTGGCGCAGACGCTGGAGATTCCGCTCTATCGCTATCTGGGCGGCGTGAACGCCAGCATCCTACCCACGCCGATGCTGAATGTGCTGAACGGCGGAGCACACGCCGACAGCAACGTGGACTTCCAGGAGTTCATGATCATGCCGGTGGGCGCGGAGCGATTCAGCGAGGCGCTGCGCTGGGCCGCGGAGACCTTCCACATTCTCAGGGGCGTGCTCAAAAAGAAGGGCTACAACACCGCCGTGGGCGATGAGGGCGGCTTCGCTCCTTCGCTGAAGTCCAATAGCGAGGCGATTGAGCTGATCCTTGAAGCCATCGAGGCAGCCGGCTACAAGCCCGGCGAGCAGATCGCCATCGCACTCGATCCGGCCTCCAGCGAGTTCTACGACAAGGAAAAGAATCGCTACATCTTCAAGAAGAGCGACAAGCGCGAACTGACCAGCGAGGAGATGGTGGACTTCTACGACAACTGGACCCGCCAGTATCCCATCGTCTCTCTGGAAGACGGCTTGGCCGAGGACGACTGGGCGGGCTGGAAGATTCTCACTGACAAGCTGGGCAGCCGCATTCAGTTGGTTGGCGACGACATCTTCGTCACCAACATCAAGCGGTTACAGCGCGGCATCGAGGAAGGCGTGGGCAACTCGATTCTCATCAAACTCAACCAGATCGGCACCATTACCGAGACGCTGGAGGCCATCGACCTGGGCCGCCGCTACGGCTACACCTCGGTGATCTCGCACCGCTCGGGCGAAACCGAGGACACCTTCATCGCGGATCTCGCCGTCGCCACAGGTGTGGGCCAGATCAAGACCGGCTCGGTGAGCCGCACCGACCGCATCGCTAAGTACAACCAATTGTTGCGCATAGAAGAAGAACTCGGCGGCGGAGCGGTCTTCCTCGGCCTGGAAAGCCTCAACTACAACGACTAACCACCTGCGGTGGGGCAGACGCTCGCTCTTCGCTCGCACAAGGTTACCGGTTTTCGCAAACTGTGAAGCTATATGCAGCCGGTTTACCCCCAAAATGAACAGCTACAGGTTACCGGTTTCGGGGAAAGTGGTGTGCTGTAGCTGTCCGGTTTTGCATGAAATGGCGCGAGATAGATCACCAGTTTTTGTGCAAATGGTGTTTCTGACCTCATGCGCGAATTTGAAATCGTCCCGGATGGCGGGACACCGGGGTGTTTGGGGGCGAAGATTTGGCGTTTTTCTTGACTATGGATGGTCAAGTTTCAGGGGTCAGGGGTCAGGGGTCAGAGATCAGAGAACAGAGATCAGAAAAACGTTGGTTGGGGTTCGTGGACTCCCAGATCCGAAAATATGGTCCAGGGCCACCCAGCTTTGTGGTTCGGTCAAGGGAGGGGCACTCGCGGAGCTGCGCCACCCGGCACGACGGAAAGGGTGGGAGACCACGAACCCTTCCCGTCGAAACCAAGGCGAATGAAGAACGGAAAGGTGAGATTCTCGTATCCCACCCTTCGCAAAACTCGCAAAGGATGGGGCGCCCAATCTCTAGCGGTTAGTTCAAGGATGTGGTGCCTGGCCACTGCAAGCTTCAATCGCCCACAACACTTGTCATCCTGAGCGGAGTTTGGCGCGTACGTTACGACAAACGCAGTCGAAGGACCTGCTTTTGCTCTTTCCGCTGTCATCCTGAGCGAAGCGTTCTACAGCGGAGTCGAAGGACCAGCTTCTCAGCCCCGCGTCACATCCAATTGCTCCGCCGAGTACCACGGCGCGCTCAAATCCTCCCAGGTAGGGTTATCCTTCTCGATCAATGCGATCTTCTTTGCACGGACCCAACCCTTCAACTGCTTTTCCCTCTCAATCGCGTGGCTTGGTTCCATATACCGCTCGAACCATACAAGCCGGTTGCAGTTATAGGTTGCGCTGAATCCCTCATAAGTCTTCCGCTTGTGTTGAAAGACCCGTTTGAGCAGATCGCCGGTTACGCCGATATAGAGAGTGCGGCTCCGGCTGGCCACCATATACGTAAAGTAGGTGCGCTCTTCCATGGCGAAAGCCTATCGCAACCCTATGATTGCTGTAAATCAGCTCCGAGGGGGATGTGGTTGGGAAAGAGCGGAGAAGCAGGTCCTTCGACTGCGCAGTTCGCAAAGTGCGCGACTGCTCCGCTCAGGATGACAAGCATTTGAGGAGTCAGGATAACAAGTTTTGTGGAGAGGACAGCATTTCCAACCCACAACAATTGTCATCCTGAGCGAAGCGTTCTACAGCAGAATCGAAGGACCTGCTTTTGCCTTTTGGCGGAAAGAGTGGGAAACCACGAACCCTTCCCCGCCGAAATCAAGGCGAATGAATAACGATAAAGTGGGATTCTTGTATCCCACCCTTCGCAAAATACGCGAAGGATGGGGCAACCAACTTTATTAGCCGGCCTGGATCACCCGCCGGGTTTTCTATTTTGATGTAATATACTCTCAATCGAATCACCGAAAGGGGACAAACATGACAAATGCGCTAGCGGGAAATTATGAATTGAACTCGCTTGACGATATAAGGACACGTCTCGGCGAACTGAACATTAAGGCTTACTACCTACTAGTCGCACTGAGCTTTCTTTGTTTTCATGGAAGCGCGCCTGGAGTTGCGATCGCGCTTTCTTTGAAATGGGCTTTAACGCTGACAAGCATCGCAGCAGTTCTACCACTCCAAGACTTCTTTCGTGGAAACGCCTGCTGGTTGTGCTTTGTCAAATGGTTCAAGATATTTTGCCTGACTATTGCATTGGGATGCACTGTCTGGTGGATTTGGTGCCGCCTATCCTGAAATCAACAACTCACTATTACGACACAACCCAAACCGGCTGAATTGAGTTTCGTCAACGATCCGCTGGTTTCACATGAATGGGCCACACTAATTGTGGGATCAGATATAGGCCACGACGATAGGTAGCCCATGTCTTTATTTTCAGAACTGGGAAATCTCAAAACTCGGAATTTCCAAAAACGGGAAGCGGCAGGTTGAGGTTCATCGTCTCCCATGTCTCAAAATCGAGACATAGGTCACCCGCCCTCCCTCTCACACTCCTCAATGGAGGTTGCTCAAGTTCTCGCAAGCCTGTTCGTCCCCGCCGTTGCAGGCCTTTTGATAGAGCGTGCGCGCCATTGCATAGTCCTGGCTCACACCCTGGCCATTCTGGTAGAGCACGCCAAGATTCGTACAGCCAAACATCTCCTCGCCATCACACGCCTTCTGGTAGAGCATGCGCGCCTTGAATGAGTCCTTGCTCACGCCCTGGCCATTCTGATAAAGCTCGCCGAGATTGGTGCAACCCATCATATCGCCGCCGTCACAGGCCTTCTGAAAGAGCACGCGCGCCTGGAAGTAGTCCTTGCGCACGCCTTGGCCATTCTGGTAAAGCACGCCGAGATTATTACAGCCAAACATCTCCCCGCCATCACAGGCCTTCTGGTGAAGTATGCGCGCCTGCGAATAGTCCTGTTTCACGCCTTGACCCATGGCGTAGAACCTGCCGAGATTGGTGCAACCCCGCATCACCCCACCATCGCAGGCTTTCTGGTATAGAGTCCGCGCCTGGACATAGTCCTGGCTCACGCCGTGGCCATGCTCGTAAAGCATGCCGAGATTGCCACAACCCCCCATATCCCCGCTATAGCAAGCCTTCTGGTAGAGTGTGCGCGCCTGGGCAAAGTCTTTACTCACGCCTTGGCCGTTGTCGTACAGCAAGCCGAGATTGTTACACCCCCCCATGAGCCCGCCATCGCAGGCCTTCTGAAACAGCGCGCGCGCCTGGGCAAAGTCTTTACTCACGCCTTGGCCGTTGTCGTACAGCAAGCCGAGATTGCTGCAGCCCTGCATAAACCCGCCGTCGCACGCCTTCTTATAAAGGACTCGCGTCTGCGCGCTATCCATTGGCACTCCATATTCGGAAAATCCCGCAAGGAAGAAGCAGCTTAGCGCTTTGCCGCCGTCACAGGCCTTCTCAAACAGCGGCCGGGCTTCCTTATATCGCATCTGTTTGTAAAGCTCCTGTCCCTTCGCAAACCGTTCGCCGGTATGGTCGCGGAGATCCTGTAATCGGGCGGCCTCATCCCGCGCAGCCTGTTCCTGAGCGGCCTTATCCCGTGCCTCCTGAGCAGCCTTATCACGTGCTTCCTGCTCCGCCTTAAGCCGAACATCGCGCACAGGCTGGAGCTGTAGCCGCATGATAGTCTGCGTAATGGTCTTGATTTCGATCTCGTTCCCTACCTTGTCCAGACCGTCCAGGGTAGCGGCAGACATGATATGCTGCCCAAGCATGATATTCGCCTTGGCCGAGCCTCCAGCTTCAATGCGGCCTTTTACCTCTCCGTCCAGCGTCCAGTTACAGGCCAGATCGCAAGTCACTAGCAGCGTCGCAGCATTCGAGATTGGGCTAGGGATCATGCCCGACGGCACCACAGGGTTCATCCCTCCGCCAGGCGCGGATGTCGGGAACGTTGACACGGGCTTAGAGGGCTTGGTTGCTGTTGGAGGTGAGGCAGACGCCGGCTGTGGTGCAGTTTGAATGCCTTCGGTCGAGGCGGGCGCTGTGGAATGGGAGATCCGCACCACAGCCCATATTCCCAGAGCGATCACTATCAATATTGCGGCCAAAGCCCACTTCATGATTTCAGAGCGTGACGGAGTAACGATGGATTTCGGATGAGATTCAACGATAGTGACCGGGTGTGGCGTTGGATGCTCAGATCGCACCGCGTCGATCAGGCCGAGCAGTTGGGCAACGTCTTTGGGGCGGTCTTCACGGTCCTTGGCTAGCAGGCGGAGGACGAGCGCATCGAGGCCCTTCCAGTTGGCCAGATCGGGGCGGAGAGCGCTGGGCGGCGGGGGCGGGGTGGTTTGGTGCTGGCGCGACCAGCCTTCGTAGCTTTCGGAGTGGAAGGGCGTCTGACCGGTGAGCATCTCGTAGAGGAGGCCGCCGAGGGCATAAAGGTCAGTCCGGCCGTCGAGTTCGGCGGCGGGTGTTCCGCGCCACTGCTCGGGGGCGGCGTAGGTCATGGTCAGAAGCGTGCCGCCGGTGCGGGTGAAGACGTCGCTGGACTCCTTGGTGGCCACGATGCCGAAGTCGGCGATCTTGGGAACCCATGCGCCGCCCTCGCGCGCCATGAGAATGTTTTCCGCTTTGATGTCCCGATGAACCATGCCTTTGGCGTGGGCCGCGCCGAGGCCTTCGGCGATGCCGCGGGTAATGCTCAGCGCCAACGGGACGGGTAGAGAACCCGCAGGGCCTGAAGGCCGGGCTTCTATTTTGTGGATTGGCGGCCCGGCTGAAGCCGTGCCCTGATACAGTGCGTCCGGGGCTAAAGCCCGACCTGATTCTTCGGGCTGAATGCGGGGGTTGAAACCCCCACCTCCCTCCGTACTGATTTCATCCGCAGAATGCAAACGTGGATCGTGGAGAAATCTCCGCAGGTCCGGACCGTCGACAAATTCCATGGGAAAGAAGAGCGAGTCATCCTCTGCCGGTTCCAGATCCCCACAATCCACCACATTGTTGTGGCGCAGCTGCCGCAGCGTTCGCACTTCACGCCTGAACCGACCGGTGAAAGCCTCATCCTGGCTCAACTCGGCGGAGAGAAACTTCAGCGCGCGCGGCTCCTCCATGAAGATGTGCTGGGCAAGGTAAACAGACCCCATCCCGCCCTGTCCCAGCTTGCGGACGATGCGATATGTCTTGTGGATCAACATCCCCGGTTTGAGATCACGGATTTCATTCAGAAGAACGCCATGGGTGGGACAGGTGGCGTGGCTGTCGGGATAGCCGGTGTCGCACTGCGGGCATTGCTTCATGCGTTCGTTCTTCTCTTTCAGAAGATTTCGTGGCGCATTCATTCTTCCACTCAATGCCGAAGAGCGCAATGGCGCATGATTGATTGAGGAGACTTTAGAATCTATTCTCTATTTCTAAGAAGCCGTTTTCGACAGGCGTGCCCTGACACTTTTTGCAGTCTCTATTGAATTATGCAAGAGGCTCTACTCTCTGCCCTTTTTGTGGACCTCGATGGCGAGGCGCTTGATCTTCTGGTTGAGGGTGGAGAGGGGAATGTGGAACTGCTCGGCGGCTTCGGTCTGGTTGCCGTTGCAGCGCTCCAGCTTTTCAATGATGATACGGCGCTCGATGTCTTCGAGGATGTCGAAGAGCGAAGCATTGGGGTTGTGCTGAAGCATGGCGTCCTGGAAGCTGCGCCCGGTGATGTGGCCGGGGAGCAGGTCGGAGCTGATGACCGGCCCCGAGGAGAGTACGACGCCGCGTTCGATGCAATTCTCGAGTTCGCGGACGTTGCCGGGCCATTCGTAATCGACCAGGGCGCGCATCGCGTCGGCGGAGAGCTTGCGCGGGGCGAGGCCGTTCTCGTTGGCGTAGAAATCGAGAAAGTGCTGTGCCAGCAGGGGAATGTCTTCGCGGCGGGCGCGCAGCGGAGGCAAGTCCACGGTGATGACGTTAAGGCGGTAGAAGAGGTCCTCGCGGAAGCGGCCGTCGCGCACGGCTTCGCGGAGATCGATGTTGGTGGCGGCGATGATGCGCACGTCCACCTGAATCTCCGAGACGCCGCCCAGGTGCATGAAGCGGCGGTCCTGCAGGACGCGCAGGATTTTGGCCTGTGTGTCCATGCCCATGGTGACGATCTCGTCCAAAAAGAGCGTGCCGCCGTTGGCGACTTCAAAGAGGCCTTTCTTGGCGGCGACGGCCGAGGTGAATGCGCCCTTGACGTGGCCGAAGAGCGTGGATTCGAGCAGCTCAGAGGGCATGGCGCCGGTGTTGATGGGGACAAAGGGTTTGTCCTTGCGCGGCGAGTTGGCGTGGATCGCTTTGGCGATGAGTTCCTTGCCGGTGCCGCTCTCGCCCTGGATGAGGATGGTGGAGCGGCTGGGGGCGACCTGGGCGACCAGATCGAAGACCTTGAGCATGATCTCGCTCTTGCCCACGATGTTGGAGAAGTTGTAGCGCTGCTTGAGAGTGCGCTTGAGTTGGAGGTTCTCCTCTTCAGCTCGATGTCGGGCAACGGCGGAGCGAATGTCGGCCAGCAGCTTTTCGTTGTCCCAGGGCTTCTGGACGAAGTTTTCCGCGCCGGCGCGGACCGCGTCCACGACATTATCCACGGTGCCGTAGGCGGTAATCATGATGACCGGCAGATCGGGATGGCGCTCCTTGATCTGCGGGAGCAACTCGAGGCCGCTCTGGCCGGGCAGGGCCAGGTCCAGCAGCAGCAGATCAAAGCTCTCCTGATCGAGAATCCTCATCCCCTCTTCGCCATCGGCGGCCATGGTGGCCGCGTAGCCCTCCAGGGTGAGCAGCACTTCGAGCGACTCGCGGATGGCGGCTTCATCGTCAATAACCAGAATTCTGGCAAAGCCGCTGGCGAGAGCGAAGTCGCCGGAGACGCTGGTTTCGGACGGATTCAAGGGCAGTTCAACCTCAGGCATGAACGGAATTCCTCAGCAAGGGAAACTCGAGTTGAAAGGTTGTGCCGGCGCCGAGGGCGCTTTCGACATGAATCTTGCCGGCGTGTTCCTGGATGATGCCGTAGGAGACGGAAAGTCCCAGGCCGGTGCCGCGGCGGTCGCCGGGTTTGGCGGTGGTTTTGGTGGTGAAAAACGGATCGTAGATGCGCTTGAGGTTCTCCGGTTCAATGCCACTGCCGGAGTCGCAAACCAGCGCGGCGACGTATTGGTCGTGGCCGGTGGGCATCACGACTTGCGTGGCCACGCGCAGATGGCCGCCGCCGGGCATGGCTTCCTTGGCGTTCAAGAGCAGATTGAGAAAGACCTGCTGCAGCTTGCCGGGATTGCCGAAGATAGGGGGCAAATGCTCGGTGAGCTGGAGATCGACGATGATCAGGGCAGTCTTAAACTGGTGGTCGAGCAGGGAGAGTGTGTCGCGAATGACCTGGTTCAGGTCCGTATCGCGGAACTCGGTGGTCGAGGTGCGGGAAAAATTCAGCAGGCCATTGGCAATCTCGGCGGCGCGGAAGCTCTGCTGGGTGATCTTGTCGAGGACCGGGCCGAGGCGGGTGTCGCCCTTGAGCTGCTTGGAGAGCATCTGCGCGTACGAAGAGATCACGGCCAGCGGCGTATTGATCTCATGGGCCACGCCGGCGGCCAGCAGGCCAATGGAACTGAGCTTGTCGGCCTGCGCCAGTTGAGTTTCCAGAGAGACGCGCTCGGTGATGTCATCGACCAGGATGATGCGCCCGACGGAGACGAAATCCCGCGAAAGCAGTGGAGCGATGGCGATATTGGCGGTGCGCTGTTCGCCGGCGCGGGTGGTGAGGCGGAACTTATAGAGGTGATGGACGCCGGATTCGTTGCGGAAGCTGTCCACAGCCTCGACAAACTCCACCGGGAAGACGGCGGAAAGCGCCTGTCCGAGGGCCTCGGCGCGGCTGAGCGCGTACATGGCCTCCATCTGCGCGTTCCAGCTCTCGATGCAGTCGTTGAGATCGACGGCCAGAATGCCGACGTTGATGGATTCGACGATGTTTTCGTTGAACTCTTTGAGGCGCTCGAATTCGCCGATCTTGGTTTCCAGGCGGGCGTAGAGGCTGGCGTTCTGGATGGCGATGCCGATGTAGCTGGCCAGCGATTCGAGCAGCTCGACATCCTCGCTGGAGAGAAAGTCGCCGCCGATGGTGCGTCCCAGGCCGATGACGGCGATGGTGCGCGTGGTGTCAGACCGATTGGTACTGGCTTCGCCAGCTTGAATCTGGCCCACGGCAACGCGGCAGGGCAGATAGTAGTTCAGGTCGAGCAGTGCGGCGGTACGCTGTTGATCCCGGGGCAGATGCAGGGCGGCTTGAGCGTTTTCGAGGAAGATATGTCTGTGGTCCTGGGCGTTGTCGAAGTCCAGGAAGCCCAAATCCAGCGCGCCCCAGCCCGTCCGGTTCTGCGCGGCCAGGGCTTCGAAAGTCAGCCCATGGGAGGCGGCCAGCCGCAGAGGGCTGGAATTCTCCGCGTCCTGGGCCAGGAAGACCGCTACGCGGGCCACCAGCAGGGTGTGCGGCAACTGCTCAACGATGGACTCCAGCAGAGCCTGGAGATCGGTCTCCGAGCTGAGTCCGCTGCCGAACTCGATCAGCGCCTTGCGATAGTCGTAGCGTTGGCGGTCGAAGACGCGGTCCACCCAGCTTTGAATCCGGCGCTTGAGGGGGTCAAAGAGAGCGGCCGTTGCCAGGATGGCAATCACCAGGCCCGCCTCCCGCACGTTTTCAGGTAGGCGAGTATGGACTACTATGGTGATCAGTGCAATGACGCCGAAATAGCCGCCCAGAATCAGGCTCGTGGCCAGCGTGTAGGCTACGCCGCGCTTGAAGATCAGGTCCGTGTCCATCAGCCGGTAGCGAATGATCGCCCAACTGAAGGTGAGCGGCAGAACCACCATCGACAAGCCGGCCAGATCTTCAAAGAAGCTGGGTATGCGCAAATCGGAAAGGAAGAAGATCGCGTAAAGAGTGAATGGCCCCACCGCCAGCCATGCGCCGCGATAGAGCCACTTCAACTGCTGGCGTAGCAAAGGGGTGCTTGCCCGGCGGTAACTGAGCACGAAGAGGCAGGCGGCAAAGATGTAGTAGACCGCAACGTAGCCGGTGGCGATCTGGTCAAGACGGTGCTTGAGCAGACCCGTGGCCTGTCGAAAATTGTATACATAGAGCCACAGGCCCAGCAGCACGGCGCCGGGCGCATAAACCAGCGGAAGCAGAATGCGGCGGCTGATTTTCTTCAGGCGCTCCTCAGGGAAACTGAGGGCAAAATGCAGAAACAACGCCGGTTGCAGCGATTCCGCCAACACATTGAACCAGAAGACCGCTTGGTCCAGCTTGTCCCAGTGGCCCGTCGCATCTAAAGCACCGGTGTACTTGAGCGCATAGAGGGAAAAGGAGACCAGGCAAAAAAGGTAAAAGTGGGTGGCGCGCGGCGCCGTCCAGCGGCGGAAGAGGACGTAGATGCCGATGGCCAGATAGATCAGTCCGATGAGGCGCATCCCCAGCGCAAGGCTCCTGTCGGCCTGTTCGGGAATCACCTCGACAGGAGTGTCCAGGGGAATGCCGCCGCGGGTGATCTGGTACTTAATGTTGCCGTAGCTTCCGGTGCGATAGAAGGCGCGCTCCAGATCGGCCACGCGCACGACGGGGGTGTATTTGACCTCGGCCGCCGGCAGGGCAAGCGGTTCCTCGCTGGGTTGCCGGACGGCTTCATCCGGCACTTCCTTGACCGCTGTGAGAGGAACCTGCGGCTTGATGCCGCTATGCAGCCCAGCGACGGGCAGAACACTCACGCCGGTCAGCAGATCATTGGCTTTGATGCCGGCGCGTTCGCCGGGAGTGTCGGGCAAGACCTTGTCGGCCACCAGGCCGCTTCCGTTGGCCGCCTCGCGCCACCAAACGCCGTCGTCGGGAAGTTGGGAGTGCCGCTCCTGCCAGAAATTCAAACCCGCAAGCGCCAGGAGGACGAGCGTGACCAAAGCCAGCAGCGTCAACTGCAAACGGTTGATGAGACTTGTCTCCATGCGCGGGGAACACCTTACAATCTTCTGCTCTCTGCTTAATAGCACGTCGGTTGCCATGGGTGAAAAATCTGTCGAAGACCTGGAAAAAATGGCAATTGGTTGAGAATACGCAAGATAGGGACGTTTCGTTCCGGGAAAGGTCAACCGGATTCAGCGACGGCGCTCAAGAATATACAATAAATAGCATACGCCCTACGGCGAAAGGGATAGACCTACTGAAATCTGTAGTAATGGAATATCACGCATTTCTGAGTCAATTGACCCTCCGTGCCGCAATCCGGTGGGAGGTCAAGCCGCGCTACAGCCTCGATCGGCGCAAAAACGCAGGGAAGATGCGAACGCTTTATCTGCGGGGAAACTCTTTACAGTGTAGTAGTGCCTGACGCGGTTTTCGTGGTGTATTCTGGTTCGGATTCCGGGTTGGATTCTTATTCGGAGGGAGTGTTTTTATGCGTCGAGTCTTGTTCTTAACTTTGAGCGGGTTTGCGGTTTGCGCGCTGCTTTCAACGGCGGTGCTTGCCGCGCGCAATCTGGCTGAATATCCATTGCGTGTCCACATCTATCGTTTCAACTCATATTCGCATTACTACCGTGGGGGTGGGTACGGCGGGATAACGTCCCTGGATGTCGTGGACGGGGAGGGTCGGGCGAATCTCTTTGAGAACGGAGAGCCGCGCGGATTCGACTTCCAATATCGTTGCGGAGAGCGGCTCAGGGGAAACCCGGGCTTTGAGACTTACCCGGCGAAGTGGAAGAAGCAGGGCAAGGAACTGGAGGTTCTGCTGCCGCAGTTTGGCAAACCGGATTCTTATGATTCCTGCGATCTGGTGGTGCTGATGAAGAGCGATACTGTTTATCGCAGCAGCAATGGGTTGCTGCGTGAAGAGCCGGCAGCGAAGTACAAGGAGTGGATGGTCAAGCACCAGTACGACCCGGAGCATGGCAAGAACGAACCGGTGGGGGCGGCTCCTGAGCCGGCGGCTGCCGGAGCTCCTGCTGCGAGTGCGCCCAGGTAAATCGCGCCGCGAAGGATGGATCCGGCCTCTTAGGAAGAGCAAAGCAAACCCGCCCTGGCCGTTATCACGAACACGCGGCGTGGGCGGGCTACAAGTTTCTAATAATTTATATCGATGAGAAATGCCGCCCAGGCTGTAAACTTGCAGCCGGTGCGGGCGTCTACCTGAGTGATGGCAGCCGGCACAGCATTGGAAGCGATGACCATGGCTACGGCACAGGAGATTGCTGCCGAGGAGTTTTCGGCTGTCGTCACGAAGCACCGTCCACAGATCTTCCGATTTCTGCTTTCGTCGACGCGCGACGTTGACCTGGCGGAGACGCTGACGCAGGAGTGTTTCCTGAAGGCGCACCGGAATTGGGGGAGATTTCGCGGCGAGTCGAGCGCGATGACCTGGCTGATGCGCATCGCTATCAACTTACAGAAGGACCACTGGCGAAACCGGCGATTACAGTTCTGGCGGAAGACGCAGACGAACGCGGTGGAACTGGACGAGGCCAGCGATTGGCTGCCCAGCGGGGAACGGTCCGTGGAACAGCAGTTGATGGCACGGGAGCGGGTTGCGCAGGTGGGCCAGGCGGTCGAGGAGCTTAGCGAGCGGCAGAGGACGGTCTTCCTGCTGCGCTACGTGGAAGAGCTGGAGTTAAGCGAGATTGCTCGGGCCACCGGGCTGAATGAGGGTACGGTGAAGGCGCACCTTTCGCGGGCATTGGCAAGAGTGCGCGCGGAGCTGGGGGGAAAACGATGAGCTTCAAGGACAAGACTGATGCAGTGAACGCGGCCGGTGAAGAGCTGAATCCGGAGCTGGATTTGGCGCTGCGGGAGTTCCGCCTGAGCGTTCATGCCTGGAGCGAGGCCGCTTTTAGCCGGCCTCGGACGGCGTTCGCGGCAGGTCGGCGGAAGCAGGTATGGCTGCTGGCGGCCGGGTGGGCGTTGAGCGTTGTTCTGGTTGCCGTCGGCGTCTCGACAGGAGTCTGGGAGAATCATCGGCAGGAGATGAGGATGGCCGCGGCCCGCATGGCCGAGCACGAGCGGCAGGCTGCTGAGCAGCGGAATCAGCAGGCGCGGCAAGAGGATGAGGATCTGCTGGCCAAGGTAGACAGCGATGTATCGCGAGAAGTTCCCAGCGCTATGGAGCCGCTGGCTCAAATGATGGCCGGGGACGAGACCCAGTAAGAAAGATAAGAAAACAGAAACATAACCTCGACGAGATCGAGGAAAAGGAGAAGACATGACGGCATTCGGGGCGATGGGATTGGCGATGGCGGGAGTCTTGCTGGCAGGAACGGCGCTGGCGCAGGGGCCGGGCGGCGGAATGGGGCCTGGGCCAGGAATGGGAGCGGAACCTGGATTCGGTGAGCACCGGCCGCCCATGGAGCGGGCTTTTGGAGCCCCGGGCGATCATGGGCGCTGGTGGAACAACCCCAAGATGGTGGAGCGGTTAAAGCTGACTGATGAGCAGCGAAAGGCCTTTGACGGCATTCTGCTGGATCACCGGGCGAAGTTGATTGACCTGCGCGCCAGCCTGGAAAAGGCCGAACTGACGCTGGAGCCGCTGATGAGCAATGATCCGCCGGATGAGGCGAAGATCCTGGCGCAGATCGACAAGGTTGCGCAGGCGCGGGCCGAGCTTGAAAAAGCGAATGCCGGCTTTCTGCTGGCGATTCGCGCCAAGCTGACGCCTGAGCAGTGGAAGCAGATGCAGGCCTTCCGCGCCGAGCATGAGCGCGCGGGCCGGGGCGGGATGGAGCGCGGGCCGGGATATCGCGGCCAGGGACCGAACCGGCAGGGACCAGGTGGCTGGAATCAGGGCGGCCAGGGACCGGGTAGTCAGTATCACCACCAGGCGCCGGCCCCTCCGGATGCGGCTCCTCCGGCGCCCCCGGCTCCGGCTTCGGTTCCAGGAACTGGAGCCGAGCAGTAAAAAGGATTTGCAGAGCAAGTTTCAAGCAGAGAGCAAATGCGGTTGCAGCAAAACCGGTGGCGGCAGGAGGCGATCCTCTTGCCGCCGTTTTTTAGTGTGGTCAGGGATCAGGGCCGTTGGCGCATCCCCGTTTCCAAATCGACGGGTGCCGCGCATCCACAAGTAAAAATGGGTGCACCAAGTCCCGCTTCTGGGACCTGGGAATCGAGGAACCTCGATCAGCCTACTCCGGACCCACCACACCCCTCTGTATAAGCCCCTGATCCCTGCTCCGCGCCTACTACCAGACCCCCGTGCTCAGGTACTCATGGATAGAGGCAGCGGCCTTGCGCCCCGCGCCCATGGCGAGGATCACCGTTGCGCCGCCGGTAACGATATCGCCGCCGGCAAAGACGCCCGGCTTGGAAGTGCGCAGGGTATTTTCATCCGCGACGATGTAATTCCATTTGTTGGTGGCCAGATCCGGCGTGGTGCTCTGGATCAGCGGATTGGCGGTGGTGCCGACGCCGATGATCGCGACATTCGCAGGCAGCACGAACTCTGAGCCCTTGATCTCGACCGGCCTGCGCCTTCCGCTTTCGTCCGGCTCGCTCAGTTCCATGCGCACACATCTCGCTCCTGTGAGCCAGCCTTTTTCATCGCCGAGGAACTCGACCGGATTGGTCAGCAGGTGGAATTCAATGCCCTCTTCGCGGGCGTGCTTGACCTCTTCTTTGCGGGCCGGCATCTCTGCCTCGGAGCGGCGATAGACGAGAGTCGCTGTCCGCGCGCCCAGCCGCCGCGCGGTGCGCACCGCGTCCATGGCGGTGTTGCCGCCGCCCACCACGATCACGTCCTTGTCGCGGCAATCGTAGACCGGCTCGTCGAACTCAGGAAATTTGTAGGCGCGCATCAGGTTGACGCGTGTTAAAAATTCGTTGGCCGAGTAGACGCCGTTGAAGTGCTCGCCGGGGACGTTAAGAAAGACCGGCAAACCCGCGCCGGTAGCGACGAAGACTGCGTCGTAGTGTTCCTCCTGCATCAGCTCGTCGAGGGTAACGCTCTTGCCGACAATGACGTTGGTCTCGAACTCGACACCGCGGCGGCGCAGGTTGTCCACCTCTTCCTTCACAATCGATTTGGGCAGGCGAAACTCCGGAATACCGTAGACGAGCACACCGCCCAGTTCGTGCAGCGCTTCAAAGACGCGCACCCGATGACCTTTCTGAATGAGGTCTCCGGCGGCGGAAAGACCCGCCGGGCCACTGCCGACGATGGCCACGCTCTTGCCAGTCGCGGGCGCATTTGCCGGCAGTCCAAGCTGGCCGCTGGCGCGCTCGTAGTCGGCGACAAAGCGCTCCAGGTTGCCGATGGCCACCGGCGCGCCCTTCTTGCCCAGTATGCAGCCGCCCTCGCACTGATTCTCCTGCGGGCAGACGCGGCCGGTGATGGCCGGCAACGCATTGTCCTCACGCAGCTTGGCCGCCGCCCCCAGATAGTCGCCGGCATGGATCATGGCCACGATAGTCTTGATCTGCACGCCCACCGGGCAATCGACGATGCAGCCGGGCTTGGCGCATTCAATGCAGCGTGAGGCTTCAGTCACGGCATCCAGCACATTCAGGCCCAGATTCACTTCCGCAAAGTTGCGGCTGCGCACCAGCGGGTCCAGCTCCGGCATGTGCCGGCGCAGGATCTTCATGCGTTCCTTGAGCGGGAGAACATTCATTGCGGAGCGGGGCAGAACTCTATTCTCAGGCATAATGTCTCTCCCCCGCAGCCAATTCTTCACGTAGCCCGGCCACTTGCTCTTCCATATTCTCCTGGAATTGCTTGAGCGATGCGCACTCCTTTTCGCGGTACATGGTGTTACGCTGCATGAGCACCTCGAAGTTGACCATGGAGGCGTCGAACTCGGGACCGTCCACGCAGGCGAATTTGCTCGCCTTGCCCATTAGAACGCGGCAGCCGCCGCACATTCCCGTGCCGTCCACCATGATCGAGTTCAGGCTGACCATGGTCTTGATTCCCAGCGGCGTGGTCATCCGCGCGACGGCCCTCATCATCGGCACCGGGCCGACGGCAAGCACAAAGTCGATCCTGCGCCCTGCCTCGATCAGCTCATCGAGCTTCCTGGTGACCAGCCCCTGTTCGCCGTAGGTGCCGTCATCAGTCATCATGTAGGTTTCGCTGCTGGCTGCGCGTACCTCGTCTTCAAAGACCACCATTTCCACGTTGCGCGCGCCCTCAATGAAAACGACGTGATTGCCGGCCTGTTTGAGCGCGTTGGCCGTTGGCAGCGCCATCGCTGTGCCCACGCTGCCTGCCAAGACCACAACCGTGCCGTAGTTTTCGATCTCCGAGGGCTTGCCGAGCGGGCCGACAATGTCCAGAATGGAGTCGCCCGTCTCCAGGCAGTTGAGCAGCGAGGTGGTCTTGCCGATGGCCTGCACCACGATGGTGACGGTGCCGGCCTCGGAGTCGGACGACTTGATGGTGAGCGGAATGCGCTCGCCCTTCTCATGAAGACGGAGGATGATGAACTGGCCTGGCTTATGCTTGCGCGCAATACGCGGCGCCTCAATCACAAATTGCTTGATGTTGAGGCCGACGCTTCGGGATTCCACTATCTTGTACATAAAGGAAAACTCCAGTTTGGGCGGGGTGAAAGGCCATTCGCCCAAGCGCGACCGCCAGTGCCAGGGGCCAGAAAGAACTGTCCCGGCAAGGCGCGGTCGAACTATCGCCATTATTCAGGATTATTCAACAATTAGGAAGGATAGCCTTGTGACGCGGGTCACCGGGGGGCTGGAGAAAAGGGGGTTCACTGCGCCGCCTCGGCCAAGAACGATCTTGGACTAAACGATTAACTCCACTCTCAGTGCAGATGCCAATTTGCTGTAACTGAGAAAAGGAAAAAGCAACCGTCGGTCCTTCGATTCTGTTGTAGATCTTCAGACACTGGCCGCGGCGGCTCTAGCCGGTCTTCCGCCCTTGGCGCCGTTGGCCTTTGCAGCGCGGCGCTTGGCCTCGGTTTTGGCGCTCCCACCCTTCTTGCCTAACTGCGCCATCCAGCGGCGATTTCCGTAGACGCCTTCGATCAGGGCGGGAACGTAGAGGTCGACGTCAAGCTCTGGAAAACTGATGCCGGTTCCACGGCCGAGCAATTCGTAGTTTTGAATTTGCTCGTGCGTGGCGTTTCCCAGCCCCTGCAAGTCCTCGATAGGAAGCACCAGCCGGCGACTGTTACTGAGTCCTACAATGAGCAGTTTAAGCGCGGGGATGTGCTCGACGGTCTGCGCGAATGGGTCGCAGTCGTGTAGCTTCGCCCGCTTCAGCGCGGCTTCAATCTCGGCATCGGTTGTAATGACTTCATGCTCAGCCATGATGTTTCTCCCAAAGAGATACCAGTTCGTCGAAATGCCCTGCGGCTACTGTCATTACATGTCGCACATCCGACTTGCTTCCGTTGCTCGGCCTGATGGCGTCTGTCCGGTTGGCGAGCGCGATCCCGCCGTCCGGGCAAAGATTGACGATCACCTCAATGTCAGCGTAGAAACCATGCACGTGGCGAGGCTCGTGGTCCATCGTGTATGCAGTGAAACGTACCCCGCTGAGCCTGATCGAACCCATCTATTCCTATTCTAACCCAAGCCTCTTGGGTTATTCAACCTTCCTGTCCCATGTTCTGCGCCGCCTCGGCCTCCATGGTTGTGAGAAGGCCGCGCATCCGCTCGAACTCAGGGTGGCTGTGGAGAGCGTTCAGGCGCGGATCGGCCAGCGTCTGGAAGAACCATGGGCAGCGGTTTTCGTTGGCCGCATGCAGCTCCTCGATGGCGGCATCCTGGTCGCCGAGCGCGAGATAGACCGCCGGGGTGAATGAACGGAGGAGGTAGCGTTCTCGGCTGAGCCATTGCATGCGCTCGAGGATGGTGTGTGCATCGTCGTTGCGGCCCGCACAGGCCAGGGCGTAGGCATGAACGGCGGTGGCCAGGTCGAAGAAGGGCACGCGCTGCGAGAGATTCTGAGCAAGCTCGGTGGCGCGCGCCTCCTCGCCGTTAAAGGCGAGTATTAGCGCCCCGTATAAGTTGGTGAATTCATGTTCAGGAAAGAGGTTGAGAGCGATCTGGATTTGCGCAAGGCTTTCAGCGGCTTGTCCATTCAGGTGGAGCGCCCATGCCAGACGGCTGTGCAGCCAGGCCGAATAGGGGTCCAGTTGGATGGCCGCGCGCAGCAACTCGAGGGCTTCGGCAAAGCGGCCCCGGCTGAGCGCGAACATGGCGCGGATGCGGGTGGTCCAGAGACCGTGGGGCAGATGGGCGCTGAGGGAGAAGGCGTTGAGGGCCGCGGGCAGATTGCGGTCGAAGTGGAAGTTCACCCAGCCCAGCGCGGGCAGGATGGCTTCCGCCTGGCGGGACAGATCCGGAATGGTCTCGGCCGTGCGGTGCACGTGCTCCGCGGCCACAGCTGGGGACATGAAGCCGTAGAAGCTCTGAGCGACGCAGAGATGCGCCAAATCAATCTTGGCGGAGATCAGCGATGGATCCACTTCGATGGCCCGCAGCAGGTGCTGCAGCCCATCCTGCATGCGATGGCGACGAAGCGACTGCCACTCATGGCGTCCACGCAGGAAGATGTCGTAGGCCTCACGGCGCTGCGGACCGTCCTCGTGTTCGACCGGGGACGCGGCCGCCGCGGAGATGGACAGCCCGCCCTTGCTCGACCTTGGCCGCATGGGCCGTCCGCCGGGAATCCCCACACTCCTTCCCGGCGATAAAGCCCCGCCGCTGGTGACACCGGCGCCCAGGCGCCAGGCCAGCCGTTGCACCAACTCCGACTCCAATCCGGCGATCCGGTTCTGGTCCACCAGCATATCTTCCACCCAGATTTGCGTGCCATCCTCGACGCGGATCATCTCCGCGCGCAACCGGTATTGCGAGGAAAGGGAGCGGAGGCTTCCGGTCAGGACCAGGTCGGCTTTGAGCGTCTCGCCAATCTGCTGGGCCGTAAACCCGCGATCGACCAGGGTGAATACGGAATCCCGGGCCAAAACGGAAAGGGCCGGAGAACGCGCATTCGAGATCCGGACGATGGTCTCCTCGGCGATAGCCGGCCCTAGATGTTTGGGAACCGTGTGCAGGGTGGTGAAGGGCAGGATGGCCAGACGCGGTAGCTCCCCGGCCACCGGGAGGCCCTGCCGCAGCACCTCGGCCGTGAAGCGGTAGCCGCGCTTGTAGACCGTCTGGATACAGTTTTCCGGCTCCAGCCGCGCGCGCAGCGAAGAGAGGCACTTGGGAACACTGTCGGCCGTCACATGCACATCGCCCCACAGCGCATGTTTCAGTTGCAGGGGCGAAACAATCTGGCCGGCATGGGCCACCAGCAGCCGCAATGCCGCCAATTCCTTGGGAGGCAAGTGAACCACGGATTCACCGCGCCACAGTGTTCCATCCACTTCCAGCCGGAAGCCGGCAAAGGAGCAGGACGACACTCTGCCCCGGCGGCCGAGAGCTGTCCCCGCGGAGGCGGTATCTCCGCGCCGGCGGCCATAACTTGCCTCCGTGGAGCCGTCATCTCCGCGCCGGCGATTCAGACCGGTCGCCGGGGACGAATCGTTCTGGGTGCTGGGTGAGCCTGAGCGGGGATCGATCGTTGCAACCAACGCGCTTCCTCGAATCCTGGGCAATAGATTTGCGAATCTCTTGCCGGTCCAGACAAGAGATAGGCATTTGTCTAGAGTGGTCGCGGGAATCTGCGTGGGGGACAACGCAAGGGGGATAACAGCAATACTCCCGGCGAATCTCTGTGCTTCGATGAGCCCAGTATCTTCTTTAAACATTAGATTATCCGCTTTTCGAGGGACTACGGGAAGAAAGTACCAGGGTTCTTTGTCTCTTGTCATGCGCAAAGTAACCAAACGATATTACCAACGACGAAGAGAGTTCAGGAAAACTTCATGAATTCGTCAGGGGAGATTAGACTGGCGGCTGGCAAACTAGAAAAGGGGAATGATTGATGACCAAGACAGTTTCTTACGCCCAGTGGTCTTTGGAACCTTACTGCATCGGGATGAAACTGCGCTCGCTGCGCACTCAGAAGCGGCTCACGCTGGCGCGTCTGGCGGCTGAGACCAAACTATCGACGGCGCTGCTCTCCAAGCTGGAGACGGACCGCATGATCCCCACGCTGCCCACACTGGCCACCATCAGCCAGGTCTATGGCGTGGGTATGAGCTACTTTTTCTCCGAGCCCGCCAAGCATACGCTCTCGATCACGCGCAAGGCCCACCTTGCTGGCAACAGCCGCGGACTGGAGTCGGTGAAGATAACCCCACTGAACGCGCTGACTGCGGGAACGAGGCTGGTGGCGCAGATGATCGAGTTTCCCGCCGGCGGCGCCTCCAGCGCCACGGATATCTGCTACCAGGCAAGTGGCCTGGTATACGTGCTGGAAGGCAAGTTGCAGTTGGATGCGGGCGGGTTGCACGAGACGCTCGAAGCCGGCGATTGCGCCTACATGGAAAGCGAGATGGCGCTGGCCTGGAGCGCGGCAAACAAACACCGCTGCCGGATTCTGGCGGTGACGCCCGCCGGCCCGCGCGCGGATGGCTGACCGGGCCTAATTCTTGACGCGGGCGATCAACTGGAATGAGTCGAGAAAGCGCGTGACGCCTGCGTACGGATGCGCGAGCGGAGCGGCGGTCAGCGTCTGGTAAAGCGTGGTGCCCACCAGGTAGATGCGGGCGTTGAAGTGCATGGTGTCGTTCTCGGCTTCAAACTCCACCCCGGGATAGGTGCCCAGCGTGATCTTCTTCTCTCTGGTCAGATGGGCCTTTACGTTTTCGATAGCCCCATTCTTGGCCCCCTGGAGCACCGTTTCCGGATCCCTGCCCACAACCGCCGAACCGTAGTCGCAGACGCCGACGTACAGCGCCGCCTCGCCCACCGTTACCAAATAGGCGCGCAACTCAAAAGTGCCCGCGTCCGTGGGGACGTTCTGCTTTTGCAAGGCAGGCTCGGAGGGGAAGGTGATGTTGAATCCGTCCGCCGGATAGCTGTAACTCTTCCACTCCTCAACGGGCGCGGCGGATGTGGCGGGTGAGGCGGTGGTCTGCGCGCCCAGTACAGCTGCCAGCGAGAGCGCTGCCATGAAAACGGCCATGCTGCACAACAAATTTCTGCGCATTCTGTCGATCATTTCAATTCTCCTTGTCTGCGGGGGGGAATCTATGTGTGGTTGGCCTATCTCGTCGCAGAAGGCTCCACTGGAATCAGGACAACCTGCTGTATAAAAATCCTGCCGTCCAATCGCAAGCCCTCAGAGCATCCGATTATAGCCCTCTTTCGCATGAATATGCTGTTTATCTTTATTACGGCGTCGGCGGGTTTGCCCGTATCGGGTCTGGCTTGTAGGATGGTTTGGAAATCAAGGAACCGCGCGCCATGCGACCGAACCTCAACCTGATGAAGGCAACCCTGACCGGCGCGCTGGGCGGCCTGCTCTTCGGCTTCGACACCGTTGTTATTTCCGGGGCCATCGACGCGCTGGTCCGGCTCTACCATTTGAGCCCGCAGGGCAAGGGCTGGACGGTGGCCATCGCGCTGATCGGCACGGTGGCGGGAGCGCTGGGCGCGGGCCATGTGGGGCAGAAGATCGGCGGGCGCGAGACGCTGCGCATTACCGCCGTGCTCTATGTGGTCTCGGCCATCGGCAGCGCGCTGGCCTGGAACTGGCAGGTGTTGATGCTCTTCCGCTTCGCCGGCGGGCTGGGAATCGGCGCATCGTCGGTGCTGGGGCCGGTGTACATTGCCGAGCTTGCCCCGGCCAGGTGGCGCGGCCGGCTGGTGGGCGCTTTTCAATTCAATGTGGTCTTCGGCATTCTGGCGGCTTACACCTCCAACTACCTCATCCGCACGCTGCACCTGGGCTCTCTGGAGTGGCGCTGGCAGGTGGGCATCGCCGCGCTGCCCGCCCTGGGCTTTCTGGCGCTCTTGTTCGGCATTCCCCGCAGCCCGCGCTGGTCGGCCTCCAAGGGGCGCAACGAAGAAGCCCTGGCCGTGCTGAAACTGATGGGCGACCCCAAACCCGAGGCCGAACTGGCCGACATTCAATCCGCGCTGGCCGAGGAGCACGCCACGGCCCACGAGCCGGTCTTTCAGTGGAAGTATCGCTATCCGCTCTTCCTGGCTATTTCCATAGGCGCATTTAATCAACTGGCTGGCATCAACTCGATCCTCTACTACCTGAATAGCATCTTCGCTTCGGCGGGCTTCAGCCAGATATCCGGCGACCAGCAGGCCATCGCCATCGGCTTCACCAATCTCGTCTTCACCATCGTGGGCATGAGCGTGATCGACAAACTGGGGCGCAAGACGCTGCTGCTGATCGGCGCGGCAGGCACGGCAAGCTGCCTTGCGGCGGTCTCATGGCTCTTTGCGACGAACTCCCATCCAGGCGCGCTGGTTTGGGTGCTGATTACCTACATAGCCTTCTTCGCGCTCTCCCAGGGCGCGGTGATCTGGGTCTACATCGGCGAAGTCTTTCCCAACGCGGTCCGCTCCAAGGGCCAGGGCGTGGGCAACGCCAGCCACTGGTTCATGAACACTGCCATCCAACTGGCATTTCCCATGGTGGTGGCGCAGATCGGCCGCAGCGCCCCATTCACCTTCTTTGCCGTGATGACCGGGTTGCAGTTTGTGGTGGTGCTGTTTGTCTACCCGGAGACCAAGGGGCAGACGCTGGAAGCCTTGCAGCGCCGGCTGGTGCGGGCGGAGTGAAGGCTGATCGCCTTGTTCATTCGTGACCACAGTCACCGGGACTGGCGCTCGATCGTCCTATATATAATTTAGGGAAGGGCCGGCGCTTGCCGTGAGCCGGTTTTATCGTGCCCGCGTGAGGTCATTCATGGAGCAGAGTTGGTTTGCGCTTGAGGAACAGCGCGGAGAAGCAGCACAGGCCGCGGCCGAGAACACGCGCGCGGCGCAGCCGCTTGAGGCCGCGCTCCTCTTCGAGGCCGACGCCCTGCGCGAGGAGATCATACTGGTGGGCCGCAAGCTGTGGGAGCGGCAGTACGTGGACGGCAACGGCGGCAATATCAGCGTTTGTCTGGGCGAGAAGTACCTGCTCTGCACGCCGACAATGATGAGCAAGCGGGATATGACGCCGGCCGACATCTGCCTCTCCGACCTGGACGGCAGCATCCTGGCAGGCGACCGCCTGAGGACCAGCGAACTGCTGCTGCATCTGGCCATCTACAAGGCCAACTCCGTCGCCCGCGCCATTGTGCATTGCCATCCGCCGTACGCCACGGCCTTCGCCATGACCGGCAGTGCGCCGCCCATCGGGCTGATCTCCGAGTACGAGACCTCGATTGGCCCGGCAGCGGTGGCGCCCTACGAAACCCCCGGCACCAAGGCCTTTGCCGAGACGGTGCTGCCCTTTGTCCAGGATCACAACACCATCCTGCTCAGCAATCACGGCATCGTCTGCTGGTCCGACACGGTCACTCATGCCGAGTGGCTGGTGGAGACCTTTGAGACCTATTGCAAGACCTACCTCATCGCCCAGCAGATCGGCCGTCCGCTCAACTTCCTCCCCGACGGCAAGATCGATGAGCTGCTGCTCGTCAAGCGGCGGATGGGTTTGCCCGACGCCCGCATGGGGCGGGTTTCCTAATCAGAATTGAAAGGAACGAACCAATGATTTCAAGGCTGATTTATTGTGCATTTGCAATTGTCATACTCGCTGGTGTTACAACCACAGCGCAGCCGGCTCAACAACCTCCTTATTTATGGTAATGGGTACATGTTTGGCGTCAAAGAACCAGACGGCTGGCACGGCGATACAGATCAGATTGCTTCAAAATATCAGGTTAATGTCGTATTCTTGCCGCCGAAAGAATCTCGCAAGAACGATGTTACGATCCGTGTGCGTGTCAATCACAAGACCGATGAAAATACAATTGAAGACTTGGAATATGATATGCAGGGATACCGAAAGGAGTATCCTGCTGTTCAATTCAGCGATTTGAAAATTTCTCACGACAAATACAAGACATTTGCCAGAACAGCGTATATTCCGAAATCGTTTTACGAGTATGTCGCTTATCTGAATCCTGGAACAGGAAATCCGTATATTTTCTCTGTGGCGATGTCCAAGAGGGATGAACCGGCTACCGAAGCTGAGCTCAAGGCATTCGAGTCGATTCTAAAATCCCTGGTGTGGCTCTCAGCAACACCGACAGATAACAAGTGAGCAGCAAGCAAATGCTCGTGGATGAGTGCTTCGGAACTAGAGCACGCGACCCAAAGCCAGTACTCCGTCCACCAGCGCATCGATCTCCACGCGACTGGTGCGGTGGTTGACGATGGCAGCGCGAATAGCCGTCTGGCCTTGGATGCGCGTCGTCGACGGAGCCACAACTCCCGACTCCTGCAATGCCACGACAATGGCATCGTTGACGCGATTCGCTTCTTCAGCTCGATAGCGGAAGCAGACGATATTCAGCTCGACCGGGGCCATCAATTCCAGCTCCGGCGTCGCGGCGATGCGCTCTTCCAGGGTGCGGGCCAGCGCGCAGCAGCGGGAGATCGACGCTCCCAGCGCTTCAGTGCCGTAGACCTTCAGCGTGAACCAGACCTTCAAGGCGCGAAAGCCGCGCGAGAGGTCCGGTCCGAAGTCGCAGGGCCAGGGCGAACCCGCGGCCAGGCCTCTCTCGGCGCGTTGCAAGTAGGCCGCCGGGAGGGCGAAGGCATTCTTGTGCGCCTCGCCATCCCGTACCAGAATGAAACCGGCGTCGTAGGGCGCTTGTCCCCATTTGTGAAAGTCGAAGGCCAGGGAATCCGCGCGCTCGATGCCGTCGAGTTTAGGCGCAAGATCGGGGGCCAGCCTTGCCAGCGCGCCAAAAGCGCCGTCCACATGGAACCAGAGCTTCTCGCGTAGGCACAAATCGGCTAGTCCGGCCAGATCGTCCACGGCTCCCGTGTTCACGGTTCCCGCAGTTCCCACCACCAGAAACGGCGTAAAGCCGGCCGCGCGGTCGCGCTGAATTGCCTCGGCGAGCGCGGCCAGGTCGATGCGGAAATGGCTATCAGTGGGGATCAGCCGCAGCGCATCGCTGCCCAGGCCGGCAATGTCCATAGCCTTGGGCACGCAGCCATGAACCGCGTTCGAGGTGTACGCAGTGAGACGTCGTGGCTCCGCGGCCACTCCGCTGGCGCGCACATCGAAGCCCAGCGCGGCGTCGCGCGCGATCAGCACGGCAATCAGATTCGCCATCGATGTTCCGGTAACAAATAAGCCCGTTGCCCCCTGCGGGAAGCCGAAGATCTCCCTCACCCACGCGGTCACCTGCCGCTCGACCTCGATGGGAATATGATCGCGGCCTCCGAGGTTCGCGTTGAGGCCCGCGGCCAGCATCTCGGCCACCACACCAACCGGCGTGCCGCCGCCGTTCACCCAGCCCATGAATCCCGGATGCACGTTGCCCTGCGCAAAAGGCAGCACATCCTGCATGAACTCCGCATGGACCTGCGCGAGTTCTTCGCCCATGCGCGGCGCAGACGAGTGAAAACGCGCCCGAATAGCTTCCGGAATCGGCTGCCAGACGGGCCGCTCGCGAATCTTTTCGATGTAGCCGAGCATATCGTCCAGCATGAGGTGCGCCTGAGCGCGAAAAGCAGCCCAATCCGCGGGATCGAGGCTTTCGCTGACTAAGGCTTTCGTGGCAATGCTAGTCTTATCGGTCGTATCGATGATCGGGGACTGCGACATTCCTTCTCCCTGAAGTGTATTTTACGTGCCGACGCGTGCGAAGCGTCCCACGACGAACTCCATTGCGCGAAGTCGATCTGTTCGTGAATCAAATGCACGGTCTACCTGGGGCTGGAGAGCTTGAAGTACAATGACAAAGGGTCGGCTGCTGCCTTCAACGAAGCAGGGCATCTCATAAGATGGTATGCCCTATGCAATTGAAGGATAGTGGATTTCGCCCAGGCATTACGTGTCCACTTTTCTTCTGTCACAACCCCTGCACCCAGGAAAGAGAGTTTTGAAATGTACAAAGTCGTACTGCTTCGCCATGGAGAGAGCATTTGGAATAAGGAAAACCTGTTTACCGGTTGGACGGATGTCGACCTATCGGAGAAGGGCCGAGAAGAGGCCAAGCAGGCCGGCGTGATGATGAAGGAGCAGGGATATCGCTTCGACCTCGCCTACACCTCGGTGCTGAAGCGCGCCATACGCACTCTGTGGATCGCGCTGGACGAGATGGACCTGATGTGGATTCCCGTACAGCGCGACTGGCGGCTGAACGAACGGCATTATGGGGCGCTGCAAGGCCTCAACAAAGCTGAGACGGCGGCCAAGTACGGGGAGGATCAGGTGAAAATCTGGCGCCGCAGTTACGACATTCGCCCCCCGGCGTTGGATGAAGCCGATCCGCGTTATCCGGGGAAGGACCCGCGCTATCACAATTTAACGAAAGAACAACTTCCCCTCAGCGAATGTCTGAAGGACACGGTGGACCGCTTTCTGCCCTGCTGGCACGAATTGATTGCTCCCAGCATCCGTTCGGGGAAGCAGGTGTTGATCGCGGCCCATGGCAACAGCCTGCGGGCGCTGGTGAAGTATCTGGAAGACGTGCCTGATCAGGAGATTGTCGATCTCAACATTCCTACCGGCGTGCCGCTGGTGGAAGAACTCGACGAGAACCTGAAGTCTATTCGTCATTATTATCTGGGAGATCCCGAACAAATCAAGCAGGCGGTCAATAAGGCTGCGAGCACAGGCGGAGCGAGTCGTTGATGGAACAATAGAACGCGTGTTCTTTGTTCCAACTTTGCCAACGCGGACATAATGGGCCACTCCGGAAAGCTGGAGCCGAGCATCCGCGCCATCAAGGCCATCGACGCGCAACTGGGCCGCATCTACAAGGCAATCCGCGAGCGCAACGGCAGTTGGCTGATCTGGATTTGCGCATGATGGCTTTGCCTGCCGGAGTGCAGAAGAGGAGCACAAAAAGACAAGCCGCCGGCTCCCTTTTAGTTGCGAATCCCGGCCAGCAGCGCCTCAATCTCCGCCTTTACGGCTCCGGTGACGGGCAGCAGCGGCGCGCGGGTATGGCCTCCGTAGTAGCCGTTGAAGTCGCAGGCGTACTTGACGCCGCTCATGCCCAACTGGCCGACGATGCGCTGGCTGGCGGCGGCGATGCGCTGCTGCTTCTCCGCGGCCAGCTTGAAGTCGCGATCCTTCCAGGCAAGATAGACCTCCTGGCAGGCCTGCGGCGCGCAGGCGGCAAAGCCGAGAATGCCCCCGGCAGCGCCTGCCTCCAGCGAGCCTAGCAGCGTGGCCGTCGAGCCGCAGAGCACCGGAAAGCCAACTTCCTTGGTGCGCGTCTTTAGAGTTACCGGGTGCCCCACCCTCGCGACGTTGTTATTTATGTCGCCAGGGTGGGATTCCATCCCACTTTGTTTTCCATCCGAATCAACAACGCCGCCGATGGAGACCAGCGGATCGCTGCTCCCGGCCTTCGGCGTCAGCATCCGTCCGGTAACTGCTTCGAAGAGCGGTGTCACGGTGACCGTCCGCCGGGATGCGTTTTTCACGCCCTCGACCAGCGCGCGAATTCGCTCCACGCTGCCGCTGGAATCCTTGATGCCAATAATGTTCGGATGCTGCGCCAGTTCAGCCACCAGCTCAACGGGGATGTTATAAGGCGCGCACTGGGGAATGTTGTAGATCACCACCGGCAGCGGCGAGCGGTCGGCCACGCTGCGGAAGTAGTGGAGTACAGCCGCCGCGCTCATCTGGCTGGCGTAGTAAGTCGGCGTGCGCACCAGCACGGCATCGTAGCGGAACTGAGCCGCCACCTCGGCCAATGCGACCGTGGCCTTCACGCTCTCGCGCGCCACGCCTGCGATGAGCACTTTCTCCGGCGCGGCAGCCTCGGCGGCCACGCGCAGCACCTCGCGGCTCTCGTCGTCGTTGAGCATCACAGCCTCGCCTGTGGAGCCCAGCAGCAACACTCCGGAGAGCAGAGTGCGGGAGTAGCGTGCGATATTGGCTTCGAGCTTGCGATAATATACGCGCTCGTCGGAGTAAAACGGCGTGGGAACTGCGGCAAAGATGCCTTCAATCAACATAATTATATTGTAGAACTCGGAGCCAAAGGCTCAACTTGTCGTCGCTGCTTTGATTTCTTCAATCTGTTTCGCATGGCGAGCGGGATGTACCGCCATCAGCAATAGAATTTCGTGGCAGTTTACCACTCCCATCAGCGGATGCGAAGTAATCCTGGAGCGCAGGTCGTCCTTGTGTGTGTTGACGAACTGAATCGTCCGCTCCCTGCCGGCCAAAAAGTACTGAACCGCCACTGAAAGCGTGGAGAACCGCCCCGTCGGCTTTGCATCCTCGGGAGATTCTCTCCGTGTGCTTCGATCCGCTCCGAATGTCAGGATGAAAGCTTCCCTCCGCTCATTGATTAGCGGCGACTCTGTTTGTTTCGACGAAGTTATCATTGAAAAGAGATGCTCTTCTGCCACAGCCACATGCTCGGCGCATTGCAGAATAGTCCACCTACCGGGGGCGGGGATCCGCACCGCTAACTCTTCCGTGACTCCGTGCAAGGAGTCAAGCAGGGCCGTTGAGCCTTGCTCTAAAGATGCGAGTATCTCTTGCCGTTCGTGCTCAGTCATAGCTGTCTCAAACATTCTAGCCGCAAGTCGCGGCGTGCAAATGTTGCAACGCATAAACCGTAGTCTGGTGGCGTTGCATCTCGCTGATCCCCTCGACCGCGGCCTGCGCGGCGGCGATGGTAGTGATGGTAGGAATGCGCGCCAGCACTGCTGCCCGGCGAATAGCCTTCTCGTCGAAGAATGTGTCCTGCCCGCGCGGCGTGTTTATAACAAGCTGAATGCGATCACCCTTGATCAGGTCTACAATGTTAGGCCGGCCCTCCTTGACCTTGAAGACCCGATCAACAGCGAGACCGGCTTTTTCCAGCACATTCGCCGTGCCCTCGGTAGCGACAATCTTGAAGCCTAACTCCATATAGCGGCGCGCTAAGTCGACAGCCGCCTCCTTGTCGTGGTCGTTGACACTGAAAAAGACCGTGCCGGTGGTGGGCAGTACCTGGCCGGCGGAAAGCTGCGCCTTGGCGAAGGCCTCGCCAAAGGTAGCCGCCACGCCCATCACCTCGCCGGTAGACTTCATCTCCGGACTTAGAACCGTATCGACGCCGGCGAATTTGCTCCAGGGAAAGACTGGTGACTTTACATAAGAATGTGTCCCGGTTTCTAAGTCCTTTCCCGTGGCTAACTGGGCAGACAATAACTCGTTCAGCTTGCGGCCAGTCATCAGCCGTGCGGCGATCTTGGCCAGCGGGATTCCGGTGGCCTTGGAGACATATGGCACGGTGCGCGAGGCGCGCGGGTTCACTTCGATCACATAAACGTGGTCCTCGCCCTGGGCGTCGCGCTGAATGGCAAACTGCAAATTAACCAGGCCGACCACCTTGAGCGAGAGAGCCAGCTTGCGCGTATAAGTGCGCAGGGTTTCCAGTGTGCTTTCGCGGATGCTCACAGCGGGGAGCACGCACGATGAGTCACCGGAGTGGATGCCGGCCTCCTCGATGTGCTGCATGATGCCGGCAATAATAACATCCCTGGAGTCGCAGAGTGCATCCACGTCCACTTCGACCGCGCTCTCCAGGAAGTGATCGACCAGCACCGGCCGCTCCTGAGAGTACTCGACCGCCTCGCGCATATAGCGCGTCACCGCCTCGGCGTCATAAGCAATCACCATCGCGCGGCCACCCAGCACATAACTCGGGCGCACCAGCACCGGATAGCCGATGCGTTGGCCAACGACTAGAGCCTCTTCAACGCTGGTAGCCGTGCCGCCCGCTGGCTGTGGAATTTGTAACTCATCCAGCAGCTTGCCGAAGCGCTTGCGGTCTTCGGCTAAGTCGATGGACTCCGGCGAGGTGCCGATAATGTGCACGCCAGCCGCGAGCAGCCGCTTTGCCAGATTCAGCGGCGTCTGCCCGCCGAATTGCACTATCATGCCGACCTCGGCGCCCGATTGCGATTCATGGTGATAAATCGCCAGCACATCTTCCAGCACCAGCGGCTCAAAGTAAAGCCGGTCGCTAGTGTCGTAATCGGTCGAAACGGTCTCCGGATTGCAGTTGACCATGATACTTTCATAGCCGTCTTCCCTGAGCGCAAAGGCCGCGTGGCAGCAGCAATAATCAAACTCGATTCCCTGCCCGATGCGATTCGGCCCTGAACCTAGAATAATAACTTTGGGGGTTTGCGTCGGCGGTGCTTCATCCTCTTCGTCATAAGTCGAATATAAGTAGGGAGTCATTGACTCAAATTCGGCGGCGCAGGTGTCCACTAACTTGAAAACCGGCTTAATTCCCTTCCCTTCGCGCAGTTCCCTCACCTGTTGCGTACCGGCGTGGCCCTCTAATTTCCATTCAGTCGCGATGCGTTCGTCGCTCAACCCGAGGCGCTTGAGGTGGCGGAGTTCTTCAGTCGTAATAGCCTCTGGCGTGGTTTGCGCAATCGCGCTTTGCGCAAGTGTGATCTCGCGAAGCTGATGCAGGAACCAGGGGTCGATGGTGGTAAGCCGCGCCACTTCACGCACGCTCATGCCGCGCTCGAAGGCGTAGCGGATATAACCCAGCCGCTCGGGCCGCGGAGTTACCAGCATCTGCGTCAGCCGCCGCGGATCAAGAACCTCCGCGCCGGTCTTCTTGCCTGTCTCCAACGCGCGCCAGGCCTTCATCAGCGCTTCCTTGAAGGTGCGGCCAATTGCCATCACCTCGCCCACCGACTTCATCTGCGGGCCCAGCGTTTCATCCGCGCCGGGAAACTTCTCAAACTGCCACTTGGGAATTTTTACGACGACATAATCAATGGTCGGTTCAAAGCAGGCCGGAGTTTTGCGCGTAATGTCGTTGGGAATCTCATCGAGCGTATAACCCACGGCTAACTTCGCGGCTATCTTGGCAATGGGAAATCCGGTAGCCTTCGAGGCCAGCGCCGAGGAGCGCGAGACGCGCGGATTCATTTCGATCACTGTCATTCGCCCATCTACAGGGTTGATGGCAAATTGCACGTTGGAGCCACCGGTCTCAACGCCGATCTCGCGCATCACTGCGATCGCCGCGTCGCGCATCTTCTGGTATTCGCGATCGGTGAGCGTCTGCGCCGGAGCCACGGTGATCGAGTCGCCAGTGTGCACTCCCATCGGATCAAAGTTTTCAATCGAACAAATAATGATGACGTTGTCGGCTAAGTCGCGCATGACTTCCAGCTCGAACTCTTTCCAGCCAAGCACGCTCTCTTCGATCAGGCACTCATGCACCGGCGAAAGGTCTAGCCCGCGCGCCAGAATCTCCATCAACTCTTCGCGGTTGTAAGCGATGCCGCCGCCCGTGCCGCCCAGCGTGAAGCTGGGGCGAATCAGTACGGGAAAGCCGAGCTTGCCGGCAAAGTCCAGCCCATCGCGCAGGTTATTCACCAGCGCCGACTTCAAAACTTCAAGGCCGCAGCGCAGCATCGCATCCTTGAAGAGCAAACGGTCCTCGGCCTTCTTGATCGCTTCCAACTTGGCGCCGATCAGCTCGACGTTGTACTTATCGAGAATGCCCGCGTCGGCCAGATCGACGGCCAAATTCAGAGCCGTCTGTCCGCCAACCGTCGGCAGCAGTGCAAATTTGCCGGGAAGGTTTGCGCCAGCGCCGTCAATGCCATTTCCGCCGGAGGGGAGGCCAGGTCCATTGGCCAGCGTCTCCGCTTCAATGCGGATAATCTCCTCCACGTACTCGCGGGTGAGCGGCTCGATGTAAGTGCGGTCGGCAAGGTCAGGATCGGTCATGATGGTGGCCGGGTTGGAGTTCACCAGCACCACCTCATAGCCCTCCTGCTTGAGAGCCTTGCAGGCCTGCGTGCCGGAGTAATCAAACTCCGCCGACTGCCCAATCACAATCGGCCCCGAGCCGATCACCAGTATCTTCTGAATGTCATTTCTGCGTGGCATAGTTGCTCTTAATTGTTTTGTCTGTTTCGTTTTTGTTTCAGGATGTCCCACAATATATGTGGAGTTCCACGACGATTAATCGGATGCAAGTGGTCAACATGTTCTGAATAGAGAATCGCCCAGTTCTCCAACATCCTTCGATTGAATGAATCCTCAAATGGATCGGGAATGGTATCGGGTCCAAAAGCAAGTCCGCCAAAGTTGACTGGGCCATTAATGGTAAGACGCTGAAGAGCGAATTCTCCTTTTGAGTTTTGAATCGCTCCTCGGACACCCCAGCCAGCTTTTAGTTTGAGCGTACCGTTCTTGTCTCTTCGTTCTTTATCATCCCGTCGAAAGTGATCTGAGAGACGCTTACCGATTTTTCCAGCCTCACCTACATAGCAGGGTGTATGTCTGCCATTCTCGTCTGCAAATTCTTTGAAAACGAATCGGTAAACACTTGGACTTGTCAGTTTGCCATGGATACATTTTGGCATCTTCTGATTCCGCACCCATTCAAGAATTAAATCTGAGGACAATAATTCCTGCCAAACTAAATTGCACTGGAGTTTGGTAGGAATTCTCATCCCTTCCACTCCTCCATCATCTTCCGGAAGTCGCGGAAGAGGTAGTTAGAATCGTGCGGCCCCGGCGCGGCTTCGGGGTGGTACTGCACGCTGAACAGCGGTAGCGTCCGATGGCGCAGGCCTTCCAGCGTCTGGTCGTTCAGGTCCACGTGGGTCAGCTCGACTTCGTTGGCGTTGATCGAGTCGGGATCGACGGCGAAGTTATGGTTGTGCGCGGTGATCTCCACTTTGCCGGTGAGGTTGTTGCGCACCGGATGATTGCCGCCGTGATGGCCGAATTTGAGTTTGTAGGTCTTGCCGCCCAGCGCAATGCCGGTGAGCTGATGGCCTAAACAAATCCCAAAAACCGGTACGCGGCCCAGGAATTTGCGAATCGCGCGCACGGCGTAATCGACCGGCTCGGGATCGCCGGGGCCGTTGGAGAGGAAGACGCCGTCGGGCTTCAGGTCGAAGACATCCTCGGCGCTGGTTTCGGCGGGAACCACCGTCACACGGCATCCCTCGCGCACCAGCATCCGCAAAATGTTCCGCTTGATGCCGAAGTCATACGCGACAACATGGAGGCTCTTCCGAGCTTCTTCCTTTTGGTTGAGACCAACCGCTAGCAAAGGGTCGCCCATCTGACTGCAGCTATCGGTCGCGTCGAAGGTGTAGGCCGACTTGGTCGAGACTACGCGCGCCAGGTCCGTTCCATCCATCTTGCGAATGCCGCGAGCCTTGGCCACCAGGGCATCGGTGTCGCTCTCCGCCGTCGAAATCACGCCGCGCATCACGCCGTGGGTGCGCAGATGGCGCACCAGGGCGCGGGTGTCGATCTCGGCCAGCACCGGAACGGAATAGCGCTCCATATACTCGTCGGTGACCTGCTCGGAGCGCCAATTGGAGCTGATGGGCGAGAACTCGCGGACGATCAGGCCCTCGATATAGGGCCTGGCCGACTCGTTATCCGCCCGGTTGGTGCCGTAGTTGCCGATCTGCGGGTTGGTGAGAACGACGATTTGCCCGGCATAGGAGGGATCGGTGGCGATCTCCTGGTAGCCGGTAAGGGAAGTATTAAAAACGACCTCGCCCCGGCATTCGCCTGGGTGACCATAGCCGAGGCCACGGAAGATACGCCCGTCTTCGAGCGCTAGAATCGATTGCATTGCCTCTCCGAAGAGTGGATTCAATCGATTCTAACAGAATTCGGGCTGTGATTTTTCCCGCCCTGGGCTCCCCCGATCACTGTCATGGTCAGATGCGCAGCAAAGGCATCAACCTTCGCAAACAAATTTGCTCTTTCTTGTTGACTTCTTTGGCTTTGTGTGCGGAAATGGCCATACAGTCACTCCCATTCCCCAGGAGAAGACAATGAGAAATCCTCGACTTCCTCTTCCGCTTTGCGCGGCACTTTTGGCTGTTGCCACGCTGGGCGCCGTCACCGTCCATGCGCAGTCCGCCGCCTCGGCGCCTCCGCCGGCGCAAACGGCCCATTCCAAGCCAAGCGTCAAGCCCGGCGCCGTTGCTCCCAAAGCTCCGCCTCAGAATCCCCCACCGGAGAACAACACTACAACACCGCCGGGACAGCAAACGACTGCAACGAGTCCCGCAGCGCCTCTTCAGACCGAAAACCTGTTAAAAATCTCGCTGACTCCATCCGAGACTCCCCTCAAGCTCGGCTCGAACTCGAATATCGCCGCGGATATTCAGAATGTCTCCAATCGCCCGGTGATCATTGAGACCCGATCCCTGCAACTGTTGACGCACGCGATTGTTACCCCGTCCGACTCGTTGTGTGTAATGCCCTTGGGGGCGACTTCCAACTCCACCATCATGCTGCTGCCTACGCTCATCCTGCTACCGCAGGATCACCTGACGGTCTTCTTCAATCTCTCGGAGCAGGCGTTCACCGCCGATCAGCAGGATAAACTCAACGCCGAATTACAGAAGGAGGGTTCCATCCCTCAGCCGGCTGCCGCTGCTTCAGGTACATCCGGAGTCAGCACGCCTATGACCCCGTATCAGAGGGATCTTCAAGCCGCTTATGCGAAATCATGCAGTCCCGGCACACTCGGTTCCATCAAGCGCGCCTTTGATTTCACGCCCGGCAATTATGAATACTTCGTCTCCGGCCGGTTCGAGGTATGCGATATGAACGCAGCCGTACCCGTTTGCCACTACTACCCATTGCGCTCCTTTGGGCAGAGTGCGACCTTTCAGGTTGGCATTGACCAGACGCTGATTATCATCTTTGCCGTGGTGGGCGGGCTGCTCGCTTATCTTGTGGTGACCGTGCGCAGTGCCGACGGTCCCATCGGCGACTTTTTCTCTCTTGTAACTTCCGATGAGGGACTCAAGGGGATGGGCAAGGCACTCAGCCGGGAAGGCCTTATTCTTCTTTTCATGATTCTTCGAGACGCGCTCGGAGTGGCTATCCTCAGCGCCGCTTTCACCATCGTCTCCTCGCGGCTCTCCGACACGCAGTTTCCCATCAAGATTTCGGTGCTGGACGTGTGGGGCGCAATGACGATCGGGTTTCTCTCCTACTTTGTAGGGAACAAGTTCATTGACTCGTTGCGCAATCTTGTCAAATAAGCCTCAGCGCACCGCGCCCGCGTCGCGCGCAGGCCAGTAGACGAAGACGGCCTTTCCGTAGATCAGCGAGCGCTCGACGGGACCGAATTCGCGGCTGTCGGAGGAGATGGAGCGGTGGTCGCCCATCATGTAGAACGTGTCCTCGGGAACCACGATCTCCGCCATGGAGCGGCTGTCGTGGAACTCCTCAGGAACGTAGCTCTCGCGCAGCGGCTGGCCGTTCAGCCAGACTGTGCCGTGGTCGATGCGCAGCCGGTCGCCGGGAAGCGCGATCACGCGCTTGATGTAGCTCTTCTCCGGGTCGCGTGGGTAGCGGAAGACCACCACGTCGCCGCGCTCGATGGAGGAGAATTCGTAGACGAACTTGTTAATGAAGAGGCGGTCCTGATCCTCTAGCCGCGGCAACATGCTGGTGCCTTCCACGCGCACCGGCTGGTAAAGAAAGGTGATGATCAGCACCGAGGCGGCCGCGGAGACCAGTAAATCACGCACCCACAGCCCAATGCCGCTGGATTGAAGCAACGGGGCGGGCATTTGAACGGAAGCCGGCGGGTTCAACTCTGCGCCAGAGTTGAGGGTTGGTTCGGACTGGGGATAGTCGGCGGAAAACGGTTCCATCTGCTCCTGCTCGTTTAGCATCAATGTCTTGCAACTTTAGCTCGGCAAAAAACGAGTATATCAACGCTTAGTTGCCCGCCCGATTCGATTTTAATCTTTCGCGCCCAAGGCAAGAAGCGCGGGCGCAACCTGAAGGCATTCGCAGGTAACCGAAAGGCAATCGCTGGTAATAGAGACGGATTTGCCGAACAAACGGGAGCAGGCTACCCCGGTGCCGTCCCGCCGCGATACTCTTATAGCCAACGTGATTCGAGATGACAACCAATCCGAGACCCCGTCTATTCCCCCTTTGGAGAAGGGTTCCGCCGAGCTGACCCCCTTCATGCGCCAGTGGACGGCGGCTAAGCGGGAGAATCCCGATGCGCTGCTGTTCTTCCGCATGGGAGATTTCTACGAACTCTTCTACGACGATGCGGTGACGGCCAGCCGTGAGTTGCAACTGACGCTGACGGCGCGCGACCGGGAGCGGGCGCAGCCGATGTGCGGGGTGCCTTATCACGCAGTCGAGAGCTACCTGACGCGCCTGCTGCGCAAGGGCTACCGCATCGCCCTCTGCGACCAGATGGAGGATCCCAGGCTGACGAAAAAGATCGTCCGGCGCGAGGTGACCCGCGTGCTTTCGCCGGGGACCGCTCTCGATGCCGCACTGGGGCAGGAGCAGAACAATTTTCTGGCGGCGTATTTCGAGGCCGGGGGCGGGATCGAGAAGAATCTTCCCTCAGGGGCTAAATCCCGCTCCGATTCGGCCTCAATGATGTACGGGTTGAAGCCTGTACCCTTCAAAGTACCGGATGCTCACGCTGGTAAAGACGTGAGTTTGCCAGGGTTGGTCTGTGCGGTTGCATTGCTTGACGTTTCCACCGGCGAGTTCCGCACGGCGGAGTTCACCGGCGCCTCGGCCCGCCAGCAGGCGGTGGACGAAATTCTGAAGGCGGGCTCCCCCGAGGTGCTCGCCCCCGCGAGCTCCGAGCTGCCAGCTCAACTGGAGCGGATTGCGGCGCGCACACGCGTCGAGGACTGGGTGTGGACGCGCGAGTTTGCCGTACCTCTGGTGGAGCGCCAGTTGAATGTGCGCTCGCTGGAAGGCTATGGGCTGAGCGATCACCCGGCGGCGGCGATTGCGGCCGGGGCGGTGCTGCACTATGTGCGCACGACGCAGCGCAACGAAGCCCTGCACATTGACAGTCTGCGATTCGAGGAGCACTCGACGGCGCTGGAGCTGGATCAGGTGACGGTGCGGAATCTCGAATTAGTTGAGCCGCTCTTTGCCGGGCAGGACACGCGGGCGACGCTTTTTTACACTCTGGACGCCTGCCAGACGCCGATGGGCAAGCGGCTGCTGCGGGCTACGATTCTGCGACCACTGGTGGACGCCGAAGCCCTGGAAGCTCGCTACGAGGCCGTCGCCGAGGCGCATGGCGATCTGGTCAGGCGAGAGGAGATTCGGCGCGCGTTCGCTGGGCTTCTCGACCTGGAGCGGCTGCTGGCGCGGTTGTCGCTGGATTCGGCTGGAGCGCGCGATGTGCGGGCGCTCGCCAGCAGTCTGAGCCGTCTGCCGGGTCTTAAAACGGCATTGGCCGCGATGCGGGCGGCGCTCTGGCAGCAGTTGGCCGAGCGTCTGGACACGCTTGAAGATGTGACGGTGCGGATTCAATCGACGCTGGTCGAAGAGCCTCCGCTGACGCTTGCCGATGGTGGTGCGATTGCTGCGAGCGTGGACGCGGAGTTGGATGAACTGCGGACGATTTCGACGACGGGCCGCCAGCAAATCGCGGCCATCGAGGAGCGGGAGCGTGAGCGGACCGGGATCGCTTCGCTGAAGGTGCGCTATAACTCGGTCTTCGGCTACTACATTGAAATCACCAAGGCGAACATGGCCCTGGCGCCGGCCGATTATGAGCGCAAACAGACGCTGGTCAATGCGGAGCGCTTTACTACGCCGGAGTTGAAGGAATATGAGCGCAAGATTCTCTCCGCGCACGAACGGTCCATCGAGATTGAGAAGCGCATCTTTTCCGAGTTGCGGCAGGCGGTTCTGGAGGCCGCGGGTCGAATCAAGCGCTCCTCGGCTGCCGTGGCGGAGGCGGACTTGCTGTCGAACTTCGCGCATCTCGCTGCGAGACGACGGTATGTGCGCCCCACAATTTCCGCAGAGCCTGTGACCGAAGCTGTTGCGGGCCGCCATCCGGTGATCGAGCAATGGATGGAGGAGACGCGCGAGGGAAGATTCATTCCCAACGACATCTATTTGAACGCGGCGGGCGAGGGACCGAGTCTGCTGCTGATCACCGGCCCGAACATGGGCGGCAAGAGCACTTATCTGCGCCAGGCGGCGATGCTGGTTTTGATGGCGCAGATGGGCAGCTTTGTGCCGGCGGAGAGCCTGCGCTTTGGCCTCGTGGACCGGATTTACACGCGCATCGGAGCGAGCGACAACGTGGCGCGGGGCCGCTCTACCTTTATGGTGGAGATGACCGAAACGGCGACGATTCTGAACACGGCGACGAATCGCTCGCTGATTCTGCTCGACGAAATGGGGCGCGGAACAGCGACCTTCGATGGGCTTTCGCTGGCCTGGGCGACAGTCGAATATCTTCATGCGGAGAGCGGCGCGCGCACCCTCTTCGCCACGCACTATCATGAACTGACGATGCTGGCCGAGAAGCTGCCGCGCGTCCGCAATCTGCGCGTGGGCGTAAAAGAAGCGGCGGGCGGGATTGTCTTTCTGCATAACATTGAGCCGGGCGCGGCCAGCAAGAGTTATGGCATCGAAGTGGCGCGGCTGGCGGGGCTGCCCATGGCCGTCATCGAGCGGGCCAGGCACGTGCTCCGCCAGCACGAGAAGCAGGAGCGGCAGAGCGTGCAGGTGGAGACATCTCCGGAGCCGGTGCAGTTGACCATCTTCACGCCGCTCTCACAGCGCATCGTGGACCGCATTGAAGAGACGGATGTGAACTCACTGACGCCGTTGCAGGCGCTGAATCTGCTGGAAGAATTGCAAAGTGAGTTAAAGGAAAAAGGATGAAGGCGAAGTTGCGTCACGCGGCGGGGAGTCTGCTGGTCGTCGGCCTGAGCGGCACGGAGATGACTGCGCAGGAGCGCGTGTGGCTAAAGCTGGTGCGTCCCGTGGGCGTGATTCTCTTCCGGCGCAATATCGCGGATGCACGGCAGACGCGGTCTCTGCTGGATGAGGCGACAGCCTTGTGCGCGCTACAGAGCTTTCGCTGCGTGGACGTAGAAGGTGGAACGGTGGACCGTCTGCGCGATGCGCTCGCGCCCATGCCCTCCGCGCAAGCTGTGGCGGAGGCGGCGCGACGAACGAGCCGCAGTGCGCTAGTTCGCGAACACGGCGAACTCATCGCACGTGCCGTAAAAGCCTTCGGTTTCAATACCACGCTGGCGCCGGTCCTGGACCTGGCTCTGCCCACGTCGGCCGCAGTTCTTGGCTCACGCGCAGCGGGCGCGACAGCGGAAGAAGTCGTGAATTATGCGCGCAACTTTCTCGCTGGCTTGGCCTCGCAAAAAGTGGTAGGTTGTGGCAAGCACTTCCCTGGTCTCGGCGGCGGCTCTCTGGATTCGCATCAGGAGACTCCGGCAATTCATCGCAGTATGCGCGAACTATGGAGCGAGGATCTGGCTCCCTATCGCGAACTGCGCACCGAGCTGCCGATGGTGATGGTGAACCACGCGGCTTATCCCGAGACTGCCGGTAAGAATCGCCCCGCGAGCGCATCGCCCTACTGGATTACGACAGTGCTGCGTAAGCGCATCGGCTATCGCGGCATCATCTTCTCCGACGATCTGGAGATGGGCGGAATTCTGAAGTTCATGCCGATTGAAGAGGCGGCGGTTGCGGCGATTCGCGCGGGGATGGATTTAATGGAAATCTGCCACACTCCGGAGATGATTTTACGCGTGTATGAAGCGCTGATTGCAGAAGGCGAGCGGTCAGCGGCGTTTTCAAAGCTGCTGATAGCGCGCGCGGAACATACAGCGCGGCAGCGTGCAAAGCTCTTTGCGAGCGGCGTTCCGCCAGCGCTTACGGCGAAGCAATTCGAAGCGCTGCGTGCGCGGATTTTGCGCTTTGGAGAAACGATCCGAAGCGCCCAAATGAATGTGGAGGCGCAGCCAGCATGAGCGCTAAGACCATGACTGTGGCCGGCATCATGAGCGGCACTTCGGCGGACGGAATCGATGTAGCCGTGGTGCGCATTTCGCCGGGAAAACCGCGGCCCCGCTTCACTCTGCTCGCGCATGAGGGCTTCGCGTTTCCCGCTGCGTTGCGGCGTGCGGTTTTAGCGGCGATGAACGCGAGTGCGACTTCAACCGCCGAGTTGGCGCGGCTCAACTGGCGGCTCGGCCTGGCCTATGCCGAGGCGGTCAGCGCGACGCTCGCTGAGCACAAAGTCAAGCTCGATCTGATCGGCTGCCACGGGCAGACGCTCTATCATCAGCCGCACGCGGAGAGCTACGCGGGCCGCCGCTTCGCATGCACCTGGCAGTTAGGCGAGTCGGCGGTGATTGCCGCGGCAGTTGGCGTTCCGGTGGTCTCCAATTTCCGTCCCGCGGATATGCTCGCCGGAGGTCAGGGAGCGCCGCTGGTTCCGCTTCTGGACTACGTTCTCTTTGCCGATGCCAGGCGCGGGCGGGTTTTGCAGAACATCGGCGGCATCGCCAACCTTACCGCGATTCCCGCCGGAGCCGCGGCAGACGCAGTGATCGCCTTCGACACCGGCCCAGGGAATATGGTGATCGACTGGCTGGCGCAGGAGCTCTTCCACAAAAACTACGACCGCAACGGGAACTTTGCCGCGCAGGGCACGGTGCTTGCTCCGGTGCTGGCCGAGGCGTTGCGCAATCCGTATTTCAAGCAGAAGCCGCCGCGCACCGCTGGGCGCGAGCAGTTTGGGCGGGCTTACGCCGCCAAGTTTTTGGTCGAGTGCAGGAGGCAGAGCAGGAACCCCGAAGACGCGCTGGCCACGGCAACCGCGTTGACCGCTGAGACGATTGCGCGGAGTTACAAAACATATGTTCTGCGCGCAATGAAGGGCCGCGCCGTGGACTACATCGTCTCCGGCGGCGGCGCGCGCAATGCAACGCTGATGGCGATGCTCGCCGCAAGGCTGGAGCCGCTGGGTTGCGAACTGGCGGCCAGCGAGGAGTTCGGCCTGCCCGCCGAGGCCAAAGAGGCCGCGGCCTTTGCGCTGCTGGCCTGGCAGACGTGGTATCATCTGCCGGGAAATCTGCCGCGCGCGACCGGAGCAGCGCGGCCTGTGATCCTGGGGCAGGTGACGTATGCGTAGCGCCACCAAGGCTTGCAGATTCCCAGGTCTCAAAATCGAGACCTGGGGCACCCATACTTCCTTGGTTTTACTGGCCGCGATGGTGGCGCTGGCGGGCTGCCACTCGACGCAGCGCGATCCGCGGACGGTGGTCTTCCTGATCGAGAGCAGCCCGGCCAGCCTTGACCCGCGCGTGGGGACTGATGCGCAATCGGAGCACATCGACGAACTGCTCTTTGACGGGCTGGTGGCCCGCGATGCGAGCTTTCATTTCACGCCCGCGCTGGCCGAGAGCTGGGAGCAGCCGGAGCCGCTGACGCTGATCTTTCATCTGCGCGAGGGCGTGCAGTTCCACGACGGCCGCCCAATGACCGCGCGCGATGTGGCGTGGACCATGAATTCGATCCGCTCCGGCGCAGTGATCTCGCCCAAGGCTGCGGCCTATGCGTCGGTGGAGACGGTCGAAGCTCGCGATGTTCGGACGGTTGTTTTTCATCTGAAGCACGCGGACAACTTTCTGCTGACCAATCTTTCCACCGGCGCATTCGGCGTTGTTCCGGAGGGCAGCGGGCGTGAGTTCTGGCGTCATCCGGTGGGCACGGGACCCTTTCGCTTTGTGAGCCAGCAGATCGATCAGGACGTTGTAGTGGAGCGCAATCTGCTTAGTTGGTCCGGCGCGCCGAAGATTGAGCGCGTGCGCTTTCGCGTGGTGCCCGACGCAATCACCGAGTCGCTGGAGCTGGAAAAGGGTTCGGGCGACGTGGCCGTCAATTCGCTGCCTATGGATTCGTTGGCGGTACTGGCGACGCGGCCGAATCTGATTGTCGAAGACGCGCCGGGAACGCAGGTACAGTACCTCGGCTTCAACCTGCGCGACTCTTTACTCAAGGACGCGCGCATCCGTCAAGCGATTGCTTGCGCCATCGACCGCCGGCTGATTATCCAGACGCTGCTCGGAGGCCACGCTCATACGGCCGAGAGCCTGCTTCCCGTGAGCCACTGGGCCTTCACCGGCGATCTCGCCCGCTACGACTATGATCCTGCGCGCGCGGCGCGGCTGTTGGATGAAGCGGGCCATGCGCCGGGGCGTGACGGCGTGCGCTTTCATCTGGCCATGAAGACGTCAACCGACGGCGACACTCGCCTGCTGGCCGCAGTTTTGCAACAGCAACTGGCGAAGGTCGGCATTGCGCTCGATCTGCGCAGCTACGAGTTCGCCACATTCTACTCGGACGTGACGCGCGGGGCTTTTCAGATGTATTCGCTGCGTTGGATCGGCGGCAACGAGCAGCCGGACATCTTCACATACGCCTTCGCGACAGCCAGCTTCTCTCCTCAGGGCGCCAACCGCAGCCACTACTCGAACCCGCGGCTCGACGCGCTGCTTGCCGATGCGTCCGAAAGCACGGACGCGGCCCGGCGGCGCGCCGATTACGTCGAGGCGCAACAGACTCTGGCGCGCGATCTTCCCGCCATCAATCTCTGGTATAGGGATACGGTCGTAGTGCATAACCGGCGGCTGACGCACGTGCTCCCCACACCCTCGGGCAGTTTTGCCTTTCTGGAGACGGCGGAGTTGGCGAAAGATTGATCGGACAACTAGAAGATAAGAATCGATAAAATCTTAGAATCCACGGGCTTTCCAGCAGACTCTATCCACTGAGGAAGGCTCCCTCAACCTTTTGGCGGCCTGATTCGTCTACTCAAACAGTGATGATCTTTCCCATCCCGGACGCCAAGAGGCGTTGGCCGGTGGAGAGTTGGCTTATGAAAGGCAAGATGAAGATTCGATTTCCGCTTTCGATTGCGCATTTGGCTGTGATCTTTGCTCTGCTGGCCGGCGTGGCGCTGGCCCAGGCGCCCAAGCCATTCCAGGGTACGATCACCGCCATCAATGGCAGCACGCTTACGGTCAAGACGGATGCCGACGGAGTTTACCAGGTCGAAGTTTCCGCCGACGCGGCAATCCTGCGCATCGCACCCGGAGCCAAGGATTTGAGCAGCTCGGAGAAGATTTCGTTCAGCGATCTGGCGGTGGGCGACCGCGCGCTGGTCAAGCCGGACCCGACTGCAACTGGAACCACAATCCAGGCTCTGCGCATCGTCGCCATCAAACAAACCGATCTGGCGCTGAAGCAGCAGAAGGATCGCGAGGACTGGCAGCGGCGCGGCGTGGGCGGCCTGGTGAAGAGCGTTGATGCCGCCTCGGGCGTTATTTTGTTGACCAGCGGCGCGGGAGTCCTGGCCAAGACGATCACCGTGCATACCGTCAAGGCGACGATACTCAAGCGTTACGCACCGGCCTCGGTACGCTTTGACGAGGCGCAGCCTGCCCCGATCGATGCGATCCACGCAGGCGATCAGTTGCGGGCGCGCGGCACAAAGAATGCGGACGGCTCGGAGATTGCCGCCGAAGAGGTGGTTTCAGGCAGCTTCCGCAACATCGCCGGAACCATCACGTCGCTGGATGCGGCAGGAGCAACGCTGGTGGTGAAGGATCTGGCGACGAAGAAGCAGGTCGCCATCCACATCACCGCGGAGGCGCAGATGCGGCGGTTGCCGGAGATGATGGCGCGGATGCTGGCTATGCGGCTGAAGGGGACGACGATCGGCGCTCAAGGCGGATGGGGCGGTAATGCTTCCGCGGCGAATGGCGCAACAGGCGGGCAGCGCAGCGGAGGTCCATGGGGTGGACAGAATGGTGGACAGGGCGGCGGCGCTCCCGATCCGCAGCAGATGCTGAGTCGCGCCCCGGCGATTCAGCTGAGCGATCTGCAAAAGGGCGAGGCGGTAATGCTGGTTGCGACCGACGGCACAAACGAGGTTACGGCGATTACGCTGCTGGCGGGTGTTGAACCGTTATTGGAGGCTCCCGCGGCCAGCCAGGATCTGCTCTCCAACTGGAGCATGAACGGCGGCGCGAGCGCGGCGGAAGCGGCCGCTCAATAGTCTCAAACAAACATTCATTGGAAACAAGCGAGGAACACGTGTACTCAAAATTGCATGGCTTCACTCATCTTTTTATTGCCTTGACGTTGGGCGCGGCCAGTGTGGCCGCCGCACAGGCGCCAACTCCCGCGCCAGCAGTGGCGACGCCTTCATCGGCAACAGCGGCTACCGCGGCTCCAGTTGCGACAGCCACCTTGCGCGGCCAAGTCGCTGACCCCACGGACGCAATGATTCCTGGCGCGACGATCACCATCACCACATCCGCGGGAGTGACCGTGGCCACGGCAACCGCGGACGCTAGTGGCGCTTACCAGGTGAGCGGCCTCGCCCCCGGCAAGTACATTGTGCTGGCCTCGACGGAGGGCTTTGCTCCCTTTGCTTCGCAGCCCATTCAGCTTGCGGCCGGCCAGGTGATGCGCGTGAAGATTTCCATGGCCATGGCCGTCGAGGAGCAGAGCGTCACGGTCACCGACGAATCGCCCGCGGTCAACGTGGAGGCGGGCGGCAACGCCAGCGCCATCGTCCTCAAGGGCAAGGATCTGGACGCGCTTTCCGACGATCCGGATGAGCTGTCGAACGAGTTGACGGCGCTGGCCGGACCCTCGGCGGGACCGAACGGCGGGCAGATTTATATCGACGGCTTCAGCGGAGGACAGCTTCCGCCCAAGTCTGCGATTCGCGAGATTCGCATCAATCAGAATCCTTTTTCGGCCGAGTTCGACCACATCGGTTACGGCCGCATCGAGATTCTCACCAAGCCCGGAACTGACAAGCTGCACGGGCAAGTTTTCATCCAGGGCAACGACAAGGCCTTCAATACCGGCAATCCCTTTTCTACTCAGAATGGATCGGTGATTCCGCCCTACTACAGCTATCAGTTCAACGGCACGGCGAGCGGCGCGCTCTCCAAGACGGCTTCCTTCTTTGTCAGCGCCGAGCAGCGCAACACAGGGAGCATCAATGCCTGGGGGATTAACGACGCAATCCTGGACGACGCCGAAGGCGCGAACTCAAGCTGCGCCACTGGAACCGGTCCGTACTACTCATGTACGAACTTCGGCGTCAATCTCCTCAATCGCCGCATCCGCGACAACGCCTCGGCGCGCATCGATTGGCAACTGGGCGCGAAGAACACCTTCACGGCGCGCTATGGCTTCTGGTCCGAGTCCGAGCACGGCGATCTGAATTTTCAATCGCTTCCCAGCGCTTCCACGCATGAGTCGAACACTGACCACACCGTGCAGATGAGCGACGCAATCATCATCAACGATCACATCGTCAACGAGAGCCGCTTCCAGTACGAGCGGCAAAATGAGAATCACTATCCCGACTCGACGGCGCTCACCATCAATGTTCAAGGAGATTTCACTGGTGGCGGCTACAACGGACAGCAGAGCCTGGATCACACCACACGCCTTGAATTTCAGAATATGACGACCATGAGCCATGGCGCTCATGCCATCAAGTTTGGAACCCGTTTGCGCGACTCGCGGGACGCGAACTGGACGAATGCGGGTTTCAACGGCTCGTTCACCTTTGCATCGCCCGGCAGCTACCTGGCGATGGCCAATGGGCTGCTTACTGGTCAGAGCTTCGCCACTCTGGTCAACCAGGGCGATGGTCCTTTTTCCGCCAATTACGCTAGCGGCCAGAACTCCGTGCTCGCCAATGTCTTCGATATGGCTCTGTATGCGCAAGACGACTGGAAGTTCAATCCGCGGCTGACCCTCTCCGGCGGCATGCGCTGGGAGGCGCAGAATCACATCGCAGATCACGACGATTGGGCGCCGCGCGCTGCGCTCGCCTATGCTCTGGATGGGAACGGCAAGGACAAGAAGCCCAAGACCGTGCTGCGCGCCGGTTACGGCTTCTTCTACGATCGGTTGGGAAGCAACACACTGCTGGGGATCAATCGCTCGCACGTCCAGCAGCAGATCGTGCTCCTCAATCCAACCTGTACCTCGGCGGCAACTTCATTGGGCGCGATCGATATGAGTACCTGCTCGGGGACAACCGGCACATCCTCCGCAACAACGCCGGTGCAGTACGAGGTTGCTCCCAGCTATCACTCGCCCTACAACGAACAGGGCAGCGTCAGCCTGGAGCGGCAATTGAATACCAGCACCAGCCTTACGCTCACTTATATGCACACCTTCGGCGTTCACCAGGTGGTCACGCGCAACGCCAACCAGGCCCCGGATTTGAACCCGGCGGATAACCTCGGCGGATTCCTCTACGAGACTTACCCCGAAGCGGTCTTCAAAGAAAATCAGTTCATCGGCAGCGTGCGCGGCAACTTCACCAAAAATTTCAACCTCACCGGCTTCTACACGCTCTCCTATGCCAACGGCAACAACAACGGCAGCGCCGTGGACGCCTACAATCTGGACAAGAACTATGGGCGCGCCGGCTTTGTGGCGCGCAATATGCTTTTTATGATGGCCAATTACACCGCTCCCTGGGGAATTCGCCTCAATCCCTTCATGGTCGCCCAGGCTGGCCGCCCCTACAACATCACGCTGGATACCGACCCGCTGAACAACTTCTTCAATCAGCGGCCGTCCTACGCGACCGACCCCACAGCTTGCACGGATTCCGGCGACGTGCCGACCTCCTTCGGCTGCATGAACACAACACCCACCAGCGGCGAGGCTCTCATTCCTGTGAACCTGGGCAACGGTCCAGCGGCGGTAGCCGTGAACTTGCGCATCAGCAAGGCTATCGGCCTCGGACCCAAACTTGTCTCCGCAACCACCCCTCAGCCTGATGGTGGACCACCCCCCGGAGGACCGCCTCCGGGCGGCGGACGCGGCGGGCCAGGCGGCGGGCGCGGCGGACCGGGCGGCTTTGGCGGTGGCCCCGGTGGCGGTCCCATGGGATTGGGTGGCGGCGGCAACAGCACCGGCCACAAGTACTCGCTCACCTTCAGCGCGCAGGCGTTGAACCTCTTCAACGACATCGACAAAGGTCAGCCGAACGGCACCATTGTTCCGATTCCTGACCCAACCACGGGAATCATCGGACCGGGCACTCAGTTTGGAAAATCAACCAACCTGGCCGGCGGAATCTTCTCGCAAGGCTCGGCCGCGCGGCGCATCTTCGTGCAGGCTGTCTTCGCGTTCTGATTTTTTCTGCACTGTGAAAACGTTTGGTGCCCCATCCTTTCGCCGTTTTTCTGGCGAAAGGGTGGGTATCCACGAACCCAAACCGGCCTTGTTCACGAGCGCCAAACAAACAAGGGCTATTTATCTGCCCGCCGTCACCGTAGCAGCCTGTCCATCGCCATCAAACGCATCCGTCAGCGAGATGACCTTCAACTGCGCCTTGAGCGCATCGAGCGAAGCCGCGCTGGTCAACGTGATCTCCACCGTCTCGCCCGGCAGCAGATCGAAGTAGTTGTCGGAAAGCTGCGCGTCGAGATCGCCGAAAGAAAGATAAACGCTGCGCGCCAGCACCTGCGACGAGACGCGAATCTTGTAGCGACCATTCGCGCCTGTGGTCTCCACCTTCAACTGCGCCGGCTTCAGATGAACGCCCTTGGTCGGCGCCAGATAAATGATGTTGCGCGAGATCTCGGTTGCGCCGGCAATTTGAAGATCGGCCACGATAAAAACCCGCGATGTATCCGCCGCTCCCGCGTCCGTGATCTTCTTCAGCGGCCAGTCAAGATAAACCTTGCTCGTTAATGGAGCAACCTCCACGTAACGAAGTTCTTCCAGCAGCACCTTGCCGTCAAAGTCCATCAGACGCACGCGCAAAGAGGCTGGCTCGGCCTTCACCTTGTCGCTGACGATATAGACCTTCAGCGCCCCGTCCTCCACGTGCGGAGATACCAGCACCGGCGCATAGAAGCGCCGCGCATAGTATTGCAGCGCCTTCCAGCGGCCGTAGTAATCAATCGACGACCACGAGGCCACCGGCCAGCAATCGTTCAACTGCCAAAAGATCGAGCCCATCGTCTCCGGGCGCAGCCGGCGGAAGTGCTCCGCGCCGATCTTGATCCCCTCGGCCTGCAATACCTGGCTCACGTAAAGAAAGCTCGCGAAGTCCTTCGGTTCGGAGTAGTCCTTGAGCAGATAATCGTGAATGATCGCGTTGCCTTCGTTGTTCTTCTGATGGGCCAGCATCACCGTCGTAAAGATATTCGCGCGATCCTCCGGTTGCGTGAAGGCTTCGACGGTCTTCATCTCGGGAAACGACTGGAAGCCATATTCCGTGACGAAGCGCGAGTGGTGCGTCTCGTAGGTCGAGAACGGTACGCGTCCGTGCCACACGTCCCAGATGTGGTCGTCGCCTGTATGATAAGTGGCCGAAACCGGCTCATAATCGGCGCTGGGCGAACTGGGCCAGTAGGGCGTCTCCGCGTCGAGCCGCGCCACTACGCGCGGCAGAATGCCGCTGAAGACGGTCAGGTAATCCTGCCACATTTGCAGCCTCACATCGGGCGGATACGCGGGGCGTCCGGCCCAACTGAAGGCGCTCTCGGTCTCGTTATTGCCGCTCCAGATCACGATGCTGGGATGGTTGCGCAGGCGGCGTACCTGGTCTTCGGCCTCGGCCTCGACGTTGAGCTTGAAGGCATACGTGCCCGGCTGCCAGTCGTTGCCGAACATGAAATCCTGCCAGATCATGATGCCCAGCTCATCGCAGATCGCGTAGAACTCGTCCGTCTCGTAGTAGCCGCCGCCCCAGTGGCGGATCATGTTCATGTTGGCGTCACGCGCCGATTGCAGAATGCGGCGGTAGTCGGCTGTCGTCACGCGATTAGGAAAGCTGTCGAAGGGAATCACGTCCGCGCCCTTGGCGAAGACAGGAATGCCGTTGACCACCAGCTCAAAGCTGCGGCCCCACTTGTCCAATTCGCGATGCAGTTCGATGGAGCGCAGACCAGTAACAACGCTGCGGGTATCGACTAGCTGTTGCCCAACCGTGATATTCACCCAGAAATTGTAACGGGACTGGTCACCATAGCCGGCTGGATACCATAGCGCCGGCTTAATGAACTCAATCGGGAAGTCGATGACATTACGTCCTGCCTGCAGAGTTACATCACGAATGCCATCAAACTTTGTGTTTCGTGTATAAACGCCGAACGCATCGTGCTCAAATGTCAGATGGGCAATTCCCGCGCTCGCCGCTTCGATCTCCACCTCGGCGTCGAGGTGCGCCACTTCCCTGCTCACGTCGCGCTGGCGAATCGCAAAGTCACTGATGCGAACCTTATCCCATGCCTCCAGCCGCACCGGCTTCCAGATGCCGCTGTTGACGAAGCGCGGTCCCCAATCCCAGCCATACTCATAGGCGGGCTTGCGGAGGTAGGTCTTGGCCTCGGTCTTTGTCCTGGGCTGCCAGGGGTCGCCTGCGGCGGCCTGGGCGGCGGCCTCGATAGGCGATGGGAAGACGATGCGCAACAGGTTCTTTCCGGCGTGCAAATGCGCCTTCGCGGGCACTCTCCAGATGCGAAAGCTGTTCCCGGCCGAGAGTATCGATACGCCGTTCAAATAGACCTGAGCGCTTCCATCGAGGCCATCGAAGACCAGGTCCACATGACTTCGCGCGAGCAAGGCCGGCGTCACGTCAAAGCTCAGCCGGTACTCCCAGCTCACCAGCTCAATCCACTGCAACTTGGCCTCGTTGTCGCGCAAGAATGGGTCGGGAATCTTCTTGTTGGCCAGCAGGTCCAGATGCACGTCGCCGGGTACGGTGGCGGGAAGCCAGCTGCTTTCGCCCTGCTCGACGCCGGCCGTGATCTGCCGGAACTGCCAGCCATGATCGAGCGCCACGACCGCATTCCGCGCCAGACTGACTTGTGCTTGCGCCATTTCGCCTCCACTGCCAACCGCCGCGCCCGCCAGGACGCAACCCATCACTCCCCAGGCCATTGCTGCTTGCATCCAACTCCTCCACGCCTTTCGCTCAACCGCATTCGCGGATGAAAAAGGCAACCCGATCCATTCGCCGATAAGGTTATCATGCATCCCTGCGCGGCAAACCAGCCGCCAAACCAGCAGCACGGTGAAGGCCTACAGCAATACCTGCTCCAGCGCCGCGGCGTACCCCGCGCACTGTCGCGGCTGGATATGCTGGCTTCGGTCATCGCTCGTTCTCCAGCACAGCCCGGTAGAGCGCCTCCCACTCATCGGCCTTGGCGTCGATGCTGAAGCGGGACGCGATGCGTTCCCGCGCCGCCACTCCCAATCTGTGGCGCTCTACGTCCGTCCTTCGCATCATCTCCAGCATCGCCTGCGTAAGCGCCACCGCATTCTTGGCGGGCACCATCACGCCGGCCTCGCCTACCAGCTCGCGCACGCCACCCACATCGGTAGCCACTACCGGCTTCTCCATGGCCATTGCCTCACCCAAAGCCAGCGGCATTCCCTCCCAGGCCGAAGCCAGCACAAAGCCGTCGGCGGCATCCAGCAGCGCGGGCATATCGCGGCGCAGTCCCAGCCAGCGAACGGACGCTCCTAACGCAGCCGCCTGCGCTTGAATCGCCTCGGAGCCGGCCCCAAGCGCCTCTCCCGCAATCCACAGCCGCGCCTCCGGAATCTCTCCTAGCACCTGCGCAAAGGCGCGCAGCAGGTTGGGAAAATCCTTGGCGGGCACAATGCGCCCGGCGGCCAGCCAGACAAACTCCTCCCCCACACCCATCTGCGCGCGAATGAGGCCACGGCGCTCGGCGCTCGGCGCAAACTCCGCCAAGTCAATCCCGTTGGTGAGGACCGAAACCTTGCGGACCGGAACAGCTTTGAGGCGTGCGTAGCGATCCGCCGCGGCCTGGCTGACAAAAGCAGTACGGCGGCTCAGCCCATCGGTCAGCCGATAGGCCAGCATGCGAGGCCAAGTGCCTTCATAAACGTTATGAACGGTAGAGAGAACCGCTGCCGGAGATGAAATCTTGAGCAGCCGGGCCGTCATATTGGCCGGGAAGACGTGGCTGTGGATCAAATCCGGCTGAAAGTCGCGCAGCCAGCGGCGGGCTCTCAGCAGACCGGCGAGGAAGCTGGCGGGAGTCTTGCGCATTTCGAGACAAACGAGATCAATCGTGGTGGGCCACTCTTCAGGCTGGCGCTCGCGTAGCAGGATCAGTGCGACCGAATGGCCGCACGCCTTCATGCGCTCCGCCAGCGCCACCACCTGCCGTTCCGCTCCGCCCATGCCGAGCGAGGTGAGCATATATGCAATCCGCATTCCAACCACACCCGCCCCTATCGTACCAAGCGGGACAATGTTCGCGATCTCGGTCCGCCTTTGGCAGCATTTTTTTGATTTTGCTCACAAGCAGCCCGCGGCGCTCGGAGTCCAGCGTGCTTCGTCCACAATGTGGTGCGGCTGTGATACGGCCTTAAGGTGCTGTCTTAATTCTGCGTTGACGTAAAACAGCAATCGCTTGCTTTCTTATTCCAATGCTCTTATCCTTGATTCATGGCGTCACAAAGAACAGAGATGTACGCGCTCAGACGGCTCATCGGTCAGGTAGAGCTGATTCTCTTAGACGAAGAGTTCCCAAAGAGCGCGACAGCGCGCTGTAGGGAATTGCTCGGTGCGGCTCAGGGTATCGTGGGTAATCTCATCGCCCAGGCCAAACTGCCGGCGGCGGCCGTCCTGGGGCGCAAGGGCGGCTCTCAGACGGCCAAGCGAGGCAGTGAATACTTCCGCCAGCTTGCCGCCAAACGAAAGACCCTCGGCGGGGGCAGACCGAAAAAGCAAGCCGAGTAGAACCCAAACCGGATAGAATGATCGCTCTGAAAGATTGCAAGCGATGAGCGATTCTGACAGGCCCCCATTAGGTGCCCCCATATATGACCTGATCGAGTTGTCGCTGTACAGCGCAGATCGGCGGCGTTGGGACCAACTCGAACCGATGCAAGTAGCTCCGGTGGATGGTTTGCCGAAGTCTCTCCCGTCGCCTAAACTCCGCGCTCTACTTCTAAATCGTCTTGAGGTTTACGCGGGCGAATTGTTCAGGCTGGAAGCGGATCAATACACCGAATATAAGAGTAAAGCGGAGTATCCTGCGTGGCTGTCCAAGCTGGCAGATCGCGTAATAGAGAGAGTGTTCAATAGGATAGAGATACTGGAACGAGCGAACGAACCGGCAACGCTGACGTACCATGGGCTGACTGACGATGAGATTCGCGCTGGCCTGAGTGGAATGCTCCGGGAAGTCGTAAATTCCTACGTCTGGAAGAGTGCGGGTCCGCAGGTGCGCGCTGAAGCGCCGCAAATCCAGTCAGCAAAGATTGTCGAGGTTCCAACCTCCGACGCCGAGAGCTCGCCTAAGCCGACCCAACGCGAAGAACTGCGAGACTCGTACCGGGCCAACTTCCCCGATGCTGGGATTATGGATATTTGCTGGGCGGCGAAGCAGTATTATCGGGAGTGGACGCGATGGTTGAAAAACGAAGTCAAGGACGGTTCAAAGCCAGATCGAGCCTTTCGTCATGTTCTTTTGAGCGGGAAGGATGCTAAGACCTTGAGGAGAGAGATTCGACCAAAGAACTGGAAATGAAAATCTCCCTACTTTTCCCCTACTATTTATCCCGTTTTCCCCTACTTTTCCCCTACTATATTTCCGAATCTCCCTCCTAGACTTCCCCTCATGCTATCATCCTAACCTTCAATCAGTTAGGAGCGATAATCGTGAGCAGAATTCGAGCACCACCACAGAGAAGACCCCGGCAGGGGCTATCAACACATTTTCTTGTTGACAAACAGCGAACGCTTGCTGTATTCTCAACGCATGATGAACAACACTCAAGACGCTCTGACGATGATTTGCGAGGCTTGCAATCTCAATTGCCAGCGGTTCGGAACCCATCGGAACGGCCTTCGCCGGTTCCGGTGCCCGAGCTGCAAGAAGACCTATACCGAGGCGCACGCGCGGGTTCTGGATTCCATGTACATCAGCCAAGACAAAGCCGTTCTCGCTCTGCAATTGCTGCTTGAGGGCAACTCGATTCGCAGCACGGAGCGAATTACCGGCACAGACCGGAACACGCTCATGCGTCTGCTGGTGCTGGCCGGGGAGCGTTGCGAGACTTTGATGGTGTCTAAGATCCAGAACCTCACCGTGCATGATGTGGAAGTGGATGAGATTTGGGGCTTTGTCCAAAAGAAAGAGGGCCACAAGTCCGCGGCTGACGGCGAAGAAGTGGGCGACGCCTATTGTTTTGTCGGCGTAGAGCGCAGTACGAAGCTGGTACTCGCCTACCACCTGGGCAAGCGCACCGCTAAGGCGACGGACGATTTTATTGGCAAACTGGCCTATGCCACGGCCTGGAGCCGCTTTCAATTGACCAGCGACGGATTCAAGCCTTATGTGAACTCCGTCAAGATGCTACTGAGAGATCGGGTTGACTTTGCCCAACTCATCAAAGTCTATGGAACACCCCGCGATGGAGAGCAACGCTACAGCCCGGCCGAGGTTGTGGATTCAGTCCCAGTCGAGATCATGGGAAGGCCGGTTCGGGACCGGATATGCACGAGCTACGTTGAGCGCCAGAACCTCAGTATCAGGATGGGAATGCGCCGCATGACCCGTCTGACCAATGGATTCTCGAAGAAGTGGGAGAACCTGCAAGCTGCCTATTCGCTTTGGTTCGCCTACTACAACTTTTGCCGGGTTCACTCGACACTGCGTGTCACGCCGGCCATGGAATCCAGGATTACAGACCACATCTGGACTATCGGGGAACTGATCGCGCGGCATGAATAGCGCCAGTCTATGCATGGACTGGAACGGGCTCAGCGGGCGAACACAACAATTAAGGCCGCTAAGATTGCCCCCGCGATCATAAGCGCAACCCGTATTGCAAACCTTTTGCCCATCCGGGAAGCATCGGCCTTTCTGGATTCTTTCCACTCCTGATTGACACTTTCCGCGTGCTCCGCCAGTTGTTCGCGGAGCCGGGAGAGATCATCCCCGCTCAACTTCCGCCGGGCAATCTCCAGCCGTAGAGAATCCCGCGCCTGTTCGGTCAAGGAATCAATCTGCCCGTGTAACCGGGCAAGCTCATCATCAGAGGCGGCGCGGTAGGTTTCGGAGAAATCCTGCATGAGTGGCATTTTACCCCTGAAAGAATCTGCGGTAAAATGAAAAGGCCACGTCTGCCAGGACGCGGCCCCGATCTTTGAGATGCATTCTCTTTGCAGATAATACAGCAGGGAGGATGCTTGTGCAATACACAGCAGCTAGTTTATTGGGACGTTTGGCGGATGCGCTGGATCGCCTTTCAGGAGTTGATCCAGCATCCCTACTGCCACCTTCCGCATCTCTTGTATCTCAGCCAAATGCATTTCGTATTCCCCAAGAAACCTTGGATCGGAACGCGCCTTTTCAAACTTCTCCTTCCAGCCATCGCCAAGAAAAGGTATAGCGAGTTGCTGAAATACAAGTTTGTCCCGCGTCATTCCAAGTAGCGAATCGAGTATCCTAACGTAGTTGCGCAGGAACTCTGTATCTACTTCCACGATTTTCACCTCGCCCGCAATCATACCCGCTCACACGTCACGCGGTACACTCTCATACTGCCTGATTGCAACCGTGCTGTACAGGAAGGACTTAAAGCCTTAATAAATGTGCAAGATAAAGACGAATCAGGCGAGATAATCCGAGTCAATCTCTGCCGAGTAGCCAACGATTCCAACGACAATCATAGGCCGCTGGCCGGTATCTATTGAGTAGAGACTGCTTCCGTCAATGTTGCCAAACCTTCAACGCGCATTTAAGACAGCGCCCGGCCTTAACACAGTGGGTTGAGTATCTGCTAAACTGGTGTGTGTTTTCGCGGACGGTGCGGAAGGTGAGGAAATTTCCATGGACTTGGGCAACTGGGTAAAATCCAATGTTGATTATGGCCGGCGGCTGGTGGACTCTGGAATTGAGGGAGCGCGTTCCGGCCAGGTTGAGTTTCTTGACGGAGAACCTCTTGCTCCCTTTCTGGGCGAGTCGGTCAAAGGCTCGCTGGTTCCCGCGGCGATAGGTGCCTGTGTCGGCGCGCTGGTGGCTTATCCCTTTTACCGCCGGAAGTCCTCGGCTGCCACGGTCACACTGGCCTATGGTTTGCTGGGTTGCGCGATCGGGCTGACCACCGGCATGGCCTGGAAAAGCCGCCATCTCAGCGCCAGCGTCGCCGAAGGCGCAATGAAGAGCATCGGCAAGGTGCGCGACGAGCGGTGGCTCACCAAGAATCCCATCAACTACGCGTAGAGGCAGGGACGCCTCTCGCGCACGTCACGGGTCCTCGGCTCGGCTGATTCCGGTTGAGCTTGTCCGACGCAGCAGGAATCCATTCTCAACACAGCCTGTGCGGCCGGTGGCATCCGGGCCGCCGAACACCACCGCGGCCGCTTGAGCTAAGGCTTGTTGTTTATCGTATGCACAATGGCGATCCGCGTCTTGCCATCATTCTGCGATGCCCGCGCGCTGATCGTCACCATGATGGATTCCTGCTGGCCCCGGCCGAGTGTGATCAGAGCGCTATCGCCGGAATCGTAGGTGGAAGCGCCGCTGCCCAACTTGCTCTTGTAATAATCCAGCACCTGCTCCTTTGAATCCGAGGTGACAAATACTCCGGTCACCATTGAGCCGGTGGGCAGGTTCATCCTCATGCCGCCGTGGGCGCTCTGGGCTCCGGGATAGACATCCGTGCCCAGTTCGGATGCTGTGAAATGCTCCGATGAGTCGGCGGTGATGGTTCCACCCGGTGTTTGCATGGTCACCTGGCCGTTATGGCCGTTGAAGTGGACGGCCCGCGAAACGCGCCAGACTGCGAATCCGACGGCGCCCATGCCGAGGATGCCCAGTCCAACGACGATGGCAACGATGATCAGAACGATCTTCAGCGCGCTGCCGCCTGAAGTGGCTGCCGGCGCGGCATATTGAACCGGCGCCGCAACAGGGACTCCGGCTACCGGCGCGCCACAAGCCGCGCAGGCATGGTTGTCGGGGGATAGAGCAGCACCGCAATTTGCACAAAAACTAGCCAAGATGGTCTCCTTCTGTTCACTTTTTCACGCGGTTTCAGGGTAAAAAACCGGGCGGAAGCAGATGCGGCTGGCTATTTCCCAAGAGGAAAATCGCTGGAACGCATCGCCCCCGCCGGCAACTCACAAGGTCAAGGGTTTGGCGGACGCGGGAGAGAATCACCGATTCCCTCCCGCCCCGGATTTACTGCACGTCAGCTACCTTGCCGTCCTCGAAGACGACCTTCATGCCGTTGTAGTAATAAATGACCTTCGAGCCTAGGTTGGCCACCCGCGTCGGCGCGCCCATTGCCGCCTGCACCTGGTCGGGAGTCTGGCCCAGCTCGACGGACGCGGGCGTTGCCGGAGCGTCGCTGGCCGCCCCGCCGCTGTCCTGCGCTGCTTCGGCGGTCACATCCTGTTCAGCCTGGTCGGCCTGTTGAGTCTGCTGCTGCAGATCAGCCGCGTCCTGGGGAGAGGGCGGAGGCGCAATCGCGGCAAACTCCGTCTGCGTCGGCGGAGCTTGCGCCGAAGGCGGTGCTGGCGGCAATCCACCCTTGCCCTGCTTGGCCTGCAAATCCTGGAGACCCTGGTCGATGGTCTCACGCATGTGGTTCTGCATCTCCTGCAGGTCGGTCATCTGCACTGTCACCGTGCCGGACTTCGGGCACTCATTCCCGCCCTTGCTGGCCAGTACCACAAGGTCCGCCTGGGTAGCGTCGGCGGGCGGAGAAGCCTGCAACAACAGCACATCGCCGTCGCTGAGCGCGCACTCCTGCCCATTGGGGTCCGTCACGTCCAAAGCGCCTCCGGCCACAAAGACATGTGCATGGCCGGCGGACACGTCAGCCAGTATGCGCGCAATCCCGCTGGATGCCGGGTCCACATCCTGGTGCTGCGCGGTCTGCTGTGCCTCGGCGTTTTCGAGAGCCAACTGGCCCTTCACTTCGTCCGCGATCTGCTGCTTCACATCGGGCGTCAGCGCCGGAGGGCCGCCAGCGGCGGACTGAGCGCCATCCACTTCGCCGGCCTCCTGATGCGCGGCATACGCTGCCTGCAGATTCTGCGAGATGATGTAATCCGTCAGCCAGAAGGAGGCGCTGGGGTAGACCGGGTACGGCGCAAAATAGCCGCCGTAATAGCCGTACCAGGGACTGCCTCCCCATCCCCACCCAAAGGCGATGGGAGCCGCCCAGGGATTGTACGCCCATCCGTAAAAGGCCGGATGATAGTACATACCCGGAGCGTAGATATTCAGACTCAACCCACGGAAGCCATAGCCGCGGTAATAGCGGTTGTATTCATGGCCGTGGTAGTAATAAGACCGCCGTGCAAAGTCGTGGCCGTGATAGCTGTATCCGCGCTGCACGTATCCGGGACGGCCCCGCTCCGCAACCATGCGGCTGCCGTCATGACGCTCCACCGAGATCCTGCGATTGCCGTTCAGCCCGTGATGGACATCCATCCCCCGCTTGGGGTCATGCACGTCGCTGACTCTGCCGCCAGGCCGCCTGGTGACCGCGCTGCCGCTCCTTGAGACGTGTGTATTGCTGCCCTTGGGCGCGATACCTCCGGTCGCCGTGTGGCCTCCGCCCATGGTGTGTGAAGTGGTGACTGCTCCATGCGTGGCACCTCCGGTCGATGGTCCATGGGTGGCAGCCCCACCTGTCGTCGGTCCGTGCGTCTGCATGGAAGCCCCGCCGGTGGTTGGTCCGTGCGTGGTGGCTCCGCCGGTGGTTGGTCCGTGCGTCGTTGCACCGCCGGTCGTCGGTCCATGCGTCTGCATGGTGGACCCGCCGGTCGTCGGTCCATGCGTGGTGGCCCCGCCAGTCGTCGGCCCATGCGTGGTGGTCCCGCCGCCGCCATTATTCATATTGGTGGCCCCGCCGGTCGTCGGTCCATGCGTCTGCATGGTGGCCCCGCCGGTCGTTGGCCCATGCGTGGTCGTCCCGCCGCCTCCAGTGTTCATATTAGTAGCACCGCCGGTCGTCGGTCCATGCGTCTGCATGGTGGCCCCGCCTGTCGTCGGTCCATGCGTCTGCATGGTGGCTCCGCCGGTCGTTGGCCCGTGTGTCGTGGCCCCGCCTGTCGTTGGTCCATGCGTCGTGGCGCCGCCGGTCGTTGGCCCGTGTGTCGTGGCCCCGCCGGTCGTCGGTCCATGTGTAGTAGCCCCGCCGGTCGTTGGCCCGTGTGTCGTGGCCCCGCCGGTCGTTGGTCCGTGTGTGGTAGCGCCGCCGGTCGTCGGTCCATGCGAGGCACCGCCACTGGTTGGCCCGTGCGAGGCACCGCCGCCGGTTGGCCCGTGCGAGGCACCGCCGCCGGTTGGCTTGGGAGCGGGTGGCGTCGGCTTCTTGTTTTCGGCGGCTGAGCTGGTCATGCTGCCCAACCCAAGCAGCAGGGCAAGAATTGTTGCTGTGGAGCCATAGAAGATGGCTTTGCGGAGAAGTTGTATCGTCATTGGATCCTCTTTTCCCTTTCAATCATCTGGTCCCGCGCTCCATTCACGAAGCGGGAACCTGCTCTGTGAACCAGGCTGTGCTAATCTTGCCGCGCAAGCGGCCTACTCAACATTGCTGACTTTTCCATTCATGAAGGTCACCTTCATGTCTTTGTAATAGAAGATTTCCTTCGCTCCCAGCTTGGCAACCCTCGCCGGTTGCCCGAATCCGGCAATCACTTGATCCTTGGTCTGGCCAAGGGCAATCGTCGGAGGCGGAGCATCAGAGGGCGGCGGCGGCGGAGCAATGGTCTGCATGGGAGCGGGAGCGGGAGCGGGCTCTGGAGCCGGTGCGGCCTCCGGGGCCGGCTGACTGCCCTGGTCACCCTGGTTGCCTTGATCGCCCTGTCCTTCCGCGGGCTGAACCGTGATGACCTCGGAGACGGTCTTCACAAAATCGTCCACCGGCGGCACGGAACCCTTCGCGAATGGAAACTTGATCTCGCCGTAATAGCGAACCTGATTTCCCGAAGGGTCCGGGTAAGGATCGCTGAAGGTGCTGACCAGAATCCCGTCCTTTTGAGGGGTAACCCCGGTGACCCAGAACTTCTCTCCGGCGACGAACTTGCGCGATACGCAGCCGTTATTCGCGGCATCCGTAGCGCTGACGCCGCTGCCGAATACCGGAACATGACCAAATCCGAAGGACTTCACGGCATCCTTGACCCGGTTTTTTTGGCTCGCGGCCAGAACTCCGTTGCTGTAGGTGTTGGAGTAGGCATAGGTGCTTGCCGAACTGCACATCATCAGCCCATCCTTCTGCAAAACCAAAATGTCGCCGGCCGTGACAATGTCCGTGTGGTCGGCGGTGGCCTTGGACAGTTTGATCTGAGAGACCAGCTTCTGCTGGATCAGTGTCGCCGGATCGCCTCCCTGGGCTGCCATTCCAGCACAATACATCGCCGCCGCTGCGGCGAGTACGAATGCGCTAAACCTTCGCATCTGAGCCATAGACCTCTTCCATTCTCTAGAAATTGCGGGGAACACACTACAAGGCCCGGAGTTTAATACGCTGCAACGGCGTTGTCAAGAGGTCAAAAATGCCGGTAGTGGGTTAGTTCGGATTTCCACAAACCAGAAAGGAATACAAGCATGATTTCACATGATTCAGCACCACCACCACCAGTTCGTCCCGATCCTCTCCTGTGGCATTCCCCGCTCCAGTCCATGCATAGACTGGACCCGACGAATGTCGCAACCCTGCCTCGACAGCGTATCATTCTGCCCAGGCCGCTGTATCCAAAGGTTCCAACCCCAAAGCAGCGCCCGGAAAGCGCGAAACGTATGACCATCGTCTTTGGGATACTGGAGTCTGACCGCATTGTTTTCGCAGCAGATACAGAAGAGACCGGACAATTTATGAAGATCAGCACGCCGAAACTCTACTCCTACAGTAGAAATAATGGTGAGCGCCTAGTGGTTGGCGGGGCCGGACCTGTTCCGTCTGTAGAGGCTTTACATCAGCGTTTGGGAAAAACCTTCATGGACGATTCTGGTTCATTTGAAGAAGTTGCGGGAGTCGTTATCAAACAGTTTTACGATGAACACGTTGCTGACCAGCCAGACTTGGATTTTTGGCTCATTATAGGGGGCTCTTTCAGGGCCGGAGAAGACCAATACAGTCACCGCTTGTGGGTTGCCGAGCGCGGCTTCATGAGAGACGCTGATGGTATTGCCGCAATTGGGATAGGCAAGGATGTTGCACGAACTCTACTCAAAAAGAGCCTCGTCCGGTCTCGTCTCCCAATTACAGAACTATCCGCTGTTCACATCCTGCGCCACGTCAAAGGGCAGGCCCAATACTGCGGAATGGAAAGCATGATTTGGTCGCTGTCTGGTCCAGACGTTTTCGTGATGTCGAACAAGTATATTCAAAGGGTCGAAGAGTTGTCCCGGCGATACGACGAGTTGAGTAGGAACATATTCTCGGCGTTATTCGCTACAGAGGCATCGCTTCCCTATATTGATTCAAAACTGAGAACGCTTCAAGGCGATTACGCCAGCGCCATGGACGATATTAAATCGGAGTATGCGACCGAAACGGGAATCAACAAGCATTTCAGAGACAACCCTGAAGATTAGGCAACCTCCCCAAGTACCCGCCGGAACATATCTCGGTCGATAGTCGATTTTGACACGGTGGGCTTGGGGAGAAGGGCAACCAATTCGTCCATCGTCCAGACGTGATCCGCTAGGCCTGCTTCCATGGCCGGCGTGACGCGCAGCGTTTGATGTATCCGGCAGAAGTTGTAGTGCATAAAGTGCAGCGCAACCGCGTGGCAGTGATTTTCGGCCTTCTTGCTGAATCCGTTCGTCAGCCGGGTAAACCGCCGCATCGACATACGCATGGTGAGGTTTTGCCGCTCGACGTAAGACGTGCTCACGTGGGCCGGATCGGGATCTCCGATGATGGTTTTCATGTCGCAGCCGATACATTTGGCCGGGGAATATCGGCGGGTCTCTTCGTCTGTCGGAGCGCCATAGATTTTGTGGAGCATGGCGTAGTCAATGTCCGCGCCAAATGCACCTTCCACCGCCTCCAGGTAAGCGCGGTGCGCGTCGGTCGTGAGCTGTATCCGGTTACGGATGCGGCCGGCGCAATCCTCCATGAAATCGCGTGCCCACCCACCATCCCGTCCCCCAACAAGATAGCCAATGACCAGTTTGGTGTCCGAGTCCATGCCCACCCAGGTCCAGATGTCTCCCCATCCCTCCTGCTTCTTTTCGGCGCTGGCATTTTTTTGCTTGGCTCCCACGAAACACCAGATTTCATCGGCTTGCATCCGGCGCACCCGAAGGTTGCGAACATGGAGATCGTGGAAGGTGGCACAGGCTGTTCCCATGTCGGCCAACAACTTCACAACGGTATTCTTGGCCGCTCCCGTCATGCGGCAGGTTGCCCGGATCGAGCAGCCTTCGATCAGGCAATTCACGATTTGCGCTTTAGTTTGGGAATCCAAGCAGTTCATATTGACTATTATGCTAAAGCAGCTTTAGGATGTCAAGAGAAATATTTTGGACTGTGCCTGTATTCCTCAATTATGATGGCGAGCATTCAATGCGAAAGGTGTTCAAGATGGAGATGCGCTTTGTGTGCCAGTTCCGCTGCCATCAGTCCGACCATGAATTTGTTCTCCCGCATCAAAGCCCATTAGGAAGATACGAAGGTGGACAATATCA